>Ga0172373_10000854_pt1 | contig 50201 bp, 69 predicted proteins | sample Lak10m_2_FD_114546 | JGI IMG/M metagenome (GOLD analysis project Ga0172373, IMG submission 114546) | Freshwater microbial communities from Kabuno Bay, South-Kivu, Congo - kab_092012_10m | ecosystem: Environmental > Aquatic > Freshwater > Lake | place: Democratic Republic of the Congo... | reverse complement strand
CAATATCAAACTGATTCTAATATTGCTAAAGTCACTAGAGATCTTGATTCTATTCTAGGTGATAAAAAGCTTTTCTCTTGAAACTAAATCACACATCCTCATATAATCTATATGAGTTTTGGAGATGTATACGATGATTCTGAGGACCAACCAAGAGAAAAGAAGAGAGAAAGAACTAAAACACCAGTTCTTAATTCCTTCGGAAGGGATTTAACTAAGCTTGCGAAAGAGGGTAAACTCGACCCTATTATAGGGAGAGAGGGTGAAATAGAAAGAATTACCCAAATTTTAGGAAGAAGAAAAAAGAACAACCCAGTTCTGATTGGAGAAGCAGGTACCGGAAAAACTGCAATCGTTGAGGGTTTGGCAAATAGAATTGTCGAAGGAAATGTTCCATTAAGTCTTCAAGAAAAGCAGATCTATATGTTAGATATGACTTCGATGGTGGCTGGTACAAAATATAGAGGTCAGTTTGAAGAGCGCATTAAAGCTGTAGTCGAGGAGCTTTTACAAAATCCGCATATCATTATTTTCTTGGATGAGATTCATACAATGGTTGGAGCGGGAAATTCTTCTGGATCTCTAGATGCAGCAAATATTTTAAAACCTGCTCTGGCTAGGGGTGAAATTCAGTGTATCGGAGCAACTACTTTCGATGAATATAGAAAATCAATTGAAAGTGATTCTGCTCTTGAAAGAAGATTTCAAAAAGTAGTAGTAGAAGCCCCATCAGTGTCAGAGACCATTGAAATTATTAAGAATATCAGAAACAAATATGAAGATCACCACTTTGTAACATATTCTGATGTAATTATCGAAAAGAGCGTAATTTTAAGTGAAAGATATATTACAGATAGACAATTACCTGATAAAGCTATTGATATTATTGATGAAGTAGGATCTCGAGTTTATCTGAAGAAGAACAATCTCCCAACTGAAATTTTGGAATTGGAAACAGATTTAAAAATCGTAGAGTCTAAAAAAATGGATAGCGTCCAGAGACAGCAATATGAAAAAGCTGCTCAGCTCAGAGATGAAGTTAAAAATCTAAAACGAGCAATCGAAAATCAAAAAGCAGCATGGAAAGACAGGACTCGAAAAAATAAAACCCCAGTAACTGAAAGAGATATCTATGAAGTCATTTCGCACATGACAGGAATTCCGGTAAATGAAATGGGTGAAGATGAAGCAAGAAGACTACTAGGTCTTACAGAATTTCTGAAATCGCGAGTGATAGGACAAGACGAGGCAGTAGAAAAAATCGCAGTTACAATTCAGAGAAATAAAATAGGTCTAGGTAAGAATAGTCGACCAATTGGAAATTTTATTTTTACAGGAACTACCGGGGTCGGAAAAACAGAGTTAGCAAAAGCAGTTGCTCGATATATGTTTCATGGGGATGATTCGCTGATCAGAGTTGATATGAGTGAATATATGGAAAAGCACTCAATCTCTAAACTTATTGGAGCTCCTCCGGGCTATGTTGGATATGATGAAGCTGGAGTGCTTACCGAAAAAGTAAGAAAAAAGCCATACTCAGTAATTCTTTTTGATGAGATTGAAAAAGCACACCCTGATATCTTTAATATTCTTCTTCAGGTTCTAGATGAAGGTTTCTTGACAGATAATCATAACCGAAAGATTAACTTTAGAAACACTCTGATCATTATGACTTCAAATCTTGGAGCTCGAATGGCTTCAGAATCAAAAAATCTTGGCTTCGGATCATCTTCACAACCTGACGATATAAAGAAAAAAGAGATTATGGATAAAGCAATTGAAAAATTCTTTTCTCCTGAATTTATTAATCGATTAGATGAAGTTATTTATTTCAATACTCTTACAAAAGAAGATATGAAAAAAATTCTTGAAATTCATCTTGTAGATTTAAAGTATAGAGTCGAAGAGATAGGATATAAGATTCAACTTACAGATAAAGCAAAAGATCTTATTGTCGAAAGAGGAACAAACGAAAAATTTGGAGCCCGTATCTTGGGAAGAACTCTACAGAAAATAGTAGAAGATAAGCTCTCAGAAGTTATTTTAAAAGAGAATCCAGAAAAGGGAAAAACTCTTAAAGTAGATGAAAAGAACCAAGAAATCATAGTCACTTTTAGAAAATGAGAGATTTGTACTGGAAAATCTATAGATGGTTCAGGTGGGATGCTAAACACTTTCATCGCGATGTTGCCCAAGGATTTAAGAATCTTTGGAGATGGTTCCCCATTATCTGGAAAGACCGTGATTGGGACCAACATTTTATTTTTGAACCTCTGAAGTTCAAGATTAAAAACACTGCAGACTACTTTGAAAAACACCAAAGATTTGTAGGGTGGGAACGAGAAGTCTTCTATATGCGAATCTGCGTAAAATTGATTGAAAGAATCCAAGAAGAATACTATCAGAGTGAGTATTTCGACTATTATGAGTTTGAAAGCAGATTTGAAAAGATTGGAAATAGCGATTTAACAGAATGGAAATCTGAAACTACTCGAGATGAATTAGAAATCTTTGTTGCAAAATATCCACATGCAAAACGAGTTGTGATGAAAGATTCTACTTTTGAAAATTACAGATCTAATAATCAGGGTCTAGGGCTGGCGATTGGTATTGTGAGACATAGAAAAGCCAAAAACTTACTGTTTAGAATTTTACAAGAAAGAATAGAATATTGGTGGGATTAAAAAGAATTTGATATAAAGAAACTGCGAATGATGTCGTTGGAGCTTATTAGAAATGGGAATTAAATTAGTTATTTTTGATTTAGATGGAGTTTTAGTTGAAGCTAAAAATATTCATTTTGATGCCTTAAATAAAGCACTTGGAGAATATTCTATCGAGTGGAATGAGCATCTTTCTATAATATTCTATCGAGTGGAATGAGCATCTTTCTATTTATGATGGTTTAAAAACTAATCAGAAGCTAGAAATGCTACATGAAAATAAAGGATTGCCTAGGGAACATTTTAAAAGAATCTGGGATGATAAACAAAAATACACTCTAGAAGCTTTAGGTAAACTACCACAATCCTATCAACTCCAAGAATGTATGTTTTCTTTAGTTAATCAAGAATATAAATTAGCAGTTTGTTCAAAAGAATGTGGATATGATATTAACTATTTCTGGCACGAAGAAGACACATTAACTTTAACTAGTCACAATTATCTCTGGGTTTATCCTGGAAAACAACCAATTAAGAATAGTATTGCAGTTTTACCCGAACTGTTTCAAGATGATGTTTCTGAATGTTTAGGTGTTTGTTCTGATTTTATAAAAAAATACGAAGATGCTACATTCACACATTAAAATAGAAGGAAAATATTCTTATGGGGTTGATGGGATTATTCTTCATCATTGGGGAGAAAAGACATATCTCAGAATAGGTTCTTTCTGTTCTATCGCCGATAAAGTAGAAGTTTATCTAGGCGGAAATCACAAAATAGACTGGTTCACTACCTATCCATTCGGTCACATACATCAGAACATATTTCCATTTAAGAATCCAGAGCACCCCTCTACTAATGGTGATATCATAATAGGAAATGATGTATGGATTGGAAGCGGTGCCGCAATAATGTCAGGAGTAAAAATAGGTGATGGTGCAGTAATTGCAGCTAAATCTCTAATTACTAAAGATGTTCCAGCTTATACTATAGTCGGAGGGAATCCGGGCAAAGAAATTAGAAAAAGATTCTCTTCAGAAATTATCAGTATTCTATTGCAACTAAAATGGTGGCAATGGGAAGATGATAAAATTCAAAAATATTTACCCATACTTTGTTCTCCTGACGAGTCCAAGCTAAGAGGTCTTCTTGATATATAAAAAAATCATTATAATGAAGAAATTTCCTATCCTTATTTTCGGTATGCTACTGCTATTGTCTTTCGTAGCTGCAAATTTTAAAGAGTACAAACACAAAGCATATGATTTTTTATATTCAGAAACATGGAGACAGTCTGTAAAAGTACGTTATGCTCTTACTGAATATATGGTTACTCATAGTGATCTTCCTAGAATACACGATTTTAAGCCAGATCCCTTAGTTCCTAGTTCTTTGACAACAGGAGCATACACTAAAACTGGATTTGATAGAGGCCATCTTATTCCAGCTGCAGATATGGAATGGGATAAAATAGCTCAAAAAGAATCTTTTTACACAACTAATATTTCTCCACAATATCCTTCATTTAACAGGGGGGAGTGGAAGAGACTAGAAGAAAGAATTAGAAAAGAAGCAATTGAAAGAGATAGTTTAATTGTTTGGGTTGGTCCTATCTTTTCAAAACCAAAAGAGTTGAAGCCGGGATTCTGGATTCCTAGTCATTTTTATAAAGTAATTTTTGATCCAGCTAAAAATGAGCATATCTGCTTCCTATTCCCACACAACTCACAAGTTAACCAATACGAAACTTACGTGGTAAACAAAACAGCAGTAGAATCTCTGGTGGGATTTTCTTTCGGAAACTTAGGAAAAGAAATAAAAACTTCTGAAAGTTTCTAACTATAATATTTATGAACGAGCAAAATGTTAAAGGAGGGCAGACTCTACTTTTTATCGGGGTATTCGCACTGATTCAACTTTTATTTTTATCTCTATTTATGTTATATTCAGCTCATGAGAAGTCTTTTTCTCTATGGTGGGATATCATCAAGAGCGTGACAGTTCCTCTCGTTCTTTCTAGTATTATTTCAATTCCATTTTCAGCAGTACTAGTTAAGAAGCTAGAAAAATGAAATCCGAATTAGATGAGTTTCACTATCACGAGATGTTGGATAGAATTCATATGATCACCTGTATTATTGATGATCATTTGCACCAGCATCCAGTAGGAAAACTTGAGCATAAAGTTAAAGATTTAATAGAAATCGCGCAGACAAATTTATTAGAAGCATATCAGCTTGTCGGAAATATATCATACGAAAAATTTGATGGAATCGATACAAGATCAGAAAAGAAAAAATAGAGTATTAGTTCTCGGAGAAGACGTTACTCAAGATTCAGTTAGAGAAATTATAAGATCTATCTATGAAATAAACATGGAAGATGAGCAGGCAGAAGCTCTTTTTACGGAATATGAAAGACAGCCTATTCACTTGATTTTAAATACATACGGAGGGAGTGTGTATGATGGTTTAGGTCTAATTGGGGCTATGGATATTTCTCGTACTCCGGTAGTAGTTACTTGTATAGGTTCAGCTATGAGTATGGGTCTTTTAATTTTAGCCTCTGGGCATTTCAGAAGAATACACGCATATTCCACTGCAATGTATCATCAGATCAGCTCTTTATCTTATGACAAACTGGAAGGTTTGAAAAAAGACATACAAGAAATTGAAAGACTTGAAAAAATCTTCGACTCTGTTTTGCTTAAAAAGACAAAGTTGAAAGAAGAAGATTTGTTAAAACATAAACATTCCAAGAGTGAGTGGTACATTACTCCTAAAGAAGCTCTGAAATATGGAATAGTCGATGAAATCTTGGGAGAAGTTCCCATCTTGAAAAAAACTAGAACAAAAAGGGCTTCTTAATTTTTTCTTTTCATTTTTTTTGATTAGAATAATACATGATATTTTTACTTATAATTATGTATGCTTCGGTAGGAGGCTTATGCTGGATTCTTTTTAAAATGATCACAAATTTGGCACAAATTCATAACATCACACTCTATCAAGTTTACCACAAATACATTAAGAGACCTGTGTGTAAGGTTCATATTAAAGCTTTGAGAATACAAAGAAATCTTGCAGGGTTAGATGATCCGAATTATACCCTTCGTTTCCATGCTAAAGAAAAAGTAGATTCTTACAGCAAATATTCTCACAGCGGAAATGTAGAGGATTCAATGATGGGCTCTGAAGATTTTAGAAGAGATCTTTTGAAAGCTAAACTTATGGAATTAAAAACGAGAGTATCTGACTATCTACCAGAAAGCGGTGGTAGATTAAGACCTGCCGATATCTATTGGTTAGAACTATTCAGAAAAGAACTTAGAATGCTAGGTTGGACTCCAGAACCTATAGATAAAAGTAAACTTTGGATTAAAAGATGAACAAGTTGGACAAACAGTATCAACAACTACTCCAAGACATATTAGATTACGGAGTGGAAAAGAAAGACCGTACAGGTACTGGAACTAAATCAATATTTGGTTATACTATTAGACATAAAATGTCTAATGGTTTTCCATTGCTTACTACCAAGAAGATGGCCTGGAGACAAATAGTAACTGAGCTACTTTGGTTTTTAAAAGGTGATACTAATATTAAGTATTTAGTTGATAATGGTTGTAACATTTGGAACGGAGATTGTTATGCTAATTATAGATTAAAACGTAACTTTCAAATAAATCAAGGGGTTGATATACTTTCTCAAGAAGAATTCATCAATCGTATTAAAACAGATGATGAGTTTGCTAAGAAGTGGGGTGAATTAGGACCAATTTATGGACATCAATGGAGAAATTGGACTGATGAAAGAGAACATATAGATGGGGTTTCTTATTTCAAATATAGTAATATTGACCAAATTCAAAATCTAATCAACGAACTTAAAACAAACCCAGACTCAAGAAGACTAATGGTGTCTGCCTGGAATGTAAGTGAATTAGACCAAATGGTTCTTCCACCTTGTCATTACGGATTTCAAGTTTATACAAGGGAGTTGAGTAAAAACGAAAGAATGGATTGGTGGTTTAAAAAACATAAACCAAATAGAGATGTTTGTGATTCAGTAGATGACTCGTCCGAAGAAGAACAGCAAAATTATTTTGACAGTGCAAATGTTCCAAGACGTGCAATATCTCTCATGTGGAACCAGCGTTCCGTTGACACATTCTTAGGTTTACCATTCAATATTGCTTCTTATGGTTTATTACTTGAAATCATTGCTAAAGCAGTTAATATGGTACCTGACGAATTGATTGGTAACTTAGGAGATACACATCTTTATCTTAATCACATCGAGCAAGCAAAAGAGCAAATTGGTAGAGAAATGACATGGGAAGAACAAGTTCAGTGGGTTATGAAGAACACTGATGTAGAGATGGAGAATCTCTATATTGTAGAAGAAGTTCATAAAAACAGTACACCTAAACATACAAGAGAGCCCTTTCCTTTACCAACATTAAATATTAATACAGAATTTTGGCCGACAGAATCAGGTGAATGTGGAGTAGGTCCTTTAGATGCTATATCAGTACTGAATTCATTCAAGGATGACAATTTCTGCAGATGTTTATCAGAGGAAGACTTGCAACTATCTAATTATCAATCACATCCAACAATTAAAGCACCTTTAAGTAACTAATATGATAGAATTTACAAAACAGTCTGGAGAAAAAGTCTTAGTGAACAAGGGAATGATTGAAAGATTCGAAGAATCTTCTTCGAATGTTGCGATTTATTTTTTCTCTAGACCGCACCCAGTATTGATTCAAGAATCTCTCGCAGAAGTAAAGAAGAAGATTGAAAAGAATGAATTCAAATTCTAAACATTTTTTAAATCTACCATAAAATTAATATGGATTCAAATTATGTTTCATTGTGGTATGAGGTAAAAGCTTCAAGATTTATAGAAAAACATCAGAAATTACATTCAGATTGGGAAGAGCTTGCACACTATATTTACACTTCACTCGACTTTGAAAGAGATCTGATTCTATTTCTTGAAACTGATGGAGGTTTAACAGAAACTTTTGCCAGAGAATTACATTTCAGAAATGTTTTTGAATCTATAAAAGTAGAAATTAGAAGAAGATTTAAGTGAAAAAACGTATTTTAGTGATCGGCGATTCATGCACCGATGAGTTTGTGTATGGAGAGTGTAAAAGACTAAACCCAGAAGCTCCCACTCCAGTCTTTACTCCCACTCACACTAGAAGCAATAGAGGAATGGCAGGAAACGTAGTAGAAAATTTGGAGAGTTTGGGGTTTTTTGATGTAGATTTTATCACAAATAAAAATCATATCACAAAGACTCGATATGTAGAAAAAAATTCAAACTATATTCTTTTACGAGTAGATCAGAATGACAGTGCAGAAGAAATTTCTATGAATCTTCTAGAAGAAGCTGAAATTGAAAAATATGATGTCGTAATTGTATCTGATTATAACAAAGGATTTTTGAATGAAGGAGCAATAGATTATATTCTTAGAATGGCTAGATGCAGTTTTATTGATACAAAGAAACCTTTTGGTAGATGGATTAAATTTGCATCTTGGATCAAAGTCAACAAGTCAGAATCTCTGAATCCTGAACATGATATAAATATCCTAAACGAGATTAAAAATCGAATGATTGTTACCTTAGGATCAGAAGGAGCTTCTTGGAATGATAGAATATTTCCTACCAAACCCGCAGAAGTTAGAGATGTGGCTGGAGCAGGAGATACTTTTATTTCGGCTTTAGTTGCAGCATATACAAAAACACTTGACATTAAGAAGTCTATTAGATTTGCTAACGACTGCTCTTCTCGAGTAGTCAGAAAAAGAGGAGTTACCGATATGTCAGAGATGATAAATTATTACGTTCAGCTTAAATGATTTTTTTCTTGACATATTTTTCTCTTGTAATGTTCTACTTTTTTCGAGTAATGAAAAAGGAAAGAGATGAAATTGCAGAAAAGATAGTTAAAGAAGTCGATAATCATAATCTTGAAACTCTAAAGGAACTTTCTGAAAGAAAGATATCTCCACTCGAGTATAATAGACAAATAAAAAACTACAAAAGAGAAGTTTCTAATGCTCTTTTATCTAGAGCAATTACATACCCATTTTCTTTGATTCTTAAACTTTTTAAAAAACTTCTATATAAAAATAAATAATATTGGATGCAGGATATTATTAGAAAATATTCGGAAGAAATTCTGGAATTCTACTCCCAGGGACTTAATTATTCTCAAATCTCTCGAAAGCTTGTTGAAGATTTCTCGTTAGAGGTTTCTAACATGGATTCATTCAGAAGAACAATTTCTACTTTTATCAACAAGGCCGTCGAATCAGCTCCTTTTCAGGAGATTTCTGAAGAGCTTGAAAAAGAAGAAAACACTTTCGCAGATAGATATCAACACGAACAAAGTTATTATTATGATGAGGTTAAAGATCTCTACATAGTACATATTAAAAATAAACCTTACAGATTTACAGGTACGATTGTTAGAGATATGAAAGCGAGATATTCAAACATGGATGGATCGCCAGAAACAATCAACGAAATCTGTAGGAACTTTGAGATACCCAGAAATATTTTTGTTCATATAAAGACCACTTTCGGCTGGACTCACGATTCAGAACCAGTTACTGAGGAAGAATTGATGAACAAAGACATGGACGAAATGGTTAACGATCTTCTACAGAAGAGGAAATTCTCTTATTTTCAAAAGTACACTCGAAAAGAAGAAAAAATGCTTCAAGATGCAGCTTCTAATTGGTGGGCTTTTCAGGGATTAAAGGTGAATCCTTTTGTAGAAAAAATGAAAGATTATCTTTTAAGTTACAAAGTCGAAAAGTTAAAACTTCCAGAAGGTGAACCTCACGCAGTAGTTATTTCTCCCTATGATCTACACTATGGAAAATATTCATGGTCAGGAGAAGTAATGGAGCAATATAATCGCCAGATTGCTAAAGAGCTTTTACTAGAAAAGACAAGAAGCTTGATTCCAGATATTATCAAGTATAGTGTAGAAAAAGTTATTATTCCAGTAGGCTCTGACTTTTTTCATATTGACACTTTAGGTGGAACTACTACAAAGGGTACTCCACAGGACTGTGATGGAACTTATGTACAAATAATGGTTGAAGGAAACCAGTTGATGGTAGAGTTTATCGATATCTTGAGACAAGTGGCAAACGTGGAAATTGTATTAGCTGCAGGAAATCACGACTTTAAATTATCACATGCTCTTTTACAATTCTTAGGTGCATACTATCGAAACGCAGATGATGTTAATGTTTTAGATTCTCACCGTTTTAGACAGTATTTTACCTACGGAAAAACTTTAATGGGATTCACTCACGGTGACGGGGCAAAACATTCAGATTTACCAATGTTGATGGCAAATGAGGCTCCGGAAGATTGGTCTAAGTGTTCGAACAAAGTCTTTTTTACCGGACATTTACATCACGAAGTAGTAAAAGATTATAATGGAGTTAGAGTATTCCAAATGCCAAGTCTATCGGGCAGCGATAGATGGCATCATAATCATGGGTATGAAGGTTCAACTAGAGCTCTTCACGCTTATGTCATACATAAAGAAACAGGTGTTAAGGCTACTTTGATGGCAAATGTAGTCAAATAACGAAGAAATATTGCATGTTATAGCTGTAAGTATCTTCCCCGATCTAGCTTTATATGCACAGGAGCCTCGAAAGAGGCTCCTTTTTTATCTCAGAAGCTCTAGGTGTATTAATTTTTATACATTAAATTTAAATGTTTAAAACCTGTTAATATCAACTATTTACTTTTATAAAACTTTTATTATTTTTGAATTAAACTTACCTAAATACCAATGGAAAATTATTACAAAGAAATCAGGAAAATCAGATTACTCTCTCACGAGGAAGAAGTAATCTTATCTAGAGAAATTAAAAAAGGAGATAAAGCTTCTCTGGAAATTTTGATTAAGCACAATCTTAGATTAGTCCTTAAGATAGCTCAATCATATCAAAATGCAGGTTTGGACTTTGAAGACATCGTAGCAGAAGGGAATCTAGGTTTAATCGAAGCTGCAACTCGTTACGATGGAGACAAGGGAAACAGATTTTCTACCTATGCCTCGTGGTGGATAAGACAAGCTATTCTTTTCGCAATATCTCAAAAGGGAAGACAAGTAAGACTTCCAATGAATGTTATCAATGACATGAGGAAAATATTAGGAAAGGTGGAAATTGAAAAATCAATCAGTCTTGATACCAATGTTAGCGAAGACGATGATAGGTCAAATGAAAACTTTTTTCCAGCTGAATGCGAATACACAAAGGGAGAAAATCTCGAATATGCAAAATTCTTCGTTAAAAAGTGTATTGATTGTATAAATGAAAGAGATAGAGAAATTGTTCTTGCATATTATGGAATTGATAGGGAATATGAATTATCCAAAGATCTTATTTCAGAAAGATATGGTTTAACTCGTACTCGAGTTAATCAAATTATAAAGTCTTCTCTTCAGTCTATTAGAACTAAACTTGGAGTAAGATCTTAAACTAAACCTGGAGTAAGATCTTAAACTCTTCTTCCTTTTCTTATATAATAGTTATGGAAGATGAATTTGTGAATCCAACTTTTATCAGAGATCTACCTTCAGATACTAAAGCCTCTGCCGTCCATATCAAATGGAAAAATAGACACTTTCGGATTACAATTGCCGATCATGGAAGATATGGAATCCATACTTCATGTTTTGAAGCATCTAACCGAGGAAAGGCTGATCAGAAGAAAATGATTTTTTCTTACCTAGGAAATGACATGGATGAAGGGATAGATTATTTACTTGATATCTTATGGGGAAAGATTGAAAATCCGAAGAAAGAACCGATATATCAAAAATTAGATTACGATTTTTACAATGATTCTTCAAAGAAGGGATGACGAAAGCGTAGAGGAGCTTGTGCACCGCTACTCAGATGATATGCACATTAATGTGTGTAAGAAAATATGTGAAGCGTTAAGAATCGAAGTTGATAAAGTAATTTTAGCTACTATCGAACCAGATGGTCTGGATATTTATTGCACTAAAGAAAATTATTTAGATACTCTTGAAACAAATCTTCCAGCAATCGAAGAAATGGAAGAATACGAATTATGTACAGAAGTTCACGATTGGATCTCTAAATTAAGATACGATAAATGGAAATAAAAATAAGAGCACACACGTGTTATATCGGCAAAACTGGATTTGCCGCACATGCTAGAGGATTTTTTAGAAATCTTTCATACCACACAGATTTAAGAGTTCGAAATTATACATGGGATGATAAACCCGAAAGTCATCTTATCGATAGAGATTATCAAATTCTAGAAACTATCAGTTTAAATACGTCAGGCGTACATGAGCTAGAGGGAGGCGGAGGGAGCTTTGAAGAATTTCCATTTCAGCACGTACAAGTCTGGTCACACTTACCCTTTAAAGACTTTAGAGGTGAACCTGAATTTATACCAGATGTTGATATTGTGTTGATGGACACTAATCACTATTACTATTACGAAAAGCCCGATCCAAGAGTAAAGATCAGAATTGCATATCTGGTATGGGAGACAACTCGTCTAGAAGACAATTTCTATAGAACAATTCAGAATAATTTTACTCACATCTTTGTTCCTACAAAATGGCACAGAGAAATGTTGCTAGAACAGGGATATCCCTTACACCGAATATTTGTAGTCCCAGAAGGAATTGATGAGGAGTTTCATAATAGTACAGTTACTGAAATTCTACCTGACTACTCTGATAATAGATTTAAGTTTCTCTTCTTTGGAAGATGGGATTATAGAAAAGCCGTACCTGAAATTCTTAAATCTTTTCTAGAAGAATTCAAACCCGAAGAAGAGGTAGATTTTATCTTGAGTGCTGATAACTTGTTCTCTATTGATGGAATGAATTCTACCGAAGAGCGATTAGAGTTTCACGGCTTACAAGATGATAGAATAAAAGTAAAGCACTTTCCAACCAGATCTGATTATACAAATTTTGTAAAGACAGGACATGTTCTTGTAACTTGTGCTCGAAGTGAAGGTTGGAATATTCCACTAGCAGAAGCAATTGCAGCTGGAACACCAGTCATCTATTCAAATTATGGTGCCCAACTAGAGTTTGCAGAAGGTATTGGAACTCCAGTTCGATACGCTGAAATGCGCAAAGCTGAACTAGGTACTGGTAAGTCTTGGTTTCAGGGATACTTACCCGGTGACTATTGTGAGCCAGACTATGATGATCTGAAGAGAGCATTAAGAGAAACTTACGAGAATTGGAGTGAAAAGAAAGCTGAAGCGATGGAACAAGTATCTCGTATCAGAGAAGAATTTTCATGGTCAAGAGTCGCGAAAACCGGATTTGAATACTTGAAGCTCTTAATGAATCAAGAAGACGCAACTGGAAAGTCCGAAAATAAAGATCTTGTAGTTATTCTATCGCACCCCGATAATGAAGAGAGAGAAGCATATCTAAAAATATGTAATCATGAGATCAAACGCCAAGGATATAAAACTCTAGTAATGAGTCATATCCCTACTGATGTAGATTCAAATTATACTCTGGTAGTTAAAGAGAATCCTGTCTTTACTCTTGAAGAGTGGGGTAATAAGAAACCCTTTCCTCAGCTTTTGCTTAAAGGAGAGGCCTTCGAATTAACTCATACACAAAGAAATGACTATGGATATGCAGTTTATGATCTTCTAAAAAGAGCACTGAGATTTGCATTTGTTGAAGGATTCGAGAGAATACATGTTGTGAATTATGATTATCTTCTTTTTGATGAAAAGACTCTAAAGAATCTCAAAGAACAGGTTGAAGAGAGTAGTGACTTTTTTGTAGGTACTCATTGGAAAGACAATCTCATAAACACCGGTCTGTTTTCGGTAGATGTTCAAAAATTCATGAATCTTCTATTTAAGATTAACACATCACAGGAATATGTAAATTATTCTCCAGAAAGCTCTTCTATAGAAAGTGTTATCACAAAGCTGGTAAATTCTTCACCTTATACTCGATCAATTTTGCAAACATCTGAAGTACAAGGACATAGCAAATTTGATCTTCTTTCTTCTTTTGAAGTTACTTCTTTGTCAGGCTCAATAGTTCTTCCTTGTATCAATCAATCTGGAGATCTTTTCCTCTATTTAAGCGGAAAGCCAGGATCTGAATCGAGCTTTAGAATTTTACAAGGTGACAAATATTTAGACTTGGATTTTAGCACTCAGAAATTTGTTAAATTAGAAAGAGAAACAGGAAGCATACCTGAAGAAATCAGAGTAGAGGATCTGAAGACAAAGAATCATTTAGTAGTTTCTCTGGATAATCCCGGAAGACTAAAAACATCTGAAGAATTTGAATCAGAATCTCTAATAGAAGATTCGGAGATTATTTCATTTCATTTTGTTAAAGGCCCTTGGTTAGAACTAACTACTCGAGTAAAGAAAGGAAAATATCGAGTAGAATTTATCGATAAAAAAGAGAACGAAGCTGTTTATACACATAATATCGAAAATAACTGTTGGGTAGGATGCAGCAGAGAATACTATGTGGATTGGTTGGTAAAAGTCACTGACTTAAATAAAGACAAAGTAATATTCGAACATCATTTCGATCTAAATGAAAAGAGGGTATTTATTTCTTAGAATCTCAATCTTTAGGAGATACTATCGCTTGGTTTGCACCAATAGAAGAATTCCAGAAGAAGCATAATTGTAAATTAATAGTCAGTACTTTTAAAAATGATCTTTTCAGATCTGAATATTCTAATATTCAATTTGTAGAAAGAGGAGTCGGAGTACCTGACATTTATGCAGGATATAAAATCGGATGGTTCTATGAAAGAGATTCTGATACTTATAATACTTCAATGCACCCATGTCATTTTAGAGATATTTCAATGCAACAAGCTGCATCAGATATTTTAGGATTAGATTCAAAGACATACAAACCTAGATTAGTCAAGCCTCAAACTGGAAGACCGATCGAGGGAAAATATGTTTGTATTGGAATCCATGCAACAGCACAGGCTAAATATTGGAATCATCCACATGGATGGCAAACTGTAGTAGACTATTTGAAATCTGAAGGATATGAAGTAGTCCTTATTTCGAAAGAAACTGGAACTTATATGGGCAATGCAGCACCTGGGGGAATTATCGATAGATCTGGTAATTTTCCTCTAAGCGATCGAATTAATTATCTGGCTCATGCAGATGCATTTATTGGAGTTGGATCAGGTTTAAGTTGGTTAGCTTGGGCATCGGGGACTAAAGTAGTAATGATCTCTGGATTCAGTAAACCACATACCGAATTTGAAGATGAAAATCTTCTTAGAATTTGGAATCCAAATGTCTGCAATGGATGTTTCAATAGATTTAGACTGAATGCAGGTGATTGGAATTGGTGTCCAGATCAGAAAGGGACTGAGAGACAATTTGAATGCAGCAAATCTATTCAACCCGAAGATGTAATCTATCAACTAAAAAACTTTTTATAAAAAATGGCTAACGGAATTTACAAAATCACTGAAGATTTTGAACAAAAACTTGCTGAGTATACAGGAGCAAAATTCGCAATAACTGTAGATAATCAGTCTAATGCTCTTTTTCTTGCTCTTATGTACGAAGGAGTAAAAGGAATAGAAATTACAATCCCTTCCCGAACTTACCCATCTGTTCCTTGTGAAATTATTCACGCAGGAGCAAAGGTTAGCTTTAATCCTGTGAAGGGAAAAAAAATTAAAGGTGCATATCAGCTTGAACCTACTAATGTCTGGGATTCAGCTCTCTGTTTTACTGCTGATATGTACAAACCTGGAACTCATATGTGTATTTCTTTTACTGGACCTTACAAACACTTTAAATTGTCAAAGGGCGGAGCTATTCTGACTGATAACTACGATGCGTATCTGTGGTTCAAGAGAGCACGTTATTCAGGTCGAAGAGAAACTTCTTATCATGATGATCACTTTGATATGTTAGGTTGGAATTTCTATATGATGCCTGAACTAGCAGCTAGAGGTCTCCTCTTGATTAACCAATTCTACAACATGGATGGAACAAAGAAGCACAATCCTGATCTAGAGCTTCCGTATCCAGATCTCTCTAAATTTGAGATTTATACAAAAGCAAACAGAGAAGATGAGTAAGAGTCTGGCAATATATGGATTCGGTGGCCATGCTAGAGAGGTTTCTTTTCAGATGAAAGACATCATCGAAAAAGAAAATCTAGACTTACAGTTCTATGTAGATGATGAGTACGCGAATGATCTAGCTAAGCCGATTTCAGAATTTAATCCAGAAGAAAGGATGATGATGGTAGCTGTTGCAGATCCCAGAGATAGAGAAATGATGGTAAAAAAGTTACCAGCCGAAACTGAATTTTTTACTTTTATCCATAATGCTGCTATTGTTTTTGATTTTGGAAATTTCAGTATCGGAGAAGGTTCTTTTATCGGAGCTTTTTCGATAATTACTACTAATGTTCATATTGGAAATCATGCAATCTTGAATAGAGGAAATCAGATAGGACACGATACTGTAGTAGGTGATTATCTAAGCATGATGCCAGGCGCAATCATATCAGGAAATGTAACAGCAGGAAATCGTCTATATATGGGATCTAATTCATCTATTAGAGAAAAATTAGAGGTTTGTGATGATGTAACTCTGGGTTTAAATTGTGGATTGGTTAAAAATGTAATTGAGCCTGGGATTTATGTAGGGTTGCCAGCCAAGAAAAAATGATATCGATAAAATACAGTAATGAGAGCATTTTTGTAGAGACTGGAGATCTTCAGTCTCTACATGAAGATCAGCTACCTCTTAAGATTAAATTTTTAAGAAATGTTTCAGACAGAGTTGTCTGGCATACTCAATTAGGTTCTAATGGGTGGGCTAGTTTTCCAGACTCTGAAATGATGGATGTTTTAATCGAAGATGCAAAAGGTATGCTACTTTCCAGACATAGATGGGATCCTTTTATGAATGGGAGTGTTTTTTATCAAACTCTTTGGAATTATAGTTTGGGGAGAAAGTTTGAAGGAAAGATCAATAAAGGCTTAGCAGTTGGAACACACAGCGGAGAATTTGGAGAATGGGTTCCTCTTGCTCAGAATCTTTTATCTGATATCGTCTTAGTCGAAGGAAGTTCTAAACAATATGAAGGTCTTCTTCGAAATTTTCCAACCTCACCACATTTGACTTTTATCAATGAAATCGTAACACCAGACGGTGAGGAAGTCGTTTTCTACGAAGGCGGAGAAGGATATACAAATTCAATTTTGAAAAGAGTTATTGAATATTGGGAAATTGCTCCCATTACAGAAACGAGAAGAAATTCATTAAAATTTAATGATCTAGTTACTCCAGATATAAATTGGCTTCATTTAGATGTAGAGGGGATTGATGATAAATTAATTATGTCTCTCGATGAAAACAAATTTCAAAATCTGGATATAATTATTTTTGAATACAACAATCTGAGTACCGAAAATCGAGAAAAGATAGACTTGTATTTGAAAGATAGAGGTTATGAAACCTATCGAGAAAAAGGAATTTGTTTAGCCAGAAAATGAAAGATCTAATTATAGTAACTGCACACTGCGACAACTACGAAAAAGAAGATATTCTTAGAAATCTGGTTAATCAGATTTATTCCAACGAGAGTTTCGATCTTTTATTAATTTCACATACTCCAATTCCTCTAGATATTTCAAGTAAATGTACTCTTTCAATATATGATTCTAAAAATGAATTGTTGTATGATTGGGATTTGAGATCTAGACCTTGGTTCAATCCAGGAAATGAAAGAGCAATACAGTCAGTATTTACGGGATTTTATAATAGTCATCTTGCAATATGGAGGATGATAATCTTGGGAAATTCTGTTGCCAAAAATCTTGGATATGAAAAAGTTCATCATATAGAATACGATACTTCAATTGAAGATTTCTCTGAGATTTTACAGAATTCCGAACTTCTAGAGGAATATGATTCTGTAACATATAATAAAACAATTGATACTGTAGATCCTATTCTTTTTGGCACATATCAAGCATATCGTCTTGATACTTTGCATGAAGATCTTTTTATTTTAGATGAAGAAAAAATAAAAAGGACTATTAGAGAATCAGACACAAAATCGCCAGAAGGAATGTTATATGAACTTCTGCATTCAGATAAACGCGGACTCGTAAAACCTTTTTCTCTTTTGGGTGGATTTGGTCTGAGCCATCAAATGAGCAGCAATACTGCATGGTGTCTTCCATATTACGATAAATTGACAGAAGATTTAGGATTTATCATTTGGAATATGGAAGAAAATGCCAAAGAAATATCAGTTAGAGTTGTATATAACGATGATCAAATACATGACTTCGGAAAGATACAAAAGGATCACTGGATGTTAAGAAATATTGATAAATTTAAAAATGCCAAAAAGCTGATAGTTATCTTAAATGATAAAATTAGAAACATCTTTGATTTTGAAAAAGACGGAGATAATTTTAAAAATGTTAGCTTTAGAGATAACTACAACAAATGACTTTAATTGAATACTTATCAACTGACGTACAAAATCACAGAGCATATTTCTGTTATTCTGGAGAAGAGACGCATGTTAGAATATTTCTAAAATGGAGAAATTTGACTGCATATAAAACTGAAATGCATCTTTCAAAAAATCCAGACATAATCTATTTCATAGAATCAATAGACTTTTTTAATTCGGTTGAAGACTATCATTTAGAGTTTGTGTTTCCTGAAAGAACAGAGAGCATTCCGATTACTCTTATATCAAATTCAGGCAATTTTCAAGGTGTACCTTTCAGAACTCTTAAAGATGATGTATCTTTCTGGACATACAAGGAAATATTCATTGATAAAATCTACATATCTGATATTGTTAAAGTTGAAAAAAATGATTTAGTTGTAGATATTGGAACTAACTATGGATTCTTTTCGGTTCAGGCCGGAGAAGCAGGAGCTCGAGATATCATTTGTTATGAACCTTCTCGAATGCTACAAGAATGTTTGAGATCTAATCTATCTTCAAAGATTTTTCATATTAATCAAGCAGGGGTTTCTGGTACTTCTAGAATTGCGAAATTCAGCGACTCTTTAATTTCAAGCGCAGGAAATCATATATCGGAAGAAGGGTATGAAGTAAATATTGTTGATATTAATTCTCTTATAGATTATATAGAAGATCAGATAGATTTTTTAAAAATTGATTGCGAAGGCGAAGAAATTGAAATTTTCGAATCTATTCAGTCTAGATGTTTATCTAGAGTTAAAAAGTTAGTAGTTGAGTATCATCAAGAATCTACTGAAGAATTGATTGTAAATAAGTTAAAGATCGAAGGTTTTGAAATTGAAAAAATTCAAAATATGATTGTCTATGCATTCAATCCAAAACTTTTCAAAAAGGTGGCATTGATCAGCACGTTTTGTGATACTGAAGAAAAGAAAAATGTTCTGAGAGAAACAGTCCAAAAAATAAAGAATTTTGGAATAGACATAATGGCTATCGGACCAAGAGAAATTCATATTCCTGATGATATAGTTGAACTATGTGATTTTTTCTTTTACACAAAAGAGAATCCTCTTTTGAAATGGCCGCAAAGAGCATATACACACTGGTATGAAAAGCAGAATGATTATGGTGTCACAACAATGCATCGAGGATTAGCTGATTATGGCTGGGCTGCTTTATATCAGACTAAAAAACTTTCTCAGATAGCTCTGACATTTGATTATGATATTTTTTATCATTTGATATATGACCTCGAAATAGATGAGGTAATCGAGAAAGAGCTTCTGCGGTTTGAAAAAAATATCATTCATCCAAGAAGGGATCCTCATCACCCAGAAACTCTATGGGAAGCAACTCTTCATTTTATGATTTTTGACAGAGATATGATGGAGAAGATTGAAAATGATATTACACTCGGTGAGTATTTGAGAACAAATGGAGTAGCTGAAGGAGAGGTTCTGAAGTGGAAAAATAAGTTCGGAATCAGAACATCAGATCATCCAGTAAAAGATAGAATTTTTTATTGGGAAGACTATGACTTTTTTAACTACTCGCCTTTCTCTGAATTTAAACTCTTCTTCAGTAAAAATGAAGAAACTGAAGTTTGGTTAGGTTATGAGAATGCATATTCACATAATCTTTCAGATGCACTGAAAATTGTATTCTATGAATTTGAAAAATTGAATGAGATTAAAGTCCTATTGAATGAAGAGGAATTTATCATAGAACCAGAAGCCTGGAAAATTGAAGAATTTCCAATAAGTTCTCAAGATGATATTTATAGATTTGTTATTACATATGAAGAAAATTCTGTGGATCTAACAGATGTCTACAATAAACAAATGAGAAATCTAATCTATTATAATCATAGATGAAAGATCTGATTTTAATTGCATCACACACACCAGATATTCAAAGAGTCAAATATTTGAGAGATCTGTTAAACTCGATCAATAAAGATCGTTATGATGTAATGATCTCTTCTCACAGTCCAATTCCTGAAGATTTAATAGAAGAATCAGATCACTTTGTTTTCCAAAAAAGAAATACTCTTCTTACTGATTTTGATCATAAATTTGCTTATTGGTTTGAAAATGAATTCTTCTGCATATCTTCTACTGAATTCAAAACTTTTAATCATTTAATCGCTGCTGGTTCTCTGATGTTAAATGGTCTTTCATCGGCTAGAAGTTTTGGATATGAAAAAGTTCATTTTATAGAATATGACAGTTTGATACTTGATGATTCTGAATTCTTTATTAACTCTAAGCTTCTAGAAAATAATTCTGTAGTATGGTATGAGCATGCAGATTTAAAAACTGCATTTCCTCTAATGTCATTGAATATCAATAAATTGAATCCAAGCTGGTTTGATTTAACTGAGAATATTTTTTATGATTTTCTGAAAGATTCTTCTGACAAGACTCTAGAGTCTTTTAACTTAAAACTCATTAATCGTGAAAGCCAAAAAATCAGAAGAGAATTTTCCAGACTTTCAGAAAAAATAGAAACTCAAAGATATACAACAGACGAAGAAGATTGGGTTACAGTAGTAGCTGAAGATAACAAATTCATCTTATTTAATTTTAATCATACTGGAAAGAATGAGGTGAGTGTAATTCTAAATGACAATGAAATTAAAAATCTCTTGAACACAAATAAGGGAACTTGGATGACAATTTCTCTTGGGAATATTGATGAAATACATAAAATGAAAATATTTCTAAACGATGAACTCGTGAGATCCTACGACTTTAATAACGTAGACAAACATAAATACATAAAAACTAATTGGTTAAAAAACAAATGAATTTAGAAAATTTTGAATGGGGAGTAATGGAAGGTTACGACCTCAAAGATCTTTTAATAAGAGAACTTTTTAAAGAGAGAATTTACAACAGACATTTTGAAGTAAATGAAAATGATATTATAGTTGATGTAGGGGCGAGTGTAGGTCCTTTTATTTGGACTACAAAACATAGAAAACCTTTACATGTTTATGCATTTGAACCTTCAGACACAGAATATCCAACTCTCGTTAAAAATACTCGAGGTTTACCTGTCACGACTATCAACAAAGCAATGTGGGAAAGCGATGGATTCAGTAATGCAGGTGACATTTACTATACAGGATCTTATTTCGAGACAATGAAATTTTCTACCTTTAGAAAACTTTATGCGATTGAAAAAATCAATTTCTTAAAAACTGACTGTGAAGGTGGAGAATATCACATTTTTAACGAAGAGAATATCGATTTTCTGGTAAATAATGTAGATGTAATTGTCGGTGAATGGCATCTAGAGACTCCAGAGAGAAAAGAAAGCTTTAGAAGATTTAGAGACAGATATCTTCCTCGTTTTAAAGATGTTCATGTATATGCAGTCGATGGAACTAATATTAAATGGGATCTTTATAACGAGCATTTTATCCAATTCTATAAGCAAGTTATTATTCACATCGATAACCGCAAAGATTAGAATGTAGATATATAAAAAAAATCTACACAATGTCTCAAAGATCCAGAAGTTTTCTAAAACAAAGATTTGAAACGGGAGATAAGCCTCTCGCGGATGATTATTCAGATTGGTTAGATTCTAATCTAATTAAGGAGGAAGACTCTGTTGGCGATCTGGCAGATGTTGATTTGACTGGAATTTCTGCAGGTGAAGTTCTTCAGTGGGACGGGACAAAATTTGTTAGATCTAATATTGCAGGAACTTCAGGATCTTCTGGTACAAGTGGAACCAGCGGTACTAACGGAACTTCTGGTACTAACGGAACTTCTGGTACAAATGGTTCTTCTGGGACTTCTGGCGCAACTGGAGCACCAGGAACTTCAGGATCATCTGGAACAAGTGGATCTGGGACAAGTGGATCTTCAGGGTCTTCTGGCACAAGTGGAGTTACTCCTACTTATTCAAAAATCTTTGAACAAATCTATAATGTAGGTTTAGCTAATGGGATACAAACCATTAATGACCCATTGGCGCCGTATAGTATTAGATATGTAGCTGATCCCCTCGTAGGAAACATAATGTTTTGGGCAGTCGTTACTGACAATCCATCGTCTGATACTATTGTCTTTAAACTCTATCCTACGTCGCCTTAATATATAACATAGAGCCCTTCTAATGTTTGTCTTGGGTTTACAGCCCTAGAGTAGTCCAAAAGGCTACAAAAAGATTAACAAAAGAAAAAATATGAAATCAAACACATCTGCGCATATTGCGCTCAACCGAAATCGTCTTCGTTCATACGAAAAATCAGTCTATCTGAAAGATGGCAGTAATTTTGAAATCGAACTATTCAACGGTGAAACTGTAAATGTTCTCGCCAAAATTTGGCTAAACGGAAATCTCATTAGCAATTCAGGTTTAATTTTAAAACCCGGTCAAAGATTCTTTCTTGACAGATTTATCGATACAAATAATAAGTTTCTTTTTGAGACTTATAAAGTCGATGCTTCAATTGAGACAGCATCCGCAATTGCAAATAATGGATTAGTAAGAGTTGAATTTTTCAGAGAACAACAACTCACAGTTCCTAAATGGTCTACCGGTTCGGATTGGAGATACAGACCATTTGTCACATATGTGACAGGAACTCCGTATATCGAAGTTACTCACCCAGACACTAACAACATCTTCTTTAGTACTTCTAACACTTACAATGGTCCGCTTAGTGCAACAGTCTCAGTCACTGCAAGCAACGGGACAATTACTACAAGTAATTTGAACAATGCGAGCACGGTAGAAACTGGTAGAGTAGAAAAAGGTGAATCTTCTGAACAAGCATTCGGTCTCTGCGATATGAATTTTGATATTGTTTGCTTTCAGAAGTCGGAATGGAAAATTTTACCTGAATCCTCAAAACCAGTAGAATTTTCTAAGATCAGAAATTATTGTTCTGAATGTGGAACTCGAATCAAAAAACAAACTTGGAAGTTCTGCCCTAGCTGCGGAGAAAAATTAGATTAAACAAATAGAAGGGCTCTATTTTTTGTTTTCGATTTTTTTAATTAAATTTATAATATGCCACAACTTATCAAAATACACCCAGACGGTAGAGAAGAATTTAAAGAATCTGGGATGCGGGTACAAGCAATAGCATGGAATGAAGACGGAACTTTTAAAGAAGTTACAGATCACAAACCCGTAGTAGGTTGCTCTCTTCTTGTTGGTTCAGTTACTGCAAGATCATACTCTTCTCAAGATTATTGGTTAACCACAAAAATTACCGAAATTCTTGAAGAAAAAAAAGATGAAGAAGGACATCTTGAATTAGTGAGATTTAAGACTCAAAATTCAGAATATGTTTTAAGAGCATGAAAGTAATCTTTTTAGATCATGATGGAGTAATCTGTTTATCTACTGAGTGGGGTAATAGATTTAAGAAACAAAATAAATGGGGTGGTCGTAAATTATCTATGACCACATCAGAAATGCCAGTTGAGTACCGGTTTGATAATTTTAATCAAAAGGCTGTTAAAGTTCTAAATGAAATCTTAGAAAAAACAGGGGCAGAGATTGTAGTAAGCTCTGATTGGAAACTTTGGGCAACTTGCGAAGAGATGGGAGAGTACTATGAGTCAAAGGGTATTATCAAAAAACCGATTGCTCTTACACCAAATTTAGGTCAGTGTACGTGGTATAATAATTGGATCTGGTCACCAGAGTGGGATTTGGAAATGACAAGAGTAATTGAAATTAAGCAATATCTACATGATCATCCTGAAATTACACACTGGGTTTCAGTTGATGATTTAAACATGGGAAAAAACGGAGAGTCTTGGAAAGACTGGGGTTTAGATAATTTTGTTTTAACTCCATCTTCAATCGAAGGAATCAAACAATCTGGAATTAAAGATAAAATTTTAAAATTTCTATTATGAGAGAAAAACCTGTGGTAACCTGTGGATGTCAAGTACCAAAGGGTTGGGGAGAAGAGCTAATCATCGAAAATAACGAGCTCTATTGTGGAAAGCTTTTGATATTTAAAGCTGGTTGCAAGTTTTCAATGCACTATCACATGATAAAAGATGAAACTTGGTATGTGGATAAAGGAGAATTCATCTATCGATGGATTGATACTGAAAGCGCAGAAACTGTAGAAGTTAAACTTAAACCCGGTGATGTAGTAAGACAAAAACCGGGACAACCTCACCAGTTAGAAGCTCTTACTGATGGTGTAGTCTTTGAAGTTTCTACTCAACATTTTGATTCAGATTCTTATCGAGTATGGAAGGGAGATTCCCAAAATAAATAAAGTATGATAAAAAGTATATTAAGTATAGGAGATGTTCACGGTCTTTCAAATTGGAAAGATTTTATATTCGGTGGCGGATACGAGAAATGGAGATCTGACCAAGATCATTCGGTGATCAAGCACGACAAAATTATCTTCATTGGAGACTATTTTGATTCTTTTACAGTTCCAAATGCTGAAATGAAGCATAACATAATGGAGATTATTCATCTGAAAGAAACTTTAGGTGATAGAGTAGTTCTCTTGTTGGGAAATCATGATATTCACTATATTGATAAGAAATATCGCTGTAGTGGAATAAGACCTGAGATGTGGTTTGATTTTAATGAAATTATGAGAATGAATTCTCATCTTTTTCAAGCTGCATATCAATATAAAGATATTTTATGGAGTCATGCAGGACTGACTCGGGGAAGCTGGGAAATTTATAAAAGATTTCTAGATGAAGAGGGCATCAAATACGAAGACTACGCAGATGCTCTTAATATTCTCTATAAGATGAATTATGAACCTATCTTTTACGCAGGATATGGTAGGGGTGGTTCAAGCAGGAATCCTGGAATTTTCTGGGCAGACAAAAGAGAATTAATAAACGATCCTGAAGTAGTTTCGCAAGTTGTAGGACATACTCCAGTTTCTGATATTGAAATTCACGTGGCTGGAACTTATAGATCTGATAATGGTAACCAAGTAGTTTCTCATCTTGCTTTTATCGACTGCGTGGAGAGAGGATCTAAATCTCCTTACACAATTGAATTTAATGGAAAATCTCAAATGAGATCTTTAAAGAAGATGAAGTACGATAAATAAAACATGAAAGACAAACTGCTCAAATTAGCAAAAGGAAGAGAAAGAGAGTCCGCTAAGGAGCAGGGGTTTTTTGACGGTCGATTCAGGCCTAGAGTTATAAAAGATAAGAAGAAAGAAAAGTCCCGAAAAAAGTCTCGAGAAAAGATTAAAATTTGGGATATTTAATCCAATAATTTTTACACCCCAAAGATAAATAAAAAAAAATCTTGGGGAAGATGAAAAAACTACTTACAGCTGTAACTGTATTATTTATGAGTGCAATCTCATTTGCACAAACTCTCCCTACTCCCTCTTCAGGAGTTTGGGCGTTAATCGACACGAGCTACAATCTTGGTAGCGTTTCTGTTAGTGAAACAAAAGCTAAAATTCACTATGGAAATTCCACATCATCAAAAATCACTGCACTTCAGTTTAGAATTGCTTATGATCGGAATGCATTTGATGGTGGAACTCCAACAGTTAGTTTGCTATTGAATTCGAGCACACACTTCAGTAATCAGAATATTGATACTGCAAATTCGGTAATTACTCTTACTGTATCTTATACCGGAAGCAGCAGCACATATTCTATTCCCGATGGAGAGATTTTTGAAATTACTTTCAAACACTCTTCTAACTTCCAGAATTACATCGATGGAACTATTGCAGATTTAGAATTCTCTGCAACTTCAAGTTTCTCTAGATATGCTTCTTTAGTAACTGCTATCGATACTACTCTAGGAGCTCACAGCTACGGTGGTGAATTCATCAAGCAATCACTTACATTTAAGGGTAAACTGGTTAACGTAACTGGATCAGCAACTAAGAATGTAATTGTAGCTCTGGAAAGAAAACCAAAAACCGGAAGTACCTGGTCTCAAGTAGCTCTTGATACTACAGGAACTGATGGCAGATTCGCATTTAACAAAGTAGCTCTGGATACTACTTACTATGATGCCAGAATGTACATCAAGGGAGATACTCTATCATACGGAAATATTGTATCTACTGCAGATGCTCAGAAAATCAATAGATTTGTTCTTGGTTTAGATCAACCTACCGGATTTGATTATTATGCGTCAGATATTAACGGATCTAATAATATCACAATGTCTGACGTATATGGAGTATTTGGTAGAGTCGCAGGAAGATTTACAACCTGGGTTAATTCAGTTCCAGACGTTCGATTCTTTAGTCAATCTGAATACAGCACTATCAACGGTTCAAGCACCAACTATACTTCAAGTATTTCAGGGGTAACAAATCTTGCATTTGTGATTACCGGATCTGGAAAGGATTCAGTTACATTCTATGTGTTGGCTCCTGGTGATGCAAACGGTACAGGTTTCAAAATGGCCAGAGCAGTACCTATCAGAATTGTCAATCCAAACAATGCTAACAACTATATCATAGATCAAACTGTTGAATATGATGTTCCTAATCTAGAGACTATAGAAGTTAATATGCCAAGCATCAAAGTCGAAGAGGGGAACTTGGTGAATATCCCAGTTAAAGTTAAAACTGCAAATGAACTAGGCGCTCTCCAGCTAGCTATTAGATACGATCAAGATCTTCTTGAATTTAGAAGTATTATTGGTAGCGAACAATCTAGTAAATGGATGACTTTCTTTAATCCTGCAGATGGTGTAATTGAATGGGGAGGCTACGAAACCCAGCGCGGAGAGAATAATCTAAAGAATGAAAATAATGCAGTTACTCTTCAATTTTATGCTATTAAGCCAAAAAATGAATGGGGTAAATCTCCGCTATATGTCACTAGAAAATTTGCCGGTGATAAAAATGCCAAAGATTTGAGAATTACACCAACTGACGGTAGAGTAGAAGTTTTAAGAATTAGTCAAGTTAATAATCCTTTTGCAAATTCTGATAAAGCAAACATCAGATTATTTCCTAACCCAGTTGCCGACATAGCAACTGTACAATTTAGCATTACAGAACAAAGCGATGTTAATGTTGCATTCTATGATTTTATGGGTATTAGAAGAGTTGAAGTAGTTCAACAACAAATGCCCGCAGGAGCATATCAATATAGAGTCGATCTTTCAGGCTTGATTGATGGAATGTATTATGTAGTTCTTGAAACTAATAAAGAAGCTATAGCCGCAAAAACAATTGTAGCAGAGCAATAAACAAACAAAAAAACAAAATTATGTCAGAAGAACTAGAAACAAATGATGGTTCATGGTCCGGTCTTAAAAAGACTATCATTGCAGCCATCACAACAGCAGTAACAGCAGGCGGGGCGTGGTTTACTTCAACACTATTCAGTAGTGAAAGTGATGAAGCTCCTAAAACCGAAGTAGCTGCTCCAGCACCTGCCCCAGTTATCAACTTAAGTGTCGATAATTCTTCACAGAACAATTCATCAAATAATGGTGGAGGAACGAAGGTGGTTGAGAGAGTAGTTGAAAAGCCAGTTCCAACTCCAGCGAAACCTGAAAAGAAAAGCGAAACTGAAGATGCGCCTTGGTAAATTTGCATTTTTGATTCTGTTTGTATATGGGTGTGGGACTCCGAAAGAGTCTCACGCTCAGACTATAGGTACAATTAAAACCGAGGAGTATACTGCAGGGTTTGAGAAAAAGAAAAGTCTTGAAGCTCTTCCTCCTTACGAAGACACTATTCAAATTCCGATTCAAATTTTAAAAATTGGAATCAGTGAAGAAGTCTACGAAATGTATCCCGAGCTTAAAGACGCTAGAGTTGGAATGGGTGTAACTAATATTGTTCTTGAATATCTAGAAGAAACTGGTAGATTTGTATTTACTGAAGATAAGCTAGAGATTAAAGAAAGAATGGTTAACCAATTCAAAGCTTCTGCGAAAGGTTTTACTGAAAATAAAGTAGACGGAAAAGGCAAAATCAAACTTGCAAAGTATTTTGTTTATATTGAAGTTTATGATTTTTCAGTGGGCGAAGAAGAAGTTGTTGAGACTTCGGGAGTTACAATTAAACAAGTAACTCAACTCGGTCTTCAAGTTAGATTTGTAGATGCTGAGAGTGGAGAAGTTATAACAGGTTCCGGTCAAGGTAGAGCAATTACTACAAAAACCTCTACAGTATTAGGAGATATTGAAGGTCCTGCATTTAACAGATCAACAGTAGGTGTTTCAACTAAAAAAGCTCTCGAAACTTGTGCAGTTAGAGTAGTAGAAAAAATGATAAAAAAAGGAGTATTTAAAAGCTAATGAAAAAGTTCAGTTTATTCAGTGGATCTGATTATGTAAAAGTCGATGACAAAAACAGATTCTATTTTATGTTGCAACAAATGCAGTCGAACAGATGGAAAATTACTTTGGTAGTTCTCTTCCTTTTCTTCTTTATTATTGCAGGAATTAATTCGGCTGTATTTTTTGATGTTACTATCAAAGAGTCGTGGAAAGAATTATTATTAATTTTATTAGGTGCTTTTGTAGGTAACTTAAATAAAGTAGTTGACTATTGGTTTAATTCAGAAGATAGAGACAAGATGTTGATTCAAAAAGTTGACGAAGAAGATGGAATTAGTTTATCTAACGTAGTACCTTCTCACAAGCCTGAACCAACGCCTACTTCAGATTATACAGAAGAAAAAGTTTAAAATGAAAGGGATATTAACTGCTACATTCATGTTAGTATCCTCTATGCTTTATGCTCAGGGGTTCACATATTCTTATGTGGACCCCTGTACTAAAGTTTTAAAGACAGTTCAAATACCACAAGGCCAAAATAGCATTACAGTAAACTATTTTGGAAATGTTCGACAATTTACATCTAATGATTTTTCAAATGGTACATTTGATAATTGGGTGAATGTCATTAGCCAAGCAAACTCAAGTTCACCTTGCGATGAAGTCGCTGCATTTGTACAGACTTCAACAAATAATATCATAACTCAGAATATAATAGCTACGCTAACTAATATAACTTCTGCTGCTGCTATGGTTTCTCAAAATATGGCCGGCATTTCAAGTAATTCAATGAGTTCTGCTTTAGCGAATGGAACTTCAAATTCACAGAGCGGGGGATCAAATTCAAATAATTCAAATTCTAACGCAAGCTCTAGCAGTTCAGGTTCTAATGGTTCAGGTTCTGTAGGATCTTCTGGTGGAAATTCTGGTGGTTCTGGGTCAAGCGGAACTGGTAGTTCAGGTTCTGGTGGTTCTGGTGGTTCTGGCAGTTCAGGTTCGGGTTCTGGTGGTTCTGGCTCCGGTTCTGGATCGAGTGGAAGTGGTTCCGGCGGTTCTAGTGGTTCTGGTTCTGGTTCAAGTGGAAGTGGAGAAACTGAACAAAGTTCTGGTGATATAGCTGAATCTGGCGGAGGTTCAGGCGGAACTACGAATTCTGTTGCAAATGCATCAGAGGCTGGAAGTGGAGAAGGTTCCGGCAGCGGAGGATCAAAATCTAAAGAGAATAGAAACAAGGTCGGATCTATGATAGGAACCGGCGATATTGTAGCTATTAGAAGCACAGACTCTGAAGAAGGTGACCAACTAAAAGGTACTTTTTCCCTTACGAAAAGCAATACGAATAACACTCGTGCATCTGGAGTCTTGGCCAATTTTACCACTAATATCAATAATTCGAATGTAACTCTGTACCTCGCATTGAATAAGGGAAAGGGTACTGGTATCTTTGCAAATTCTACTATGTTGGATTTTGATAAAAATATGTTTAATACAACTACTGCAATGTATTCTCGTCGATTTAACAAATTTTCAGTTTTAGGTGGCGTAAATGGAACTATTGGAAGAATAGGCGAAAGTGGATTCCAGAATATTTCTGCAGTAGGGGGAGCATTTTATAGCGCAAAAGTTAGCAAAAAAATAAGTGCAACTACTCTAATTCTAGCAGTGTATTCTCCCTTTACTCTTTTCTATGAAGGAAAGTGGTGGAACTCATCTACTCTCATAGTTCCTTTTAGCTCTTGGGATTATACAATATCTAAAAGCTTCAAATTTAATGTAAGCTTTGCTGGAACTTATGAACTCGAAGGAAGCTTTTTAAATTACCAGGTTCTTACTGGTGGAAAAATACTATTTAACTAATGAAAAAACTATTTTTAATCGCATCGCTAATCATTTCATCTTCTGTTTTCGGACAAGATTGCATTACAGTAAAAGGTGTAGAAAACAAAACTGAAAACCCAGACCTGAGTTCCAAGAGATTTATCTTCGGTGTTAAACAAATAGCGGAAGAACTTCTAAGTGAAAAGTATACTATTTGTCTTGATGGCAGACCTGTAAATGTTTACATCACAAATATCGAAGCTCCAAGCCAAGGAATTTCTATCGGTCCTTTTATGATTAAGAAGAAAATCACTATTGTTACTACTGAATTAGAAATAGATGGAAATAAATATAAAGGAGAAGGAAAGGCTGCTATTTCAGTTAAAGCTACTTTTGCTGAACTTAGAGACGAAAATCTTCCTTTTGAAAAAAGTGTATTTGCATCTGCAGTTAAGAAAGCTATAGAAGATTCAATTTCTAAAATCTAATGTTCAAGAGAATTCTGACATATCTTCTCTTTGGTGTGTTCTCTTCAGGATACAGTCAGAATTTTACGTATTCTGGATATATCTACAATGCTGATGGATCGGGAGCTCAAAATGTTCCGGTTCAGCTTTATCGAAGAACTACTTCTTCTATATCAGGATTCACTTCCCAAACAAACTGGAACGGTCACTCTTATTATAGATCTACTTCAAACTCGACGTGGACTAATGCTAAAGCAGCATGCGAAAATATGGGAGGGCATCTAGCCACAGTTTCATCTTCAGCTGAGAACAGTTTTCTTTTTAATACTTGGCCTTCCGGGTGGATTGGTCTTTACCAAGATAAAAGTGGTGCGTTTTATTCTGAACCAAATGGTGGTTGGAGATGGACTGAAAACGAGGTTGATGACTATGAACACAACTTTGATTCAAAAAACTATACTTCTTCAAACCCTTTACCTGATAATATAGACAGCAGAGACGCTACTTTATATAACGGACCCACCTATTACTCATCAGGTGGAAAATACCTTTATTTTGATGGATCTAATGATTATGCGATTACCGGAAATTTAGCGGGTTCTTTTAGCGGCGGTTCAGAAGTAACTACACTCCAACTTCTTTGTTATCCACAAGATCCAGGCGTTTTGGTTTCTGAGCTAGGAGCTGGAAATGCAAGCAGTGGATGGCACGAATCTGTAATGGAAATAACATCAAGTGGTAATCTGCGAGTAGGTTTCTGGAACGGAAGTGGAATATCTAGCATCGGAACTAGTATTGCAATGAATACCTGGCATTTGATAACAATGACGTATGACGGAAATACGCTTAGAGGATATTTGGACGGTACATATTTCGGAGCAGTAACTTTTAATAGAGATGTTCCACATGCATACAGCGGAAATGGTCTTTATTATTGTTTTGCAAAATCGGATGCTACGAATATGGGTGATGGAACTTATGCACAGTATCGGTTCGGTTCCTTTCAGGTCTATAACAGACAACTCTCAGACGACGAAATTATGAGAAACTGGATGCATATTTCTTACAGATATGGAAGAATGCCCTACACCAACTGGAATGGAGGAGAACCTAACAATTCAGGTGGTGAAGACTACATTCAATTTGTTAGTGGAGGCCGATGGAATGATTTACCCAATACTTCTTTGCCCTATGTGATAGAATTTGACTATATCGTTTCAAACAGTTCTTGGGCAGTTTATGATACTTTTTACACCAACTCTTCCGGGTATTTTTCTATTAATATCACGTCAGATCCATCGAAACAATATTACATCGTACTAAATTCTCCTGCTTTAACACAGTCTTTAACACAAAATGACGCCAGAGATTTATCAGATGTGATTCTGGGAAAATCTCCAAGAAACGGTGTCAAATTTCACATGTTTGATTTGAACAATGATAGTAGAATCACAGTTTCTGATAAGTATTATTTACTAGCTCGAAAGAGCGGAATATTTTCCAGCTGGTCTTCTTCAGTTCCAGATACTCGATTTTTTACATCTTCCGAATACAATGCTCTTAAAAGCGGAACAACTAATATGAGATCTCTATATCCTGGGGTTTCTCAAATAACTACTTCTACTCTTACTAGCGGTGGAAGTTTGACTTATTATCTAATAGCTCCAGGCTATTCGGGAAAGGTCACTTACTGAGATAAATAAAACATGAAAAAGATCTTATTTTTTTTATCCCTTTTCTCTGCTCTTGGATTGAAGGCACAATCAGATTCGGTTACAACTAAATATGAATTCGGACTAACTGGAATTTATAACAGCGTAAATGGAGTTTCCAGAACAACTCTGACAATGAACGCAAATAACAGTATTAAGTGGAAGAAATTCGAATCAGCTGTATCAACAGACTATCAATTAGTATCTGATGACAATATAAATTCTGTAAATGACTTTACCGTAAGACTGCAGCCTAAAATTGTAGATGAGAATTATTCTATTTTTTCCTTTGGACAGTTATCTTCTCTTGAATCAAAGAAAATTTCTCAACGTTTTGAAGGTGGTTTAGGTGCAGGTAGAAATTTTTTCAAGAAAGATCATTTCAAAATTAATCTTTCATATGCTCTTTTATTCTATAACAACAATTTCGAGAACTTAACAAATAGAAACGGTTTGAGACACTCTCCTAGGGTCTTGATATGGGGAGACTTGAAGAAGCAGAACCTGAGCTATTATTTTGAAACTTATTACCAGCCTAGTACTTCAGATTTTACTGATTATATTCTGAGAGCAAAATTCATAACAGGATTCAAGATAAATGAAAAATTTTCGATTACTCTTAACTATCAGACATGGTTCGAATCATATTTTGTAGTAGGAGCTCGAAATGACGTTAAAACTCTAACTATCGGAACTACCTTTAAGATATAATGTTGAACACAAATCTCATCAACTTCGATGATTATTTAGAGGACTATGAAGATCTTCTTCAAAATAAAGAAGATTATTTTGTTTTTGTTAGAGCTCTAACAGAAAAGAACTATAACATCTTTTATGATTCTATCAATCCTAAAAAGTTAAAAAGAGGATTTAAAAAGAATCACGTCGATCATATGTTCAGTGTATCGGAAGGGTTTAAAAATGGGATTAATCCTTTTCATATTGCACATCCCTGTAACTTGCAAATGCTAAAAGCTAGAGATAACAAAAAGAAGAACTCGAAGTGCGATCATACTTACGAAGAACTATTGGAGAAAATTCAAAAGTTTGAAGAAGGAGATATATAAAAAAATAAGAAATCATGAAACTTAATTCATATACCGAATTTCTAAACGAAGGTAAAGAAGATAATTTATCTGTAACTCTGGAGACTCTTCAGAAGAAAAAGGAACTAGAAGGTAAAAGGGATGAACTAGTTAAGAAGCTTAAAGAAGCTGGAGAAAAAGATGATACTGAAACTGCCAAAATGGCTAGATTGCAGATTAAAAAGATAGATAATCAGATTGAAATCTTGATGATTGATGCTAAGATCAAAGAGATGAGCGAAAAAAAATAAAAATAGAAATGATTTTAAAACTTGGTTCAAAAGGTCCAGAAGTTAAAGCACTTCAAGAAAAATTGGGTATTGCTAATCCAGATGGAGATTTCGGTCATAACACAGAAGGAAAATTAAAAGCTTGGCAAAAAGCAAACGGTCTTGTTGACGATGGGATTGCTGGTCCAAACACTCTAGGTAAATTAGGAGTTGTTATAGAGTCTGCACCCGCAGTTACAATTCCTTCAGGCGGACCAATTGACTTTGCAAAACTTAAAGGACATGTACCAGATACTGTAATTGCTCAAATTCCAACTATCATGGAAAAATTCTCAATTAACACACCTTTAAGATTAGCTCATTTCTTAGCTCAATGCGGACATGAATCCGGTGGCTTTAAAGCAGTTCAAGAAAATCTAAACTACTCAGCGGACGGTTTGAAAAAGATCTTCCCAAAATATTTCCCAGGCAATCTTGCAGAATCTTATGCTAGAAATCCTGAGAAAATCGCATCTAAAGTCTACGGAAACAGAATGGGTAATGGCGACGAAGCTTCAAAAGAAGGATATAAATTTAGAGGCCGCGGCTACATCCAGTTGACAGGTAAACAGAACTACACTGCATTTGCACAGTCGATCGGAGAAGACACGGTTGCAAATCCAGATCTAGTATCTACTAAATATCCATTAGCTTCTGCTGCATGGTTCTTTAGTAAGAACGGTTTGAATGCTCTAGCAGATAAAGGAGCTGATGATGCTACGGTTACTCTAGTTACTAAAAGAGTAAATGGAGGAACTATTGGTTTAGCTGATAGAATTAAACATTTTAAAGAGTACTATCATCTTTTAGCATGATCAAGAAATTTGAGGACTGGTTATTTGAATCTGAAATCAGAGAACTTACTGGAGAATATGTAGGTTCTAGACAGAGACGTCCGATTATTTTTAACTCTTGGGATAGAAGAAGAAAGACTTTTAATTTCACAGCAGAAGGAAATTCTCCATATCAATTAAAATTAAGAGTAGACGACTATACTAAAGTATCTCGGCTAAAAGGAACGGTTAAAGAAAAACTGGATTTAGCCCTGGATGGAGACGTAAGTTTATTCTGTTCTTGTCCATCTTTTCGGTATAACGGATATATGTACATGGCTGATCAATTAGCTTATGGCATTAAAAATCAAGAACTATTTCCGGGTATTAGAAACCCAGAACTGAGAGGAACTGTTTGTAAACACCTTTATCAACTGATGGAAACTATCGAGGATTACACACCCGGTATGGAAAGAGAAGTTGAAGAAACATTAAGAAGAGAAAAAGAAGCAAGAAGAGGTGCCCGCTAAAGATGTACTCCAATACTTCCAAACTATGAAATACATTAAAACATTTGAGGCTTTTTCTAATAGTTTTCCAAAAAATATCTATGTGAATCTTAAACAAAAAGATCTCCAAGAATATGAACAAGAAATCTTCGATCTTATCGATAATGCATATGCAAGTAAGGGAGGAAATTTTGAGATACAAAAACCAGAAGATCTAAGAAAAACAGATTTAGACTATTGGATTGCTATAGATAGAGATGAGGATCCAGACGCTGATATTGTCTTAGGTGGTAAGAAAAAGCCGCACGGTACTAAAATGACTATTATGGGAAGAGATGAATCTTCAGAAACAAAAAAAGCTGCGATCAAGAAAATGATAGATCTTATGAAGACAAGAGGATTTTATGCAGAGATGGACGAAGATCTAGCTAATAAGATGGGATTAAAGATCGTCAAAGCAGAATCCAAGATCAGAGAAGTAATTGATAAAGAAATAGAATACGAAGGAAATGGAGTTTATTCGAGAAAAATAGCAGGAAAAACAAAAAAGAAAGTTCTTGTAGGGCTTCCAAAATAAACTTTTTTTAAAACTTTTTTCTTCGTTGTTATATAAAAAACAAGTTCTTAGTATTATTAAACCTTGAATAGTTCTGATAAAACTTTTCTATCTTCTAGTATATAATATTTGGTAGGTTACCCATGTCAGAAAAGATCACAATTAAAATCGAAATCGAAATCGAAGTAGAAGGACAAAAAGTATCTAGAGAAATCAATTACGATCAATATCTAGAAATTAAAAAATTCCATCCTACATTAGATCCCATCGAGATGGAAATCAATTATTTACAGGAGGAAATCGAAAGAGGAATATGATAATATTTAGAGGTCTAAGAGAAGATAACAGGGGAATTAATTTCGAATCTCTAGAAGATATCCAAGTTGTAGTTAAAATAGTAGACGGTTATACCAGTCTGTGTTCTTATGTAGGAGAAATGGATCTAAGCAGGGGTGTTGTATATTTTTTCTCACATCCAATTGGAATTAATCATAGAAGATTTGAAATTTGGGATATAAACGAAAGAACTTTATATCTAAAAATCGATTTTGCTGATCAATCTTCTATTAATTTACAGAATTTAGACAAATTCGGATCATTAAAAAACTTTATCTACGATAACAAAAAAGATAGAGAACCGGCTCTTCCTCTGTATGAAATATTTTGTACTCAAATTTATGACAGAGGGGAAAAATGTCAAGTAAAAGAAAATGATATTGTTTTTGATATAGGAGGTAATCTGGGGCTTTTTTCTTATTATTCCATTTGTAAAGGAGCCAAAGAAGTTCACTGTTTCGAACCTTCTCCTACTTCTTACTCTGCAATAAGAGAAAACTTTTCATTTGAGAATCTTTTTATAGAAAATAAAGCGGTAACTTCTAAAACGGGAGAAATTGAATTTTACAATAATGATAGCAGTTCAATAAATTCTTCTGCATACATTATAAATGAAGGTTGTACAAAAATAATTTGCAAATCTATAAGTTTGCCAGATTATATCAAAGAAAAAGATATTGCTCAAATAGACTATTTGAAGATAGATTGTGAAGGAGCAGAATACGATATCATTGAATCTTTAGATGAATATTTTCTAAGTACATCAGTAAGAAGTATGTGTATAGAATATCATTTAAATAGAGATGGGAAAATATATCCAATGATAGAAAAACTACAAAGATGTGGATTTACAATAGAGTTTGAATATAATCCAGAACAGATAAACGCAGAAATGGGAATATTTTACGCTTTTAAACAATGAAAAAATGCCTTTATATAGAATCTAGATCTATAGGTGATAATATAGCAGCAATTCCATATCTCGATATGTATCGAGATGGTGATACGGAAATCTATGTTAGCATCAATGACAATCTGATTCAGTACTTTGAAAAAGAATACCCAAATACAAAATTTGTAGGTAGAAACTCCGGAGCGTATGATGAAATAGTAGGATTGGTTTATGATTTTAACAGACCCATTCAACTTGGTTATGCTTTACAGTTAGGATTTGACCCTGCTCCCTATATTAGACCTAGAATGAGTTTTCCGGTAGGTCCAAGACCGATCAAGGGAAAATATATTGCAATTGGTATTCATTCTACTGCTCAGCTTAAATATTGGAATCATCCGAGGGGTAAAAGACTTCAGCCCGAATCAACATATTGGAATGAACTCTGCGGAATGATTAGAAAAGCAGGTTACACCCCAGTAGTTGTAGAAAGAGATGAATTATTTGGAGCTCCTCCTTTCTTTAATGGTCTACCTTCAAAATCAAATAAGAAATGGGGGCAATCATTTAATGAATCAATGAATCTAATCTATCATTCAGAATTTTATATCGGAATTTCATCAGGAATGTCTTGGGTGGCGCATGCTCTGGGAAAACGAGTAGCTATGATAGCTAATTTTACCGAAGACTGGAATGAATTTGATTTAAGTCTTCCTGACTATAAGAGAATCACAAACAAAAGTGTTTGTCACGGTTGTTGGAACAAGATAGGAATTGATTACGGTTTTGATGGAGGAGACTGGTATTGGTGTCCCAAACATAAAGACACTGATAGACAGTTTGAGTGTCACACTTCAATTACACCAGAAAGAGTGTTTGAAGAAATAAAAGATTGGTTATGAAAGCAATATTAGAATTTGATTTACATGAAGAACGTTTAGAGTTCGAACAAGCAGTAAACGGCCATAAATGGGTTTACGTTTGCTGGAAAATGGATCAGTACTTAAGATCGAACACTAAGTATGCACCTGATTCTCAACCACACGAAGTCTATGAAGCTTTACAAAAAGCAAGAGAAGAGCTAAGATGTTTTATGTCTCAGCAGGGTGTAGATTTTAATGAATAAAAAAGCCCGATGAAATTCACCGGGCTCTGATAGATTTAAAAAAATCTTATTTTACATCAGCAGATTCAATCAAAGTGTAAGTGAATGACTTACCATGAATTGCTGCAGCTTTTCTGCAGATAGCCATAAATGATTCAAAATCTGCAGCTTTCTTAAATACCTGACAGCCTTCAGACCAGTTTTCTACATAAGTAGAATCTGCACCTGCTTTATGAATGTTGATTCCAAAGACGCCTTCTTGAATTTTGTCTTCGCTAAAAGCAAGATTGCGGTCAGCGTCTCTATAAACTTTAACAGGTTTTTGTTGCTTAAGAGCTTCATATTTGCCTTGGTGTAGACCTAAAGTATGAGATCCTCTATATTGACCTTCTACCAGTCTAGCAACTCCTGCTGCATTATGATATTCCATCACTCCCTTTTTACCAGGATCCGTAGTAGCTGGCCAGCAGTGAGATTTCCATTCACCACCTTCTTTATATGAAATGGTAATACAGTCATCAAAGACGTTAGTTACAGCTTGTCCAGTTGCAGAATTTCTAACTCCTACAATATTTACGTCAAATCCTTTATTATCTGGATCTTCAAACCAAACATATCCTTTGGCTTTAATTGCAGTTTCAATTTGTTCTTTAGTATAACACATAGATTTTATTTTTATTTATTTCTAAAGATAAATAAACTATGAAACACATTAAATTATTTGAACAATTTTTAAATGAAAATGCCGACTATCAGTATTTGGTTGATTTATTATTAAATGCAAAACCGCAATATGATGTTTTTTATAATGATAGTTGGAATGTAGTAAATGTCGGTGGAACTGGATACGGCGAAGGTGATTTAGTTAGAGCACTAAAGGGACAGCCCGGATTTGCATGGAAAATTAAAAATAATTTCTATTACGCCCAACAAAACCCAAAAGAAACAAAAAAACAAATTGAAAAGCTATCTAAGGGTAAAATTGAGGTTGATATCAATAGTTCTATTGTAAAGTATAAAGTCAAATAATATTTCTAAAACTTTTTTTCAATTATTTTCTCTTTTCGTGAAACTTTATTAAATTTGCATATATATAAATAACAATACGTTCTTACCTTTAAAAAATAACCTCATCTGAAGCGGTCTTTTGGGATACTTCATATAAACAGAAGCGGTTTTCTCTAGAATTTCTAGAAAAATCAAAAGAGGATTACTGTATCAAATCTCTTTAAAGATTAGATATTCGGATCTTACTCGGTCTAGAAATAAGGGTACGAATCGTAGTCGTAAACTACAATCCCCCAGAGGAAAAATTCTCGGATACGGTTTTTTAAGATATTTACCGAAGCGGTAAAGAGAGTTACTTCTATGCTACAGACATGCTACAGACAACAACACTCTCTTTTATTATTCTCGGGAAAATTTTAAAAAGGCCTGCCGAGATTCGGTAGGCCTTTTTGTTTTTAGAAACTTTTAAATTTAAGTATATGTCAAGATTAAGTAAACATTCAACGAAGAAAGCAGTGGATACTCGTAAGTATTCTGAAACTGCAGTAGAAAATTTTATGGGAGGAACTTCCTATGAAATGTCACCACTACAAGCTTTAAAGATTGTAGCAGCTAGTTCAATTTTTGGAGAGCCTCAATACTACCGTGACGGTATTGACTCAAAGAAAACAATTTCTAACCACATGACTTATCGTGAATACGATATTTTTAGCTCAATGATGGAAGACAAGACTTCTGCAGATGAAATCTTTGTGTCTCTAGTAGACACTGCTCTCGATCATGATTTCAAAGGTACTTTGGATATTGCATTAGAATTAAGAATTGATTATTTCATGCGTTTGAATCCATCTGTAATTTTCATCAGAGCTTCAGTTCATAAAAACCGAGCAGCTTTTAACGAAGCAAATCCTGGTTATATGAAAGAAATCGGTAAGAAAATTGCTCTTCGACCAGATGATCTTTCAAACCAGTTTGATTACTATGTGTACATGAATGGTTCTAAAAACGGACTGTCATCGGTAGTAAAAAGAACTTGGGCTGAAAGGCTGGAAGAATATTCTCGTTATCAATTGAACAAGTACAAAGGAAAGAAACTTATTGACTTGGTAAGAATTTCTCATGCTAGCAATGATAGCATTACCGAATTAGTTAAAACTGGGACTCTTAAAGTTGAAGAGAACGAAAGAACTTGGGAAAGTTTAAGATCAGAAGGAAAGACTTGGAGTGAAATTATTTCAACTATCAAAATTCCTCACATGGCTCTCTTAAGAAACTTGAGAGGAATCTTTACAGAGATCGATGATCAAGTTAAAGCAAAAGAAATTTTGGATCAATTGAAATCTGGAGTTGAAAAAGGAATGCAATTTCCTTTTCGTTACTGGTCAGCATATAATGCGGTTAAATCGGCTGCAGTGAATCACCAAGGAATGGTTCTAGATTCTCTAGATGAATGTATGGATATCGCAGTTAAAAACATGCCAAAGCTAGACGGTAAGGTAATGTCTCTTTGTGATAATTCAGGCTCAGCAAGAGGAACTATGAACAGCGAATATGGTTCTGTTCAATTTTCTACTATTGCAAACCTTTCAGCATTAATTACTGGAATGCAATCAGATGAAGGCTATGTAGGAGTCTTCGGAGATACTCTAGAAACTCAACCTGTTTCAAAAAGAAACGGTTTGCTTACTCAATTAAAAGAAGTAGACGGACTTGGAAACACTGTGGGTGGAGGAACTGAAAACGGAATCTGGATGTTCTGGGATAAAGCTATCAGAAATAAAGAACATTGGGACACTGTCTTTATCTATTCAGATATGCAGGCTTCTCACGGAGGTCTTTACGGAGTTAACTCTAGAGAGTACGCAGACTTTATTCACCCAAAGGGTAGTAGATATATCGATGTATTGGCTCTTGTTAGAAAATACAGAGAAACAGTAAACCCTAAAGTGAATGTTTTCTCAGTACAAGTTGCGGGTTACAACAACCAAGTAATTCCTGAAAACTTGTACAGAGGGGCAATCCTTGGTGGCTGGACAGGAAAGGAACCTTCATATGCCAAAGCTATTATCGATACTTGGAATCAGATTGAGTCCAAGTAAAATTCCGCAGAAATGCGGCTTTTTTGCGTCTATTTTCGATGATATATAATAAAATCTCACTATGAAGCTTAACAGATTTTCAGAATTTTTAGAAGGTTCTATTCAAGAATGGCCTAAAATTGTGTACGGTAATCCACAAAAGTATCAAAAAGAAAAGATGGAGATGGGTTCAGATGCTCTAGTGAGAGCGCAGAGAAGCGGTCTAATGAATTCTTGGATGGAAGAATTAACTCCGCCAGATCAACATAAGATTAGAGAAGAATTTAACAAACTTGCAAAGGCATCTGAAAATCTTACTGAAGAAGATAAAGCATTTATTGAAAAATCTGAAGATGATCACGTAAAAGTCTTTTTTGATTTTTTAAAAGAGAAGGGAAAAGAAGATACGTACGATCAAATTTATGCTATAGTTTTCGAGATGGATCCAATTACTTTTATTCTTAAGTATCATTGGAATTATCCTAGACCTTTACAGTTAGCATATTACTATGGAGTCCCCTTTTACCCAGAACAGCCCAGTAATTCCAGTTCTCCCTCTTACCCTTCAGGACACACTATAGATTCATATTGTATAGCTCTTATGTACGGAAAGAAATATCCAGAGTTAAAAGACGAACTTTTAGAATTAGCCAAAAGAGTTTCATATACTCGTCAACAGGGAGGAGTTCATTATTTCTTTGACGCTGAGGCTGGTAAAAAAATAGCACAGGACGCAGTAGCTCTTGAAATTATTAAGTTATGATACAGAAATTTTCTCAATTTTTTGAAAGAAAGGACACTCCTAAACCAAAGGGTGCTCCAGACTGGCATGATTCAGATGCACCTGATGCTGAAGGTCGATTTAGAGATCTTTCGATTAAAGATTTAGCAGCTTGGTTGATTAAAACTCGCAAAGGTGATGTTAAAAGAATATCAGGTTCTCTTACTCAACAGATTGTTTTTAATAGAAAAAGAGATCCTAAATATGCCGAGAAGATGGAAAAAACTCGTAAAGAAGTTTATAAACAACTCGGTAGAGAAGACCTTTTAGAATCAGATATCATAACAGAAGGAATTTACGACAAAAATATTTTAAAGGCTTTCTTTATGGCTGGAGGTCCAGGATCTGGAAAGTCTTATGTAGCTGGAGAACTCTTTGGGTTTCCTTATGGTTCAATTCAATCTGTAAGTTATTCTACCGGGCTCAAGACTATTAATTCAGATACTGCATTTGAATTAGAACTGCGAAAGTTAGGAATTAATCCGAAAGATCTTGCAAGTTTAGACAAAGAAGAGTTTGAGAGATTAACACAAGGTCCTGAATCTTTAAGATCAAAAGCTAAAAAGATCACTCAAAACAGAAAAAGTTTTTTTCAAGAAGGGCGATTAGGACTAGTTTTAGATGGAACGGGGGATGACTACGAAAAAATCAAAATAAAAAGAGCAGAGTTAGAAGCTCTGGGCTACGATACTTACATGATATTTGTTAACACTTCTTTGCCAGTTGCAATCGAAAGAAATGCACAGAGAAGTAGATCCCTGCCAGTCGATTTGGTCGAAGAATCATGGAAAGGAGTACAAGAAAACCTGGGTAAGTTTCAAAGACTTTTTGATGCCGATAATATAGTGATTATCGATAATACCGAAGCAGATCAAAACGTCTTGAGAGAAGCAGAAAAAATAATTACCAAACTTTTACAGAAACCATTAAAAAATCCAATTGGAAAAAAATGGATGCAACAAATGAAAAATGAAAATCAATTTAAGAAGTTCGAAGATTTTGTTTTTGAACAAGAAATAAACGAAATAGGACTAGCTTCGGTAGGGGCTAAAGAAGCTCTTAGAGATATGAGAGACGATACCAACATGCTGGATTATTTAGGATTTGGTTCTTTAAGGAATGCTATCCGTTACATTAAATTTGCAAATATTGAAATGTGGGATGAACTAACAAAAGACATTAAAGAATACAAAGACAAGAGAAAAAAGAACGAATCTTTAGTAGAAGAAGGTAAATCTCTTGAGAAGAAAGATTTTGACAAAGTCGTCGCAGCAGTGAAAAAGGCAAATCAACCAGCTACTGTAATGTTTGTTCCAAAATGGAACGAAATTGAAATTCTTGTAGGTATGGGCGCACCTTATAGTGTTATCGATCCTATCTTAAACGAGATCGACAAGTTGGGATATAAGACCAATGAAATTTCAATCGCAGGTGATTCTTCAAGCTACAGTAGAAGAGAATACGAAGCTATCGAAAGAATCAAAGGCGGTCATAAAGATTATTAAGATTATGAAAAAACAATTCAGCTATTTGGTAAATTTGCTACTGATTTTATTGGTAGCATATTTGTTTTTTATGGACAAGGCAGATCCCGTTGATCTAAGTGAGTATGAAAGAAAAATTGATTCTTTAAATTTGGCATTAGATGCAAACAATAAGAAATTAGATTCTTTGAATTTGAAAGAAGCCAAATATGAAGAGGATATCACCAAGCTCAAAGGAAGACTTTCAGACTTAAAAAACAAAAATGAAAAACTAAAAAAGCAACACGATGAAGAAGTTAATGCTATTAATTCTATGTCTAACACTGATGTTTCCGCTCTATTCGCAGAAAGCTTCAAGTGATAGCAACAACTGTATTGTTCCCTGTAAATCTCTGAGAGCAGCTCTAACCTACAAGTCAGAAGCTGAAATGAAGATAACTATGTTAAAGGATTCTGTGAATCTCTTAAATGAAATGGTAGTCGCTCAAGATTCTTCTATTCAAGTTAAGACTGAAAAGATCAAAACTTTATCAGACAATGTAACTATAATGAAAGAAAAAGAAGTTGAACACCTGAAAGCTTTAGACACATATAAAGACTTGTATGCAGAAGAAAAGAAGAAGAAAAAGATAGCATACGGAATTACAGGTGGAACCGTCTTGCTCAGTATACTATTACTATTATGATAAAATTATTCGAAGAATTCGTAAATGAGGGTAAATCATACCCGGTAAAAGGAACTCCCTTTAAAACTTACTATGGTGGTAGAGAGGTAGAAGGTCCATTAAAATGGGTAATCGACTCAGATGATGAAGATTTGTTAGACGCCTTTTTAGATAGTGGTGAAGATCAACTATGGATTTCTAGATACGAAGCCGAAGAAACAGTTAAAGATTGGTGGAAAAAGAATCAAAAAGATCTCAATTGAAAGTAGTTATAACTGGTACAAAAGGATTTATCGGCTCTAACCTCAAAAAAGAGCTACAGAAAAGTTACGAAATTTTAGAAATTAACGAAGATGTTTTTAAATCTCAAAAATGGAAAGAAGATGTAGCTTCTCTCTTTTGGATGAACATTAAATTTGTCTTTCATGTAGGAGCGTGTTCAGATACTCTGGAAACTGACGTAAACTACATGATGACTCGTAATTACGAATTCACTAGACACTTATCTGATATTTGTAAATGGCAGAACATCCCGATGATCTATTCATCTTCTGCCGCAAATTATGGTACCAACGGAGATTATCCTTCTAATCTTTATGGTTGGAGTAAATATGCAGGTGAACAGTATGTTTTAAAGAACGGAGGAATCGCTCTAAGATATTTTAATGTGTACGGACCGGGAGAGGAGGAAAAGGGAAGAATGGCTTCAGTAGCTTTCCAGATGTATCAAAAACAAAAGGCAGGAGAAAAAATTTATCTCTTTCCGAGAAAGCCTAAAAGAGATTTTGTCTATATAAAAGATATTGTTTCAGCAAATATTTATGCTGCTAATAACTTTTCTCAGTTATTAGGAAAATATTATGAAGTTGGATCGGGTAACGCTGAGGCCTTCGAGAGTGTTCTGGATGAACTCCAGATACCTTATGAATATACATCAGAAGAAAAAATACCTAAAGGATATCAGTTCTATACACAGAGTTTGCAGAGAAACTGGATGAATGGATGGAAGCCAGAATATGACTTGAAAAGAGGGTTGAAAGACTATAAAGAATATTTAGATAAAAAAGTTTAGGAAAATTTTTCGTTTTCGTTTTTTTGTATTATATTTAAACTAAATTTAAAACAACCACATGTTCAACTACGACGAAGACGAAGAAGAAAACTTTTTAGATGATATTCTAAAAAGAGCTTACGAAGAAGAACAAGAAGAAGCCGAAAAAGAGCGAATTAAAAATCTTCTTCATCACAACGCAAATCTTTTCTACAACGAGATCTCAAAGGATGAAAAAATTCTAGTGAGAGACGTAAGTCTAGGTGGAGAAAAGAAAAAGAGACTTCTGGAGAATATGCTGAATCTGTTTCTCGAATTTGAGGAATATGAAAAGTGTGCTAAAATTCACCAGTGGCAAGAAATGATAAAGAATCCAGATGATGCTCAACATACCCGAAGAAAATCTAAAAAAGTTTAGAGGCCCATTCCTCAAATCAAACGAAGCTACATATCCAGAAGTAGTTTCTCTCAGAGCTTCTTTTTTAACAAAGATGTTTGATGAACAGCTTGTTCAAGACGAGATTAACCCTCAAGAGTTTTTTGAAGAAATTTCCAAAATTTTTATTGAAAAATTTATCGATGGAGATTCAGACTTTGACTTTACAATCGAAGAGGTTTCAGCAGCCCACGCAAAAGCTTTAATCAGAACTGCAATCAGAGATCTTCAAGAAGAAGGAATTATTGATTCAATAGAAAATATTGAAGGGGAAGATATTATCTTTCTGACTGAAAGGGGAAAAGAATACACCAAAAATAAACTCGATGAGTAGCATAGCCAAAAAAATAGAATCAAAGATCTTTTATGAAAACAGTCTCACCTTGCCGTACAACCGGAAAGACAGGAAATTTGTTTTTACGAATGGCTGCTTTGATATTCTACATCGCGGACATTTGGAGTCTCTGATCTTCGCAAAATCTCAAGGCGACTTTTTGATAGTAGGTCTAAATTCAGATGAATCAGTTTCCAAATTAAAATCTGGAAGACCTATCAATTCTGAATACGACAGAGCTTTTTCTTTAGCTGCTCTAGATTTTGTAGATAGAGTTGTTATTTTTAATAGTCTCGATCCGGCTAAACTCATTTTTAAAATTAGACCTAACTATCTCGTAAAGGGACAAGAATATAAAGGAAAGAGAGTAGCAGGTTCAGATTTTGTAGATAAAGTAATATTCTTTCCAATGATAGAAGGAAAGTCGACTACTCAAATAATAGAAAAAATAATAAGAAGTCATGAAGAAGAATCTTATACTTCCGATACTTTTGGGATGTAGCCTTTTTTCTTGTAACTCAGAGAAGTCAGAGAAAAAAGAATATAGAAAAGTACCCTGTACAGTTCTTTCTGTAAAGCATTATGGAGTAGGGCAAATTCATACTTTGCAATTTGACCCTCTCTGGGAAGTTACCACCAGATGCGGAAAAGCTAAGATGAAGAGACCTTATTCAGTGGGAGATACTATCTGGGTTTACTATGCTAATAAGTGATACTTGCTCTTCTAACTGTTTAGGAGTAAGTGGCAACTGCGGATCTTGCTGCCACTCTGATAGAAATTGGATTTTAGGACCGATTGAAGATTACAAAAAATTTCTAGAAGAACTTTCAGATAAAGTCGGCAGAAGGGTAGAATTTTCAGAAGTCTTTTATGACTTTAAAGAAGGTTCTCGAGTCTTTCCCCATTATGAAAGCTGGCAGAACTCCGATCATTATCCCGCATTTAGAGTAGACGTAGAAAAAGCCAAGAAGCCTTGTGTAATGTATAATTCTGCAATAAAATCTTGTTCGGTTTATGAAATAAGACCAGAGACTTGTAGAAACTATTACTGCGATTTTCTTAAAAATTTACTTGAAAAATAAACAATTGAAGATTCTTCAATATAATATTGATGGAATATTGTGTTAGAGTTCAGGGAGAAGAGGTTAAACTGTGGGCAGAAAATGATTTTCAACTAGAAATTACACTTAATAGTATTAGATTTGCGTCACCTTCATCAGAAGTTACGGTTGAGTGGAAAGAAAAAAACAAAACATTCTCTCGAGTATATAAACCTTGGAACCAAGAAATAGAACAACTTGAATTAGAAACATTATGAGCACTTCAGACCTCTTAATCCTCAAAAGAGAAGCACTAACGAAGAAACTTGAAATCGTAAACAAATTAGAGTATTTAGAAGATGCTCTAAAAAATCCCCAAAAATACTCGCATATCAAATTATCTGAAGATCAACTTCTTTTAATCGAAGAATGGTTCATCTCTAGAGCAACAGATCTTTTGGGAAATAAAGAATCGGCGGAGAAAGAATATAGCTGGTTCGTGATGGAAAATTAGTATGGGAACCAACTTTTATAGAATGCCGACTTCGAAGAAGGTACTAACGAAAAGGCTCCAAGAAATTGGAGCCTTTTTTGTTTTAGTTCTTTGACATATTGGTAACAGACTGGGAATCTTCGTATAGGTGGTTGTTTGTACGCTAGAATGAAAATCTAGAGGCAGCTGTATGAAAAACTTTTAGTTTTATAAAGTCTGTTATCACGAACATATAGGTGTAGTTCAAGGGTAGAATAGTGGTCTCCAAAACCATTGATGGGAGTTCGAATCTCTCCACCTGTGCAACAAATGTTCTTTGACATATTGGAAGCCTAATCGGCATGTAGCTCAATTGGTTAGAGCACCTCTCTGATACGGAGGAGGTTAGTGGTTCGATTCCACTCATGCCGACAAATGATCTCGTAACTCAGTTGGCTAGAGTACGATACTTTTAATATCGGAGTCACAGGTTCGAATCCTGTCGGGATCACCATCACAAGTAGAAGCGACGGCTGTGTAAAGACAAGTAACCAAAAGTTCGAATCTTTTAGGGACCTCAAATAAAATAAAACAATTGAAAAAAACTCTATAAAAATAACATGAGGCTTAATCTGGTTATATTAGATGACTTTTATCAAGATGCTATCGAAGTTAGAGAAATGGCATTAAGTATGGATTTTGGAGTTCGTGGAAACTATCCCGGGCAAAGAACCATTCCAATGGCTACAGACTCTGCTAAGAGCGCAATCCAAAGAGCTATCTATAATTTCGCAGGTGAAATAAACTATTGGCCAACTGAAGAAGAATCGTATAACGGAGCTTTTCAGTATACTACTTCTCGAGATAGAAGCTGGATTCACGCAGATCAAACTACCACATGGGCAGCGGTTTGCTACTTGACTCCAAATGCTCCTCTTAGCGGTGGTACTGGTTTGTTTAGACATAAAAGAACAGGTCTTTCTGCAGCACCTCGTCTTCAAGATGGAAGCCTCGATCATGTTCTTTTAAATGAAATCTACAAAGACTCTCAGGACATGACAAAATGGGAACTTGCAGATTTTGTAGGAAATAAATTCAATCGATTAGTAATGTATCGAGGAGATCTTTTCCACACCTCTATGGATTATTTTGGTCAGGATATGTACGATGGCCGATTATTCCAAACGTTCTTTTTTTCAACAGAAAGATAAAATCTACTTTCTCTTCTCGAGAAAAATGATTATATTTGTATTTAAATAGTTCTTTGACGTATTGGAAGCCTAAAAATCTTTAACCGAAGCGGTTGAAGGAGTTACATCTCAAACTTTTACTTTGACTCAAAACACTCCATCTTTTATTCTCGGTTATATGCCAGAGTGGTGTAATGGTAGCCACGCTAGTCTTAGGAACTAGTGCTGAAGAGCGTGCCGGTTCGAGTCCGGCCTCTGGTACAAATTTGGTCTCGTAGCTCAGTTGGATAGAGCAACAGCCTTCTAAGCTGTGGGTCATAGGTTCGAATCCTATCGGGATCACATATTGCGGGGTAGTAGCAGAGGTAGCTCGCAAGGCTCATAATCTTGAGGTCGGGGGTTCGAATCCCTCCCCCGCTACCATAAGCGAGAGTAGCTCATTAGCTGAGGGTAGCCGGTTCGAGCCCGGTCTCTCGCTCCATAAACCGGAAGTAGCTCAGTGGCAGAGCAATCCAGCTAAAACTGGACGTGACGCGATAGGTTCGATTCCTGCCTTCCGGTCGAAGAAAAGGTTACATAGGACGGATTAGCACCGTTGAAAGGGAACTCGGCTCTCGTAGGATCGCAACCTGTATTAGCTCAGCGGTAGAGCAAACGGCTGTTAACCGTTAGGTCCCTGGTTCGAATCCAGGTCGGGGAGCAAAGAGGACCTGTAGCTCAGGGGTTAGAGCGTATCACTCATAATGATGGGGTCGGGGGTTCAAATCCCTCCAGGTCCACTCCTTGCCGCCTTGGTGAAACAGGTAGACACAAGAGAATCCCTCGGGCCGTAAGGTTCGTACCGGTTCGATTCCGGTAGGCGGTACAAAGATACTGTATTGGGCGTGCTCGGAGCTAATATAGTGTTTAGATGGTTCGATTCCCTCCTCGTCCTCTACAGTATCTAGTCAAGTGGCGAAAGAAGGACTGCACTGATAAAGCAGTATCCTCGTGGAAGACGCTATCCTTTGGGAGATGCTGAGTTAAAAACGGCGTTCAAGGTTCGAATCCTTGCTTGACTACAAACAACCTGTACCCTGAAAAACTCGTATTAGATAAGCAGGTTGGTTCCGAAATAAAGGGGTAATAGAATAAGGAACAATCTTCACTCTTAGTGTTATGTGGTAAAACACTTTGACCTTTATGTCGCCCGGTAGTGCACTGCCCGAACATAAAGCGAGTAAGCCGGTTCGAATCCAGCAGAGTGGACAACTGTCAGGAAAAATATATAAAAAAATGGAAAAGAAATTCAAAAGACTATCGGACCATAAGACAGTAGATCTTATACCGTATCTGAAGGAAAAGATGGCTGATAATGTCAAAATTTACATCGGAGCAGATAGTCAGAATTTCGCAGACATCACTAATTATGCGACTGTTATAGTTTTGCACTACGGAAACTCTGGTGGTCATGTTTTGTATCATAAAGAAACTTTTCCCAGAATCAGGAATCAGTTTAACAGACTGTGGAAAGAAGTAGAAGATAGTATAGAAGTTGCAGTGTACTTACAAAAAAACGGTTTGCCTAAAGCTGATTATATCGACTTAGATTTAAACCCAGATCCAAAGTACCATAGTAACACAGTGTTAAGAGCAGCAATGGGCTATGTAGAATCGATGGGATTTACTCCT
>Ga0172373_10000848_pt1 | contig 50488 bp, 43 predicted proteins | sample Lak10m_2_FD_114546 | JGI IMG/M metagenome (GOLD analysis project Ga0172373, IMG submission 114546) | Freshwater microbial communities from Kabuno Bay, South-Kivu, Congo - kab_092012_10m | ecosystem: Environmental > Aquatic > Freshwater > Lake | place: Democratic Republic of the Congo... | reverse complement strand
CTTCGGGGGCTTCGGGGGCTTCGGGGGCTTCGGGGGCTTCGGGGCGGGGGCCGGGGCAGGTGCCGGTGCCGGTGCCGGAGCGGGCGCTGGAGCAGGTGCCGGAGCGGGCGCGGGAGCCGGGGCCGGCGCGGGAGCCGGGGCCGGCGCGGGAGCCGGCGCGGGAGCAGGTGCCGGAGCCGGCGCGGGAGCCGGGGCCGGCGCGGGAGGTGCCGGAGCGGGTGCGGGGGCCGGAGCCGGCGCGGGGGTCGGTGCAGGAGACGGTGACGGTGCCGGACTGGCGCTCGTCTCGTGGCCACCGCAGACGTCGGTGAGGGACTCGAGGGTGTTGTTCTCGTCGACGCGCCAGAGGTCGCCGTCGACGCCGCTGCCGGGCTCGCCCCAGGCGTAGGCGACGAAGCCGGTGGCGGTGGTGGTGGCCCAATACCGGTAGCGGCGGTGGCCACGCACCTCGAAGGCCAGTGGCCGGCCGTCGGGGTTGCCGTTGTGGACCACAGGCATGTCGAGGAAGCGCTGCTGGTCCGCCCGGGCCGTCATCTCGGCGGCGTAGATGGCGGCGAGGGAGGTTCGCGCCTCGAGCTGGCGGCTGCGGCAGATGAAGCCGTCGAAGCGGGGGACGGCGAGGCCGCTCAGGATCCCGAGCAGGGCGATTGTGAGCATCAGCTCGACCAGCGTATAGGCGCGACGCGACATGGGGCCAGTGTAGTGGGCGGTGCACAAACGCGCTGGCACCAATGCAGGCGTGTCGGACAGAGACAGGGGTCCCTGAGAAGGCTCACAAGACAGGGCAGACCGTGTGGCCCATGAAGGACCCCATGTGGGTCCAGGTCATGCTCTTCACCCTCGCGGCGTCCTCGCCGGCGCCGGCGCCGGTCGACGCGGTCACGTGGGCCGACACCCTCGGCACGGCCGAGGACGCCCCTGGGGCCGTCGCTGCCCGCGCCGGCGCCCGCGCCTTCGCCGACGCCGCTGCGCGGGTCGCCCCACTCGACGGGCTGCGGGCCGAGCTGCAGCCCGGCGCCCAGTTCCGCCCCTTCGACGCCGTCACGTCGCCGGCGGGTCAACTCGTCCTCGAGGGCACGACCGGGGCCGGGGCCCTGCTCGGCTCGCGCCGCGATCAGGCCCGCAGCGACGCCGCCGTCCTCGACGCCGAGGCCGCCGCCCAACGGCTGGGACGGCGCCTGCAGCTCAGCGACGCGTGGTGCGACCGCCGCGCCGCCGAACTCGCCGAGGCCGCCGCCAGAAAGGCCCTCGACGACGCCCGGGCCCTGCAGGAGCGCCTCGAGCGTCTGCAGCGTGAGCCCGCCGCCGGCCTCGTCCTCGCCGTCGACGACGTCATCGCCGTCCGCGCCCTCGCCGCCGAGGCCGCCCTCGCCGTGCTCGACGCCGAAGCCGCCCGCCTCGAGGCCGGCCTGCGCCTCGGCCGCCTGCTGGGGCGCCCGGGCGAGGTGGCCGCCACCGGTCCGCTGCCGTCGCCGGCGCAGCTGCTGTCGTCGTCGTCGTCGTCGTTGTCGCCATCGTCCGACGGGGCCGACGGACCCGAGCTGGCCCGCGCGCAGGCCGCCGTCGTCGCCGCGAAGGCGGCGCTGCTCGCCTTCGAGCGCGAGCTGTGGCCCACCGTCGGGCTCGGGGTCCAGGCCCAGGTCGATGACGCCAGCACCGGCTTCGCCTACGGGCGGGTGTCGCTGACGCTGCCGCGCGTCGACGGCGACCCCCGCGGCCGCGCCGAGCTGCTCGCCCGCGTCCACCTCGCCGAGGCCGAGCTCGAGGAGCTGCGCCGGGCGCGCGACGAGCACCTGGCCACGGCCCATCACGAGGTCGAGCACCAGCAGCACACGTTGCAGCTCGTCGAGGAGGGCCTCGTGCCGGCGGCGGTGGCCCGCCGCGAGGTGGCCGAGAAGCGCCTGGCGTTGGGCGCCGGCGAGGTCTTCGAACTCGTGGCCGCCGCCCGCACCGAGCGTGAGGCCCGTCGTCGCGCCGCCCTCGCGCAGGTCGGCGTCGCCCGCGCTCGCGTCACCCTCGCGCTGCTCGACCCCGGCCACCTCGACGGCGGCGACGACCACGAAGGCCACGCCGGTCACCATGACGACGACGTCATCACCCCCGTTCCCCTGCAGGAGCCCCGATGAGCCCGCGCCCGAACCTCCTCCGCCAGATGGCGGCTTCTCTCGTCGCGGCCACATTGTCGGCCTGCACCGGCGCCCCGCACGAGGCATCACCGCCAGCGCCGGCGTCGTCGCCGCGGGCCACCGGCGCCGATCACGTCATCGCCGTCGCCGCCAGCGGCGCCACGCTGCAGGTGCCCGGTCGCGTCGTCGTCGGCGGTGCGCGCGCCGTGGTGGCGGCGCCGCTGTCGCTGCGCCTCAAGCGGCTGCTCGTGCTGCCCGGTGACGTCGTGGGCCGCGGCGCCGCCGTCGCCGAGGTCGCGATCCCCGAGGTCGCCGCGGCCGCTGCGACCCTGCGGGGCGCCCGGGTCCGTCGGGCGGTGGCGCAGCAGCGTCGCGACTGGCTGCAGGCCCTGCGCAAGGAGGGCCTGCCCCGCGTCGCCGACGAGCTCGCCGCCGACGCCGAGCTTGCCGATCTCGACGCCGCCATCGCCACGAGCACGGCGCTCTTGCGCGTCGTCGACGTCGACATCGGCGACGCCGCCCTCGACGAGCTGGCCGCGCGCGGCACGGTCACCCTGCGCGCCCCGGTGGCCGGCAGCGTCGTCGGCGTGGGCGATGCCGCAGCCGGTGTCGTGCCGGGGGCGGTGGTGGCGGCGGGCGCGGTGCTCGTGAGCCTCGCGGCCGACGGGGGCGCCGCCGATCGCGTGCGCGTCGTCGTGCGCCTCCCGGTGACGACGCCGACGCCCGCCGTGGCCACGGCGCTCGTCGGGGCCGGGGTGTCGTTGCGGGCGCTGCCGGGGCAGGGGGCGGTGGATCTGCAGGATGGCGCCAACGACCGCGTCTTCGCCGTCGCCGTCGACGACGCCACCCGCAGTCTGGTCGCCGGCCTCGTCGACGGCCAGGGCCTCACGGTGCAGCTGCCCCTCGACGTTGCGCCGACGTCGCCGACCACGACGGCGTCGACCACGTCGACCACGACGGCGGCGCCGGTGCGCGTGCCCGCCGGCGCGGTGCGGCTCGGCGGCGACGGCGTGGCCGAGGTCGGCGTCCTCGCCGACGACGGTGACGTCGAGGCCCGGCGCGTGCAGGTGCTCGGCCGCGTCGGCGCCGACCTCATCATCGCCGGTGTCCCTGCGGGGACCCGGCTTGGCCGCGACGCCCGCGCGGCACTCGCCACCGCCGCCGACGGGGGGGCGCACTGATGGAGACCCTCGTCGCCTTCGCCATCCGCCGTCCGGTGCCGGTGCTGCTCGGGGCCCTCGTCGTCGTCGTCGCCGCCATCGCGGTGGCGCGGGGGCTGCGCCTCGATGCCCTGCCGGACGTGACCCCCAACCAGGTCCAGGTGCTCACGACGGCGCCGGGGCTGTCGCCCGCCGAGGTGGAGCGCCTCGTGACGACGCCGGTGGAGACGGCGCTCGGCGGCGTGCCGGGCCTCGTCACCCACCGCAGCGTCTCGCGCACGGGCCTGTCGGCCGTCACCGCCGTCTTCGACGACCACGTCGACCCGTGGCTCGCGCGCCAGATGGTGGGCGAGCGCCTGCGGGCGGTGAGCCTGCCCGACGGCATCGACGCCCCCGAGCTCGGCCCGCACACCGGCGGTCTCGGCGAGATCGTGCAGCTCACGCTGCAGAGCGACAGCCGGGACCTCATGGCCCTGTCGGAGCTGGTGCGGCTGCGGGTGTCGCCGCTTCTGCGCGCCGTCCCCGGTGTCGTCGAGGTCAACGCCTGGGGTGGCGCCCGCCGCGCCATGGTCGTGCAGGCCGATCCCCTGCGCCTCGCCGCCCGTGGCCTCGAGCTCGGCGACCTCGCCGAGGCGCTGCGCGCCTCGACGGGGACGGTGTCGGGCGCGAGCGTGCCGGCCGGCAGCGGCGAGGCCCTGCTGCGCGCGGTGGCCCGCCCCCAGAGCCCGGCCGATCTCTGTCAGGGGGTCGTCGTGCCGCCGGCGCCGGGTCACGCCGCCGTCACCGTCTGCGACGTCGCCGACGTCGGCGAGGACCGGCTGCCCCGCCTCGGCGGCGCCACGAAGGACGGCGTCGGCGAGGTCGTCTACGTCATGGTGCAGATGCTGCGCGACGAGAACGCGCTCGAGGTGGCCTGGCGCGTCGAGCAGGCGATGCCGCGGGTACGGGCCGCCCTGCCTGACGATGTCGTCGTCAACGTCCACTACGACCGGCGCGAGCTCGTGATGGCGACGCTGCAGACGGTAGGCCGATCCCTCCTCGAGGGCGGCACCCTCGTCATCGTCGTGCTGCTGCTGCTGCTGCTGCTGGGCTCGGTACGCGCCGGCCTCATCGTCGCCCTCGCCATCCCGCTGTCGATGGTGGCGGCGGCGGCGGCGATGACGCTCACCGGCACGCCGGGCAACCTCATGAGCCTCGGCGCCATCGACTTCGGCCTCGTCGTCGACGGCAGCGTCGTGCTCGTCGAGCGCCTCTTCCAGGTGGTGCGGGGGCTGCCGGCCGGGCCCGACGACCCGCACGCGCGGCGGGCCTCCCTCGCCGGCGCCGCCGTCGAGGTGGTGCGGCCGGTGGTGTTCGCGGTCGTGATCATCGTCGCCGTGTACCTGCCCGTGCTCGCCCTGCAGGGTGTCGACGGCAAGATGTTCCGGCCGATGGCGCTGACGATGGTGTTTGCGCTGCTCGCCTCGCTGGCCATCGCCCTCACCGTCGTGCCGGCCCTCGCGGCGCTCCTGCTGAAGCCGGGCTCGATCCCGACCCGTGAGCCGCGCATCGTCGTCGCCCTCGAGCACCTGCACGATGGCGTGCTGCGCCGCGTGTCGGCCCGCCCCGGCCTCGTGGCCGCCGGCGCCGGCCTCGTCCTCGTCCTCGGTGGCGTCGGCTTCGCGATCCTGCCGAGCGCGTTTCTGCCCCAGCTCGACGAGGGCGATCTCGTCATCCAGACGACGCGGGCCGCCGACATCGGCGACGCCGGCGCCGTCGCCGCGGCGCTGCGCCACGAGGCGCTCGTGCGGCAGGTGCCCGAGGTGCGCTCGGTGTCGTCGCGCGTCGGCAGCCCCGCCGTCGCCACCGACGTCATGGGCCTCGAGCAGGCCGACGTCTTCGTGTCGCTGTGGCCGAAGGAGAGCGGGCGCTGGCGTCAGGGCATCACGAAGGCCGACGTCATCGCCGAGCTCGAGGCGCTGCTGCTCGCGCAGGACCCGGGCAGCGAGACCGCCTTCACCCAGCCGATCCAGATGCGCTTCAACGAGCTCGTCGGCGGCGACGTCAACGACGTGGCCCTCGCCGTCACCTCCGCCGACCCGGCCTTCTCCATCGACGCCCTGCGGGCCCACGCCAGTGCCCTCGCCGCCCGCCTCGAGAAGGTCCCCGGCGCCGTCGACGTCCGCGTGATGCTACCGCCCGCGGTGCCCATCGTCGACGTCGCGCCGCGCGCCGGCGACCTGGCCAGGGCCGGCCTCGCCGCCTGGGACGTGCTCGATGTGGTGCAGGCGATCCGCCTCGGCGTCCCCGTCGGCACCACCTGGCGCGACGCCACCCCCGTGCCCATCGTGCTGCGCCTGTCGACGGCGTCGCCGGTCGACGCCTTCACGCTGCAGCAGCTGCCGGTGCCGCTGCGGGCCCCGCCCCACGCCACCGACGGCAGCGAGCGCGGTCGCGAGGGCGCCCGCGTCGTGCCGCTCGCCCGCGTCGCCGACGTCACCGTCACCGACACCCCCGCCGTCATCGCCCACGGTGAGGGCCGGCGCCGCGTCGTCGTCGGCTTCAACGTCCGCGGCCGCGATCTCGGCGAGGTCCGCGCCGCCGTCGATGCCATCCTCGAGGCCCTGCCACCGCCCGCCGGCATGGAGGTCGAGGTCGGGGGCCAGTTCGCGTCCCTCGACGCGGCCACCGCCCGTCTGCTCGTCGTCATTCCCGCAGCGCTGCTGCTCGTGCTGCTGCTGCTCATCGGCGCCTTCCGGGCCGCCCGCCCCGCGATCATCGTCATCGTCCACGTGCCGTTCGCGGCCGTCGGCGGGGTCGCCGCCCTGCACCTCGCCGGCCTGCCCCTGTCGATGCCGGCCGCGATCGGCTTCATCGCGCTGGCCGGCATCGCCGTGCTCAACGGCGTGGTGCTCATGCACGACGTGCTGCATCGTGAGCACGGCGGCACTGGCGCGCGCGACGCGGCGCTCCAGGCGGCGCGGGCCCGCCTGCTGCCGGTGACGATGACGGCGTCGGTGGCGGCCTTCGGCTTCGTGCCGATGATGCTCGCGAGCGGTGTGGGCGCGGAGGTCCAGCGGCCCCTTGCCACCGTCGTGGTCGGGGGGCTGTTCACCTCGACGACGTTGACGCTGTTCATCCTGCCGACGCTCTATCCGGCCCTCCGCCGCCTGCTGGGTGGTGGCCGCGGCGACGACGGCGATGACGACACCTCGACGGCGGACGCAGCGATGCCCGCGACCGGGGCCTGATCGTGTGAGGTCCGTCTCGGGTCGGGCGCAGGGGTACCCTGGCTGGTGACGCGGCCGGGGGGCCGGCTATGGTGCGCGCGTGCTGGAAACAGGGGCCACCGTCCTCATCGTCGACGACGACGACGCCACGCGGACGCTGCTGCGGACCTACCTCACCCGGACGGGCCATGCGGTGCGTGACGCCGCCAGCGGCGCCGAGGCCCTCGATCTCATGGGTGCCGACGTCGACATCGTGCTGCTCGACCTCATGATGCCCGGGCTCGGTGGCGTCGAGACGTTGCGGCGGATGCGGTTGGCCGGGCACCGTCAGCCGGTCATCCTGCTCACAGCGGTGACGTCGGCGGAGGCGATTCTCGAGGCGCTGTCGGTGGGGGCCCAGGATCACCTCACCAAGCCCATCTCGCTGCTCAAGGTCCACGCCCGCATCGAGGAGCTGCTTCGCCCTGCGACGGCACCGGCTGCCGCCGACGTCGTCGACAGCATGGAGGATCTCCATGTCGTGATGGCGACGTCGCCACCGATGCCGCCGCCACCGCCGACGGCGGAAGAGGAGTTGCCGCCGGGGCCGACGGGGGTGGCCCCGCCGGCGTCGGCGTCCATGCCGCCCGCGGTGGCGCCCGACGAGGTCCGCTCCGGGCAGCTCCCGCGCAAGCCGTCGACCCTGCTGAGTCGTCTGGCGTCGTGGACGCGCAGCATCCTGCCGGGGGAGCAACCCGGCCTCGAGGTCGACGCGGTCCTCGGGGGCCAGTACCGGCTGCAGCAGCGTCTCGGTGAAGGCACTTTCGGCACCGTCTGGCGGGCCCGTCCTCGACCTCGACCTCGACGTGGCGGTGAAGGTGCTGCACCGGGATGCGCGACCGGTGCGGCCAGATCAGACCGCGCTCGCCTCGTTTCGTCAGGAGGCGGTGCTCGCCGCCCGCATCCACAGCCCCCACGTCGTGCGGGTGCTCGATTTCGGCCAGACCCCGGAGGGGCACGCCTTTCTCGTCATGGAGCTGTTGCGTGGTGAAACCCTGCGGCATCGCCTGCAGCGCGAGACCCACCTTGCCGTGAACGACGCTGCATCCGCCATCGCCGACGTCTGCGCCGGCCTTGCCGCCTGTCACGCAGGCGTCGTCGTCCATCGCGATGTGAATCGAAAAATGGCCCCTTCTTGTTCGTCGCGGGTGCAGCGCCCGTGTCGATGGATCGTGCAGGCATCCTCCTCGCTGCCGCTCGTCGGCTGCACGCGACGGCTGCCGCGCCTCGACGACGATGTGGTCGAAGGGTGGGTGACGCCGGCCTCATCGCCGCGGCATCGGAGTTCCATGACGCCCATCCTCGCGCTCACCGCCGCCGCCGCCCTCGCGACCCCGCCGCCCCCGACCGCGTCGTCGTCGTCGCCGTCGGTGCAGGCGCTGTCGTCGGCGCGGGTCCAGGCCGAGCAGGACCATCTGCGCCGGCTCGCGATCTGGGCCGGCAGCAACGTCGTCGCCGGCGGCGCGCTCCTCTGGCTCGCGACGCCGGGGCTGTCGCCGCTGCCGGCGGACCAGGTGCCGACGATGCTGCAGGGCTTCTCGATCCAGAGCCTCGCCTGGGGCGGCATCAACCTCGCCATCTGTGGCATCGGCGCGGCGTTTCCGTCGACGCCCGGCGACGATCGCGTGGTGGCCCTCGCCGCCGAGGACGACCTCGGCAAGGTGTTGTGGACCAACGTCGGACTCGACGCCGGCTACATGTTCGCCGGCGGCACCATGATCGCGGCGGGTGCTGCGGGTGCCGCGCCCGCCGTCGATTGGCAGTCCCACGGGGCAGGCATCGTCATGCAGGGCGCGGGGCTCCTCGTGCTCGACGGGATCGCGGTGTGGAGCAGCGGCCCCCGTGAGGAGGCGCTGCAGGCGCTGTCGTCGTCGCCCACGTCGCCGCCGACGTCGTCGTCGACGCCGTGAGCGGCTTGCCGGGGGCGGCGCCGGTTGTGACACCGTCGACCATGCGCGCCCGCCCTTTCGCCCTCGCCCTCGCCCTTGCCCTCGCCCCGACGTTCCTGACGACGGCGGCCTGTTCCACGACGTCGTCGTCGCTGCCGCTGATCGCGCCCGGTGCCACCGCGCCGGACTTCCGCGCGCCCGACCAGACCGGCGCGGTCCGCACCCTCGCCGAGTTCAAGGGCCGCCCCCTCGTCGTGTTCTTCTATCCGAAGGACGGCACGCCCGGCTGCACGAAGGAGGCCTGCGCCTTCCGCGACGCGTGGAAGTCGTACGAGGAGCGGGGCATCGCCATCGTCGGCGTCTCCGCCGACGACGTCGCCTCCCACGCCCGCTTCGCCGCCGAGCACAAGCTGCCCTTCCCGCTGCTCGCCGACACCGACGGTGCGGTGGCCCGCGCCTTCGGCGTCGACTCGAACTTCGGCATGATGGAGCGCGTCACGGTGCTCGTCGACAAGGACGGCGTCGTGCAGCAGACGTGGCCCGACGTCGACCCCGGCGTGCATGCGGCCCAGATCCTCGCGGTGGCGGCGCCCGCGCCGACGCCTGCGCCGGCCCCCTGATCGTCGTCAGTCGTTGGAACGACCGAGAAAGACCACGTCGTCACTGGCGAGCCAGGCGAGCAGGCCACTGGCGACGACGGTGCGCGGTGCGTCGTCGTGCCAGAAGGACAGGATCTGGCCCACGGTACCGCCAGCGGCCGGGGCGACGTCGATGATGTGGTGGTTGCCGGAGCCGTCGTAGGTGACGGGGACCCACTGCGGGATCCACCACTTCTGCTGCACGCCGGGGTCCGGCTTGCCGTGGTCGTTGGCCTCGAAGGTCCCCTTGTCGAGGAGGTCCTTCCAGATCGCCCACTCGCCGGCGATGCGCTCGATCGACAGCAGCTCGCGACCGTAGTCCTCGCCGGGCGCCGCGATGAAGCTCTCGTGGTCGTCGGGGCCGCCGTCGTGGGCGAGGTAGAAGGCGCGCACATCGTCGGGCAGGGCGAAGCCGAGCTTCGCCTCGAGGGCGGCGATGGCGGCGGCCGACGCCGGCGGGGGCAGGGTGGGGCCGGCGCGCTGCGCCTTGGCTTCAATGGCGAGGATGAGGTCGTGGGTGGAGCGCATGCCCGACCCTATACGCCATCGGTGACGCAGGGCGCGCCGTGCTGCCGGCCGGCCTTGAGCCGCGTCACGTCGGCGATTCCATCACGCCGAGACACGGGTCGCCCGGCAGGGGTGGATGGTCGATACCCATGGCCCGGGAGGATCACAGCATGGCGTTGATGGAGTGGATCAAGAAGGCGCGCCGCACGCTCGACACCCGGCCCGACCTCGCCGAGGCCGCCACGCTGTCGCCGTCGTCGTCGTCGGCCGCCAGCGGCACGGCGCGCGGCAGCGGCGACGTCGAGAACCTCTACGACAACCACGGCGAGATCGCGCGCGGCGGGATGGGCGCGATCCTGCGGGTGGTGGACCGCACGCTGCAGCGCACGGCCGCGATGAAGATCCTCGAGCCGATGGACGGCACGAAGGACGACACGCGTCGGGCCATCTTCTTCGACGAAGCCCAGATCACGGCCCAGCTGGACCATCCAAACATCTGCCCCGTCTACGCCTACGGCAAGGACACGGTCGGCACCGACTGGCTCACGATGAAGCTGGTGCGGGGGCGGACCCTCTCGGACCTCATCCATGCGCCGGGCTACGACCCGAGCGACCTGCGCTGCATCCGCGAGGCCCTCGAGGTCTTCCTCAAGGTCTGCGACGCCCTGTCCTTCGCGCACGCTCGCGGCGTGCTGCATCGGGATCTCAAGCCCGAAAACATCATGGTGGGCGACTTCGGTCAGGTCTACCTGATGGACTGGGGCGTCGCGAAGGTCTTTCCCGTCGAGAATCCGGACCGGGTGAAGGTCTCGCGGACGTCGCCGTCGGCGACGGATGCGCCCGGCACCGTCGTCGGCACCTTGATGTACATGGCGCCGGAGCAGGCCCGCGGCGAGGGCGCCTCCCTCGACGTCCGCGCCGACGTCTTCGGCCTCGGCGCCATCCTCTACGAGATCCTCACCCAGATCCCGCCGTACTACGCGCAGAACGTCGGCGACCTCGTGCTGATGGCCCAGAACGCCGGCTGGCGCCCGCCCCAGGAGGTGTGTGGTGAGGACCTCGCGCTGCCTGCCGCCCTGTGTGCGGTCTGTGAGACGGCGCTGCAGTTGAAGCCCGAGCACCGCTACGCCGACGTCGCCTCCATGAAGGCGGCCATCGAGCAGTTCCTTGTCGGCGGTCTGTCGTTCCCGTCGAAACACTTCACCGTCGGCGACGCGATCATCTCCGAGGGCGAGCACGGCGCCGAGGCCTTCATCATCCAGCGCGGCTTCTGTCGGGTCTACAAGTACATCGGTGGCGAGATGCGGGCCCTCGCCGATCTGGGCCCCGGCGACGTCTTTGGTGAGGCCGCCGTCTTCGCCGACGCCCCCCGCATGGCGACGGTGCAGGCCATCACCGACGTCACCGTGCAGGTGGTGACGAAAGAGGTCTTCACGAAGGACCTCGGCGTGGCCTCGTCGATGGGCGCCTTCGTGAAGGCCCTGGCGACCCGCTTCGTCAATGTCGATCGCGAGCTGCGGGGCGTGCAGGACCAGCTGCGGGCGATGACCGAGGAGAACGCCCGCCTCCAGAGCCAGCTCGTGGCGGCGCTCGAGTACCGCACCCATGGGGCGTCGTCGCCGTCGTCGCACCTGCCGCCACCGCAGGTGATGGCTGCGGCCGCAGCCCTGCCCCTGCCGCCCCCGCCGGGTCGGGCGATGTCGGCATCGTCGTCGTCGCCACCGCCACCGCCAGCGGTCGAGACGGTGGCGGCGCCACCTGCCGTCGAGCCTGCGTCGTCGTCTCCGCCGCTGGCACCGTCGCTGGCACCGTCGCTGTCGGTGCCGCCGTCGTTTTCGTCGTCGGAAACCTGGCAGACGCTGCCGCCGCCGCCGCCGGCGCTGGTGGCCGCGATGGCGCGGTTGTGGGGCACGGCGGGCTCCCCCGAAGACGCCGCGCGGCTCATCGTGGCCGCGGCCACCGAGGCGGCCATGCGCCTCAAGAGCTGACGGTCGGGGGTGGCGCGCGACGACGAAACAGCAGCACCCGGGGTTCGATCTCGGGGGGCAGCACGAAGCGGGCGAGGTCCGTGTTGTCCTCGACGTCGAAGGTGTCCTGCTCCTGCCACGCGCGCCAGTCGCCGGCGGCGCCGCGCACCTTCGTGGTGATGACGATGTAGAGCTCGACCGACGGTGTGCGAAAGACGCGACGCTCGAAGCTGTTGTCGGGCGGTGGAAACGCGCACAGCACGACCTGCGGCCGATGGAAGGCGAGGGCTGCGACGGCGTCCCGGCGCTCGACATCGGCGGGCACGGTGACGACGTGGGACCAGGAGGCATCGTCGACGGCGGTCAGCGTCACGCCGCGCGCGCGCAACATGCGGGCGAGGCTGCCATCGCCGGCGCCCAGCTCGAGGCAGGAGCGGCCATCGATGCGGGTGGCGAGGGCGTCGAGGAACTCGCGGGCGTAGAAGCACCAGATGCCGTGCGGTTGCACGAGGGGCATGAGGAGCCGCCGCTGGGGGACAGCCAGCGGAACAGGCGATACGACGGCGCCTTGCGGGTGAGGCCACCGTCGAAGAACAGGCGGTTGATGAGGGTGCCGCTCCAGCGGGAGAAGATGGTCTGCACGCCGAGGAAGCCGAGGCGGGCCCGCACGAGGGCGACGCTCGCTTCGTCGTCGTCGGGGCGATGGGCGAGGCGGCGACGGGCGGCCCCTTCGTCGTCGTGGGCCCGCTCCATCAGCGCCTTGAGCCCGGCCGGTCCCCGGCTGCTGGCGTCGACAAGCTGGGGGCCGACCTCGGCCCACACCGTGGGGTGGGCCGCCTTGAGGGTCGAGGTCGGCCGCGAGGATGGCGGCGACGGCGTCGGCCCGGGGAGGCATGCGCTGAGGCCTGCGCTGGTGTAGCACCGGTGGCCGGGGTGTCGCCTGCCGCAGCGCGCGCTCACAGGCAGCTGAAGTCGAGGCAGACCTCGTCGACGCCGCAGTGGCTGTCGTTGAAGCAGGCCACCCCCATGCACGCCCGGATGCTGCCGCAGCCCTCGTCGCGACAGTTCCCGAAGGCCGTCTGCTGCTCGACGGTGAGGCTGGCGCAGTCGGCGCGGCAGTCGGCGGTGTCGGCCGCCCCGAGGCCACATTGCTGGGCGGCGTCGCAGGCGGCGCGGCATTGCGCGAGGCTGTCTTCGCCCTCGCCCTCGCCTTCGCCTTCGCCCTCGCCCTCGCCCTCGCCGCTGCGGGGGTTGCTACAGGTCCCGGTGCCGACGACCTCGTCGATGTCTTCGCAGCGGGTCCCCTCCTGGCAGTTGGCGTCGGAGGTGCAGCCGTTTTCGCAGAAGAGGCTCGCGCTGCAGAACTGGCCGGGCTGGCAGACGGCGCCGTTGCACTCGGTGAAGCCCTTCTCGAGGGGTTGGCAGGCGACGACGGTGACGAGGGCGGCGAGGGTGGCGGCGACGGTGGCGAGCGAGCGGGTCATGGTGGGCTCCGTGGGTGATGCGGGCATCGTGCGGGAGCCGGCCGCGATCGCTGAGGACACATGTCCCCATGCTCCGGAGCGATGTCACACGGGCACGGGACCGCCTGTGTATCCACCTGAATCTCCAGCGGATTCCAGCAATCCCGGGCCGCCGTGGAACCCCTGGCCGCCGCCAGCGTGTCATCGTGCGTGATGGCGGCGTTGCGACTGGTCCAGACTCCCCGGCAGCGGCCGACGACACCGTTGGTGTCGTCGTCGTCGGAGCTGACGCCGGCGCTCCTGCGCGCGGCGGCCGCGGGGGAGGGGGCGGCCCGTCGGGCCTTCGTCGTCTGCTACCAGCACCGTGTCGTCACGGTGTGCACGCGGCTGCTGGCCGACCCCCGCGCCGGCGAAGACGCCGCCCAGGAGACCTTCCTGCGGGCCTTCAACGCCCTGCCGCGCTTCGACCCCAAAGGCCCCGCCCGCTGTTCCACGTGGCTGCTCACCATCGCCACCCGCCTCTGTATCGATGAGCGCCGTCGACAACGCCGCCAACCCGGCCACGACGACGTCGACGTCGCCACCCTGCAGGCCGATGGCCACGGCGCCCTCGACGTCGTCGCGCACAAGGAACTCATCGGCCGCCTGCAGCGGGGTCTTGCCGGTCTCCCCGATGGGCAACGCGAGGTCTTCGTCCTGCGCGTGCTCGCCGAGCGCTCCGTCGAGGAGACCGCCACCGTCCTCGGCATCGACACCGGCACCGTGAAGTCGCGCCTCGCCCGCGCTCGCGAGGCCCTCGCTCCCCTGCTTGCGCCCGGAGGTGCACCGTGAAGCGGCCCACTGGCAGCGACGATGACCGCACCGGACCCGTCAGCCCTGCCGGCGACGACGTCGTGGTCGACGACGCCGACGCCCTCGTCGACGATGCCCTGCGCGCGGCCCTCGTGCGTGAGGCACCGCCCGACTTCGCCGACCGCGTCGTCGCCGCCGCCGCCCGCCGTCACCGTCCCTCCACCCTCCGCCGCGGCCTCGCCGTGGCGGCTGGCGTCGCCGTCATCATGTCGGGTGGCTTCGCTGCCGGTCGGATGACGTCTTCGTCGCCCGCGCAGTCTTCGTCGCGGTCTGTGTCCGGGGTGGCACCAGACCATGGTCGTCTGCAGGCCACCACCCGGACGACGACGATGGTGCCGGGTGCCCTCGTCGTGGCCGAGCCCGGTGCCCACCTCCGCTGGCAGGATGGCGCCGTCCATCTCGACGACGGCGAGGCCTTCTTCCGCGTCGACCCCCGCGCCCCCGACGCCGGGCCCTTCACCATCCACACCCCTGGCGGCGACGTCGTCGTCCGGGGCACCTGTTTCCGCCTTCGCATCAGCAGGGAGTCATCGATGCCTGTCAGCCAATCCCGTCTGTCGCTTCCGTCGCCAGGCGCCCTTGCCGGCACCGTTGCCGGTGCCATCGCCGGTGTCGCCGTCACCCTCGTGATGGTCGATGAAGGCAGGGTCACGCTCGCCAACACCCACGGCACCGTCGACGTCGTCGCTGGCGAGCAGGCGCGGGCGCAGGCCACGTCGCGGCCCGAGAAGCAGGACGCTGCGCAGGTCGAGCGTCGTCGTCAGGCGGCCGTCGCCGCCCTCGCCGCCGTGCGCCGCGACGGTGATGACGTCGGGCAGCTGCGGGTCGAGAACGAGCGACTGCGCGCGGTGGTCGCCGCCCAGGAGGAGGAGCTGGCGCTGCTGGATGTGGACCGGCGTGCGAAGGAGGGAGAGCCGCGGGCATTCCCCACCGATCTGCCCGAGCGCTTCACCGAAGGTCCCCTGCGCGCGGCCTTCTCTGCGGCCATCGCCGAAGCAGGTGTCGATGCCAGCGTCACCGGCGTCGACTGTGCCGAATACCCCTGCATGGTGTGGGGCCGCTGGGCCGGCGACACCCGCGAGCTCAGCGAGACCCTCAACGCCACCGAGGCCTTCAGCGCCTACGCCGACGACCGCCCCCGCGTCTTTGGCTGGGGCAACAACGAGGGTCCCGAGATCTTCGGTGTGGCGTTGCTTCCGCCCCCGCCGCCGGATGCGCCACCCGACGAGGGGCTCCTGCGCCGCATCAATCATCGGGCCCACGAGCGCTTCGCGGCGCTGAACGAAGCCGAGAAGGCCCGGGCAGCCGCCCAGGCCGACAACGCGACGACGCCGTGAGCAGCGGCTGCCGGTAGCGGCCGACGTGACCGGCGCGGCATGCGGGCCGGGCCGCACTCCGGGTAGCCTGTCGTCGTGAACGTCGCCGCCCCGCCCGCCCCGCCACGCGCCCTGCTCATCGTCGACGACGAAGAGGCAAACCGCACCCTCCTGAAGACCTTCTTCGGCAAGAAGGGCTTCACCGTCGTCGAGGCCGCCGACGGACCATCGGCCCTCGCCATCGTCGACGACGAGATCGATCTCGTCCTGCTCGACATGATGATGCCCGACCAGAGCGGCCTCGAGGTGCTGCGCACCCTCCGCGCGCGTGGTCGTACGGTACCCGTCATCCTGCTCACGGCCGTGAACGCGGTCGACACCGTCGTCGAGGTCATGCAGGCCGGAGCGCAGGACTACATCACCAAGCCCTTCTCACTGCCGGTGCTGCTCACCCGTGTCGAGCGGGCCCTGCGGCCCCCGGTCGAAGAGGTCGTTGTCGACGACGTCATCGCCGCCGATGACCTGCGGATCGTCATTCCCCGGGACGGCTTCAGCGACGATACACCGGCCCGCGTGCCACCACCGACGTCGTCCTCGTCGTCGCTGGCCTCGCTGCTGCCCTCGACGGTGCCCACCGCGTCCGGCTCCACGCTGCCCCAGCCGTCGTCGTCGTCGTCGTCGTCGCCGCCGCGCGCCTCGGGGCTGTGGTCGCGCCTCGGGGCCATCACCCGCCGCATCCTGTCCGGTGAGCAGCCCGGGCTCGAGGTCGGCCATCCTGTCGGGCCGCTATCGCCTGGCCGAGCGTCTTGGCGCCGGCGCCTTCGGCACCGTCTGGCGTGCCCGTCACATCGAGCTCGACGCCGACATGGCGGTGAAGGTGCTGCACAAAGACGCGCAGCCGGTGCGGCCGCACGAGACGGCGCTCGAGTCCTTTCGCAAGGAGGCCGTGCTGGCCAGTCGGGTGAGCAGCCCCCACGCCGTCCGGGTGACCGACTTCGGCCAGTCCCCCGAGGGCCACGCCTGGCTCGTGATGGAGTTTCTGCGAGGCGAGTCCCTCCGGGCCCGCCTCACCCGCCTCGGGCCCCTCGGGCTGCGCGAGGCCTGCGGTACCGTCGCCGACGTCTGCGAGGCCCTCTCGTCGGCACACCGGTGCCGCTGCCGTCGGCGGTCCGGCCGGGGGTCGAGATGGCAGACGCGATGGTGCAGCGGATGCTCGCGAAGGACCCCGGTGAGCGCCCCGCCGCCAGCGAGGCCGCCGCCGCCCTGCGGGCCATCGCCCGACACCGCTGACCACGGGCCGCAGTCGAGGTGAGGCAGGGCCGGCAACCCGACGCGCCGCGGTGGGTCCCCGTGCTATCCCCTTCTTCATGACCGACAGCGTCACGCTCGGCCTGTCTCCCACGGCGACGACGACGAACCTGCCCTTCGTCGTGGTGGTGGGGGAGGGAGCGACGCGGCGCGCGGTCCCGCTCGACGGCGCCATCGTCGTCGGCTCCGGAGACACGGCCGACCTCAAGATCGACGACGTCGCGGTCTCACGACGCCATGTACGGCTCGTGCCGGCCGGCGCGCAGGTCGTCGTCATCGACGAGGGCAGCAAGAACGGCGTCTTCATCGGTCAGACCCGCGTCTTCGAGGCGGCGGTGCGGGCGCCAGCGACGGTCACGATCGGGACCACGGTCCTCTCCATCGACGTCGCCCGCCGCGCACCGGTGGCCCGGACGACGACGCTGCGCACCTTCGGGCGCTTCACCACCTCGGCTGCCCCGGTGGCCACCCTGCTCGCGAACCTCGAGAAGGCCGCCGGCACCGACGCCACGATCCTCATCGAGGGCGAGAGCGGTACCGGCAAGGAGCTGCTCGCCGAGGCGGTCCACGAGGCCTCCCGACGCAGCAGCGAGCCCTTCGAGGTCGTCGACTGCGCCGCCCTCGCGCCCACGCTCGTCGAGGCCGAGCTCTTCGGCGCCGAGCGGGGCGCCTACACCGGCGCCGAACGCGCGCGCCCCGGTGCCTTTGTCCGCGCTCACGGGGGCACGCTCTTTCTCGACGAGATCGGCGAGCTCTCGCTGCCGCTGCAGACGCGCCTGCTCGGCGCCCTCGAGCGGCGCCGCGTGCGCCCCCTCGGCGCCGCCGCCGAGGTGCCAGTCGACGTCCGCGTCATCGCCGCCACCAACCGCAACCTCGAGCGGGAGGTCGAGGGCGGGCGCTTCCGCCTCGATCTCTTCCACCGCCTCGCGGTGGTCGCCGTCCGGGTGCCCCCGCTGCGGGAGCGCCCCGAGGACGTCGTCGTGCTCGCCGAGCATTTCCTGCGCCTGCTGGGCGGCGCCCCGACACTGCTCGACGACGAGCTCCGCGCGCGCCTCGGCGCGCGCCGCTACGCCGGCAATGTCCGCGAGCTCCGCAACACCATCGAGCGGCTCGTCGTGCTCGGCGAGTCCACCACGCCCGACGCCCCGGCCGGGCCCGTCGACGGCCATGGTGACGGCGTCCTCGCCATCGCGGCGGCGGGTCTGCCCTACGCGCAGGCCCGCGAGCTCGCCCTCGAGCGCTTCACCGCCGCCTACGTCGCCGACATGCTGCGACGCCATGGCGGCAACGTCACGAAGGCGGCGGAGGCCTCGGGCATCGCCCGTCGCCACTTCCATCGCCTGAAGCAGGTGACCGGAGCGCCGTGAGCGAGGCCCCGTCGTCCGGTCCCGTCGACACGGGCCCGCCGCTCTCGCGCGGGTCGTGGTGTGAGGTCGTCCCGGCCCGTCTCTCCGGTGACGACGTCGTTGTGAAGCGCCTGACGAGCGAGGCGGATGAGGCGCGGGGGCGCTTCGCCCGCGAGGTCGCCGTGGGCCGGCAGATGTCCGACACCCCCGGCGTCGTGCCCCTCATCGCGGTCGGCCCCACGCCGGAGGCGCCGCGCTGGTTTGCGATGCCGCGCCTCGCGGGCTCCCTGCAGGACCGGATGCAGCGCGCGGGCGTGCTGTCGGTCGACGACGTCGTCGCCCTCGCGCGGGCCCTTGCCCGGACCCTCGTCGCGGTGCACGCCCGCGGCGTCGTCCACCGCGACATCAAGCCCTCGAACATCCTCTTCGACGACGCCGGCCGACCATGGATCGCGGACTTCGGCGTCGCCCACGTCGTGGACGCCCGGACGCTGACGACGCCGGGGACGCTCGTCGGCACGCCGGTCTACATGGCGCCCGAGCAGCTGCGGGGCGGTCGCGTCACCGCCGCCGCCGACCTCTACGGTCTTGGCGCGACCCTTGGTGAAGCGCTCACCGGCGTCTCCCCCGCCGAACCCGAAGCCCTCCGTACGGCGCTGCGGAGCACGGGTCGCGACGCTGCGCAGCTCGTCGGTGTGCTGCTGGCCTGTCTCGACGACGAGCCGACGCGTCGCCCCGACGCGGCAGCGCTCGAGCGCGCCCTTGCCCCGGGTCCGGCGCTTCCCCGCCGACTGGTCGCGGCCGTCGCCGTCGTCGTGGCGCTCGTGGGCGCCATCGGTGTCTCCGCCGGGCGCTCGACCGCCGTGACGCTCGAGGTCACGGGCCCTGCGCACGAGGGGCTGCAGGCCGCTCTCGAGGCCGCCCTCGAGGCGCACGCCCTCGCGCCCGGCACCGCCGCCGCGACCGTCTCGCTCCAGGCGCGCAGCACGCCGCTCGGCGCCGGTCAGACCCGCCACAGCGTCGCCATCGCGCGCGCGGGGGAGCGGCCCGTCGTCGTCGTCGGCGGTGACCCCGTCGTCGTGGCCGCCCGCAGCGCCCGGGCCGCGGCCCGCGCGGCGAGCGGCGGCTCGAGGCTCGACGATCCCGCCGCCGCCTGGCTTGGCGACGCGCGCCACGCCATCGACCTGCACGCGTGGGAAGACGCCAGCGCCGCGCTGCAGAAGGCCCGTCGTCTCGAGATCACGGAGCCCTGGCCGATGCTCCTGCTGGCGACGACGTCGTGGTGGGCCGGACGCGACGCCGAGGCGCGCACCTGGCTCGACAACGCGCGGGCCAGCGGGCTCGCCCCGGCCGATCGCGGCTACATCGACGGCCTCGACGCGATGCTCGATCAGCGCTTCGACGACGCCAGCGTCGCCTTCGCCGCGGCCCAGGCCACCGCCGGCGAGACCGCCGAGCTGCTCTACGGCGCCTTCGAGGCCCATCTCCACGGGGGCCGCCTTGCCGAGGCCGTCGCCGTCGCCCGTCGCCTCACCGTGGTCGATCCGGGCAACACCCTGCCGAAGTCGCATCTCGTCGACATCGCCGCCGAGGACGGAGACGACGCCTTCGCCGCGTTTGTCGTCGCGTCGATGGCGCTGTCGCCCACCGAGGTGGCGCTGCTGCAGGCCCGCCGGCACAGCGCCGCTGGCGACTTCGCTGGCGCCCTCGCGGTGCTCGCGCAGGCCCCACGTGGCACCTCCGAGCTCGACGTCTACGTCGACGCCGCCGGCTGCATGCTGCAGGCGCTCGACGCGCGCGCGCTGCCCGGCTCCTGCATCGACAGCATCACCGGTGACCCCCTCGTGCCCCGTTTCGGCGATACCCGTGACCTCGCCGCCCGGGCCGTCGACGTCGCCGCCCGGGCCCCGCCCTATGAGCGGCCCCACCTCTATGAGCTCATCGCCGCCTCGCTGCCCGAGGTCGGGCCGGCCGAGCTGTCGACCCTCGCCGCCGCCATCCGCGGGCTCGACGACGGTGAGCGGCGCCGCTGCCCGCTGGCGGTGGCCCGCTTCACCGACCTGCCGGTGTCGACGCCGTTCGCTGCGGCATTCCGCACCCTCTTCGTCGACGACGATCCCGCCGCCCGCGTCGCCGCGTTCGCGACGCTGCAGGCCCGCCGGACGCCGGCCTCCAGCTCCGCCGCCCTCGTGGCGCTCCTGCAGGCCGAGCACGCGGTCCGCCACGGCGGCGACCCCACACCCGCCTGTCGGACCGTGCTGCAGCCGCCCACGCTCATCGTCCCCATCGTCCCGCTCGCGCCCCGCTGCGCGGCCCTGCTGGAGGCCCGGGGCACCCTCGACGGGGCCCTGGCGGAGCGCCTGCGCCGTTGGCGGGCCCTCGCCGGCTGAGCCGTCGCGGTGGGAAGGACGCCCCCGAGGGGTGGGACATCGCCGGTCCCACTGTGACCCCGCCTGACCCGTCCGCGTCGTCAGCGCCGTCGACGACGGCGGCCGGACGCCGCCACGCCGCTGGCACGCTTTGCGATTGGGGAACGCCCAGCGACCGAACCCCGCGAGGACCCGATGCCCATCACCCCGTTCCTGCACGCCCCCGAGCGAGGCCCCGGCCTTCGCACCCGCTTCTTCCCCCTCGTGCTGGCCCTCGGCGCCGCCTGTGGCCCCGTCGACGAGGACGCCGCCGACGTCGCCGCCATCGATGCCATCGATGTCGATGCGGTCGCCGACGAAGCGCAGGCCCTCACCACCAACGTCGGCCTGACGGCGACGAAGGACACGATCGTCCGCTCCCAGGTGCCCCACAGCGCCGCCGGCACGGCGACGGTCGTCCAGATCCGGGGTGGGACGAGCGGCGTCTCCCGCTCCCTGCTCGCCTTCGACACCGCCGCGATCAAGGCCGCCGTCGGGCAGGGCGAGCTCCTCAAGGCCCGCATCCGACTGCAGGTGACGAGCGCCTCGACCCTCCCGGGTCCGGTGGGGGTCTCCACCCATGCCCTGCTGCGCACCTGGCAGGAAAACGGTGCCACGTGGTCGTGCGCCAACGATACCGCCACGACCAACAGCACCCTCGACTGTGCGAGCGCCGACATCTGGAACATGGGCGGCACGCCGCCGCCCTTCGCCGCGACGGCGACGAGCACGACGACGCTCACGGCGCCGCTGGCGTCGACCGTCTACCTCGACGTCACCGCCGACGTCTCGGGCATCGTCGAGGGCTGGAAGGCCAACCACGGCTGGCTCGTGAAGTGGAGCAACGAGGCAACGGCGGCGACCATCAACTTCGGGTCCCGCACCTCCGCCACGCCACCGGTCCTCGTCATCGACGTCGCCGGCCCCTGCGGTGACGGCATCCTCGACGTCCTCAACAGCGAGCAGTGCGACGACGGCAACACGGTCCACAACGACGGCTGCTCGGCCTGGTGCACCATCGAGCGCTGCGGCGACGGCTTCCGCCAGACGGCCGAGGCCTGCGACGACGGCAACCCCACCTCCGGCGACGGCTGCACGTTCTGCCGCATCGACCGCTGCGGTGACTTCACCATCAACACCAACGGGACCGAGACCTGCGACGACGGCAACACCGGCAACGGTGACGGCTGCAGCGCCACCTGTCGCGTCGAGCGCTGTGGCGATGGCGTGCGGCAGGCCAGCGAGCAGTGCGACGACGGCAACATCACCTCCGGCGACGGCTGCACGTTCTGCCGCATCGACCGCTGCGGCGACTTCACCATCAACGCCAATGGGACCGAGACCTGCGACGATGGCAACACCACCAGCGGTGACGGTTGCTCGTCGACATGTCGTCTCGAGCGCTGCGGCGATGGCGTGCGTCAGGGCAGCGAGCAGTGCGACGACGGCAACCTGGCCAGTGGCGATGGCTGCACGTTCTGCCGCATCGACCGCTGCGGCGACGGCATCATCAACGCCAACGGCACCGAGACCTGCGACGACGGCAACACCGTGAGCAACGACGGCTGCAGCGCCACCTGTCGCTCCGAGCGCTGCGGCGACGGCGTGCGGCAGGCCAGCGAGCAGTGCGACGACGGCAACCTGGCCAGTGGCGACGGCTGCACGTTCTGCCGCATCGACCGCTGTGGCGACGGCCTCATCAATGCCAACGGCGCCGAGACCTGCGACGACGGCAACACCGTGAGCGGTGACGGCTGCTCGTCGACGTGTCGTGTGGAGTGCCCCGGCGGCCTGTGTGCCCCGCCAGGGACGTGCGGCGACGGTGTCCGTCAGACGAGCGAGCAGTGTGACGATGGCAACCGGAATGGCGGCGATGGCTGCAGCAGCTCGTGCATCCTGGAGCGCTGCGGCGATGGCGTGAACAACAACGCGGGTCGCGAGCAGTGCGACGATGGCAACACCGTGGGGGGCGACGGGTGCAGCGCGAGCTGCAGCGTCGAGTTCTGCGGTGACGGCGTCCGGCAGGGCAGCGAGCAGTGCGACGACGGCAACACCGCCGGCGGCGACGGCTGCAGCGCGTCCTGCGTGCTCGAGCGCTGCGGCGATGGGGTGAACAACAACGCGGGTCGCGAGCAGTGCGACGATGGCAACACCGTGGGGGGCGACGGGTGCAGCGCGAGCTGCAGCTTCGAGTTCTGCGGTGACGGCGTCCGGCAGGGCAGCGAGCAGTGCGACGACGGCAACACCGCCGGCGGCGACGGCTGCAGCGCGTCCTGTGTGCTCGAGCGCTGCGGCGATGGCATGAACAACAACGCCGGTCGTGAGCAGTGCGATGACGGCAATCGCATCGAGGGCGACGGCTGCGACAAGACCTGCAGCGTCGAGTTCTGCGGCAACGGCATCCTCGATCGCGCCGGGGAGCAGTGCGACGACGGCAACACCGCGGGCGGTGACGGCTGCAGCTCCTCCTGCGTCGTCGAGCGTTGCGGCGACGGCGTGACCAACAACGCCGGTCGCGAGATGTGCGACGACGGCAACACCCGGAGCAACGACGGCTGCAGCGCCTCCTGCGTCTTCGAGTTCTGTGGCGACGCCGTGATCCAGGGGGCCGAGCAGTGCGACGACGGCAACACCGCAGGCGGCGACGGCTGCACGAGCCAGTGCGTCCGGGAGCCGAGCCCCGAGATCTGCGGCGACGGCGTCGACAACGACGGCGACGGCTTCGTCGACTGCGCCGACGTAGTCGACTGCTGGCACGCCTTCACCTGTCGGTGACGACACGGTGTGGCGCGAAGGACGGCGCGCACGGGCCTCCGTGCACGCCGTCCTTTCGTCGTTCCACCATCTGCAGTGGCCGGCGGCTCGCGACCATCTCGTCGGACGGAGGGCCCACGCCCTGACGACGGTCAGCCGGGCTCGAGGCCGAAGACGCCGTCGAGGGCCTCGAACACCGCGCGCACGTTGGCGGAGCGTCGGCGATCGGCCGCGCACAGGGCCCGCAGCGGTGGTCCCTCGCCCTGGTGGCCCTCGAGGACGGCGACGAGGCGGCCGGCGGCGAGGTCGTCTTCCACCATGTGGTGCAGCACCTGACACAGGCCGGCGCCGGCGCGGGCGGCGTCGAGCATCGAGGGCCCGTGGTCGGTGGCGAGCACCGGCGTCGGCAGGAAGGCGCCGTCGTCGAGCTGCCACGGCCGCGGGCGGCCCCCGGGGCCGATGAAGACGAGGGCGTCGTGGGCGGCGAGGTCGCCGCGCGACGTCGGCGCGGGGCGACGGGCGAGGTAGGTGGGCGCGCCGACGATCACCCAGCGGCCGCGGCCGAGGGTGCGGGCGACGAGGCCCTCATCGTCGACGTCGCCGACGCGGACGGCGACGTCGATGCCGTCGGGGATGAGGCGGGCGACGCGGTCGCTCACGACGAGGCGGGCCACGAGGCGCGGGTAGCGCCCGCGCAGCCGCGCCAGCGCGGTGGCGACAAGGGTCGACAGGATGAAGGGGGCCGAGACGACGACCTCGCCGTGCGGGGCGGCCCGGCCGCGGGCCAGCGAGCTCTTTGCGCCCTCGACGGCGGCGACGGCGGTGCGACAGCCCTCGAGGAAGGTGCGGCCCTCGGGCGTCAGCGCGACGGCGCGCGTCGTGCGGGCGAGCAACTTCACGCCGAGGCCGTGCTCGAGCACGAGCACGGCCTTCGACACCGCCGCCGGCGTGAGCCCGAGGCGGGCGGCGGCGGCCCGGAACGACAGGGTCTCGGCGACGGCGACAAAGGGCACCACCCCGCGAAACAGCTCCCCATCCATCGTCGGCTCACCCATCGTCGCCTCCGTCATCCACGAATCATCAACTGTTGATTGATGGTCTGGTTCCATGATCGAGCTTGTCAACCACAGGTCGTGAACCCACGATGAACACACACGCGGAGGCAGTCATGAAGGTCGGAGTGTTCGGGACGGGCGTGGTGGGTCGGGTGGTGGCGGCGAAGCTTGCGGCGCTGGGGCACGAGGTCATGGTGGGGACGCGCTCGCCGACGGACACCCTGTCGCGCACGACGGGGGATCAGTTCGGCAACCCGGCCTTCGTGGTGTGGGCGAAGGAGCATCCGGGCATCTGTCTCGGCACCTTCGCCGAGGCCGCCGCGTTCGCGGAGTTGGCGGTCAACGCCCTGTCGGGGCAGGCGACGCTCGAGGGGCTCGCGGCCGCCGGCGCCGATCGCCTCGCGGGCAAGGTGCTCATCGACATCGCCAACCCCCTCGACTTCTCGCGCGGCATGCCGCCGAGCCTCACCGTCGCCAACACCGACTCCCTCGGGGAGCAGGTGCAGCGGGCCCTGCCGCGGACGAAGGTCGTCAAGACCCTCAACACCGTCAACGCGTTCCTCATGGTCGACGCCGGCAGCCTCAAGGACGGCGCCCACACCATGTTCGTCTGCGGCGATGACGCCGGCGCGAAGGCCACCGTCACCGGCCTGCTGCGCGAGGGCTTCGGCTGGCGCGACGTCATCGACCTTGGCGGCATCGACAACGCCCGCGCCACCGAGATGCTCGTGACGCTGTGGGTGCGGCTGTGGGGCACCCTGAAGACGCCCCACTTCAACATCGCCGTCGTGCGCTGAAGGGCCGACGCGCACCCCATACCGAAACGTCAGGGGCCGACGCCTGTGCGTCGGCCCCTGACGTCGTCGTCGGGCGGCGGTCTCAGAAGTCGCAGCCGCCGTCGGGCGCCGCCAGTCCGCTGCTGCACACGCACGTCGCCGTCGCCTGGTCCTGCCCGGGCAGGCAGCTGTCGACGTCGAGGGGCTGCGACGTGGCGTTCAGTTCGTTGCAGATGGATTCCGTCGGCGCGAGGCAGCCGCGGCACAGCTCGACCACGAAGGTCGCCGGCAGGCTGCGGCCGCCGCCATGATCGACGAGCGTGACGCCGAGGGTCGCCTCGAGGTCCGTGAGCGGAACCGCCGGGTCGAGCTCGCGGGCCTTCTCGATGACGGCGGCGAGGGTGGCGCCGACATCGGCGGGGATCGCGTCGATGCTCACCAGCAGGAGGCGCTCGTCGCCGACGAGCCCCAGCTCGGTGGTGACGGCGGGGGTCAGGAAGGGCACGGTGGTGCGACACTCGCCGTTGGCACAGTCGAGGCTGCTGGCACCGTCCACCTGGGCCGCCGCGAGCGAGAACACCTCGGCCTGGGCGGTCGTCATCTGCAGCGCGAGCTCGACCTCGGCCTCCACCACGCCCACGTCGGCATCGCGCGCCGTGCGGGCCGCAGGACGGCCTGGTAGCGATCGGTCGCGCCGAGATCGAGCACGCCCCGCGAGAGCGACGGTCCGCTGTCCTCGACGGTACACGTCGGCGCCAGGACGGCGCCGAAGCCCTGCACCACCACCGCCGGGCCGCAGCCCGTCATTCCCACCACCGCCGCCGCTCCCAGGACCGCACGCATCGACACCATCGGGCACCTCCGGGTGTGCCCTGTGCAGGTGAGACGCCGCTGCACCGCTCTGATCAAAATGAACAGATGATATGCGGACGTGCGCAGCCCTGGCACCGGCCTCCCCGCGGCGTCGGCGATGTGGGAAGGCCGACGACGGCGAGGGAGCGATGGACGCACAGACGCTGGCGATGATGGTGGAGCTGCACGGGGCGTGCGCGCGGCAGGGGCCCGGCGACGACGAGGCGACGGTCCTCGCGCTCCAGCTCGCGGGCCTCACGTCGCCGTCGCCGTCGTCGCCGTCGTCGTCGTCGTCGTCGATGTCGTCGTCGTCACCGCTCGCGATCGCCGACATCGGCTGCGGCACCGGCGCGGCGGCCCTCGCTCTCGCGGCGGCCACGGCAGCGACGGTGACGGCGGTCGATCAGGTGCCGGCCTTCCTCGCGACGCTGCGGGAGCGGGCGGCGGCGCGCGGCCTCGCCGACCGCATCACGACGGTCGCGGCGTCGATGACGGCGCTGCCCTTCGCCGACGGCGCCTTCGACGTGCTGTGGTCCGAGGGCGCCATCTACAGCATGGGCTTCGAAGCCGGGGTCACGTCGTGGCGTCGGCTGTTGAAGCCCGGCGGTGTCCTCGCCGTCACCGAGCTCACGTGGTTCACGGCGGAGCGGCCGGCGGCGCTCACGGCACACTGGGAGCGGGAGTATCCCGAGGTCGGCACGGCGTCGTCGAAGCTCGCCGTTCTCGAGCGCTGCGGCTACGCGCTCCTCGGCTACTTCCCGCTGCCGGAGCGCTGCTGGCTCGACGCCTACTACCGCCCGTTGCAGGCGCGCTTCGCCGACTTCCTCGCGCGTCACCCCGACGAGGCGGGCCGCGCCCTCATCGCCGGGCACGAGGCCGAGATCGCGCTCTATGAAGCGCACCGGGCCTTCTTCGGCTACGGCTTCTACGTCGCCCGCCGCGTCGACTGAGGTGCATCCATGCTGGTCCCCCGCAACCCCCGTGATGACGACGCCCTCTGGGCCGCCCTCTCTGCCGCGCTGCGCGGCCCGGGCGACTTTCACGTCGTGCAGGACGGCGCTGTCGTCGCCAACCCGGCCGTCGGCTGGGACGAGGCCAGCGCGTCGCGACTCGTCGAGGCGCTGCGGCGTCGGCCCCTGCGCTTCATCGGCGCCCGCCACGGTCAGCCGCTCGCGCCCCACTTCGCCGTCGACGTCGACGACGCCGACGACGCGGCCGGCGTGGCCCGGCTCGCCGAGCTCGTGACGATGCGCTTCCGCGGCGACGGCGACCGGCCCGCCGGCCGCGACCTGCTGCACGACCTCGGCGTCGTCGCCGCCTGCATCTCCCAGGCGCGGCCGACGCTGACGACGCTGCGCACGCCGCTGCCCCCGCCCGCCGACGTGGCGACGCTGCCCGACGGCATCAGCGTCGACGCCGACGGCACGCTCATGCTCGACCTGCGCGCGTTTTGAAGGTGACCGTCAGCGCAGTCCGAGGGCGCGCAGGTGGGCGTCGATGTGCTCCGCCTGGGCGGCATTGTGCGCCCGCAGGCTCTCGACGGCGTCGACGAAGGCGCGGGTCGTGCCGCGGTGGACCTCGTCTTCGCGGGTGATGGCGCCCTCGATGCGGACGATGAGCTCGTCGATGCGGGCGTCGAGGGGGCCGTCGAGCTCGGCGGCGGTCTCGATGATGGCTGCGTGGTAGATGGCCGACAGCTCGGGGTCGCGGGCCACGGCCTGCAGCAGCGGCCAGCTGCCGTGCGCGATCGTCACGCGCCGGCACGATGGCGCGCTGCAGCGGTGCGTCCGGTCAGCGCCGCGGCGGCGGGTCGTCGTCGACGTGCCACAGCAGCGTGTCGGCCTCGGCGGCGAGGTGCTCGACGATGCCGGCGTTCTCGAGGAGGGCAGCCGTGTGGCGGGGCTCGGGCTCGTCCACGGCGGCGAGGGCGACGGCCTCGCGGGCGGCGAGCAGGATGAGCAGGGCGCGGTCCTCGGGCTCGGGCGGCGACGACAGCACCTTCTCGGTGGCGCGGCGCAGCGCGACGTCGAGATCCTGGAGGTCGTCGTCGTCGCGCGTCTCGGCGCTGCGCAGCTCTTCAGCGGCAGCGGCGGCGCCACTCGCCGACAGCGCCGCGACGGCGGTGACGCGCACGAGGTGGCGGGCGAGGGCGTGGGCGAGGCTGCGGGTGCGTTCGGTGTGGCGCATGTTCTTTCCTCATCAGCACCAACCAGGGGGTGGACAAGACATTCCCGCAGCGGCCGCCCCCTTGTGCCGCGGTCATGGCGACCTACGGTCGCCGACGATGCGCCGCACCCTGCCTGCCCTCGTCGTCGTCGTCGCCGCCTGCGGCGGGTCGCCCGCGCCCCGGCCCGTCGACGTCGGCCTCGCGCCCTCCGCCACCGGCGAGGGCGAAGGCGAAGGCGAAGGTGAAGGCGAAGGAGAGGGTGAAGGCGAAGGAGAGGGCGAAGGCGAGGGTGAAGGCGAAGGTGAAGGCGAAGGAGAGGGCGAAGGCGAAGGCGAAGGAGAAGGCGGAGAAGGCGGAGAAGGCGGAGAAGGCGAGGGTGAAGGCGAAGGAGAAGGTGGGGGTGACCTCGGCTGGCCCCTCGACGACGCGGTGCCGCCGGCGTGTCCACCGTCGACGCTCGACGACGGCAGCGGCGCACCGTGGACGGGCTTCACGAACCTCCAGCATCCCCACGAGACCCGCGTCGAGGTCGGCACCGACAGCGCGTTGATCTTCGGCCAGGTCTTTCGCGCCGGCGCCACCGAGGCCCCCGGCGTCGCCCCCGGCTTCGAGGCCGAGCTCCTCGTCGGGCCGCTCGGCACCTCGCCGTTGCCCGATGGCCGTGATGGCGGCCGCTGCTGGCGCGCGGTGCCGGCCACCTTCAACGTCCAGGTGGGCAACAACGACGAGTGGATGACGCGCGTGTCGTCGTCGTCACCGGGCCTCTTTGGCCTCGCCTTTCGCTTCCGGCCGGCCGGCGGGCAGTGGCACTACGGCGACGTCGACGGCTCCGACGACGGCTTCTCCCCCGCCGACGTCTCTGTCCTCGTCGTCGACGCCGTGGCCCGGACCCGTCCGGTGGTGGTCGCCACCCTCAACCTCCGCTGCCGCGCCGACGACTGGTTCGGCCGGCGCCCCCTCGTCGTCGCCGCCCTCGCCCGCATCGCCCCCGACGTCGTCGTGCTGCAGGAGGACTGCGTCGGCAGCGACGGCGTGGGGCAGGGCAGCGAGGTCGCGGCGCTGCTGTCGCTGCACACGCGGCGCGGCTACGCGATCCGCCGGGTCTCCACCCATCAGGCGAACCACGCCGCCGGCACCTTCGAGGAGGGCATCGCCGTGCTGTCGGCGTGGCCCATCGACGCCGATGGCGTGCTCGACCTGCCCTTCGTGCACTTCCCGCGCAAGGCCCTCTTCGTCGACGTCACCATCGCCGGACGTCCGCTGCGCGTCTATGGCACCCACCTCGACTTCGGCGCCGACGCCGAGGACGCCCGCGACCGCGCCGCCCGCCAGCTGCTCGCCCATCGGCCCCTCGACCGCGACGTCGTCATCGGTGGCGACCTCAACGCCGGCACCGACAGCGCCGCCGTCGCCACCCTCGGCGCGACCCTCGTCGACCTGTGGTCCCACGCGAACCCGTCGCAGGAGGGCCGCACCTTTCCGGCGACGGCGCCGACGGCGCGCATCGACTGGCTGTTCGCGTCGCCGTCGCTGGCGTCGTCGCTGCGGGGCGCGCGCCTGCTCGACGAGCGGCACAACGGTGTGCTGTTGTCGGATCACCTCGGGGTGGCCGTCGCCCTCGATTGGTAGCCTCCACCCATGCGCATCCTGCTCGTTGAAGACCAGCCGAAGCTCGGCGCCCACCTCGTCCGTGGGCTCGGCGAAGACGGCCACGTCGTCGAGCACGTGAAGGACGGCGTCGCCGCCGCCGCCGCCGGGCTGCGCGCGGGCCACGACGTCATCGTCCTCGACTGGGCGCTGCCGGGGCGCGACGGCCTCGACGTGCTGAAGGAGTGGCGCAGCCGCGGCCTCAAGACCCCGGTGCTCATGCTCACTGCGCGCGACACCCTCGAGGAGCGGGTCCAGGCGCTGCGCAACGGCGCCGACGACCACCTCGGCAAACCCTTTGCCTACGACGAGCTGCTGGCCCGCCTCGAGGCCCTGCACCGGCGCGCCGGTGGCAGCACGAAGGAGACCCTCGGTGACGTGCTGCTCGATCGCGAGGCCCGCACCCTCTCGGGGCCCCGCGACGACGCCACCCTCACCGCCCGCGAGTACACCCTCTTCGTCGAGCTGCTGGCGGCGCGTGGCGAGGTCTGCAGCCGTGCGCACCTGCTGCAGACCGTCTGGGGCGACGACCTCGAGGTCGCGCAGAACGTCATCGACGTCTACGTCGGCTACCTGCGGCAGAAGCTCACGGGCGTCGGCGCGACCGGGCTGCGGGTCGTCACGGTGCGGGGGGCCGGCTACCGCCTCGTCGTCGACAACGACGTGGACGGCCCATGAGATTGCTGCCCCGCCTCTTCTTGATGGGGGCGGTGTTGCCCTCGGTGGCGGCGGCGCTGGTCTTCACCCTCGTCGTGCGCCTGTTCGGCCAGGCCCTCGAGGCCGAGCTCGACCGGGCGTTGCTCGCCCAGGCCGCCGTCGAGAGCGTCAGCCTCTTCGACGGGCCCCGCGGCCTGCACCTGCATATGTCGTCGTCGCCGCTGCTCGACGACGTGAAGCAGTTCGCGCCGGAGGCAGCCGTCTACGATGCCACCGGTGCGCGACTGCTCGCCTCCCCGGCCGATGAGGTGTCGCTGCCGGCGCGCTGGCCGCAGCCGCTGGCGGAGATGGCGTCGTCGTCGCCGAGCGCGCCCCGGCTGACGACGACCGACGATGGGAGTGCCCGCTGGCTCACCGTCGTGGTGCCCGAGCCGCGCGGTCCCCGCCGCTATCTCCTCGTCATGTCGGCGAGCCGCGCCCAGCTGCTGCAGACCCGGGCGACGCTCACGCGCCTCGCCATCGGCAGCGTCGTGGCCCTCCTCGTCGTGCTGTCGGCGCTGACGTTCCTGCAGGCGCGTCGGCTGTCTTCGCGGGTGCAGCGCCTCATCGAGCACCAGGCCCGCGTGTCGCGCGGGCAGCTCGACGCGCCCCCCGCCGACGACGGCGGCGACGAGATCGCGGCCCTGCGCGCCGCCGCCGCCGTCGCCACCGCCGAGCTGCAGGCCTCCCGCGCGGCCCGCGAGCGCTTCCTCGCCGAGGCGGCCCACGAGCTGCGCACGCCGCTCGCCTCGATGCGGGTCGCCCTCGACCTCGCGTTGCGGCGGGTGAAGAAGGCGCAGCCATCGTTGTCGTCGTCGCCCGTCGTCGACGAGCTGGTGGCCGCCCTCGAGGAGGCCCGCGACGAGACGGGGCGCCTCACGACCCTCGCCCAGGGGCTCCTCGACGTCACCGCAGCACGGTCGGCGCCGTTTTCGACGGTGCCCGCCGATGTCCTCGCGATCGCGCAGCGCGCCGTCGCCGCCCGCAGCGATGAGGCCGGCAGCCGCGGCGTCGCGCTGTCGGTGCAGGGAGACGCCGTCGTCGCGCCGGTCCACGCGGCGTCACTGCGGCGGGCCCTCGACAACGTCATCGACAACGCCCTCAAGCACGCTGTCGCCACGGTGACGGTCACGCTGTCGGTCTCGCCGTCGGGCCTCGACATCGTCGTCGTCGACGACGGGCCGGGCATCCCCGCCGACGCCGTCGACGCGGTGTTTGCGCCGTTTCACCGCCTCGACCCCGAGGGCGACGGTGGCGTGGGCCTCGGTCTCGCCCTCGTGCGCGAGGTGGCCCGACGCCACGGCGGCGACGCGACGGCGAGCCCCGGCCCCGGTGGCCGCGTCGTCGTGCATCTGCCGCGCTGAGGGAACACCCGAGCGCAACGACGGCGTCAGCGCCCGGTGGCGAGCAGGCCGACGCCGACGATGGCTGTGACGGCGCCGACGACGGCGCGGGCCGGCACGACGTCACCGCGCAGACGCAGCAGCATGAGGGCCCACACCGGCGTCGTGGCCGCCAGCGTCGTCGCCACCGCGACGGGCAGGCGCTGGGTACCGATGCTGCCGAGCCAGATGCCGCCCATGGTGCCGATGATGGCGGCGACGGCGATGCGCGGCAGGCGCTCGGGCGCCAGCAGGGGCACGATGCCAGCGAGGCCACCGCCGATGCCGCGGCCCTGCATGACGACGAGGAGCACGAGCATCGGGATGCCGAGCAGCAGCCGCAGGCTGGCCACGTGCAGCGCCTCCGTCGAGATCAACACCGACTTCAGGAGCACGTTCGACGCCGCCTGACTCAGCACATAGGCCGCGCCGAGGGCAACGCCGGTGGCGGTGAACGCGGTGGGGGTGCCGTCGTCGTCCTTCGTCCGCGTCGCGAGGACGACACCCACGAGGGTGAGGGCGCCGCCGACGAGGGCAAGGGGGGCAAGGTGCTCGTCGAGAAAGACGCGCGCGAGCACGGCGGTGGTGACGGGCACGAGCGGAATCAGCAGCACACCGCGGGCGACGCCCAGCCGCGCGAGGCTCTGCAGCCAGGCGGTGTCGGCGACGAGCAGCCCGAGCACGCTCGTGAGGGCCAGGGTCCCGAGCTGGTCGCCGACGTCGGGGAGGCCGAGGCCACCCACGAGGCCGGCGAGCAACAGCAGCGGTGTGGCGATCACGGCCTTCACGACGCCGAGGCCGGCGGCGGTGGCCTTTGTCTGCGACAGCGCCGTGGCAAAGACGAGGGACGCGATCGCCCACGTCAGCGCGCAGCTCAGCGAGGCGAGGGCACCGAGGAGGGCGTGGGTGGACACGCCCCCACGCTGCGCAGCCCGCGCGGGGCGCGTCCAGCAGGTCGCCGCAGGGCCGGGTTTTCAGCACCCTGCCAGCCCCGGACGCGGCGCCCTGGTGCCGGTCTCAGAATCCCTGGGTGGGCGTGGCCTCGCAGACGAGATCGCTGCTGCAGCCGGTGCCCTTGTCCTCGACGCAGGCGAAGATCTCGGCGCCGGTGCCGAACTCCGTGAGCGGCAGCGAGGCCGCGCCGGGGTTGGCGCAGCGGGGGGTCTCGGCGCCGTCGTCCTTCGGCAGGCAGACACCGAAGGTGCCGGCCTGCACGCAGAGGGCGTCGTCGCCACAGTCGGCCGAGGCCGTGCAGTCGCCGAGGCTGTTTTCGCGCATGTCGCACTCGTTGCCCGAGACGAAGCCCGGCTCGCAGTCCTCGCCGAGGATGGCGGGCGTCGGCTCGGTGGTGCAGGCGGCGAGGAGAAGGATGAGGCTGGCGGTGGTGGGGATCTGGCCATCCGACCCGCCGGACCGTTTGGGCTATGAAAGCCATTCACAGATGCGGGGATCTGCCGCCCGGATCCCGGAGGCGTGGTAAAAACGTCGGAGAATCAAGGATTTGAAAGCCATTCCCGAAAGTACGCAACAAATGTGCGCACATGTGCGATAGATACCGCGTCTTCCCCACCATCCACCCAATGACGGATCCCACCATGCTGCGACGCGTCGTTCCCGCCCTGCTGATGCTGCCCCTCGCTGTCGGCGCCGCCTGTGACGGTTGTTCCGACCCGCTGGCGCCGCTCGAGAACCCGCAGATCGACCCGCTCACGCCCGACGGCGACGGCGACAGCGAGAACCGCCGCCTCTCCCTGGAGGGTGGCTCGCCGGTCGTCGCCTACCGCGGCAGCACCGTGAACCTCGTCTTCAAGGTCCTCGGCGAGACGACGTTTGCGCCCAAGGCCGGCGTCAGCATCGGCATCGAGAGCGAGGGCTTCGCCGCCACCGTCATCGGCAGCAGCTTCGTCACCGGCGCCGACGGCACCGTGAGCGTGCCCGTGCGCGCCGAACTCTTCGACGGCAGCCTCACCGTCACCGCGACCATGGAAGACGTCGACGGTGGCATCGAGACCGCGGTCGCGACCGTCCAGGTCGTCGAGAACCCCGCCGCCACCCTCAAGGTGAGCGTGAGCGCGATGACCCGCATCCCGGTGACCTCCGCCACCGCCCACGTCTACGTCTCCGCCGGCGCCCCCACCTGCGAGGTGCTGCTCGCCCAGCGCGCCGCGCCGCCGGCGGCGTTCACGGCGTCGTTCACCGCCGTGCCGCAGACGCAGACCTTTGCCGACCAGTCCACCGGTCAGCGCGCCAGCGTCCTCGTCTTTGGTCATGGTGCCAACGGCGCCACGGTCGCCCGCGGCTGCGCGGCGCTCGATCGCCTCGAGGGTGGCGTCGACAACCTCCTCGCCGTCGCCCTCACCCAGGAGCAGACGGTCATCACCGGCGACTACGACGTCCTCATGAACGTCGCCCTCGGTGCTGCCCTGCCGGCCCCGTACGACACCATCCTCGACAACGTCACCGGCGTCCTCGCCGACCCCGCCGGCATGGCCCTCTTCTTCGTCATGCGCGAGGCCGGCCTCGAGTTCGACGAGACCGACACCTACGGCACCGCCGAGGCCTCGCCGACGTCGTTCCCCTTCTGGAACCAGTTCCGCACCGCCCTCGACGGCGTCCTCGTCGACAGCCTCGGCCAGACCTACGTCGACGTCACCGATGTCGGCGCCGGCCTCCGCGACGTCGTCACCGACTTCGAGATCGGCGGCCGTCTCGCGCTCACCGAGCCCTCGCTCAACACGTACGAGATCGCCGAGAGCTGGCGTGACGCCGTCGTCTACTGGCCGCTGCCCTGCGACACCGCCGCCGACATGGCCTGCGCCCGCAAGTCCATCTCGCTGGCCGACCCGACCCTCGCTCCCGTCACCGCCACCTACGGCGCGACCGTGACCCACGCCCCCGTCGGCACCGAGACCGAGCGCTACACCGTCGTCACCGACGAGCACGGCCTGCAGCTCAACTACGGCGCCTTCGTCCTCGCCATCATGGAGCAGGTCGTCTTCCCGAACCTCCCGGAGAGCATCCGCGCCGACAGCCTCGGTGGCGTGCTCATCAACGTGGTCGGCTGCCAGGACATCGCCGACGCCGTGTCGTCGGAGCCGAGCGTGCGCGGCCTCATCAACTTCGCCTGTGAGGGTGGCCTCAACCTCGCCGCAGCCTTCGCCGAGAACCAGCTCACGCAGCTCAACGTCGCCGCGAGCAACCCGGGCCTCGGCCAGGAGGGCCTGTCGTCGTCGTCGGTGTTCACGCTGAAGGACAACAACCGCGACACCGAGCTCGAGACCGTCGCCGACTTCACCTCCGACCTCGGCTGGTACCGCCCGAACGACCCGAACTTCAGCGAGGACATCCGCACGCCGATCACCGGCGCCGGTCAGCGCGCCCGCACCAGCTGCGAGGACGACAGCGTCTGCGGCGCCGGCCAGGTCTGCACGCCCGCGCCGTCGTACCTGAAGATCGCCGCCGTCTCCTTCGGCTGCCGCCCCGTCGTGGGCAGCTTCGCCGGCGGCGCCGCCTGCACCACCGACGCGCAGTGCGCCTCGGGCATGTGCGACCCCGTCGGCCTCGGTGGCGCCCTCGTCTGCTACGAGGCCTGCAACAGCCCCGCGGACTGCGGCATCGGCCTCACCTGCGGCGACGACGCGGCCCTCATCGACCTCGACACCAGCCTCGCCGGCCTCGGTGACGTCGTCGTCGGCGGCTGCGCCGCGCCCTGAGCCCGGGCTTCAGGTGGAATGAGAGACGCGCCCCGCTCGGGGCGCGTTTCGTTTCTGCGGGAGCGTGAGCGATGACGACGGCATCGCGGTCCGGCATGCTGGGTGCGGGGGTCTGCATGCAGCGGTGGGTGTGGCTGTGGGTCGTGGCCGTCGGCGCCTGCGTGGCGCGGCCGCCGTCGGCCGTCGAGGACGCGGGGGTCGCCGATGCCGGCGTCGATGAGGAGCCGCCGGTAGGCGAGCCGTTCGGCCGTTGCCGCATCACGCCGGACTGCCGGCCGGTGCCGTGCAGCGACCGCTGCGTCGACGGCATCGGCTGCATCGACGCGACGCCGACGTCGACGTGTGCCATGTGGCGCGACGATCCGGCCGGCGGCCTCGCCCGATGCACGACCGCCGATGCGCCCGCGTGGCCCAGCGACGACTTTCCCGGTCACTACGCGCCAGCCCCGCTCGTCGGGCCCGGGCCACATGTGCTCACGGCGACGCAGCCCGGCGACGTCGACTGCGTCACCGTCGTTGCCCCCGGGCGGGGCGTCGTCGAGGCCCACACCACGAGCGGCCGCATCCTTGTCGATGGCGGCCGCAGCATTTCGCCCATCGTCGACGTCGGTGAGCACGTGCGCGTCTGCCTCGATGGCCACGAACGCGCCGCGACCCTCCAGGTCGACGTCACGGAGGGACCATGAGGTGGGGTGTGAATCGTCGCAGGCCGTCATGCTTCACCGGACGGATTCCATGAAGCGGTGGCGCACGGTCCTTGCCCTGCTCGCCGTGTCGACGCTCGGAGGGCTCGCCGTCGTCGGCTGGCGGCTGGCTCATGCATCGTCGCCGTCTCAGCGCGCCGCTGAGGCCTTCGCCGCAGCCGCCGTCGGAGGCTCCATGGTGGCCCCGGTGCCGGTGGCCGACGAGGCCATGGTGGGGCTGCGACGATACGGCCATGACCTGCAACGCCACCGGGCCCACACGCACGAGGTGATGAACGAACTCGGCAACTATCACGGCCACGGAGACGGCACGTGGATCTTCCGGCTCGGGGCCAGCGCCGCTGCGAGCGAGGCCGGCATCTCGGCCGCTGTGCTCGCCACAGACGTCGCGCGCTTTCTCACCGCCGTTCAGACCACGTCGCCACAGCGTTGCTGCGGGGTCTTCGTGGCGACGTCCTGCACGGTAGAGGTGCCGGAGCCGTCGGCGCCGCGGGTCTGGGACCGTGAGGCCACGGTGCACTGCGTGGATGCTGAACGGTTGCGCTTGTCCTTCGTCATCGTGGATGGCGTCGTGGTGCAGGTGGTGCCACATGTCCTGGCCCGCACGGCCCTGGCGCTTGACCTCGGGCCCGATGGCAGCCGGCGTACACCCACCCATCCACCGAAGGACGCCCCATGACCGACGAGATCCGCTACTTCCACGGCACCCGCGCCGACCTCGTCGTCGGCGCCCTCATCGCCCCCGGCTTCCGCTCGAACTACGGGCAGCGCAAGGCGGCGAAGTGGGTCTACTTCACGGCGACGATGGACGCCGCCATCTGGGGCGCCGAGCTCGCCGTCGGCGACGGCCCCGGCCGCATCTACGTCGTCGAGCCGACCGGGCCGTTCATGGATGACCCGAACCTCACCGACAAGAAGTTCCCGGGCAACCCGACGAAGTCGTACCGCACGGCCGCCGCCCTGCGCGTCGTCGACGAGGTGCGCGAGTGGCAGGGCCACCCGCCGGCGCTGCTGCAGCAGATGAAGGAGCACCTCGAGCGCCTGAAGGCGCAAGGCATCGAGGCCATCGAAGAGTAGGCGTCGACGGTGCGACCCACACCGGCGGCGCGCCGTCGTCGTCGTCGACCGTGCCCCCCCTTTCGCCCCATCCTTTCGGATGGGGCGACACCCCACGCATGCCGCTACGGGTCGGGAGCGAAGACGACGTCGACGATGGGGGCCTGGGTCACGGTTCCGGTCGGGAAGCCGGTGATCGGACTCATCACCGCGCCGATCACCTCGATCGACGACGTGGCGAAGGGCGGCGTGAAGGCCGTCCCAGACACAAACGGCACGGACTCACCGCTGCCCCAGCTGGGAATGGCGAGGGTGTAGACGACGCCCGCGCGGACGCGCACCGGGGTGACAGCGGTGTAGGTCATCTGGCCGACCGGCCCCTGCTGGAAGGTGGTGCCGGTGATCGACGCGCCCGCGTCGTTGTAGAGGCTCACATAGCGCCAGACGTTGGTCGCCGTGTTGCGTGCGCCGAGGCCAGAGATGACACCGTCGCGATCGAAGCGGATCTTGATGCCCCAGGTCTGCGCGCGGGTCATCGTCTGCACGCTCACGGGCGTGGCGCCGAGCCAGCTCGCGATCGGGCGCTCCTCGATGCCGCAGTTGTTGGCGCAGCCGTCCATGCCGTCGAGGTTGCCGTCGTCGCAGTCTTCGTTGGAGATGAACCGGATGGTGTTGCCGCAGCGCTGCGCGCGGAGCTCGGCGACCTTCATGCGGCTCGGATCAAGGAACCAGGTCGAGGTCGTCGTCGTCGACGTCGACAGATCGAAGCCGGTGTAGGTCGCCGCCTGCCGCAACGTCGCCGCGGTCCGTGCCGTGCCCCACGGCTCGACGACGCCCGCGTTGCGGTCGGCGTTGTAGAGCAGGGCCGTGATCGTGGGCGCGACGGTGGCGGTCTTGATCGTGCTGGCCGTGCCCGCGTTCCACAGCACGGCGTCAATGAGCACGCGACGCAGCGCGGTCGCGAAGGTCACTCCGCCGATCGCGCCGGCGCTGCCGTTGCCGCCCGCGAGGTCGCCGACGAAGCGGACATCCTCGATCGTGTTGGCGCTGTTCAGGCCCGTCATCGCAGCGAGGCCGGCAGCACGGCCGTAGTTGCCCGTGACCGACGCAGCCACATCAAGCCGGCGAAGGACGCCGCCGTCGACGACGCCGCAGACGCCCCCGACCTCGTGGTCGCCGACGACGATGCCCCCGACGGCGGAGTCTTCGATCACCCCGTGGCAGATGCCAGCGATGCCGCCCATCCATGTGTTCGGCCCATAGGCGCCAAGGCCGGCGGTGGCGACCACGCGTGCGTCGCTCCTCACATTGCGGACGGTGCCGTTCACCAACCCTGCGATGCCGCCACAGGAATCAAAGCTGAACCCGAACGTGTAGTTCTCGAGCGCGCTGGCGGCGTCGATCTGTACGCCGTTGACGACGCTGCCGCTGTTGACCTCGCCGACCAGGAGGCCGCCTTGACCGGCGCGGGCCTTCCCGGGGTTCACCTTGACCCCCTTCAGCTGGATGTTCTGCAGCGTCGCGGTTGCCGCAGAGCCGAGCAGCGCGCCAAAGCTCCGTTGCCCGGTGACGCGCACATTCTCGAGGGTGAGGTTGTCGATGACGAGGGGTGGCGAGTTGAGCGTCGTGCCAAAGATGCCGGCCCACAGCGTGGTGCTCGTTTGCTGAATCACGACGTTCTTGATCGTCCGGCCGTTGCCAGACAACGAGCCGCGCAGGCGGTCGACGACCCAGTTGGAGTAGACGGCACCGCCGAAGTCGATGTCACGGCACAGCCTCGCGGGCACGCCGTTGGCCACCGTCTGCAGCGCCACGAAGTCGGCGGGCGTGCACACCGGCACCGTGCCTGCGGGTTCACCGCAGGTGCATTCCGCGTGGGCGAGTGAGGGGGTGAGCGCGGTGAGCGCCACGAAGAGGAGAGGGAGCACTTTCATGGCGGCCGAGAGAGCACCGCTTGTGCCAGCGGCCGCGCGCCGGTGTGATCCCGCGGCGCCGGCCTCGACGGGGACACAGGCGGTCCCGGTGGGACCGGGGATGTCTCACTCCGCTCCCGCGTGCCGGGTCTGTCGCGCCCCGGGCGCGCGCCAGCGTGATGCGCTGCGGGCTGGCGCGCGCCTTGCCCACGCCGCCGGGTGCAATGGCAATGTCGGGCAGGACCGGACGGAGGTGCGCGATGACCGACACAGACCATGGCCTGCGGCACCTGCGCGAACGCGAGGCGGCCGGCGAGGCGCTGCGCTTCGTGCACTTCTGGGGGCACACGCCGGCCAGCGTCGGCGTCGTCGACAAGAGCTGCCTCAGCCAGTGGTATCCGGCCCCCTTCGTCGACGACGACGGCGTCCGCTACGCCACGGCCGAGCACTTCATGATGGTGGGCAAGGCCCGCGTCTGTGGCGATACCAGGAGCGTTGCGGCCATCCTCGCCGACGAGCGGCCCGCGGTGGCGAAGGACCTCGGCCGACGCATCAGCCCCTACGACGGTGACGCGTGGGCGGCGGCCCGCTTCGACGTCGTCGTGCGTGGGAATCTGCTGAAGTTCGCGCAGCATCCGGCGCTGCAGACGTTCCTGCGGCACACGGGCGATCGCATTCTCGTCGAGGCGAGCCCGAGCGATCGCATCTGGGGCATCGGCCTGTCGGCCACCGACGCCGACGCGAACGTGCCTTCGCGCTGGCGCGGCGAGAACCTGCTGGGCTTCGCGCTGATGGAGGTGCGACGTCGGCTCGCGGCGACGACGACGTGAGTGGTGGGAAGCAACCGCCGGCGATGCTATCCGGCGTCATCTCAGGGGGAGCAACATGATGGTGTGGATGCGACGAGGCGCCCTCGCGGGCGTCGTCATGATGATGGGCGGCTGTGCGAGCACGACGCCGGTGCCGACGGCGGGCGCGAGCGCGACGACGTCGACATCTGCCGCGACTGCAACCGCGAGCGAGAGGCTGACCCTGCGTTTCGCGTGGCCGGCCGGCAGCGAGGCGACGGTGGAGGAGACCGTCACCGAGAAGGGCCGGACCCGCGTCGAGCGCTATCGTGTGCGCCGTGTCGAGGTCGAAGGCAGCCCGGGTCTCGCCGACAGGAGTATCTCGCAGGCGGCTGTCAGGCCGCGCGCAGCGTGTAGCGCCGGCCGCACGACGGGCAGCGCACCGTGCCTTCGCCCTCGTGATGCTTCTCGCCGCAATACGGGCAGAAGCGCTCGACCCGATCGGGGTCGTCGTCGCCCGCTTCGTCGGGCTCTCCGCGGGCGAGCCTCGCAAAGACGGGCACGGCGAGGGTGAGCGCCGAGGTGAGCACCGACAGGACGCCGATGCCGCGCAGGATGAGGGCACCGTCGCCACGGCTGTCAGCGAGGATGACGACGACGACGAGAGCCGCCAGCAGGAAGCCGCCGATGGCCGCCAGCAGGCGGACGATCTCACCGGCGCCGCGCAGACGGGGCACATGCAGCGCCGCGGTGTGGGCGCAGGCGACGAGCACGGTCCAGGCGACGCCGGTGGCGCGAACGAGATCGTTGTCGACGGGGTCGCTCCAGACGACCGAGAGCAGCAGCGGCGTCGCGCCCAGGGCCATGAGCATGCCGGCGACGGCGACGACGCGGGCCCGACCGGCCTCGAAGGCGGCGGCACAGGCGAGCCAACACGCGCTGCCCGCGGTGACCGACAGCGACGTCAGCACAATCTGGAGGCGCCCTTCACGGGGCCCGAGGCCGAGAATGGCGGCGATGCCGAGGACGGCGCTCAGGACGATGGAGCCGATGAACGTCCGCAGCGCGATGCGCTTGATGACCGCACCGCGGATGGACGACGACGTCACCGCTGCGGGCCGCCGCCGGTGCCGGTGTGGCAGGCGAGGCAGGTCTGGGGCAGGGCCTTGGCCGCCGTGTAGTCGTTGGTCTCGGCGGAGCGACGGGCGAGCGCGATCTCGAGCTGGAGCCGGTCGATGTGCAGCTCGATGTTCTTGTGGTTCGTCGACTGGCCCGGCGCACTCACCGCCGACGTCGCGGCCGCCATGTCGTCGAGGATCGCGAGGACGCGTGTCTGCCGATCCACCTCGTTGAGCTCGGCCTCACCGCCGAGGGTCGTGTCGAGGTCCTGCACCCCCTTGGCGAGGCGCCACATGCTGTCGTGCAGACGGCTCTCGTCGATGTACTGGAAGCTCGGCCCGTAGGTCACGCTTCGCACGGCCTCGGCGCCCGAGGCGCAGGCGGAGACGACGACGGTGCCGACGACGGCGGCGAGGAGGGCGACGACAGATGCAGTGAAGCGCATATCTCTCGCTACCACGACGGCGGCGTCGGCGCGAGGCCGTCGCGGGTTCCGCGCCGGTCCTGATGTGGCTACACCCGCGCCATGACGAAGCCGGCGCCACCCCTCCATCCCTGGCATGCCCTCGACGTCGACGCCGTACTGCACAGGGTGCAGGGACGTGCGGAGGGCCTGAGCGCCACCGAGGCCACGGCCCGCCTCGCGCGCGACGGACGCAACGCCATCACCGGCAGTCGCGGGGTGGCGCCGTGGCGCAAGCTGCTCGCCCAGCTCCTCGAGCCCCTCGTCGTCGTCTTGATCGGCGCGGCCATCCTCTCCGTCATCCTCGGCGACCACGTCGACGCCATCGTCATCGGGGTCGTTGTCGTCGTCAACGCGCTGATCGGCTTCTTCCAGGAGCACCGCGCCGAGCAGGCCATCGCGGCGCTCGGCAAGACCATCGTCACCGAGGCCACCGTGCTGCGCGACGGCGTGCTGCGGCGCGTCCCCGGCGAGGAACTCGTCGTCGGCGACATCGTCGCCGTGCAGTCGGGTGACACCGTGCCCGCCGACCTGCGGCTGATGACGGTGAAGGATCTGCAGATCGAGGAGGCCGGCCTTACCGGCGAGAGCGTCGCCGTCGAGAAGGCGACGCCGTCCCTGCTCGACAAGACCCCCCTCGGCGACCGCAGGAACCTCGCCTTCGCCGGCTCCGTCGTCGTCTACGGCACCGGCCGCGGCGTCGTCGTCGCCGTCGGCAACCAGACCGAGGCCGGCCGCATCGCCGGGCTGATGGAGCGCACCGTCCAGCTCGAGACGCCGCTGACGAAGCGCATCGCCGCCCTCTCGCGCCTGCTCGTGTGGGTCATCCTCGGCGTCGCCGGCGGCCTCTTCGCCGTCGAGGCCCTGCGGGGCCGCGACCTTGCCGACACCTTCAACGGCGCCGTCGCCCTCGCCGTCGGCGCCATCCCGGAGGGCCTGCCGGCGGCCGTCACGATCCTCCTCGCCGTCGGCGTGGCGGCGATGGCGAAGCGGCGCGCCGTCATCCGGCGGCTGCCCGCCGTCGAGACCCTCGGCAGCACCACGGTCATCTGCTCCGACAAGACCGGCACCCTCACCGAGAACCAGATGACGGTGACGACCATCCACTGCGGTGGCCGCGTCATCACCGTCACCGGCGTCGGCTTCGATCACGTCTGCGCCTTCGAGGTCGACGGTGCCCGCATCGAGCCTGCGACGATGTCGATGACGACGCCGACCCTGCTGGAGCTGCTGCGGGCCGGTGCGCTGTGCAACGACACCCGTCTCGTCGGGCACGCCGGCGCCATCAAGGTCGAGGGCGACCCCACCGAGGCCGCCCTCATCGTCGTCGCGCGCAAGGCCGGCATCGACGAGGTGGCCCTCGCGCACCTGCCGCGCGTCGACGTGATCCCCTTCGAGTCGCAGCACATGTACATGGCCTCGCTGCACGGCCACACGCTCTACGTGAAGGGCTCATCGGACGCGCTGCTCTCGCGCTGCGTCGACGCCGTCGATCTCGAGGGGCGGGCCCGCGCCTTCGACGCCGACGCCCTCCACAAGGAGGTCGACGCCCTCGCCGCGCAGGGGCTGCGCGTCCTCGTGGTGGCGAAGCGCGCGCTGCCGGCGGGCACGCACGCCGTCGGCCACGACGACGTCGCCGGCCTCACCTTCCTCGGGCTCGTCGGCATGATCGATCCACCGCGCGCAGAGGCGAAGCGGGCGGTGGCGGCGTGTCGGGCCGCGGGCATCCAGGTGAAGATGATCACCGGCGACCACCGCGTCACCGCCGCCGCCATCGCCGACGCCCTCGGCCTCGACGGCGAGCGCGACGCCCACGGCCGCCTGCGCGCCGTCACCGGCGCCGAGCTCGAGCAGACCCCCGTCGCCGAGCTGCCCGCCCTCGCCGAGAACGTGGCCGTGTTTGCCCGCGTCGCCCCCGAGCAGAAGCTCACGCTCGTGCGCGCCCTGCAGGGCCGCGGCCACGTCGTCGCCATGACCGGTGACGGCGTCAACGACGCGCCGGCGCTGAAGCAGGCCGACATCGGCATCGCGATGGGAAGGGGCGGCACCGACGTCGCCCGCGCCGCCGCCGCCATGATCCTCACCGACGACAACTTCGCCACCATCGAGGCTGCCGTCGAGGAGGGTCGCGGCGTCTACGACAACCTCGTGAAGTTCATCGCCTGGACGCTGCCCACCAACGGCGGCGAGGGCGTCGTGCTGCTCGCGGCCATGCTGCTCGGCACGACGCTGCCGGTGCTGCCGGTGCAGCTCCTGTGGGTGAACATGGTGACGGCGGTGCTGCTCGGCACGGCCCTCATCTTCGAGCCCCGCGAGCCGGGCCTCATGCAGCGGCCGCCCCGCGCCCCCGGCGCCCCCATCCTCGATCGGGGCCTCATCCTGCGCACCCTCATCGTCTCGGCGGTGATGGGCGTCTTCGCCTTCGGCTTCTTCGAGTGGGCGGAGGCGCTCGGCCTCAGCCACGCCCAGGGTCGCACCATCGCCGTCAACACCATCGTCGTCGCCGAGGTCGGCTACCTGTTCGCCTGTCGCTCGCTGCGGCTGCCCATCTGGCGCATCGGCCTGCTCACGAACCGCTGGGTGTGGGGCGGCGCTGCCGTCATGCTGCTCACGCAGCTCGCCGTGACCTACGTGCCCTTCATGAACACCCTGCTGCACACGGCCCCCATCGACCTGTGGTGGTGGGGCGTCATGAGCGGCGTCGGCGCTCTCATCTTCGGCATCGCCGAGCTCAAGAAGGCGCTCACGGCCCGCTGACATCACCCGACATCTCCGTCGAGGTCGTACTCCACGCGCGTGATCGCGTCGGAGGGACTCCACCGTAGGTCCATGGTGGAGGTCCCCATGCGTGTCGTCTCAGGTGTGTCGATGTGGGCTGCGGCCATGATGGTCGTCGCGGTGAACGGGTGCAGCTGCGGCGCCCCCGTCGCCAACGAGGGGGAGGGCGAGGGCGAAGGGGAAGGCGAAGGCGAAGGCGAAGGCGAAGGGGAAGGCGAAGGCGAGGGCGAGGGCGAAGGGGAGCCCGGCAACCAGCCCCCGGTCGTGACCATCACCCGTCCGGACAACGGCGACATCTTTGCGGCCGGCGAGTCCATCGAGTTTGCCTGCACGGCGGTGGACCCGGAGGATGGCGCCATCACCGACAACACCCGCTTCTCGTGGACGGCGAGCCTCGACGGCCCGATCGGCAACGGCGCCGAGGTGCAAAACGCCCTCGTGCAGGACGGTGAGCAGGTCGTCACCTGCAGCGTCACCGACAGCGCCGGCCTCGCCGGCACCGCCAGCGTGACCCTCACGATCGAGCCCAACACCGCGCCGGTCGTCACCATCACCAGCCCCGACGACGAGACCTTCGTGCTGCCGTCGGACAGCGTGACCTTCTCGGCGACGGCGCTCGACGCGGAGGACGGCAACGTCATCGGCTCCCTCGCCTGGGACATCGGCGGCACGCCCTTCAACACCGCCACGGTGCAGACGACGCTGCCGCTCGGCACCCACGTGGCGACGGCGACGGCGCGCGACTTCGACAACGCCGTCGGCACCGACACCGTCACGATCCACGTCGTGAACAACCTGCCGCCCCGCTGCACCATCACGAACCCCGATCCGGGTGACTCGTTCATCCAGGGCGAGGCCGTCGACTTCTCGGCCAACTGCACCGACCCGGATGGCACCAACCCGATCCCGAACCTCAACTACACGTGGCGGACGTCGACGACGCAGGGCAACCTCGGCTTCGGCCCGACCATCACCGAGGCCCTCGTCGTCCTCGGCCCGCAGACGATCGAGCTGTGCGTCACCGACACCACCGACGCCACCGTGCAGGGCTGCACCCGCGTCGACGTCGACGTCCGCCTGAACCAGGCGCCGACCGCCGCCATCACGAACCCGCTGGAGGGCACCGTCGTCGAGGCCTGCGCGCCCCTCGTCGCCCTGCGCTGCACCACCGGCGACCCCGACAACCAGCGCGTCGACGTGCAGTGGTTCGACAACGAGGTGGCCATCCCCAATGGCGATCGCGAGGACATCAACGTCACGGCGACGGCCGCCGGCCTGCACACCTACCGCTGTGACGCCACCGACTCCCTCGGCGCCACCGCCAGCGCCACCGTCAACGTCACCGTCGAGGCCGTCAGCGTGCGCGTGCTCTCGCCCGACGCCGGCGATGTCGTCGCCCCCGGTGACCCGGTGCAGCTCAGCGGCCAGGTCTGCGTGCTCGGCGGCGGCAACGCCGACAGCGTGCGTTGGACCTCGAGCCTGCAGAACCCGGCCCAGCTCGCGACGACGGCGGCGGCGACGGTGACGACGCTCGTGCGCGGCGTGCACACCCTCACCTTCACGGCGACGCGCGGTGCGGCGAGCGACAGCGCGACGACGACGGTGATCATCGACGAGGCCCCGTCCATCTCCATCGACGCGCCGGCGGACGGCGCCGTGGTGGACCAGGACGCCGTCAGCTTCCTCGCCACCGCGACAGACCCCGACGCGGGTGATGTGCTGTCCTTCTCGTGGGTCGACAGCATGACCGGCGAGTTCTCGACCCGCGAGGACCCGACGACGCTGGCGCTCCTGCCCGGCAAGCACGTCATCACGGCGACGGTGTCGGACCAGTTCGGCGCCGAGGGCAGCGACCAGATCGAGATCTACGCGACGCCGAACGGTCAGGCGTTCACCGAGCTGTTCCAGCGTCGGGCGCTGCTCGCCTCGGCCCTCGACGCTGTCGTGATCGGCAACGACCTGTGGATCGGCACCACCGGCGGCGTCGTGCGCGCCTCGCTGGACCTCGCCACCATCGACGCCTTCCTCACCGTCGACGTCAACGGCCAGAACACGACGTTCAGCCGCGGCGCCGACCTCGACGTCCGAAATGGTGAGCTCGTCGTGGCCACCAACAACGGCCTCGCCGTCGGCTGTGTGGCGAGCATCGGCACCGGCATCGGCGGCACCAACGAGCTCGCCTGCGACGACATGCTGCAGGACGGTGACCGCTCGCTGCAGACGAACACGATCACGTCGGTGGCGGTGCTCGCCGATGGCCGCATGGTGGTGGGCACGACCAACTGCCTCGCCTTCATCGACATCGCCGGCAACCGCGACATCGACGTCTGCAACGATGAGGGCGGCGGCGACCGCGCGCCGTTCGACGAGATCCGCCAGCTTGCCCTCGATCCGACCAGCGGCGACGTGTGGGTCGCCTGGAACACCGACGGCGGCACGGCGTTTGGCGCCAGCATCATCGTGCCCGGCGGCGACTTCAACCAGCGCAACAACCAGGAGTTCATCGACGTCCGCACCGGCGACGGCCTGCCGAGCAACAACGTCCGCGACATCGCCGTGGCGCCGTCGGGCGACGTGTGGTTCGCGACCATCAACGGCGTGGCCCGCATGGAGGGCAACCAGGTGACGACCTTCGACCAGGGTGACGGCCTGCCCGGAAACGACGCCCGCAGCATCGCCATCGACACGATCCAGATCGGGGGCACGACCCACGAGGTGGCCTGGACCGCGATGAACGGCGGCCTCGGCCGCATCGACGCCGCGGTGCCCTCGGCCATCGGCATCACGTCGGCGGACCTCGGCTTCGGCAGCAACGACCTCACGTCGGTCGCCGTGCTGCCCGATCATCGCAAGGCCGTCGGCATCATCGACGGCGGCAACACCGGCATCTTCCTCTACAGCGGGCTCTGACCGTCAGCGCCAGTTGATCACGCGACGCGGGGGCCCTTCTGCCCCCGCGTCGTCGTTTGGGGGGCGCGCCCTGATGTCACCTCCGGTTCCCCCTCTCCACGAAGCTGGAGAGGGGGTCAGGGGGTGAGGTCGTCGCGGCACCGACCCCACCCCGCGCTGCCGCGCACCCCTCTCCAGCTTCGTGGAGAGGGGTTGTCTCGACGACGACGGCTGCGCTGTGGGGCGCGTTTGACATTGTTGTCAACGATCGCCGATGATGGTTGACATCAATGTCAATGCGCCCCCGGGTGGGCGCGTCACGGGGTGCGCCCATGTCTTCCGAGCTTCGCTTCGATGGTCGCGTCGTCATCGTCACCGGCGCCGGCAACGGCCTCGGTCGCAGCCACGCCCTGGCGTTTGCGCAGCGGGGCGCGAAGGTCGTCGTCAACGACCTCGGCGGCGGCCGTCATGGCGAGGGCCGCTCGTCGGTGGCCGCCGACGCCGTCGTCGCCGAGATCAAGGCGATGGGCGGCGAGGCCGTCGCCAACGCGTCTTCCGTCGAAGACGGCGACCAGATCGTGCAGACGGCGCTTGATGCCTTCGGTCGCATCGACGTCGTCATCAACAACGCCGGCATCCTGCGCGACACATCGTTTCCAAAGATGAGCGAGGCCGATTGGGACCTCATCTATCGGGTGCATGTCCTCGGCGCGTATCGCGTGACGAAGGCGGCCTGGGAGCACCTGCGGACGCAGGGCTACGGCCGCGTCATCTTCACGTCGTCGGCCGCCGGCCTCTACGGCAACTTCGGCCAGGCCAACTACAGCACGGCCAAGATGGGCCTCGTCGGCCTCGGCCAGACCCTCGCCCTCGAGGGCGCGAAGCGGGGCATCCACGTCAACGTCATCGCCCCCGTCGCGGGCTCGCGCCTCACCGAGACCATCATGCCACCGGCCATCGTCGACGCGCTGAAGCCCGCCTACGTCTCGCCGCTCGTCACGTATCTCTGCCACGAGTCCTGCGAGGAGAACGGCGCCGTCTTCGAGGTCGGCGGCGGCTTCGTCGGCAAGCTCCGCTGGGAACGCACCGTCGGCAAGACCTTCCCCGTCGGCCGCGAGCTCTCCCCCGAGCAGGTGCGGGCCGCCTGGCCGGTCATCACGGACTTCGGCGCGACGACGCACCCGACCAGCATCCACGACGCCCTGCAGCCCGTGCTGGAGCACCTCGAGAGGCCGAAGAAGGGTGGCAACGAGTTCATCGACGTCGACACCGCGCTTGGGTCAAGCGTCGACGGCATCGAGAGCGCCTACGACGCCCGCGACCTTGCCCTCTATGCCCTCGGCGTCGGCGCCGGTCGCAGTCACCCTTTGTCCCCCTCCGGGGGACGGGGGCCGCTCGACGCCCACGAGCTGAAGTTCGTCTACGAGCGCAATCCCGACGGCTTCTTCGCCTTGCCGACCTTCGGCGTCATCCCCGCCATCAACGCCATCCTCGAGCGGGCGGCGAAGGGCGAGACGGCGCCGGGCCTGCACTACGGCTTCGAGCGCATCCTGCACGGCGAGCAGACGACGGAGCTGCTGCGGCCGCTGCCGACGACGCCGACGACGCTCGTGCACAAGGTCACCGTCAGCGACATCTTCGACAAGGGCAGAAACGCCGTCGTCGTCTTCACCGTCGAGAGCCGCGACAAGGCCACGAACGTGCCGCTCTTGAAGAACACCATCTCGATGGTGATCCGCGGCGCCGGCGGCTGGGGCGGTGAGCGCGGCCCGACCGGCGACAGCGGCGCCGTCCCCGACCGCCCCGCCGACGCCGTCGTCATCGAGAAGATCGACGAGAGTCAGGCCCTGCTCTATCGCCTCAGCGGCGACTGGAACCCCCTGCACGTCGACCCCGCCTTCGCCGCCGCGTTCGGCTTCCCGAGGCCCATCCTCCACGGCCTCTGCACCTTCGGCTACGTCGGCCGCGCCGTCGTCGCCCAGGCCTGCGGTGGCGACCCGCGCCTGTTCAAGTCCATCAAGGTCCGCTTCGCCGACAGCGTCTTTCCCGGCGAGACGCTGAAGACCGAGCTGTGGAAGGAGGGCCAGCAGGTCTTCATCCGCGCCACCGTCGTCGAGCGCGACAAGGCCGTCCTCACCCACGCCACCGCCACCCTGCACGCCTCCCTCGAGGCCGCCCTGCCGAAGGAGGCGCTGCCCATGGACGCGCCGGCCCCGTCAGCAGCAGCAGCGTCGTCGTCGTCGTCTGCTGCGGCGACGTCCGGTCCGGCGAGCGTCGACGTCTTCGCGGCGCTCAAGACCTTCGCCGCGCAGGACAAGGCGGCGATGACGAAGGCGGGCTTCGTCTACCGCGTGACGCTGAAGGACCCGGCGTCGGTGTGGACCCTCGACATGAAGGCCGGCGACGTCGTCGCTGGCGGCGAGGCGAAGGCCGACTGCACCCTCGAGATGCTCGACGCCGACTTCATGGCCATGGTGTCGGGCAAGGCCGACCCGCAGAAGCTGTTCTCGACGGGGAAGCTCAAGATCGGCGGCCACATCATGGCGAGCCAGAAGCTCGAGGTGTTGATGAAGCTCGACAAGAAGCTCGTCGAGGCCGCCTTCGTCGCCCGCACCGGCGGCGGCACGGGTGCGAGCGCAGCGCCGAAGATCGAGGTGGCCGAGCCCGCCGAGCCGGCGAAGGCGTCGTCGTCGTCGTCATCGACGGGTGAGTCGGCGGCGCCGCGCGTGATTGCGGCCCTGCGCCAGCGCCTGCAGGAGCAGCCGGGCCTCGCGAGCGAGGTCGGCGCCGTCGTCGCCCTCGTCGTGAAGGACCCCGACGCGGCCTTCACGCTCGACCTCTCGGCGGGAAGCGGTTGCGTCGCGGACGGCGCGCCGTGGGCGGCGAAGGCCACGCTCACGATCGCCGACGCCGACCTCTTGCAGCTCGCGAGCGGCCAGGCCGACCTGCGCCGGCTCTACCAGCACGGTCAGCTGCGCGTCGACGGCGACGTCGGCGTCGTCCACCGCCTCACGTTCCTGCAGCGCCTGCTCTGACCCGCTCCTCCCCCTCTCCACGAAGCTGGAGAGGGTCGGGGGGTGAGGTCGCCCTGTTCCACGCTTGTTCTCACGCATTGGAGGTTCGCGATGTCCAGGAAGGCCCACGTCGTCGGTGTCGGTATGGTGAAGTTTGCGAAGCCGGGGGCCTCCGACCCCTATGACGTGATGGCGAAGGGCGCCATCGAGGCTGCGCTGAAGGACGCGGGTCTGTCGTTCCTCGACGTCGAGCAGGCCTACGCCGGCTACGTCTTTGGCGACAGCACCTGTGGCCAGAAGGCCGTCTACAGCGTCGGCATGCGCGGCATCCCCGTCGTCAACGTGAACAACAACTGCAGCACGGGCAGCACCGGGCTTGTCCCGCTCTCTGTTGAAATTCGAAGCGGCGACCTGTGGGATTTCTAGCCGTTTGCGGCCTTTCGGGCAACGCCGCCGGTCGCGTCTCGGGGCCTCAGAAGCTGCAGCAATCGGGG
>Ga0172373_10000847_pt1 | contig 50504 bp, 45 predicted proteins | sample Lak10m_2_FD_114546 | JGI IMG/M metagenome (GOLD analysis project Ga0172373, IMG submission 114546) | Freshwater microbial communities from Kabuno Bay, South-Kivu, Congo - kab_092012_10m | ecosystem: Environmental > Aquatic > Freshwater > Lake | place: Democratic Republic of the Congo... | reverse complement strand
CTTGAGGTCGATCTCGTGGTACGAGCCGTCCTTCATCCAGATCTGGAAGACGCCCTTGATGTTCATCTTCACCATGTCCTGCTTCTTCAGGCCGTACTTGGCCTCGAAGAGCTCGGGGAAGATGGCGTCGTCGAAGGTCTTGCTGCACAGCAGGCCGATGTTGAAGAGGAACGGCTTGCTGACCTTGCCGGCCTTGCGGTCCCACATCGTGGGCGGCGACGAGGTCTGGCAGCCCATGCCGACGAGGGCGAGTCGGTTGAACCCCTGTTCCTTCGCGTCGCGCAGCGCGAGCGGGTTCGCGCAGTAGGTGTAGCGGCTGCCTGCGGTGGCGAGCACTTCGTCCTTGTTGCGGGCGAGCACGGGCTTGGCCTTCCACGCATCGTCGTCCTCGACACCGCTCACCATGGCCGCCTCGATGTAGTCGTTGTCCATCAGCCACGTGAGCATCGCCGTGACGAAGCCGCCGTCCTGGCCCTTCTCGTGCTGGGTGTCGTCGGCGGCGCGGGTGAGCAGGAGCCGCCGCCAGATCCCGGCCATCTCGTCGGGCTGCCGGACCCGCCCGAACAGGTGCATGTCGGCGTTGGGTTCCCAGGCGCGAAAGCGCGGGCAGGCGCGGGTACAGGTGGTGCAGCCCTTCTCGCCGTGGACGCAGTTGTCGAGGCCGAGTTCGGTCTCGAGGTGGAAGGGCTTGTACTTGCCCTCCTCGTGCTCGTAGCCGATGACGTCGTGCGGGCAGGTGACCACGCACCCTGCGCAGCCCGTGCACAGGCCGGTCGTGATGACCTCGGCGTACAACTCCTTCCACTGGGCGGTCCAGCGTCCGGCCTGGGCGGGGGTGACGAGAGTGTCGGTCATGGGGGCACCCTAGGCCGCAGTGCGGGGCCGACGCATCCCCCGACGCTCGGCCGGGCGGTGATTGTTCACAGGCGTGAACGCCTCCGGAAACACTCCCGAAACAGAAGGGCGACAGGGTACGGACGCCCCTACAACCCGTGTCTCCCGAGGATTCCCATGGACCATGCCCTGAGCGGCAACGTCGCGTGGGTCCTGGTGTCGGCAGCCCTCGTGCTGTTCATGACGCCCGGACTCGCCTTCTTCTACGGCGGTATGGACCGCACGCGCAACGTGCTGAACATGCTGATGATGAACTTCTACTGCGTGCTGGTGATCCCGGTGCTGTGGGTCGTCGTCGGGTACTCGCTCTCGCAGGTCCCGTTCGACAACGACCTCCTCGGGAACCTCGACGCGTGGATGCTCCGTGGCGTCGGCATCGACGATGGCGGGATCTCGCTTGCGACCATCGCCTACCTCGGGATGTTCGCCGCGATCACGCCCGCGCTGATCAGCGGTGCGGTCGCCGACCGGATGAAGTTCTCGGCCTGGGCCATCTTCGTCCCGGTGTGGTCGCTGCTCGTCTACGTCCCTGTCTTCAAGTGGGTCTTCGGTGGCTGGCTCGGCCAGCGCGGGTCGCTCGACTTCGCCGGTGGTACGGCCATCCACGTCAACGCGGGCATCGCGGCTCTCGCCGCCGTCCTCGTGCTCGGTAAGCGGAAGGGCTGGCCGCAGGAGGGCCATCCGCCGCACAGCATGCCCCTCGTCATGATCGGCACCGGCATCCTCTGGTTCGGCTGGTTCGGGTTCAACGCCGGTTCGGCACTCGCCGCCAACGGCCTCGCCGCACAGGCGTTCATGAACACCTTCCTCGCGGCCGCAGCCGGTGGTCTGGCATGGGTGGTCGTCGAGTGGCAGCGTGATGGTCACCCGACGAACCTCGGCGCGGCGTCGGGCATCGTCGCCGGCCTCGTCGCGATCACTCCGGCGGCCGGGTACGTGGCCGGTGCGAGCCCGATCTACATCGGCCTCATCGCCGGCGTCGTGTGTTGCTACACCGTGCGTCTCAAGACCCGGTTCGGTTTCGACGACGCGCTCGATGTGGTTGGCGTGCACTTCGTCGGCGGTCTCGTCGGGTCGCTGCTGGTCGGCTTCTTCGCCGACCCCGGCTTCTTCGGCAGCACCTTCCGTGAGGGCCTTCTCCTCGGCGGCGGGCTCGGCCTGTTGCTCGAGCAGGCTCTGGCCAACGGTGTCGCCATCATCTGGTCGTTCGCTCTCACCTACGCGATCATGAGGGTGCTGAAGGCGACCATCGGCGTGCGGGTCGATGCCGAGGCCGAAGCAACCGGACTCGATCTCGCGCTGCATGGAGAGACCGCCTACCACTCCGGCGGACTGCACTGACCGCCGGGCGGTACCCGACCTTCCCCCACCCACGACATCGAACGCACGAGGAACGAGACCAGCCATGAAGTTGATCACCGCCATCATCAAGCCCTTCAAGCTCGACGAGGTGAAGTCCGCCCTGCGGGCCGCCGGCGTCGAGGGGATGACCGTCTCGGAGGTGCGGGGATTCGGCCGCCAGGGCGGGCACACCGAGACCTACCGCGGTGCGGAGTACCAGATCGACTTCGTCCCGAAGGTGAAGCTCGAGATCGTCACCGACGACGATCGGGTCGAGGCACTCGTCGACCTGCTCACCGATGCGGCTCGGAGCGGCAAGATCGGCGACGGCAAGGTCTGGGTCACCGCTGTCGAGTCGTTGATCCGCATCCGCACCGGTGAGTCCGGCCCGGACGCCGTCTGACCCGTGAAGCCTGTCGACGCCGCCACGATCAAGCGGGTGCGCGCCCAACTCGTGGGCGACCCCGACCTGGCCGGGCGGTCGTTGGCCCGTCGGCTCTCGCAACAGGCCGACTCGTGGTTCGAAAGCCTCGCCGCCGACCTTCCCGAGGGGTGGGCCGTGATGGCCACCGGAGGGTACGCCCGCGGTGTGCTCGCACCCGGGAGCGACATCGACGTCGTGCTGCTGCACGGGCCCAAGGTGGCCGAACCGGTCGTGCGCGAGGTCGCCGAGGGACTCTGGTACCCGTTCTGGGACGCCGGCCTGAAGCTGAGTCCGGCCGCTCATTCCACGAAGTCGTTGTTGCGTCTCGCTGCCGACGAACTCGACTCCGCGACGTCGCTGCTCTCGGTGCGGTGCCTCGCCGGCGATCCGACGGTGGTGGCCGAGGTGCACGCCGGAGCGCTCGACCAGTGGCGTCGCAAACCCTTCGCCTGGCTCGAACGACTCCTCGACACGTCCGAGCAGCGCTGGGCGCGCACCGGAGCCGTGGCATCGCTCCTCGAACCCGATCTGAAGGACGGCCGCGGCGGTCTGCGCGACCACGACCTGATCCGGTGGGCGCTGCGCACCGACCGTTCCGACGTGGCCGCGGCACTCGAGGAGCCCTACGACGATCTCGCCGGCGCGGCCGAACTGCTGCTGGCCGCGCGGTGCGAACTGCACCGCGTGACCGGACGCCCCGTGAACACGCTGCTGTTGCAGGACCAGGACAAGGTCGCCGAGTCGATGGGCTTCGCCGATGCCGACTCGCTGATGCTCAACATCGCGGGGGCCGCTCACGCGATCGAGTGGGCGAGCGATCGCTTCTGGGCCCGGGTCGCATCGCTCGTCCGTTCAGGTGGCCGGTCGGCGAAGTCCTCTCGCCCGAGTGTCACGGAGGTGGCGCCCGGGGTCGTGGCGATCGACGGCGAGGCCCACGTCGGGCCGGGCGCCGATGTCGACGAGCAGTCGTTCGTCTTCCGATTCGCGGCGGCCGCGGCCCACGCCGGTCTCCCGATGTCGGGTCGTTCGCTCCGGCTCCTCGCGAGTCGCGGCACCCCGCCGGGTGAGGACTGGACCGAGGCGACCCGTCGCGCGTTCGTCAGCCTCTTGGGTTCGGGCGAGTGGCTCGTCCCGACGGCCGAGGCGCTCGAGCGGTACGCCCTACTGAGCCGCTATCTGCCCGAGTGGCGGGTGGTCCGCAGCCGTCCGCAGCGCAACGCCTTCCACCGCTACACCGTCGACCACCACCTCCTGCAGACGATCGCCAACGCCAATGCCTTCCTGCGCGACGTCCATCGTCCCGACCTGTTGCTCGTGGGTGCGCTCATGCACGACCTGGGCAAGGGTCGACCCGGTGACCACACCGAGGTCGGGGTCGAGTTGTGTGGGGTCGTCCTGACGCGCATGGGTTTCGATGCCGATGACGCTCGCGTCATCGAACAGATGGTGCGTCACCACCTCCTGCTGCCCGAGACCGCCACCCGTCGCGACCTCTCCGATCCGCGCACGGCGTCAAACGTGGCCGAGGCCGTGGGCGACCTGGTGACGCTCGAGTTGCTCCGTGCGCTCACCGAGGCCGACAGCCTGGCCACCGGCCCGTCTGCGTGGTCGGCATGGAAGGCGAGTCTCATCGACGAACTCGTCGAGCGGTCGGCCGACGTCATCCGTCACGGAGCGCCCGAGAGGACGGCACTGATCGTGCCCGCCGATCTGGTCGCGCTCGCCGACGCGGCGGGACGGGGCGAGGTGCAGGTCGTCCACGTCGCCGGTGACGACGTCGAGCTGGTCAGGGTCGCCGGTGCCGACCGTTCGGGGCTGTTCGCGACCATCACGGGTGTGCTCGCGCTGCGCGGGCTCGACGTGCTCGGTGCAGCGGCCTTCACCGTCACCGGGGCCCAGGGCGGGACGGCCATCGACGAGTTCCGCGTCGCGAGGGTGCCGGGCCGCGACACCGACTGGGCCAAGGTCGAGGCCGACCTGCGTGCGGCGCTCGAAGGCTCGCTCGAGGTCGGTCCGGCCATCGAGCAACTGCTGCGGCAGCAGAACCGTCGTCGCCGCGCTGTGTCGGCCGTCCCCGCTCGTCTCGAGATCCTCGTCAGCAACGACGAATCCGACTCGACGACGATGGTCGAGGTGCGCGCTCCTGACGCCCCTGTGGTTCTCTACCGCGTTGCCCATGCGCTGTCGGCGCTCGGGCTCGACATCCGCTCGGCCGTCGTCGCGACCCTCGGGCACGAGGTCGTCGACGCCTTCTACGTGACCATGCGTTCCGACGCGGACTCGCCCGCCGGGCAGGTCCCGGCGGGCGAGTTCGACGTCGTGCGGTCGGCGGTGCGCGAGGCGCTCGCCGGCTGAGCGGACCGGCGGGTCAGATCGCCGCCGGGCCCTCTTCGCCGGTGCGGATGCGGACCAGGCGGTCGACGGCAGTGACCCACACCTTGCCGTCGCCGATCTTGCCGGTGCCGGCCGCAGTGGTCAGGGTGTCGATCACCGAGTCGACCACGGCGTCGTCGACGACGAGTTCGAGCTTGACCTTCGGGATGAAGTCGACGGTGTACTCGGCGCCGCGGTAGGTCTCGGTGTGGCCGCCCTGACGGCCGAAGCCGCGGACCTCGCTGACCGTGAGGCCCACGACGCCGGCTGCCTTGAGAGCGTCCTTGACGTCGTCGACCTTGAACGGCTTGATGATCGCTGTGATGAGTTTCATGGTTCTCCTCTGAGGTGCCCCTCGGGGCTGTTCGTCTGGCTGTTCGTGTGTGTCGTGAGGGCCCGGGTAGTGCCCCGGACCGCCCCCCGTCGGGCGGTGGTCCGGGGGCTGCCCCTACCGGGCCGGCGGAGGCCGGTTCCCGTGCGCTGTGCCGTCGGAGACGTCAGCAGCCCTCGTTGCCGCGGTGGCGGCAGATCAGTCCTGGTAGGCGGGGACGCCCATCTCGTGGGCGTCGACGCCCTCGATCTCCATCTGCTCGGTGACACGGATGCCACCCTTGGTGAACTTGTTCTGGAGGTAGAAGAAGGCGAAGGCCACGCCGAGGATCACCGTCCAGATGACGACCGCTCCGATGAGCTGGGCGATGAACTGCCCGGTCTCGCCGTAGAGCAGACCCTTGATCGCACGCGGCGTGCCGTCGTCCTCGACCGTCAGGTTCCACCCGGCGCCGTACTGGCCGTTGGCGAAGATGCCGAGGGCGAGGACGCCGAACGTGCCGCCGATGCCGTGGACGGCGATCGCTCCGACCGGGTCGTCGATGCCCTTCTTCTCGATGAAGAACACGGCCTCGATGACGATGACGGCGGCGATCAGGCCGATGAGGGCTGCGGCCCACGGCGACACGAACGCACAGGGCGCCGTGATCGCAACGAGTCCGGCGAGCATGCCGTTCACCTGCATCGACGGGTCGGGCTTGCCGGTGCGCCTGGTGATGTAGACCATCGCCGTCACGGCACCGATGGCGCCAGCGATCGCAGTGTTCGTGGCCACTGTGGCGAACTGGATGTCGGTGGCGGCGAAGGTGCTCGCAGCGTTGAAGCCGAACCACCCGAACAGCAGGATGAAGCAGCCGGTCAGGGCCATCGGCAGGTTGTGGCCGGGGATCGCACGGGGCTTGCCGTCGGGGCCGAACTTGCCGATGCGTGGTCCGAGGACGATCGCTCCGGCGAGGGCGGCGACACCGCCGACGGCATGAACGACGCCCGAGCCGGCGAAGTCGACGTACCCGTTACCGAGGTCGAGGCTGCGTCCGAGAGCCGACAACCAACCGCCACCCCATGTCCATGCGGCGAAGAGCGGGTAGTAGATCGCTCCGGCGAACAGGCCCCACATGACGAAGCTGTTCCACTTCCACCGCTCGGCCATCGACCCGGTGGGGATCGTGGCGACGGTGTCCATGAAGGCGACCATGTAGAGGAAGAAGCCCAACAGGGCCGGGGTCGCCGCACCGCTCAGGTGGTCCCAACCCTTGAACAGGAAGGCCCAGTCGCCTGACCCGATCAATGGCGTGGTGTCCATCGCTGCGCCGCCGGCTCCGAAGTAGGCCGACGTGTCGAAGGCCCCGAAGGCGAGCGGGAAGCCGATGAACAAGAAGCCGACGAAGCCGAGTCCGAAGATGGCGAAGTTCGACGTCATCACGTGGGCGGCGTTCTTCTTCTGGGTGAAGCCGGTCTCGACGAGGGCGAAACCTGCCTGCATGAAGATCACCAGGATCGCGCCGATGACCACCCACAACAGGTTGGTCGCCTGGGAGAGCGAGGTGACGGGATCGACGTCGTCGGCGAACGCAGTGCCGCCGATGACGAGGGTGGTGAGGCCGGCTCCGAGGAGGCCGCCTCCGATGTATTTCAGTGCTCGACGCACGTGAATCCTCCGTGTCTCAGTAGGGGCTGACGATCGAGACGGCGCTGGCTCGTGTCGTCGTCCACCGTACGGAGACCCTGTTTCGGGAGGGTCTTGCGAATGTTTCAGGTTGTCGACGGTTGCGTGCGCCAGACGTCAGCGCAGGGCCGAACGGAGGCGAGCCTCGAGCACCGGTCCGAGCTTGCGGCCGAGTCGGTCGCTGACGTCGAAGCGGTCGACCGCCTCGCCGTCGACGGTCTCGACCCGCGCCGCATGGACCGTGACGCCGACGGCCGCGAACGCCGCCGTGACGGCCGTGAGGAGTCCGGGCCGGTCGGTGCCGCGCACGATGACGCTGGTGTGCCACGGCAGGAGTCCGTTGTCGACCACGACCGTGAGATCGGCGACCTTCGACGGACGAGGAGTACGGCCCCGGATCGCGTCCTCGAACGCGTCGACGAGATCGTGGACGGCCGGTTCGTGGGCATGGCGGACGACGAACGAGTCGACCACGCCTCCGTCGGGCCATGTGGCGATGGCCGCGCCGACGATGTCGAGAGACCGTGCCGTGAGGGTCGAGGTGAGGACGGCGAGGAGCGCCTTGCGATCGCGACACGCGATGTCGACGACCCAGTGGTCGGGCCGCCCGTCGGGAGTGACGGCGACCCTCACCCGACCGGGGCGTGGGAGCGGTTCGATCAGGCGCGCATGCCGGGCGAGCACCTCGGGATCGTGGGCGAGGAGGTACGAGTCGGTGGCGAAGCGGAGCCGCTCGATCGGCGCCGACATGTCGCGCTCGAACTGACCGAGCAGGTGCTCCGCCTCGGCCCGTCGGGTCGCGGCGAGGTTGACGGTGCGCGAGTCGTGCGAGTCGGGATGCGCGAGGAGCTCCTCGATCTGCCGACAGCGGGCGTCGAGGAGATCGCGCTGCCAGGGTTCGAGGGGTCCGAGCGCGAGGGCCAGGTGCTCTGCGGCGTGCAGGTGCGACGGCGTGGCGAGGTGGACGGCGAGCTGGCGGAGGTCGCGGTCGTCGAGCGGGTGGACGTGGGTGGCACCGTGTCGCAGCATCCGCGCATCGGTGACCGTCGAGGCGATCCGTTCCACCGTGTCGGGATCGACGAGCCGGGCGAGGAGCGAGCGGCCCGTGTCGTCGCCGTCGCGGGCGTCGTCGGCGACATCGGCCGCGAGCGCAGCGAGGACGAGGTTGTCGGAGGGGTGGCCGTGGTGGTCGGCCCACTGGTCGAGACGATCGACGACGGTGAAGCGGAGCGAGCCGACCGGGTCGAGGTCGCTCATGTCGGCGCGGCGGCGCATCATCGCGGCAGCGACCTCGGGAAGGGCCCGTTCGAGAACACCGCTCGCATCGAGGAATCGCCAGGCCCGCGGTTCGTCGGAGCGGAGGAGGCGGGCGAGTGCCGGGGTGTCGTCGGTCGACCACGCGAGGGGTGCGCCACGGCGTTCGGCGAACCACGCGAGGACCTCGTCGCCCGGGCGTCCGAGAGGCGTGAGCGATGCCACCGAGAGGGCGGCCGCGACGGTCTGGGCGTCGTCGGGGGGTTGGGTCCAGACGCTGGTGCCGTGTTCGATCGTGGCCCAGGGCGTGCGGGTCGTTCCGCCGTCGGCGCGGGGCTCGGGGGCGGGCCGAGCGCCAACGGTCGAGGGGGTCGTGACGCCAGCGGGGTTCGTGAGCGTCGCCTGCTCAGTGGGGCCGTTGCCGAGCCGCCACCGGAGCAGCGATGGGGTCACGATCGTCGTGGCGAGGACAACGATGACCAGCGCGCCGTACTCGTCGCCGCCGAGAACTCCCGCCGACAGACCGATCGAGGCGAAGATCAGGCCGACCTCACCGCGCGGCATCATCCCGAACCCGACGAGCAGTCGGTCGACGCGGGTGCCCACCGTTCCTGCGGCAGCCGCGAGTTTGCCGACGACGGCGACCACCGTGAGCACGCCGGCGAATCCGAGGACCGACGGCTTGCCGAGGGCTGCGAGATCGGCGTTGACGCCGATGAGGGCGAAGAAGACCGGGACGCAGAGCGAGGCGACCGAGCCGAGGTCGCGGGCGACCCGTTCGTGGTGGCGGCTGCGACCGATGCCGAGGCCGGCCATGAAGGCGCCGATGATGAAGGCGAGGTGGGCCTGGTCGGCGAGCATCGCGAAGCCGAGCATGACCACCGTCGCCGTGGTGGTGACCGCCGCCGACGAACTGGCCCGCCGATGGACGACGTCGAGGAGGCGGGGGATGCCGAGCACACCGACGGCGCCCGTGACGGCGAGGAATCCGAGTGCGAGGCCGAGGGTCGAGACGATCGTCGTGGCGTCGACCGTCCCGCCGCCGACGACCTTGACGACGACCGTCAGGATGACGAGCCCCAGGACGTCGTCGGCGACGGCCGCGCCGAGCACGATCCGGGCCTCGGTGGTGGCGAGGGCCCGCAGGTCGCCGAGCACGCGCGCCGTGATGCCCACGCTCGTGGCGGTGAGTGCAGCGCCGAGGAAGACGGCCGTGGTGGTCGAGTCGACGAAGGCGAGCGAGACAGCGGCACCCGCTGCGAACGGGACGACGACACCGATCACCGCGACGAGGAGCGACGAGCGGCCGACCTTGCGCAACTCGCCGAGATCCATCTCCATGCCGACCTGCAGCAGCAGGAGCAGGACGCCGAGTTCGGCCAGGACACCGAGCGAGACGCCGCGGGCCTCGGTCAGGTCGACCAGTCCCAGCGCCGACGGGCCGATCGCGAGTCCGGCAGCGATCTCGCCGAGCACGGCCGGGATGCGGAGACGTTCGGCGACCTCGGCGGCGAGTCGGGCGGCGGCCACGACGATCAGTAGGTCGAGGAGGAGGCGGGCGAGGTCGATCGACCCGGATGAGGCGAGCATGTCGGCTCGTCAGCCTGCGTCGGCGATGAGGTGGCGAGCCGGTTCGACGGCGTGCGGTGCGAGCATCCAGCCGCGGCTGCGCACCGTGACGATCGAGTCGGTGCCCAGCAATCGGCGGAGGACCACGAGGACGCTGTCGCAGCGACGCTCGTTCAGTTCGGCGAGCCCGGCGAGTCGCGATAGTTCGCGCCGCCCGACGACTCGGTGCGAGTGAGCGACGAGCGCTTCCAGGACAGCCCGCTCCTGGCAACCGGGACGCAAGAGGGGGGTGTCATCCCGGTGGTACGCAGGAGCTGGGCTGCCCATGCCTGTGACGGTACGAGTGGTGTGTGTCGGGTGGGTTCAGCCCGTGTGAACGGACTGTGAACCGGCGGGCCGGAGGTACACGAACCAGTAGACCGACCCGACGAGAACGGCGCCCCCGACGATGTTGCCGAGCGTGACCGGGATCAGGTTGTCGACGGCGAACGCCTGCCACGTGGCCGGGGAGCCGTCGGCCACACCGTGGAAGAGGGCGACCGGGAAGAAGTACATGTTCGCCACGCTGTGCTCGAAGCCGGCGGCGACGAAGGCCGTGATGGGAGGGACGATTGCCACGACCTTGTCGACGAGTGTGCGCGCGGAGAGCGTCATCCAGACGGCGAGGCACACGAGCGCATTGGCGAGGATCCCGCTGACCAGCGCGTTCCCGAACGTCAGCCCGGCCTTCGCCTCGGCGATGGCCACGGCTCGCTGCCCCACACTGCCGTCACCGGCGTCGAGTCGCCCGGAGGCGTGGACGAGGAGGGCCGTGGCAGCGGCGCCGGCGAAGTTGGAGACGTAGATCACGCCCCAGTTCCGCAGCAGCGAGGAGGGTCGGACGCGGCGCGACACGGCCGCCACGACGATGAGGGTGTTGCCGGTGAAGAGTTCGGCACCCGACACCACCACGAGGATGAGGCCGAGCGAGAACACCAGCCCGCCGAGGAGCCGCGAGACCCCGGGAGCCAGGGTGGTGTCGGCCGTGATGACGGTCGAGAAGTGGGCACCGAGGCCGATGAAGGCGCCCGCCAGGACTCCGAGGGGGATCATCCGGGAGAGCGGGAGCGAGGCCTTGGCGACCCCGACGTCGGCGACCTTGGCCGCCATCGCCGGAGGAAGGAGGGCGTCGAACGACGGATCGGAGCTCACGGGCCGACCCTAGCCGTGAGAGATCTGGCCCTCTGCCAGGTGGGCGTGGTGCGGAGCCAAGCCGGTCGTCGGGCGACGCAACCGCGCGAGCGTCGTGTGCGCCCGCCGATCTCGTGGCTGCTCGGTTGGTGCCACCCTCCCCACCGCGGCGATACTCGGGGCATGCACCTGAACTATTCCGCCGAGGACGAGGCCTTCCGCACCGAGATCAAGGCCTGGCTGGTCGAGAACCTCCCGCAGGGCTGGTTCGACGAGGGTTTCGAGATGTCGGCCGACGACCGCAAGGCCTTCAACGAGGGCTGGCCGGCCCGCCTCTACGGCGGCGGCTGGATCTGCGCCACCTGGCCCAAGGAGTACGGCGGCAAGGGTCTGACCACCATGCAGGGTGTGGTCCTCGCCGAGGAGTTCGCCAAGGCCAAGGCGCCGATGCGGGCCGACTTCTTCGGTGACACGCTGGTCGGTCCGACCATCCTCCAGTGGGGCACCGAGGAGCAGAAGAAGGAGTTCCTCCCGAAGATCCTGAGCGGTCAGATGCGCTGGTGCCAGGGCTTCAGTGAGCCGAACTCGGGCAGCGACCTGGCGTCGCTCAAGACCACGGCCGTCCTCGACGGTGACGAGTGGGTCATCAACGGCCAGAAGGTGTGGACGACGCAGGGTCATCACGCCGACTACTGCTTCCTCCTCACCCGCACCGACCCCGACGCTCCCAAGCACAAGGGCATCTCGTACCTCCTCGTGCCGATGAAGCAGCCGGGTGTCGAGGTGCGCGGCATCGTGCAGCCCGACGGGACGGCCGAGTTCTGCGAGGTCTTCTTCACCGAGGCCCGTTGCCCGAAGGACAACGTGGTCGGTGGCGTCAACAACGGCTGGAAGGTCGCCAACTCGACGCTCGCGTTCGAGCGCGGCATGAGCGCCACCACCGGGTACCGCCGCTTCGAGGACGAGTACAAGCAGATGGTCGCCGCCGCGGAGGCAAACGGGGCGATCGACGACCCCGTCATCCGCCAGGGTCTGATGCGGTACTACACCAAGATCCAGATCCTGCGGGTCAACGGTCTGCGCTCGCTGTCGGCGACCCTGACCGGCTCGAAGGACCTCGGCATCGCTGCTCTCGGGGCCACGAACAAGATGTTCTGGACCGAGATGCACAAGGAAGCGATGGAGCTCGCCCTCGACATCTTCGGGGCCTCGTCGATGCTCGTTGACACCGGCTCGACGGCGGGTTCGTGGCCCGGCACAGCCCGTGAGAAGCGCCGTCCGGGGTATCCGGTGAGCGCGATGATGAGCGCCTTCTTCTTCTCCCGCTCCGAGACGATCTGGGGTGGCACGAGCCAGATCCAGCGCAACATCGTCGGTGAGCGCGTTCTGGGCCTCCCCAAAGAACCCCAGTAACCCCCACCGATCACCCCACCGATCTCGGCGCGGATCGTTCCGGTTTTCGGAACTATGCGGACCGAGATCGGTGGCTGTCGCCGACGCCCTCGAGATCTCGGCACCATGAGTCCCGAAAACCGGAACGCAACGCGCCGAGATCGGTGGGGTGGGGGTTACGGGGTTGGGGTTGGGGTTGGGGGCGGGGGTAGGCGGTCGAGGACGACCTGGCGCTCGGGGCGGGCTGTGCTGGCGGTCGCGTCGATGCGGTAGGCGGCGTGGAGGAGGCGGGTCGCTTCGACGACCTGGGCCTCGGTCCGGGCGTGGACGACGGCGAGGGGACGCTCGGGGCCGACGGTGTCGCCCGGCCCGGCGAGCGAGGTCAGGCCGACGGTGTGGTCGACCGGATCCTGCGGCCGGGTGCGACCTCCACCGAGAGCGACCACGACCATCCCGACGGCCCGAGTGTCGACGGATCGGACGGTGCCGGCGCGCAGCGGAGCCACCTCCACGACGAGTGGAGCGCGTTCGAGGTGCTTCCACGGCTGCTCGACGAGCCGGCGAGGCCCTCCCAGCGCCGCCACCATCCGGCCGAACCGTTCGGCCGCGGCACCCGACGACAGGGCACCGTCGAGCCTGCGGCGAGCGGCGGCCGGTGTGCGGCTGATGCGTCCGAGCACGAGCATCTCGGCGCCGAGCGACATCACCAGCTCGTGCATCCGGGGCTCGCGGCGGGCTCCGGTGAGGTACTCGATCGCGTACGCCACCTCGAGCGCGTTACCCGCGACGTCGGCCAACGGCCGGTCCATGTCGGTGACGAGCGCGACGGACGGCAGCCCGGCCCCGGCGGCTACCCCGACGATGCTGCGGGCGAGGCGCCGCGAGTCGGCGAGTGTGCGCATGAACGCGCCGTTCCCGGTCTTGACGTCCATGGCGAGTCCATCGAGCCCGGCGGCGAGCTTCTTCGAGAGGATCGACGCCGTGATGAGGGGGATGCTCTCGACCGTGGCCGTGACGTCGCGCACGGCGTAGAGGCGCTTGTCAGCCGGTGCGAGATCGGCCGTCTGGCCGATGATCGCGCAGCCGACCTCGGCGACCGTCGAGCGGAACTTCGACATCGTGGGTGCCGCCGTGTACCCGGGGATGCTCTCCATCTTGTCGTAGGTGCCGCCCGTGTGGCCAAGACCGCGCCCACTGATCATCGGCACGAAGCCGCCGCACGCAGCGACGAGCGGTGCGAGCATCAGGCTCACGGTGTCACCGACGCCGCCGGTGCTGTGCTTGTCGAGCACCGGCCCGTCGAGCGCCCAGTCGAGCACGGCGCCGCTGTCGCGCATCGCAGTGGTCAACGCCACCGCCTCGTCGGTCGACATGCCGCGGAAGTAGACGGCCATCGCGAAGGCAGCTGCCTGCCCTTCGGTGACCGCTCCGCTGACGAGACCCCTCACGAACGCCGCGATGTCGTCGGCCGAAAGCGTCTTCCCGTCGCGCTTGGCCCGGATGACCTCCTGCGGAATCATCAGTAGCCACCCTCGTCGGACGCCGTGGCGACAGCCCCACTCGGCGGACTCGAGGCTCCAGCGTCGAGAGCTGTCTCGAGCGCCGTCAGCAGCCCGCTCGCGCCGAAGCGGAACGTCTCCGGGGAGGTCCACCCGGGCCCCATCACGTTGTCGGCGAGTGCGAGGTACGTCTGCGCGTCGGAGAGCGTGCGGATCCCGCCGCTGGGCTTGATCGACACCGTCCTTCCGCTGCGCGCCCGTTCGTCACGGATGACCTCGAGCATGATCCGCACCGCCTCGGGCGTCGCGCTGATCGGGGACTTTCCCGTCGAGGTCTTGATGAAGTCGGCGCCCTGAGCCACGGCGAGTTCGGCCGCCGATCTGATCAGGTCGGCGGCGCCGAGTTCGCCCGTCTCGAGGATCACCTTGAGTCGATGGCTGTCGGCCGGGACGACCGCGCGCACTGCATCGATCATCGCCGCCGCGTGCGCCGAACCCTGGGCGGCGAACGAGCGGTGGGGGAGCACGAGGTCGATCTCGTCGGCTCCGTCGGCGAGGGCTTGCACAGTCGTCGCGACGACCTCGTCGATCGACTCGTCGCCGCTGGGGAAATTGACCACCGTGGCGACCCGCACGCTCGTTCCCCACAGGCGCTCGACGGCGAGGGCGACGTGCCGCGGCCACACGCAGACGGCCGCCACGCTGCCATGGCGACCGACGGCCCGATCACACAGGCGCTCGACGTCGGCCGCAACCGCATCGTCGCCGAGTTCGGTCAGGTCGAGGAGGGAGAGCGCCTGCGCGGCGTCGTGGATGTCGTCACCAGCCATGAACCCACCCTACGCCGGTCGCTCCGTCGGCCTCCGGCGCGCCAGACTCTCCACATGACCGAGTTGCTGTACCTCCGCGACGCCGAGCTGCGCGAGTTCTCCGGAACGGTCGTCGCGATCGACGCCGACGCCTCGTGCATCGCCCTCGACCAGACCGCGTTCTACGCCACGGGCGGAGGACAGCCGCACGACACCGGCACCCTCGCCGGGCTTGCGGTCACCGAGGTGCGCAAGGCCGACGACCTGGTGTGGCACACGGTGGAGGGCGGCCCGCTCCCGGCGGTGGGCGACACGGTCACAGGGTCGATCGACTGGGAGCGGCGGCACCAGTTGATGCGCACCCACACGGCGCTCCACATCCTCTGCGGTGTGATCTGGAACGAGTGGCGGGTGCCCGTGACCGGCGGAAACATGGAGCCGCTCGCCGCTCGCATGGACTTCGAGTTCGATCCGGTGCCTGACGGTTTCGCCCAGCGGATCGAGGAACTCGTCAACGCCGAGATCGCCGCCGATCGCCCGATCGAGGTCTCGTTCCTCCCTCGTGACACCGCCGTCCAGGATGCCGACCTGATTCGCACCAAGGTGTCGCTGATCCCCGAGTCGGTGACCGAGATTCGTGTCGTCGACATCGTCGGTCTCGACAAGCAGGCCGACGGCGGCACGCACGTCCGCACCACGGGCGAGGTGGGTGCTCTGCGTGTCGTCAAGCTCGAGAACAAGGGCAAGGGCAACAAGCGCGTTCGGGTCGAGATCGTCGACGCCTGAGGGAGCCGGAGGTGCTTGGTCCGAGCGCCGCGCGCGCTGAAGGGGCCGGACGCACGCTGTGGAGCAGGGGTGATCGCTGCACTCTGTCGTTCAGAATGACTGCAATGTGTAGCCTAAAATAGCTGCAGTCTGTAGCCTGCCGGTATGACCTACCGTCCACGTGTCGTCGACGGTCTCCTGGCCGATCGACTCGTGTCGGCGGGGGCCGTGCTCATCGAGGGGCCGAAGACATGCGGCAAGACCTTCACGGCCCGGCAGCATGCGGCGAGTGTCGTCTCGCTCGACACCGATGAGCGAGCGCGGCGGGCACTGGGTGTCGATCCCTCGCTGGTGCTCTCGGGGACCGCGCCCCAGCTCGTCGACGAGTGGCAACTCGATGCGACTCGAGTGTGGAACCACGTCCGCTCCGAAGTCGATCGTCGGCAGCGACCCGGGCAGTTCATCCTCACCGGGTCTGCGAGTCCTGTGGCCGACGAACGGCGGCACAGCGGTGCTGGACGGTTCGCACGACTCACGATGAGACCGATGAGCCTGTTCGAGTCAGGGGATTCGACAGGTGAGATGTCTCTCGCAGCGTTGCTCGACGGTCACCGTCCTACTGCCTCGGCCACCGATACGACGGTGCCCCGTTATGCCGAACTTGTTGTCCGTGGTGGTTGGCCGCTCAACCTCTCGCGAACGATTGCAGCGGCGTCACGGCTGAACGTCGACTACGTCACCACGATCGCCGATGTCGACGTACCGGCGATCGATCCCTCCCGCCGCCACCCGAGGCTGGCCCTCCGGATCCTGCAGTCGCTCGCGCGGAACATCGGGATGGAGTACATCGTCACGCGTGTCGCCGACGATGCGAGGACCGATGAGTCCGAGGTCGCGAGGTCGACGGTCTACGACTACCTGGCTCCTCTGGAGCGGCTGATGGTGCTTGAGCCCATGGAGGCGTGGTCGTCGCACTTGCGTTCTCGTGCTCGACTTCGCACGTCGCCACGAGTGCAGTTCTGTGACCCCTCGCTCGCCGTCGCCGTGCTCCGTACCGGCGTGCACCAGATCCTGTCGGACATGAACTATTTCGGTCACCTCTTCGAGGCACTGGTCGTGCGCGATCTGCGCGTGTTCGCCGAGTTGGTGGATGGCGTCGTGCAGCACTACCGCGACTCCGACGGCCTCGAGATCGATGCCGTCGTCACCGCAGGCGACGGACGCTGGTCGGCCTTCGAAGTGAAGTTGGGGACCGACGACATCGACAAGGCCGCCGCCAACCTTCTGGCGTTCGCGCGCAAGGTCGACACGACGAAGGTGGGTGCCCCGGCGACCCTGGCGGTGGTGACCTCGATGGGTTACGGGTACACCCGGCCCGACGGGGTCGTCGTGATCCCCGCTGCGACCCTCGGCCCGTGACGCGCAGGCCGGGCTGACGCTCGATCTCAGCGCAGAGCGGCCTCGCCCGCCGCGACCAGGTGCCGGCACAGGGCAGGCACCTCGTCGAGGCGTGAGCAGTACATCGACGGCTTGAAGCACACCGTGCGGAAGCCCTGTGAGACCACACGCGGGAGGTCGGCGAGTGCCTCGTCGATGTCGGCGATGTCGTCGTGGCCGCGGAACGTGCCGCGGATGCCGCCGACGAGCTCGATCTCGCTGAGGTCGCGGCCGACGTCGCGCAGTCCGGCCTCGAGCGCGCGCATGTCGTCGTCGGTGAGCGGTCCGAACGGGTTGAGCCCACGGCCGTGTCGGGCGATCCGCCGGACCACGTGAGGTGGCATTCCCTGCCCGCCGAACCACATCGGCGGACCCTGCGGTGTCGCTGCGCCGGGTTCGAGCCAGACGTCGTCGAAGGGGAACCGGGGCCCGGGGTGGCTGATCGGGAAGGGGCCCCATGCCAGACGCAGCACGTCGAGTTGTTCGTCGAGGATCCGGCCGCGCTCCTCGAACGGGACGCCCAGTGCCCGGTACTCGTCGCGGCTCCAACTCACGGTCGGCTGCACCACCAGGCGGCCGCCGGAGAGCAGGTCGAGAGTGCCGAGTTCCTTGGCGAGGAGGAGCGGATGGCGGAGCGGGAGGATGACCGCGCCGGCGACGAGACGGAGGGTGCTGGTCGCCTGGGCGATGGCCGACATCAGCACGAGGCTGCTCGGCCAGGGGTAGGAGGGCGACTGGTTGCCCGGCGCCGCGTAGTCGCGCGGGTTGTGCATCTCTCCGGTGGCCGACGAGTCGCGGCCGAGTAGCACGTGCTCGCTGACCTGCACCCCGTCGATGCCGTTGGTCTCGGCCGTGGCGGCGAGTTCGACGAGCCCGCTCAGGTCGCGCGGGTCGACGAGCAACTCGTTCTCGGTGAGGACCATCAACCAGCGGATCCTGGCGGAGGTCGAGGTCGGGTCGGTCTCGCTCATGGGTGTCCTGTCGGCGGCCAATGGTACGGACGGATCAACTCGGTGATGCTGCCATCGACGTGGCGCACGGTGGCGCACCCGAGTTCGCGCGCCACGACCATGGCCGCATCGGTGAGCCACGACGCGCAGCCGGACGCTGCGGACGCGCCAGCCGCGCTGACCGGGCCGGGCGTGAGTTCCGCCTGCGTCGTGTCGTGCAGCGCGAGGCGCAGCGACGCCTCGACCGTTCCGTCGACCTCGGCCTCCAGCACGGTCGTTCCCTCGTCGGATCGCTGCCGCACCACCAGTCGTCGATGCCGCTCGTTCATCCCGAACGCGTACGGGGTCGCGCCGTGGATGTGCTGGAAGGCGAGGCGGGCGACGCACTCGTGCAGCGACGGGGTGTGGCCGGTCGGCACCCACCACATGGTCGCCGCGGAGGCCACGAACCACTCGGCCCGGCGCTTGAACACGTCGCGGTGCCAGCCGCGGAAGGCGTACTCGCGCAGTTGCTCGAAGCTCTCCCACACCGATGCGTTGACGAGCACGTGTGGGTCGTCGTAGGCGGTGTCGTCGACGTCGCGGGAGTCGATCCCGTGCCGCCACACGAACCCCGGGCTCGCCTCGGCGAGGCGGTTGGTCTCGTCGAGGAGCGCCTCGAACGACTGGTTGGCCGGATGCTCCATCGGATGACGGAGCACGGCGATGTTGTACTGCGCGAGGTGGACGTCGGATCGCTCGCTCATCGTCGGCGACGGTAGTCGGTGCCCACGATGCCGGAAGAGTGACCGGCGCGCGGCCGGCGTGTTCGACCTCAGACGATGGCGCGAACGATCCCGACAGCGAGTCCGCCGATCACCAACCACGTGGGGTCGACACGTCGTCGGAGGAGGCCCATGGCCACGAGGGCTGTACCGATGGCGAGCGGGTCGACCATCGCGTCGTCGGCGAGTTGGACTGCAACGGCTGCCATCAGACCGAGAGACGCACTGGTCACCGCTCGCAATGCAGCAGACGCGGCAGGCCGCCGTGCCACCCAGGTGCGCATCGGGCCGAGTGCAGCCACGAAGAGGAACGACGGTCCGAACACTCCGATCGTCGCCACTGCAGCACCAGCGACGCCGGCGAGTTGCCAGCCGAGGAACGTCGCCGTGGTGAACACGGGGCCGGGTGTGGCCTGCCCGACGGTGGTGGCGTCGAGGAGGAGTTCGGGACTCACCAGACCGGCGTCGACGAACCAGTCGTGGAGGTGCGCAAGGAGCACGTAACCGCTCCCGTAGACGACCGACCCGATGACGACGAACCGCCAGAGCAACTCGAGAACCGAGGGATGGACAGCAGCTGCGAAGACGAAGGGAGCGCGTCGCGTGGACGTCGCGGCACCGATCGCTGCGGCACAGAGCAGGACGATCAACTCGTTCGTCCCGAGGAGGACAGCCGTTGCGGCAGCGAGGGCGAGAGCGAGCCGCGCCGTGGTGCTGGCAGCAGTGCCCCGGAGTCCGATGGTTGCGTCGACCACGATGGCCAACATCACCGGGAGGACCCCAGCACGGAGGGCTGGGAGGGCCGACCACGCGCCGTGCCGCTCGTAGAGAGCGGCGAGAACACTGACCACGATGACGGCCGGAAGGATGAAGCACGCACCGGCGACGAAGAGCCCCCGACCACCCAGTCGTCGGTGGCCGATGTGCATGGCGAGTTCGGTGGAGTTCGGTCCGGGGATCAGGTTCGTGAGGCCGATCATCTCCGCGAACTCCTCGTCGTCGAACTCGGCGCCATCGGCGACGAACTGCCGGCGCATGAGTGCGACGTGTGCGGCCGGCCCGCCGAACCCGAGGGCACCGAGCCGAGCCATCTCGCCAGCGAGCCGCCACAGCGGTCGGGAGGACGTCATGGTCGTGCGCTCGATGTCGCAGCGCGTCGCACCGGGTGGCTCAGGTGGTCTCGATCGCCCAGCGCCTTCGGGGACGATGCCTGCCTCTCGGCGTCGGTGTCGGTGTCGAGCGAGACGACGGGCATCGGGTGATTCTGGCACCAGGGGTGGACGGGTGGAGTCCGAGACATCACGATGCGGGGATGCCGTGGTCAGCCAGCACCCTGCGACGCCTGTGGGGCTACGGGATCAGCGGCGTCCTGATGGCGGCAATCATCCCGTATCCGCTGATGGCACTGTTCGGCGGCGACGATCAGGTGCACCGCGTGCACGACACGGCGGGCGCCGTCCAGTACCTGGCGTGGTGGGGCGTGCCCATCGCGGTGTGGGCTCACCGGCGGGCCGACTCTGCACAATGGCTGCTGGCGTTGGCGAGCGCCCTTGCCATCGCCGGAGCAGCGATCCCCTCGGGCGATCTGATCGGTGCTGGGTCGTGGGCACCGCTCGCGACGATGCTGGTCCTCGCGCCCCGGTGGAGGGAGATGCCACGCTGGACGTTCGACCTCGGTCTCCTCCCGATCGTCGTGGTGCTGTGCGCGATGGCGTGGCGGTTGGCGCCCGGGCTCGTCGACACGCAGGGAGTTGCCGCCGCCGACGTTCACGGCGCGCGCTACCACTACGGCGGAATGGCGGCCGCGTACGTCGCGGCTGCAGGAGTGGGCATCGTCACCCTCGTCGTCACGAGCCGGTTCGCCCGGTGGCTCCTCGGCGTGGGCTGCGCCATCATCGGACTCTCGTGTCTCGCCTGGCCCGACTCTGTGTCGTCGCTGCCGACAGCGGAGGCGTGGGTGTACGCCTCGTGCGGGGCGGTGGTCCTCGCCGGTGCTGCCTACGATGCGCTCCGTGCCCGCGCCGCATCCCGACTGCAACCTGCCGCCTGACGAACTCGAGCGCGAGTACTCACCGAGTTCGATGGTCGGAGGGAGTTCGCTCCCGTTCGTGCGCGACTACGAGGAGCGCAGTGCCGAGGTCGCCAGCCGGCTCGGCGATCGGATCGTCGTGCTCGACGGCGGTCACCGCCTCGCGCTGCACGAGCCGGGTGCTCCGCTGTTCGTCTTCGTGCACGGCGGCTACTGGCAGGCGCTGAGCGCAGAGGCATCGATGTTCCTTGCCGCGCCCGTCGGCGAGCTCGGTTGGTCGTACGGCGCGGTCGAGTACACGATCGCACCCAGTGGGACGATCGAGCAGATGGTCGTCGAGTGCCGTGCGGCTCTGGCGGCAGTGCGGGAGTCGGCCGGGGCTCCGAGCAGGGTCGTGGTCGCCGGTCACTCGGCGGGGGCTCACCTCGTCGCGATGTTGACACTCGTCGGTGAGGCGCCGGTCGCGGTCGATGAGGTCGTGCTGGTGAGCGGTGTCTTCGACCTCCGACCCGTGCAGATGATGTCGGTGAACGATGCTCTCGGCCTCACTGCCGAGCGGGCGGAGACGCTCAGTCCGGCACTCCGACCGGTGACGGGCTCACCAGCCGTGCGCGTGATGTGGGGTGGGCGTGACACGGCTGCCTTCGCACGACAGAGCCGCGTCTGTGCATCGACCCTGCGCGCAGCGGGTCTGGCAGTGGTCGAGGACGAGCGCCCTGATCGCCACCACTTCGACATCCTCGACGACCTCCCGTCGCTGCTCGGGCCGGCACCGTCGCGCTGAGCGGTGTTCGCCACCGCTCGACGAGTCCGGTGCGCCCGACGGCCCCCGAGGGCCCGACGATCCCGGCGCCGATCACGGCGGGGATGTCGCTCGGATCAGGTCCCGCCGACAGAGGGCAGCTCGTACCATTGGATCCCACCGGAGGGCGAGATGCTGAAGTGGATCCTGAAGAGGAGTCCACTGGCGATCCCGCGTGCCGTGATCGAGCCGGCCGTGCGTGTCGACGCCACGAGGATGACCACGTCGAATCCACCGTGGCGGGCCAAGAGGTCGGCGGCTGCGACGGCGCGTCGCTCGAAGGGATCGTCGAGAGCGACGTTGTCGGCGAACAGACGCTCGGCGACCGCATCGTCCCAGTTCGTCACGAGGTCGATGAGTCGCCGCCCCGAGTCGACGACGAGTTGCGTCGCAGCATCGGGGAGGTCGGGCACGTCGAGCAGTTGGTCTGCCTCCTTCAGTTCGACGAGGCACCGCATCGTCAGGTCGGCCATCGGCGCGTAGGTCACGTTCGCGAGGGCGATGACGCCGACGCCGCGACCAGCGATCCATCGCATGTTCGAGCCGTAGCCGGGCAGGCCACCCGAGTGTCCGACGACCATGCCGATCTGCGGGTCGTCGAACTGCCGGATGCCGAACCCGTAGCCGGCCGGAGCGGGCCGTCCGGCCACGGTCGTCCAGCCCGAGTAGTTCTGGATGCGCTGCATCTCGCGTCGCGACGAGGCGGCCAGCCACCGGTCGGCGGCGTGAGTCGTCGGTACGGCGAGGTTGGCGGCATCGAGCCACGCGACCCACCGGGCGAGGTCGGCGATGTTGGTCCACAGGCCGCCCATCGGTGCGATCTCGCCGTCGCCGAGCGGATCGGAGCCCTCGTGCACGAGTCGACCGTCGACACGGCGATGCGGAGTCGCCCAGCGAGCGGTGTCGGGCTGCTCCCACGTGGTCGAGGTCATGCCGAGCGGGCGGAGGAGCCGCTCGTCGACGTGCTCGCGGACGCGCGTCCCGGTGATCTCGGCCACGACCCGGCCGATCACGCCGAACCCGAGGTTCGAGTACTCGAAGGCGTCGCCGGTCCGGATCGCGAAACCGACCCCAGCCGCCAGGACGGCGTCGAGGCCGTCGGCGTCGATGTCGAGGTGGCGATCGGCCCACGGATCGTCGGTGGCCATGCCGGCCGACATCGACATCAGGTGCCGCAGCGTGATGCGCGGTGATCCCTCCGGTCCGCGGAGCGCTCCGAGCGATGGCACGGCCTCTGAGACAGGGCGGTCGAGGTCGAGCACACCCTCGTCGCGGAGTGAGAGGACCGCCGCACACGTGAAGCTCTTGGTCATCGACGCGATGCGGTAGACGGTGTCGCAGGTCGGCACCTCGTCGGACCCGACGTCGATCACGCCCGCACCGCCGTGGGTCGCGAGTTCGCCGTCGCGCACCACTCCCCACGCGATGCCGGGGCACGGATGGTGGTCGACGGTCTCGGCAGCGAGGTTCTTGACGATGTCCATGGTCGCCTAGTCTGACGGTTCGCACACCGCCGCACCGACAACGGCGCGCCGACCCCGGAACGCCTCGTCGTGTGCGCCGAGAAGGGGATCTCGCCATGGCCATCAGTCCGGTCGACAGCACGATGATGGACGACTACCAACTGACCCTGTTGCCGCTGTACCGGTACGGGCGTCAGGTCCACGCGCACAGCAAGGTGATCACCTTCACCGGCGCCGAGGGCGAGTCAGGGTACGTGACGAGCACCTTCGCTCAGGTCGCCGACCGTGCCGACCAGCTCGCGAACGCGCTGGCCCGCCTCGGTGTGCAGCCGGGCGATCGTGTCGGCACCTTCCTCTGGAACAACCAGACCCACATGGAGGCGTACCTCGCCATCCCGTGCATGGGAGCGGTGTTGCACACGCTCAACATCCGGCTGTTCCCCGAGCAGTTGGCGTACGTCATCAACCATGCCGACGACAAGGTGATCATCGTCGACGCCTCGCTCGCGCCGCTGCTGGCGCGCGTGAAGGACCAGATCCCGAACGTGCAGCACATCATCGTCAAGGGCCCCGGCGACGCCAGTGTCCTCGGTGAAGGCCTGCTCGACTACGACACCCTGCTCGCTGCCGAGCCGACCACGTACGACTACCCCGAGGTCGAGGAACGCACCGGCGCAGCGATGTGCTACACGAGCGGCACGACGGGCAACCCCAAGGGCGTGATGTACAGCCACCGGAGCACGTACATGCACTCGCTCCTCGTCACCAGTACCGCGAACATCGCGCTCAGCGAGGCCGACCGCATGCTGGTCATCGTGCCGATGTTCCACGCCAACGCGTGGGGCACTCCCTACGCCGCGTGGATGATCGGCGCCGACCTCGTCTTCCCGCAGCAGTTCCTGCAGTCCGGTCCGCTGTCGCGGGTGATCGCCGACACCAAGCCGACGCTGACCGGTGCTGTGCCCACGGTGCTCAACGACCTCCTGCACAATGCGCCGGGTACCGACATGAGCAGCCTGCGACTCGTGATGTGCGGTGGCTCCGCCGTCCCGCGCGGCCTCATCGACGGCTACCGCGACACCTTCGGCGTGCCCGTCGTGCAGGGCTGGGGAATGACCGAGACCAGCCCGGTGTGCGCGATCGGCCATCCGCCCAAGGAGATGGCCGGCCAGACCGAGACCGACTGGCGCGTGAAGACCGGTCGCGTGATCCCCGGCGTCGAGTTGCGGATCACCGACGACAGCGGAGCGGTCCAGCCCTGGGACGGAGAGTCGCTGGGCGAGATCGAGGTCCGCGGCTCGTGGATCACAGCGAGCTACTACAACGTCGACGACCCGGAGAAGTTCCACGACGGTTGGCTGCGCACGGGCGATGTCGCGAGCGTGTTGCCGAACGGCTACGTCATGATCAGCGACCGCGCCAAGGACGTCATCAAGTCGGGCGGCGAGTGGGTCAGCTCGGTCGACCTCGAGAACACGATCATGGGTCACCCGTCGGTGCTCGAGGCCGCCGTCATCGGTGTTCCCGACGACCGTTGGGACGAGCGCCCGATGGCGTGTGTCGTGCTCAAGCCCGGTGTCGAGGCGACTGCGGAGGAGCTGCGCAACTGGCTGCTCGAGCGGACCACGAAGTTCTGGGTGCCTGAGCGCTGGACGTTCATCGCCGAGGTCCCCAAGACCAGCGTCGGAAAGTTCGACAAGAAGGTCCTGCGCGCCCGCAACGAGCAGGGCGAGTTGGCGGTCGAGAAGCTGGCCTAGATCCGTTCGAGTTCGGCGCCGTCGAAGAGAGGTGACATCTCCCACTCGGCGGCGTCGGCTCGGAGATCGGAGTCGTCGGGCCTGGTGTGTGGGCCTGAGGTCGCGGCCGCGATGATGGCGGGCAGGAGCCGCGCGTCGCTCGATGAGTTGAGGAACAACTCGGTGCGCGACAGCGTGAAGGCCACGGCGCGTTCGAGCGCAGGTCCGGCGGGGAGCGGCTCGTACCACGAGAAGCGCGAGCCGGAGTGCTCGGGAGTCCACCGACGGCGAGCGACCGACTTGATGGTCTGGATCGCAACGCCGCGTGCGACGCACGTCTCGATCAGTCGCTCGATGTCGGCCGCGTACTGAGGGTTCGACATCAGCATCGGGTTGTAGGGCGCAAGCACCGAGTCGTAGTCGAAGCGGTCGAGGCTCTGCAGGTGCCGCGCTGGGATGCGCGTGCCGTGGCCCGTGACACCGATGAACCGGACGAGGCCTTCCTCCCGGGCGCGGAGCAACGCCTCGAGCGCACCGCCCGGTGCGTGGGCGACCTCCCACTCGTCGGGCTCGACGAGGTTGTGCAGCTGGATCAGGTCGACCGAGTCGACGCCCATCCGCTCGAGCGATCGTTCGAGTTCGGCGCGCGCCTCGCCCGCCGTGCGCTCGCCGGTCTTGGTGGCGAGGAACACGTCGGTCCGGTGCGACGCGAGGAACGGGCGGAGTCGGAGCTCGGAGTCGCCGTACCCAGCCGCCGTGTCGATGTGGTTGATGCCGGCCGGGAGGAGGGCTGCGAGGGTGGCGTCAGCTCGTTCCTGTGACATCCCGCCGAGCGCAGCGGCACCGAAGATCACCCTGCTGGAGAGGTGTCCGGTCGATCCGAAGGGCTGGCGGGGCATCGTGGTCGTCATGTCGCCACCGTACGCGTCGATGATCACGACTGTCGACGGCAACGGCGCGTACCGTGTCGGCCATGACAGCAGGAACTCCCGACGGCCGTCCGACGATGTCGGTCCGCGACGCCGTGTACCGGCGCATCTCGGTCCGTGACTTCCTCCCCGATCCTGTCGACGACGGACTCCTCCGCACGCTCCTGACCGATGCCTCGTACGCGCCGAGCGGTGGGAACGTCCAACCCTGGAGGATCTACGTCGTGAACGGCGAGTCGATGACCCGCCTCCGCGAGTTCCTCGCCACCCAGCCTCCGGTCGAGGAACCCGAGTACGACATGTACCCGAAGGGTCTGACCGAGCCGTACCGGACGAACCGCTTCGCGATCGGCGAGCAGATGTACGCGCTTCTCGGCATCGCGCGTGAGGACAAGGCTGCCCGCCTGGGTCAGTTCGCCAAGAACGGTGACTTCTTCGGAGCACCGGCAGCGATCTTCTGCTTCCTCGACCGCCAGATGGTCGAGCCGCAGTGGTCCGATGCCGGAATGTTCCTCCAGACCTTCATGCTCCTCGCTGCCGAGGCCGGCCTGTCGACGTGCCCCCAGGAGTACTGGTCGCTGCGGCACGCTGCGGTGTCGGCCTTCGTCGGTGCCCCGGAGAACGAGATGCTGTTCTGCGGTGTCGCGATCGGACACGCCAACCCCGATGCTGCGGTCAACACCCTGCGTTCGGAGCGGATGCCGCTGGAGGAGTGGGCGCGGTTCGTCTAGACGAGCGACGAGTGCTGGCGACGTACAGCGACGCCGTCGTGGTCGATGTCGCGGCCTGCGACGATGTCAGTTCCTCGCTCAGCGACTCGGTCGTGATCCCGCGGTCGTGGTGCGGTGCAGTTCGCGTCGATGGCCGCGGTAGTCGTCGATCGCGAGGTGTTGGGTGCTGCGGTTGTCCCAGATGGCCAGGCAATCGGGAGTCCAGCGCACACGGCATGTGAAGGGTTCGCGTGTCGAGTGTGCGTACAGGTACTCGAGCAGCGGGGCGCTCTCGGCGGTGGTCCACCCGTCGACCCTCATGGTGTAGGTGGGGTTGACGAACAGCGCCTCACGACCCGACACGGGATGCACGGTGACGGCAGGGTGGACCTGCTCGGCGAGCGCCTCGTCAGACGTGTGGATCGTCATCGTCCGACCCGCGGCCGTGCGGGCGAGGACACCGTCGGCCGAGTAGGCCCACCCTGCCGAATGGACCATGCGAAGGCCGCGCAGGGTGTCGCGGAGCCCGGGGCTGAGCGTCGCGAAGGAGCGCTCCTGATCGGTCCACATCGTGTCACCGCCCACCTCGGGCACGTCGAGCGACCACAGCAGGGTGAAGGCGGGAGGCTCGGGCTGGAAGCTCCAGTCGCTGTGCCACTTGCCGCCGAAGTTGATGCCGCCCTCTTCGGCTTCGCGCACGACGCGGACCACGCCGGGGTGCCCCGCCATGCTCTCGAGGAAGGGTGTGTGTCCGTGACCTCCGAGCTCGAGCGTGAGTCGCTCGAGATGCTCGGTGGCGTAGGGCTGATCGCGCAGGACGATGACCTTGTGATCGACCACGGTCGCCGCCAGTGCAGCAGCCTGCTCGGAGGAGAGTGGCCGGGTCAGGTCGAGGCCGGTGACCTCGGCCCCGATGACGCCGGTGATCGGCGTGACCCTCACGCCTGACCTTCGAGCAACCCCACCGCGAGTCGCTCGGACTCGCGTGCCGTGACGGCCGCGTTGACGCGCTGCCGCTCGAGGACCTGGTCGAGGGTCTTCGCGGCCTGCGGGATCGGGTGCTCCGAGAAGAACGACTGCACGTCGGCGACCACCGACTCGCCCGAGAGCAACTTCACCGGGTCGATCATCCGCACGATCGTGTTGTTCGGGAAGCGCTCGTTGGCTTCCTCCCACCGCTGCCGCACGGCCTTCCAGGCCCGCTCTCCTTGCCACCGGTTGGCGATGCAACGGTTGAGCAGGAATGGGGCATTCTGCGTGCGGACCTCCCCGCTGAACGCGAGCTCGATGGCCCGGTCGATCTGCTCGGCCTCGGGAAACTCGGCGAGCGCGTAGAGATAGCGCAGTTGGTCCTGTGGCGTGGCCGCGGTGCGGAAGGCCGTGAGATACCGCTCGAAGTCGGCGTCGGTGCCCACGGCGGCGACGGCGTTCACGGCTGCGGCCAGCAGTTCGGGGTCGACGCCGGTCGGGTCGGAGTCGAGGATCGTCCGACAACGAGCCGTTGCATCGTTGTCGCCGCCCTGGACCGCGAGAACTCCGACGAGGAGACCACGGAGCTTCGCCTGAAGGTCGCTCTCGCCATCGACGGGCTCCCAGCCCAGAGTCGCGAGTGCCGGTGCCACCAACGCCCGCACGCGCGCACGGACGGCCTCGAGCGCCGCACCGTCGACCAGACGACCCACGCCGCGGAGTCCGATCGCGATCGCCTGCCACACGGCGAGTTCGGTCTCCGACGCGAAGCCTTCGACGAACCGGAGGAAGTCGAGTGCCGCGAGCCGACCCGCCACGACCTCGTTCCACGCGTCGTCGACGAGGTTGTAGCGGTCGATGATCGTGAGCGAGGCGAGCTGGCCCTCGAGTCGGGCGCGCAGCGTGGCGTCGTACGCCACGCGCATCACGCCGTGGCCACCGGCGTTGACGACGACCGAGGCATCTGCCCGCGGGAGCGGGAGGCGCATCTCGAAGTCGTCGAGGAGGACCTTCAGCTCGTCGCCGTCGATGCGCAGGTGGAGCGGGATGACGAAGAGTGTCGGGTCGTCGGTGTCGCCGAAGGCGAAGCGTTGCTGACTCAGCACGAGGTACTGACCGTCGAGGCGCGCCGACACGAGCGGGTAACCGGGCTGCCAGATCCAGCTGTCCATCAGACGCCGCACGGGCGTGCCGGGGTTGGCTGCCTCGATACCGTCCCACAGATCGCTGGTCTCGGTGTTCGAGTACTCGTGGGTGCGCAGGTAGTGGCTGACGCCGGCGCGGAACTCGTTCTCGCCGAGGTACTGCTCGAGCATGCGGAGCAGTGATCCGCCCTTCTGGTAGGTGAGCACGTCGAACATGCCGTCGCAGTCGTGCGGTGCCTCGACGGGGAACTCGACGCTGCGAGTGCTCGCGAGCGAGTCGACCTCGAACGCCATGCTGCGCTCGAGGCTGAACGTCGTCCAGCGCAACCAGTCGGGTCGGTAGGCGTCGCAGCAGGCGATCTCCATGAAGGTGGCGAAGGCCTCGTTCAGCCAGATGCCGTTCCACCACTTCATCGTCACGAGGTCACCGAACCACATGTGGGCGAGCTCATGGGTCACCACGTCGGCCAGCGTCTGCAACTCGAACTGGGTCGCGGTGGACGTGTCGGCGAGGAGCAGGTTCTCGCGGAAGGTGATGCAGCCGAGGTTCTCCATCGCCCCAGCGGCGAAGTCGGGGAGGGCGAGCATGTCGCACTTCTCGGTCGGGTACTCGATGCCGTAGTAGTCCTGGAACCAGCGCAGGGCGAACGCGCCGACGTCGAGGCCGAACGCCGTGAGGTGCGACTTGCCGGGAACATGGATGACGCGCAGTGGGATGTCGGGTCCGTCGCCGCCGAGTCGGGGGACCATCACCGGCTCGGAGGCCTCGAGAGGACCGACCACGACGGCGACGAGGTACGTGCTCATCGGCATGGTGGGTGCGAACCGCACTGCGACCTTGCCGTCGGGCTGCTCGGTGCGCTCGACCTCTGGACCGTTGGAGACGGCGAGGAGGTGTGGCTCGACGATGAGGGTGATGTCGAACACGGCCTTGAAATCGGGCTCGTCGAAGCACGGGAACGCACGGCGGCAATCGGTGGCCTGCATCTGCGAGGTGGCGATCGTGTGCGCGATGCCGTCGGCGTCGGTGAACGTGCTGCGGTACCAACCGCGGAGCTTGTCGTTGAGCATGCCCGAGAAGGTGATCTCCATGTCGCTGGTGCCCACCGGGCAGGCGGCGTGGACCACGAGACGCTCTGTGGCCTCGTCGAGTTCGAACTCGGCGGGCGCTCCGTCGACCCGGACAGCCTGGATGTCGAGTTCGATGGCGTTCAGCACGATGCGCTCGACGGCCGCCTCGACGGTCATGTCGATCACCACGTGCCCGACGAAGGTGGCGGCCTCGAGATCGGGCTCGAGGGCCAGCGTGTAGCGGTGCGGGACCACGGCGCGGGGCAGACGCCACTGGGTGCCGACGAGGAGCGGATCGGGTGTACTGGCCATGGGGCCACAGTAGTGGTGCGGGTCGCGCACGGGGGTGGGCGGTGGTGCGGTGGGCGGTGGGTGAGCCGGATTGGCGGGAGCGCCGGGGTTGCTCACACTGAAGTTGGGGATCTCTGGTGTGGGGCCGGGTTTGAGGGAGACCTCCTGACACCCCAAACGTATGTTCGACACATGGACATCGACGCCCTCCGCACACTCCTCACGGCCGGCACGCTCGCCGACCTCGCGGACTGCCGACGTGAACTGGGCGCGTTGCGGGCGGTGCGCGGGATCGTCGACGCCCGAGAGATGCGAGTGCTGGCACGGATGGACGAGATCGCCGCCACACCGGCCGGGTCCGGGTCGTTCCCGGATGCCGATCACGCGGCGGCGTCGAAGAAACCGGCGTCTGACGCGGATCGGGTCCGCCGTCGCGCGAAAGTCGCGGACGATGTGCCGCAACTGGGCGCGGCACTCGGGGACGGTGACACGACCGGTGATCGGCTCGACATCGTCGCCCGCGCCACCTCCGGGATGTCCGACGGTGAACGCGCCAAGTTCGCTCTGCACGGCGACCGGTTGCGCGACGCAGCACGGGATCTGTCCGACCGCGACTTCCGAGCCCTCGTCGACCGACTCGCCGCCCAAGCCCGCGATGACGACGGCGTGTCGCGACTCGAACGTCAGAAGCGCGCGGTCCGGTTGAAGTGGTGGAAAGACGTCGAAGGGATGTGGCGACTCGACGGACGCTTCGACCCCGAATCAGGACTCTGTCTCGACGCCCGGATCCGCAAAGCGGTCGACGCCCTGTTCCACGGTGGTGGAATCCCCGACGGCGCACCTGCTGACCCGATCGAACGGCAACACTTCCTCGCCGCCCACGCACTCATGGCACTCCTCAACGGTGCACGGACCACGACGGGCGCGAGCGACGAGACGGGAACTGGTTCCGACGTGAACGTCGGGCCGAACCTTGGGCCCGACATCACCGTCGTCATCGACGCACAGACCTTCCTCGACGGACGGCATGACCTCACGCGGATCGATCTCGGACTCGGACTCGCCGACAGCGGGCTGCCGGTCGAGACCATCCGACGGTGGGCCTGCCTCGGGACCGTCACACCCGTGATCGTCTCCGCCGACGGGCGACGACTCTTGCTCGGCCGGGAGCGACGACTGGCGAACCGGCACCAACGGCGGGCGCTGCGGGTCCTCTATCCGACCTGCGCGCTCTGCGACACCGCGTTCGAGCTCTGCGACATCCACCACCTCCACCCGTGGGAGACCGGCGGTCGCACCGACATCGACAACCTGCTGCCGCTCTGCTCCAAGCACCATCACCTCGCACACGAAGGCGGATGGTTGCTGCGGCTCGACGCTGATCGGACGCTGCGAGTCACCCGACCAGGAGGAGGTGAGACCGTGCACGGACCACCGCGCATCTGGGTCGCCTGACCCGCGGGCCGGCCGGCGGCCGGGCCTCTCCGGGAGGGGAGGTTCCGGTGGGGCGAGGTGGGCGCGGGTAGCGTGTCGAGCCGTGCCCAGCAGCGTGGAGAAGTCGCCGGCCCAGTACGACGTCGTGGGGATGGGCAACGCCCTCGTCGACGTGATCTCGCATGCCGACGACTCCTTCATCGACCAGTACGAACTGGTCAAGGGGTCGATGACGCTCGTCGACACCGATCGCGCGCTGTCGCTCCACCAGGCGCTCGGCACCGCTGTCGAGATGAGCGGTGGGTCGGCGGCGAACACGGCGGTGGGTGTCGCGTCCTTCGGCGGGCGGGCGGCGTACGTGGGCAAGGTGAGTGACGACGAGCTCGGCCAGGTCTTCGGGCACGACATGCGTGCCGTCGGGGTCCAGTTCCGGGCCGGGGCGCCGGAGGGTGGTGTGCCGACGGGTCGGTGCATCATCGTGGTCACCCCCGATGCGCAGAGGACGATGAACACCTACCTCGGTGTGTCGTCGCTCCTGCAGCCGTCCGACGTCGACGAGGCGACGGTGGCGGCGGGCCGGGTGCTCTACATGGAGGGGTACCTCTACGACCGCCCGGCGGCCAAGGAGGCCTTCCGGCACGCGGCCCGGGTCGCCCACGCCCACGGGCGTCAGGTGTCGCTCACGCTCAGCGATTCGTTCTGCGTCGATCGGCACCGTGACGACTTCCGGGCGTTGGTGGCTGACGAGGTCGACCTGCTGTTCGGGAACTCCGACGAACTGCTGAGCCTGTACGAGGTCACCTCGATCGAGGAGGGCATCGCGGCCGTTCGTGCCGACTGCGAGTTGGCCGTGATCACCATGGGGGCCGAGGGCTGCCGGATCATCACCCGCGACGAGGTCATCGAGGCTCCGGCCGAACCGGTGGCCCAGGTGCTCGACACCACGGGAGCGGGCGACCTGTTCGCCTCGGGATTCCTCTACGGCTACACCCGCGACCTCCCGTTGCACGAGTGCGCGAGACTCGGTGCGATCGCTGCCGCGGAGGTCATCTCGCACGTCGGCCCCCGGCCACTCGTCGAACTCCGTACCCTCATCCCCTGAGACCGCCGGACGAGCGGTCCGTCGACCGACTGGAAGGACCCTCGATGTCCGAGGCCCCCGACACCGCCGTACTCCGAGCCGAGGCCCAGCGCTGGCTGGAGGCCGAGCCCGATGCCGACATGCGCGCCGAACTGGCTGCGCTGGTGGCGGGAGGCGACGACGACCTGGTCGAGCGGTTCACCGGACGTCTCCAGTTCGGCACGGCCGGTCTTCGTGCCGCGGTCGGGGCCGGACCGCAGAGGATGAACCGTCTCGTCGTCCAGCAGGCGGCGGCCGGTCTGGTCGACTACCTGCTCGCCACCGATCCCGATGCAGCCCGGCGCGGAGTGATCATCGGCTACGACGCCCGTCGCAAGAGCGATGCCTTTGCCCTCGACACGGCGCGTGTGTGCGCGGCCAAGGGTGTGCGGGCCATGCTGTTCGACGGGGTGGTGCCCACGCCGGTGCTCGCGTGGAGCATCACCGAGACCGATGCGGCGGCGGGTGTCATGGTCACGGCCTCGCACAACCCGCCGGCCGACAACGGGTACAAGGTGTACCTCGACACCGGTTGCCAGATCGTCCCGCCGGCCGACACCGACATCGCGGCGGCGATCGACAGGGTCGATCCGTGCGCCGTCGAGTTGGCGCCGGTCGACGACCCACTCATCGAGCGTCTCGGTCGCAGCCATGTGCAGGCGTACCTGGCGGCCGTGCCGGGCGTGCGGCTCGTACGTGAGGTCGAGCCGGTGCGGGTCGCGTACACGGCGCTGCACGGGGTCGGCGGAGCAACGCTGATGGCTGCGTTCGAGCGGGCCGGTCTCCCTGCACCCCGGGTGGTCGAGCGTCAGCAGCAGCCCGATGGGACCTTCCCGACGGTGTCGTTCCCGAATCCGGAAGAGCCGGGTGCGATGGACCTGCTCATGGAGGAGGCGGCGCGGGCCGATGCGGCGATCGCGATCGCCAACGACCCCGATGCCGATCGACTCGGAGCCGCGATCCCGACCCGCTCAGGTGGGTGGCGTCGGCTCGGGGGCGACGAGATCGGCTGGCTGATGGCCGACCACATCCTGCGCCACACGGAGGGCGACGATCGGTTGGTGGTGACCACGCTCGTCTCGTCGTCGTTGCTCGGCCGGATGGCTGCGGCGCACGGGGTGACCTGCAAGGAGACCTTCACCGGCTTCAAGTGGATCGGCCACACCGTGCTCCAGTATCCCGACCTGCGGTTCGTCTTCGGGTACGAGCAGGCACTCGGGTACCTGGTGTGCGGTCAACCGCTCGACAAGGACGGCATCACCGCTGCGGTGCTGATGGCCGAGATCGCGGCCTGTGCGGCGGCCGAGGGCCTCACGGTCGAAGATCGACTCGATGCACTCGTGGCGCAGTACGGGCGCCATGTCATGGCGGAGAAGTCGATCCGCATGGCACCGGCCGAGGGAGCAGCGCTGGTCGCCCGACTCCGCGCCGAGCCTCCGTCCGAGGTCGGCGGCCACGCCGTGACCTCGGTGGAGTGGTTCCCCGAGGCCGGGCTGCTGCGCCTCCAACTCGGTGAGTCGGTCCGGCTGCAGATCCGGCCCAGCGGTACCGAGCCGAAGGTCAAGCTCTATGCCGAGGGCATCGACGTCGATCCGGCTCCACTCCTCGAGGCCCTGGCCGCCTCCGTCTGACGGGGGCCTGCCGGACCGTGACGCTGCCCGACCGGAGGGCCACCAGACCGTACGGCGGCCCGACAGTCGGGCGGCCGGACCGCCGTGATGGCTGTGATGGCGGGCCGCTGCGCTGTCGGGTCGCCGCGCTAGTGGGCTACCGCGCTCTCGGGCCGCTGCGCTGTCAGGCCGTCGAGGCCTGCCGACATCTCAGGCCGGTGAGCCGAACTGGCGGTCGCCGGCGTCGCCGAGGCCGGGCACGATGAACGCGTGCTCGTTGAGCCGCTCGTCGAGCGAGGCCGTGTAGACGGCCAGGTCGAGTCCGGCGTTGCGCAGCAGCTCGATGCCCTCGGGAGCGGCGAGCACGCAGACGATGATGATCGTTCCGGTGGCGCCACGCTCGCGGAGCAACTCACAGGTGTGGGCGAGCGATCCGCCCGTGGCGAGCATCGGGTCGAGCACGATCACGGTGCGACCGGCGAGGGTCTCGGGCAGCTTGTTCACATACGGCTTGGGCATGTGCGTGTTCTCGTCGCGGGCCACGCCGATGAAGCCGACGTCGGCGTTCGGGAGGAGTTCCTGGGCGGCGTGGAGGAAGCCGAGACCGGCACGGAGCACGGGCACCACGACGGGCTGGCTGGTGAGCGCCCGGCCGAGGGTCTCGGTGAGCGGGGTCTGCACGGTGATGGCGTGGGTGGGCAGACCCTTGGTGGCCTCGGCGATCAGCAGCGTGCCGATCCGCTCGAGTTCCTGGCGGAACAGGGCGTTCGGGGTCGCCACGTCGCGCACGCGGGTGAGCGAATCAGCGATCAGCGGGTGGTCGACGACATGGACGGCAACGGGCATGGCGCGAGTGTGCCACACCGGTGGTCAGCGGCCGGAAAGCGTCTCACGGGCGGCAGCGAATCCGGGCTTGATGACCTCGTTGATCATCTCGAGGCGCTCGGGGAAGTGGCAGAACGCGCTCTTCATCGAGTTCACGGTGATCCACTGAAGGTCGTCGAGCCCCCATCCGAAGGCGTCGACCACCTGTTGCATCTCGAGGGTCATCGAGGTGGCGCTCATCAGCCGGTTGTCGGTGTTGAGGGTGACGCGGAAACCCATCCGGCGGAGCATGCCGATGGGGTGCGTGGCGATGCTCGAGCACACCCCGGTGCCGACGTTGCTGGTGGGGCACAGCTCGAGGGGGATGCGCCGGTCGCGGACGAAGGTCGCCAGGCGACCGAGCTCCTCGGCGCCCTCGGAGCCCGTGATGTCGTCGACGATCCGGACACCGTGACCGAGTCGCTCGGCACCGCAGAACTGCACGGCCTCCCAGATGCTGGGGAGTCCGAAGGCCTCGCCGGCGTGGATGGTCGAGTGGAAGTTCTCGCGCTGGACGTACTGGAAGGCATCGAGATGGCGGGTGGGCGGGTAGCCGGCTTCGGCGCCCGCGATGTCGAACCCGACGCATCCGGCGTCGCGCCAGCGCACGGCGAGCTCGGCGATCTCGAGACTGCGCGCCGCCGTCCGCATGGCCGAACAGATCAGGCGCACGCGGAGGCGGGTGCCGCGGGAACCGCTCGCGAAGCCGTCGAGCATGGCGTGCACGACCTCGTCGAGGGTGAGCCCTCGTTCGAGACACAACTCGGGAGCCATGCGGATCTCTGCGTAGACCACGCCGTCGGCCGCGAGGTCGACGGCACACTCGTGGGCGACACGCTCGATGGCATCGCGCTCTTGCATCACGCCGACCGTGTGGGCGAACGTCTCGAGATACAGCACGAGGTCGTTGCGCTTGGCACCGCGGTTGAACCACGACGCCAACTCGTCGACGTCGTGGGTGGGCAGGTGGGTGTAGCCGTGCTCCTCGGCGAGTTCGACGACCGTCCGCGGACGGAGTCCGCCGTCGAGGTGGTCGTGCAGCAGGACCTTGGGCAGCGAGCGGATGAGCGTCGTGTCGAGTGCGGTCATGCAGCGACGCCCTGGTCGAGTCGACGCAGCGGCATGTCGGCGGGTCGCTGCAACCAGTTCCAGTCGGGGTAGTCGGCAGTACCGGAGATGCAGTGGAGGGTGTAGGCGTGGCGGCTCACCGGCGACCGGTTGACGTCGCTCCAGTGAGGGAGGAGCCCGTCGAGCAGCACCAGCGTCCCGGCGGGGACGGGGAGCGGAACCAGATCGGCCGGGTCGGGCAGGGGAGCGGTGTCATGGATCTCGAAACGGGTGCCGTCGCTGTCGCTCGGACCAGCCCGATGGAAGGTCTTGCGCAGCGTGGTGCGGTGCCCGCCGGTGGCGGCCCACAGGCAACCGTTCTCGAGCGTGGCGTCCTGCACTGCGAACCAGAAGCCGGTCACGGTGATCGGGTCGGTGTAGAGGAAGGTGGCGTCCTGGTGGCAGCCGACCTCACCACCGATGAGCGGCTGCTTGAAGATGTACATGCTCTGCAGGGCCAGTGCATCGGCCATGCCGATGTCGGCGGCCACCTTGGCGAGATCGCTCGTGTAGGTGAAGCGCTCGAACGTCGGGTCGAGGTCGTGCTGGGCGTGCCCGATCTTGTTGATGCTGAGGTGCTTGGGCTGACGGAGGGTGCCGTCGGGTCCGAACGCCTCTTCCTCGAAGAAGCAGTGGACCCGACCGCCCGACGAGAGGAACTCCTCGTCGCTGGCCCGCTCCTGCTCGTTGGTGGTGAAGACGCTGCGATGGTGCTCGGCGTCGAAGTCGTCGACGATGGCCTCGGCAGCGGCCTTGAGGTCGCGGCAGGCGGCCGAATCGGCGAAGTCGGGAATGACGAGGAACCCGTCGGTGTGGAACCGCTCGATCTGTTCGTCGGAGAGGACCTGTGACATGCATCCAGCGTAGGGGTCCGGTGGAGGCCCGCTGGCATCGCCCCTACGCTGCACCCATGGAAGAGCGCCCCCTCACCGTCCTCGGAGCCACCGTCCGGCACGCCATCGACCACGTCGAGGTCTTCCCTGCTCCGGCCAACGTCACCCGGGTTCGCTTCACGAACGACGAGCTGACCTCGATGTGCCCGGTGACCCAGCAGCCCGACCTGGCGACCGTCGTCATCGAGTACGAGCCGGCCGAGTGGTGCATCGAGTCGAAGAGCCTCAAGCTCTATCTCTGGAGCTTCCGCGACCGGGCCGTGTTCGCCGAGGCCCTCTCGGCCGAGATCGCCGGCGAGGTCATGGCCACGGCACGCCCGCGATGGGTACGCGTGACGCTGACCCAGCGCCCCCGTGGTGGTATCGAGGTCGAGGCCGTCGCCGAACTGAGGTCGTGACGCTCCGGCCGCCCGCCTGACCGCCACCGGAGTGCCAGACCGCCACCGGAGTGTCAGACCGCCACCGGAGTGCCAGACCGCCACCGGAGTGCCTGACCGCCGATGGAGTGCTCACTCCGACCCCGTTGGGCACCTGGCACTCCAACGGGGCTGTGGCACTCCGCCGGAGCTGTGGCACTCCAGTGGATCAGGCTCGGGTCAGTGGTTCTCGCCGGGCCGGTACGGCTGGCCGGCGTGGGCCGGAGGACGCAACTGCTGGCGGGCACCGGCGAGGACGAGGAGCGTGACCACGTACGGGGTGGCCGTCACGAGGGTCTCGGGTACCTCGGCGACCGCGGCGTAGATCCACACCGCCACGGCAGCGGTCACGAGTGCGGCCGATCCCGTGCTGAACTGGCGGCGCCGGACGAGGGTCACTGCGACGAGGAGCAGGATCACCGCTCCGACGAGGAACAGGGCGGGCACGTTCTGGTCGTCGCGGTACTTGAGCGCCGTCGGGAATCCGAACAGCAGGGCGCCGCGGAAGACGCCGAGTGGGGTCCAGTTGCCGAAGATCGTCGTGGCGAGGCCGATGTAGCCCTGGCCGCCCGTCTGGCCCTGACGGTAGGTGCTGGTGAACACGCACGACAGGTAGGCGCCACCGAACGCCGCGAGCGCTCCGCTCACGGCCATGGCCTGGTAGCGGAGGCGGTTGATGTGCACACCGAGGCTCTCGCCGGCGGCCGGCGACTCGCCCGAGGCGCGCATGCGGAGTCCGAAACGGGTGCGCCACAGCAGCCACATCGTGAACGGGATGAAGGCGAGCGCCAACACCGTGGGCAGGTAGACGTCGCTCGTGAGTCCACGCAGGAAGCCGGCGATGTCGGGGATCAGCGGAATCGAGTGCTGGCGCTCGATCCAGCCGAGGATGTCGGGGCTGCGCCACGAACCGATCCGGCCACCGGTGAGGAACGGCATGTCGAACTCGCCGTAGCCGCCCTTGCCCGTGGGTGACTGGCTCTCGCCGGCACCCTTCTTGCCCTTGAAGGCGATGATCGAGAGGTACTCGGTCGAGCCTGCCGCCAGCACGTTGATCGCGATACCCGACACGACGTGGTCGACGTTGAAGCGGACGGTGGCGACGGCGTGGATCAGGCCGACGAGCGCGCCACCGCACATCGCGATGGCGATCGCGGGCCACGAGCCCCACTGGTAGGCAGCCCACCCACCGAGCCACGAACCGACGATCATCATCCCTTCGATGCCGATGTTGACGATGCCGACGCGCTCGGCCCACAGACCGGCGAGCCCGGCGAGCAGGATCGGCGTGGCGACGCGCAGGGTCGACGAGACGGTGCCCGAGCTGGTGATGTCGTCGGCGCCGGTGATGATCCGGACGATCGACAGCACGAGCAGCGCAGCGAGCGACAGCACCATCGTGCGACGGCGGCGGCTGAGGCCGCCCCACCACGACGTGGTCGAGGTCGAGTCGGGGGTCAGGGTCTCGGTGCTCATGCGGCTGCCACCTCCACGGCGCGACGCTCGAGTTCGGCGGCCGCCCGTCGTTGGATCCGGCGTTCGTCCCATCTCTTGACGGCGCCGTTGATGATGACGACGGCGAACACGATGATCCCCTGCATGATCGTGACGATCTCCTTGGGGATCTCCTCGAGCTGCAACTTGCCGCTCGCGGCGCTCAGGAAGCCGAAGAGCAGACCGGAGAACAGGATGCCCACCGGATGGTTGCGGCCGAGGAGCGCCACGGCGATGCCGTTGAAGCCCTGCTGCTCGGCGAGGCCGTTCTGGTAGGCGTGGACGTCGCCGAGCAGTGCTCGCATGCCGACGAGACCGGCGAGGGCGCCCGAGAGGAGCATCGAGATGGCGACCATCCGCATGGGGTTGACGCCGGTGACGCGGGCGGCGCCGGGGTTGCCACCTGACGCGCGCAGCCGGAAGCCGAACTTGGTCTTCCAGACGAGGACGTAGAAGAAGACGAGCACCAGCAGCGCCACGACGAGCATGCCGTTGAGTCGGCGGTCGACGAAGTCGGGGAACCATGCCGAGGTGGGCAGTTCCTTGGTCTTCACCAGCAGGCTCGCCGAGTCGGTCTCCTCGCGGAAGAACACGTCGAAGCTCCAGGCCACCAGCGCGAGCGCCACGAAGTTGAGCATGATCGTGCTGATCACCTCGTTGACGCCACGGCGGACCTTGAGGTACCCGGCGATCCCGGCCCATGCGGCGCCCGACACCATCGCGACGACGAGGCAGAACAGCACGTGGAGTGGGGCGGGCAGTTCGACGAGACCACCGACGACGGCCGTGCTCAGGAGCGCGACACGCATCTGACCCTCGACGCCGATGTTGAACAGGTTCATCTTGAACCCGATGGCCACGGCAGCGGCCGAGATGAACAAGGGCGTCGCTCGGTTGAGCGCATCCTGGAGCACCTTGCCCTCGGACGCTGCGCCGAACAGGGTCGAGTAGGCCTTGATCGGATCCTTGCCGGTGACCTTCAACAGCACGGCGCAGATCACGAGGGCGACCACGACGGCGAGCACCGAACTGGCCGACGTGACGAGCATCCTCTGGAGGCGGTCCTTCTTCATCAGTGCGTCTCCTGCATCTCGCCGGTCATGAACGAGCCGAGCAGTTCGGGTGTGGCGGTCTCTGGATCGAGGTGGGCCGTGATGCGGCCGTCGAAAGCGACGAGGATCGTGTCGGAGAGGCCGATCAGTTCTTCGAGGTCGGCCGAGATCAGCAGCACGCCGAGGCCGTTGTCGCGCGCCCGGCGCAGTTCTTCCCAGATGGCGGCCTGGGCGCCGATGTCGACTCCTCGGGTCGGGTGTGCCGCGAGCAGCACCTTGGGGTTGCTCGCCATCTCGCGGCCGACGATCAACTTCTGCTGGTTGCCGCCCGACAGAGCGAACGCCGGCACCTGCTCACTCGGCGTCCGCACGCCGAACCGCTCGATGACGGTGCGTGAGTCGGCCTCCATGCGCCGTCGCACGGTGAACGGTCCGCTGGTCATCGAGGGGTCCTCCTCACGACCGAGGAAGGTGTTCTCCCAGAGCGGGGCCTCGAGCAGCAGACCTTCGCGGTGGCGGTCGAAGGGGATGTACGACAGGCCGAGTGCCAGACGGTCGCGTGTCTCCGCGTTCGTGACGTCGCGGCCCTCGAGGTGGATCGACCCGCGTTGCGCAGCCACGAGCCCGAGGATGGCCTCGCAGATCTCGAGCTGGCCGTTGCCCTCGACGCCGGCGATGCCGACGATCTCCCCGGCCCGCACGGCGAACGAGATGGCCTCGAGCGCGAGCTTCGAGCCGGGGGCGTGGCCGGCCACGTCGAGCCCGGTGATCTCGAGCACGACCTCGTCGCCGATCGCGGACTCGCGGCCCGAGGGATCGGGGAGTTCGCTGCCGACCATCAACTGGCCCAGCGCACGGCGGTCGACCTCGGCCGGCGTCACGGTCGCCACGGTGGTGCCCTGGCGAATGATGGTGATCTCGTCGCTGACGGCGAGGACCTCGTCGAGCTTGTGGGAGATGAAGATCACGGTGGCGCCCTCGGCGACGAGTCGCTGGAGGTTGACGAACAGTTCGTCGACCTCTTGAGGGACGAGCACGGCAGTCGGTTCGTCGAGGATCAGGATCCGGGCACCTCGGTAGAGCACCTTGAGGATCTCGACCCGCTGACGCTGGCCGATACCGAGCGAGGAGACCGGGGCGTCGAGGTCGAAGTGGACGCCGAGCGACGCCATCAGCGTATGGAGGCGTTCGCGAGCCTCGCCCAGCTTCAGGACACCACGTCGTCCGACGGGCTCGGCGCCGAGGATGACGTTCTCGAGCACCGTGAGGTTGTCGGCGAGCATGAAGTGCTGGTGGACCATGCCGATCCCGGCGGCGATGGCCTCGGTGGGGCTTGACATCACCAGTTGCCGACCCTCGACGGTGATCGTCCCCTCGTCGGGTTGGTGCATGCCGTAGAGCGTCTTCATCAACGTCGACTTGCCGGCGCCGTTCTCGCCGACGATGGCGTGGATCGTGCCGCTACGCACGCGCAGGTCGATGTCGTAGTTGGCCCGCACGCCCGGGAAGGTCTTGCCGATCCCCTCCAGGACGACCGCGTCGACGGCCGTGTTCTCGCTCACGCACATCCCCCTTCAGGACCGTGCGGTCATCATTCCACAACGGAGTGTGACCGCCGGAAAACGGGACGACCCCCGGGCCGGAGCCCGGGGGTCGTGTCGATCGAACCGATCAGGTGATCGGCAGATCAGGATCAGGGAGCCGTCGGGACCGTGATGGTGCCGGCGATGATCTCGGCCTTGAGGGCCTCGAGCTGATCGATGAAGTCGGTGAGGTAGTCACCCGACGTGGCGTAGCCCACGCCGTCGACGCTGAGGTCGAACACCTTGATGCCACCGGCGGTGTCACCCTCGGCGACGGCCTTGATGGTCTCGTAGACGGCGACGTCGACCCGCTTGAGCATCGAGGTCAGGATGACCGCCTGCGCCTCGGGCGAACCCGCGGTCAGGTACTGGTCGCTGTCGACACCGATGGCCCACTTGCCGGCCTCGATGGCGGCCTCGATGGTGCCCGCACCCGAACCGCCAGCGGCGGTGTAGATGACCTCGACACCGTCGGCGTACCAGCCAGCGGCGATTTCCTTGGCGCCGGCGACGTTGCCCCATGCGCTGTTGTCACCAGCCGGTCCGAGGTACTTGACCTCGACCGTGATGTTCGGGTTGACGTGCTTGGCGCCCGCGGTGTAGCCGGCCTCGAACTTCTTGATGAGGTCGATCTCCTGGCCACCGATGAAGCCGATGTGGTCGCAACCGCACTTGAGGGCGGCAGCGGCACCGACGAGGAACGAACCCTGCTCCTCGGCGAACACGAGGCTCTTGACGTTGGGCTGATCGACGACCGAGTCGACGATGCCGAAGGTCACGTCGGGGTTGGCGGCGGCGATCTCGTTCATCGGATCGGTGAACATGAAGCCGACACCGACGATGGCCTTGGCGCCACCCTCGACGAGCAGCTCGAGGTTGGCCTTACGGTCCTCGTCGACAGTGGCCTCGAGTTCCTTGACCTCGATGCCGAGATCGGCAGCGGCCTTGTCGGCACCGACGCCGGCCGAGTCGTTGAAGGTGCCGTCGCCACGGCCACCGGTGTCGAACGCGACGCCGGCGATGAGATCGCTCGACGGGGCAGCGGCCTCGGTGGTCTCCGCGGCTGCGGCGGTGGTCTCGGTGCTGCTCGTCTCGTCGTCGCCGCAGGCGGCGGTCACGAGGCCGAGGGCAGCCACGAGGGCAATCGTCACACGACTGCTCTTGCGCATGGTTCTCCCCCTAGGAGTTTGTGGTTGGGTGGATGGAACATCCACTCCGCACCCTAGTCGCGACGGAAGGCTCCCGTTCAGCCGGGCCCGGTGGCCGTCCGTCACGAGGTCTGGGTGCGACCCCTCGCCTGGATGGCGGCTCGCCGCTCGGCGACCTTCTCCGGGCTGAACTGCTCGAGCCGCCAGCGCGAGGCGTTGCGTGCCTCGATGGCCCAACCCTCCGTCTCGGCCGTGATCTCGCCGTAGGTGGCCTTCATCTGGCGCACCCCGGGCTGGTCGTTGCCGATGATGTCGAGGGCGAGGCGTCGGGTGAACGGGAGCAACTCGGCGTGCTCGACCACGTGGTTGACGAGCCCGAACGCGAGCGCCTCGGCAGCTCCCATGAAGTTGCCGGTCAACGACATCTCTCGCGCCCGGCGCACGCCGATGGCCTGGGGGAGCAGGACGGTCAGGCCCCACCCGGGCATCACGCCGACACGCGCATGGGTGTCGGCGAAGGCGGCACGCTCGCTGGCGACGAGGAAGTCGCAGTTGAGGGCGAGTTCGAACCCGCCGGTGACGGCGACACCGTTGACGGCACCGATGAGCGGCTTGGTCACGCCGGGGAACGGGCCCCGGATGCCCGACGCGTTCGTGGTGCCGTCTGCTCCGGTCCCGCCCAGCAACCGGTCGCTCGAGCCGAGCTCCTTGAGGTCGAGCCCTGCGCAGAAGGCCGGATCGCTGCCCGTGAGGATGATGACGTCGACCTCGGGGTCGGCCTCGGCCCGGCCGAGCAGGTCGGGGAGGAGGCGGAGCACCGCCGACGAGAGGGCGTTGCGGGCCTCGGGACGGTTCAGCGTGATGGTGGCGATGCGCTCGCTCACCTCGTAGAGGACGACGTCGGTCATGGGACGGCACGTTGCCACACGGGCGGGTCGACGTCAGGGTCGGACGTCGCGTGGAGTGTGCGCCTCTGGTCAGCGCACGTCGGCGAGGCGCACCAAGGTGGCGGCGATCCAGCCGCCGAGCGCTCCGAAGTGTTCGTCGAGTTGGCTGTTCGTGCCGTCGGCCAGGGTGGCCTCGGCGAGTTCGTACAGCCCCTCGTAGGTGACCTCGACGGCGTGCTGGGCGTCGGTGTCGAGAGAGTCGTCGGGGTCGTCGCCGGTCACCCCGCCGTGAGCGGTCTCCATCGTGATGCCGACCCGTTCGAGCCGGTCGGCACCGAGCAGCGGGCTGGTTCCGGGTGTCGCTGCGGCCACCACGGAGGCGGCAGGGATCCCGGCGAGGTTCTGGGCGTGGAACACGACCTCGACCTCGATGGCGGGCAGACGCTCGAGGATCTCGTCGACGTACCACTGGCGATAGGCCGCTTGGCTCCACGCCGGCCAGTCGAGGGTGATGTGGGCCACGACGTCGGGTGGCAGACCTTCGCCCGGGAGTCCGTAGCTCGTCTCCCACGTGAGGTCGCCCGACAACACGTCCGACTGGAAGCGCTCCTCGAAGGGCTGCCGTTCGAGGAACGCGCCCTCGAAGGCGTCGCGCAGGGCGCCGATGGCGTCGGTGAACACGTGGTCGAGCACGGGGGAACGGTAGCCGTGACGGGCGACGGCAGGGGACACGGCGACGGCGGCACGGGCGACACCGGCGGTGCTCACGGCGATGGCGCGACGCGCCCGGATGGCTACGGTGTCCGCATGTCTCTCGTCCTGCTCGAGGTGGCCGACGGTGTCGCCACCCTCACCCTCAACAACCCGTCCGAGCGCAACACGCTGACCGCTCCGATGGTCGCCGAGATCGTGGCCGCGATGGATTCGGTGGAGGCCGACTCGTCGGTCGGCGCCGTGGTCGTCACGGGCGCCGCTCCGGCGTTCTGCGCGGGCGCCAACCTCGGCAACCTCGCCGAGGCCACCAAGGAGAGCCTCGGAGGCATCTACGAGGGTTTCCTGCGTATCGCCCGCAGCCCTCTGCCCACCATCGCCGCCGTCAACGGCGCCGCTGTCGGTGCCGGCATGAACCTCGCGCTCGGTTGCGACCTCCGGCTCGCTGCACGCCGTGCGAAGTTCGACACGCGGTTCCTGCAGATCGGCATCCACCCCGGCGGTGGGCACACCTGGATGCTCCGCCGCATCGCCGGTCCGCAGGCGGCGTTCGCCGGCGTGGTCTTCGGCGAGATCATGGATGGCGCCGAGGCCGAGCGGGTCGGTCTCGTCCACCGCTGTGTCGACGACGACCAGCTGGCCGAGGTCGCCCACACCATGGCGGCCCGTGCCGCGGCCGCTCCCCGCGAGTTGGTGATCGAGGTCAAGCGCACGATCCAGGACATGGCCGACGTGACCACCCACCCCGACGCCGTCGACCGCGAACTCACCCCGCAGGTGTGGAGCACCCGGCAGCCGTGGTTCGCCGAGCGACTCGCTGCGTTGCAGCAGAAGATCAGCTCGAAGCCGGCCTGACCCACCCAGTGCCCGCGCACAGCGGGAGAAAAGCGCGCAGTTTCGTTACGCGTAATCCCTCCCGCGCCGCGCTCGCGTGTTCTACGGTGCGCGTACGGCAGGCAGCCGTACGTTCCGACGAACACGGGAGGTACTCATGAGCCAGCGCCATCGCAGTCACGACGTGGCACCGCCACCGAAGATGGACCTGCGAGCCCATGCCCACAACGAGCGGCATCGCATTCACAGCGAGCTGCACCACGTGGCCGACATGGTGAGCTCGGGCCTCGAGCCCGACGAGGTGCACGAGCCGGGTCGTGCGTGGGTGCCGATGCACCACCACGACGCCGACAAGGCCCGCAAGAAGGCCAGCCCGAGGGCGCTGCGCCACTGGAAGGTGAAGGCCTGGAAGCGGCGCAGCACCGTGCGTCGGGCCAAGGCCCAGGCCTTCTGCCTCGCTGCCGAACAGGCCTGACCGACCTCAGCCGCGGGTCGCGTCGGGCACCGTGCCCGGCGCGATCCACGTGTCGGTCAGTTCACCGCGCCGCGCATCCCATTCCTCGGCCGTGATGCCGTGGCGGACATGGTCCTCCCACGTGCCGTTGATCTCGAGGAATCCCTTGGCCACGCCTTCCTGGCGGATCCCGAGGACGTCCATCACTCGCAGGCTGTTGGCGTTGCGCGGCACGATGCAGATCTCGATGCGGTGCAGGCGCAACACCTCGAACGCGAACCGGAGCACCACGGCCACGCCTTCGGCGACGTACCGGTGTCCGGCCTTGTCGCGGTCGATCCAGTAGCCGATCGTGCCCGTCTGCTGGGCGCCGCGGACGACACCGTTGAGGTTGATCTCGCCCGACAGTTCGCCGGCCACGAACAGCCCGAAGCCGTACCCGGCACCCATCTGCCGTTCGCGCTCTTTGGCGCTGCAGCGCGACGCGAAGGCGTCGCGGTCGCGGGTCGCGTCGAGCAGGTGCGCCGGGCGCAGAGGCTCCCAGGGCGTGAGCCACTCCTCGTTGCGAGCGCGGACGTCGCGCCACCGGTTCCAGTCGCCGGCCACCAGTGGACGGAGCATCACGCGCCGCCCGTAGAGGCGCAGGGCGGTCGACCCTGACGGTGACGACGGGTGGAAGCCGGTGTCGCTCATGACCGGATGACGACCCCGTCGCACGACATCCGGCGGAGGAACGCGACCGTGGCGCAGGCGAGGCCGAGGACGCGCACGACCTCGTCGGCCGGGAGACCGGGGTTGGCCGCCCGGTCGCGGGAGGCCTCGGTGACCAACGTGCGGAAGACCTCCTCGATCTCGGAGCGGCCGAGGGTGCGGGGGAGGTCGACCACGAGTCCCGCCTCGACGTGGGCGAGGGTCGCGGCGCCGTCGAGGTGCCACACGTCGACGAACTCGAGGTGTGGATGGTCGCGGACGGCGTCGTCGAGGTGGTCGGCGAACCAGCCGATGGCGTTGGTCAGTTCCTCGGCGTGGGGCGGGTCGTGGGTGAGGAGGTCGTCGAGGGTCTCGGTGCCGACCGGCATCGTCCAGTCGACCGATCCGGCCTGCACCCGCGTCTGTCGCGGCCCGAGGACGACGAGTCCGGCATCGGCCGCGGGCGTGGTCGAGGAGGCGACAGCACCGCTCGGCTCGAGGTGGTCGACGACCCACCGCCCGACGGCATCGTCGCCTCCGGCGAGGTGGAACGCGAGGTGGGCGTGGAGGCACTTGACGCCCTCCCTGGTACCGCCGACGCCGGCAGAGGGACGCGGGCCGGTGTGATCCTGCGGGATGGCGGCATCGCGGTCGGCCGCGTAGCGGGCGTGGGCTCCGGCGATCTCCTGGGCGTCGACCTCGGCCTCGGCGCGACGCACTCCGCCGTCGGCCTCGAGCCGGCTCACACGACGGAGCAGGTCGCGCCCTGCGAGCCAGTAGCGCGTCGGCATCGGCGTGCCGTCGTGGAGGAAGGGCGCGTTGCGGATGACCACGGGGTCACCGTCGTCGGAGCGGACGACGACCTCGAAGTCGCACTGTGGCTCGCGCCCGAGCAGCTCGGCCACGCGCGCCCTGTCGGCGTGGTCGGCGGGTGTCACTTCCGGCGGCGGAAGAGCAGGAGGAGGAGCAGCAGACCGCCGAGTGCGGGGAGGAGGCGCTTGGCCATCGCTCCACCGGCGAACTCCGAGAGCTCGATCGGCTCGGCGGCCGGACCCTGGATCTTGCGAACGGTCGGAGCAGCGCCCGCCTCCGCAGTGGCCGGAGCCTCGGCGGGGTGGGTGGCCGCCGCGGCGGCGACCTCTTCGGCGTGGTGCACGGCCTCGGCGGCGGCCGCCTGGGCCTCTTCGGGTGTGTCCGACTCGGCGTCGAGCATCGTGTTGAGGTTGTTCGAGAACTGAGCCATCAGCTTCTCGCTGACGTCGCCCATGATGCCGCGCCCGAACTGGGCGACCTTGCCGCTGACGCGCAACTCGGTGCTGACGACGACCTTGGTGACATGGGCCGAGACGGCCTCGAGCTGGGCGGTGATGAGCGCGTCGGCCGAGCCCTTGCCGCCGGTGTCGCGGCCCTCGCCCTTGAGGACGGCGCGGTGGCCAGCGTCGTCGCGCTCGACGAAGCTCGCCTGGCCCTTGAACGCAGTGGAGATCGGCCCGAGCTTGACCTTCACGACGCCGCGGTACACGTCGCCCTCGATCTCCTGGAGCTGGGCTCCCGGCATGCACGGGGCGATGCGCTCGACATCGGTGAGCACGGCCCAGGTGTGATCGATCGAGCGGTTGACGGTGAACTCGTTCAGCAGCTGTTCCATCGGCGGAGATCCTCCTGGGTGTCGATGTCGGTTCCCGAGCCTACGCACTGCACGGCGCACACCCACTCGGGGTGGGCACGCATCAGGGTGCGGGCGCCGTCGTCGCCGTCGAGCCCGCGGAGCAGGTCGAAGAGTGAGCGGTCGATACGAACGGGGTGGGGGCCGCGGCCGCCGGGATAGTCGGCGACGACGAGGCGGCAGGTCGGATCGGCGAGGCGGACGGCGCGCCACGCGTCGGGGCCGATGCCCGGCTGGTCGGCGAGGCCGACGGTGAGGTGGAGGGCGCCGCGCTCCTCGGCGACCTCGACCGCCCGCGTCACCGAGCCGGACTGCCCCTCGGGCCACCGGGTGTTGTCGACGACCACCACGGGTGGGGATCCGGCGGGGAGATCGGGGAGGGGTCCGAGATCGACGGCGCCCCGGACGACGATGACGAGGTCGTGACCGCCCCCGCAGGCCGCGAGAAGGGCGTGGTGCCACAGCGGTCGCCCGTCGACGAGGGCTCGCAACTTGTGCTCGGGCCCGGCGAAACGGGTGCCGGCACCGGCGGCGAGCAGGGCGGCGACGGCCGGTGCCGGGTCGGTCGAGGGGTGGGGATCCACACCCTCACGGTAGGTGGCCGGGTGACCGCGATCACATGACGGATTGATGACGAAATGACGACTGTCGCGTTGATTATTGCGAAATGGTGACGCTACGGTGTCGATCCGTCATGAAGTTCTCGACCCCGTTCCGTCGTCGGTTCGCACCGGCCACCCTCGCCCTGGCGCTCGTCGCCGGTGCGTCGGCCGCCGGTGTCGTCACCAGCGTCGTCGACGGGTCGGTCGTCTCGGCCGCCGATGCCTCGACGCGGCCCGCCCCGACCTGGAGCCCGATGGAGTCGGTGCCGGTCGGTCTGCGCGGTGCCCAGTCGGGTCCGCTCGCCGACGAGCCGCTCGCTGCTCTCGCCCGGTTCGCCCTCGACACCCAACTGCAGGTCGAGCGGTCGGGCGACACCGCCGCCGCGGCCCGCTTCGGTCACCTGCGCGACGCCGTGGCCGCCCAGGTCGCCCAGCGCCTCGTCCTCGATCCGCTCGTCGTGCAAGCAGCGTGGAGCGACGCCGACACGACCCACCAGCTCGCTCTGTTGGCCGCGCTCACGCAGCTCGGTACGCCGTACCACCGCTACGCCGAGTCGCCCGACGAAGGCTTCGACTGCTCAGGCCTGACCGGTTGGGCATGGGCGCAGGCCGGAGTGGCGCTGCCCCGATCGAGCTGGCAGCAGATCCGCGCTGCGGCCGACGAGACCTCGGCCACGGCGCAGGCCGGCGATCTCGTGTACTACCCCGGCCACGTGATGATGTGGCTCGGTGTCGACCGGGCCGTCGTTCACGCCCGCCAGACCGGCGACCCCGTGATGGTCGACCTCTTCGCCGAGCGCCGCGTCGGTCACGTGCAGTTCGGCTCGCCGACCGCCTGAGCCGTCACCGCCCGTCGGCGGTCGAGCCGGAGGAGCGGGTGAGCCGGATGAGTGGGTCGCGCCGGATCAGTGGATCGGGCCGTCGGTCCGGCTGAGCGGGACGGCCGGACGGCCGGTGCGTCGCGCCACGACCTCGGCGCAGATGGCGATCGCTGTCTCCTCGGGCGTGCGCGCACCGATGTCGAGACCGATCGGTGACATCAGCCGGGCCAGATCGGTGGGGTCGGTCACGCCTGCATCGGCGAGCCGGTCGAGTCGGGTGGCGTGGGTCTTGCGGCTACCCATCACGCCGATGTACCCGACGCTGGTGGCGAGCGCACCCTGCACGGCAGGGACGTCGAACTTGGGGTCGTGGGTGAGGATGCACACAGCGTCGTGGGGTCGCAGTGTGTGGCCGCGACGCTCGAACATCGGGCCAGGCCACGACACGACCACCTCATCAGCCATCGGGAAGCGTCGGCGGGTGGCGAAGACCTCTCGTGCGTCGCAGACCGTGACGCGGTAGCCGAGAACCTTGGCGACCTTGGCGAGCGCGGCGGTGAAGTCGACGGCCCCGAAGATCCACATCTGCGGCGGCGGCGCCCACGACTCGACGAAGGTGGTGACGACGGGCGTGTCGACGAGGTCTTCCGGCGTGGTCTGTCCGGCGGGTCCGTAGTGGCGGATTCCGCTCCGGCCGGCCTCGAGTTCGCCGAGGGCGTCGCGGGCCGCGACCCGGTCGAGGTCGGGGTTCCCCAACGAACCGAGCGGTTCGATGTCGGGGCCGACCACGAGCTTGGCTCCCGTTCCCGGTCCCTCGACGACCGTGACGAGCGCGACGGGGAGCTGCTCGGCGATCCGCTGGCGCAGGAGCGCCGACATCGTGCGGCTCACCAGTCGAACTCCTCGATGTAGAGGCGGATCGTGCCGCCACACGTGAGGCCGACGGCGAAGGCGTCGTCGTCGCTGTAGCCGAAGGTCACGATGCGCGCCGGTGCCTCGCCGGCGAGGACGGCCAGCGCCTCGGACACGACGGCTCCTTCGACACAGCCACCGCTCACGCTGCCGGCCACCTCACCGCGCTCGCTGACGGCCATCGCGGCGCCCGGCTCACGCGGGCCCGAACCGAGGATGTCGACCACGCGGGCGATCGCGACCCGTTGGCCGTCGGCGACCCAGCGGTCGATGTCGTCGAACAGGTCCTTCATCGGTGGCCTCCCGGTCCGGAGGAGATGACGTCGGCGAGCCGTTCCATGGCATCGAGACTATGCCCCTCGACGAAGTCGTGGCAGTAGGGAAGGGCGGCGGCCATCCCGCGAGCGAGTGGCGCGTAGCCGGG
>Ga0172373_10000845_pt1 | contig 50519 bp, 55 predicted proteins | sample Lak10m_2_FD_114546 | JGI IMG/M metagenome (GOLD analysis project Ga0172373, IMG submission 114546) | Freshwater microbial communities from Kabuno Bay, South-Kivu, Congo - kab_092012_10m | ecosystem: Environmental > Aquatic > Freshwater > Lake | place: Democratic Republic of the Congo... | reverse complement strand
CAGCAGTTACATCCAGGCCAGTGCAGCAGCCCTGGTCAAGTTTTTTAACTGCGCTGCCAAACCCATTGGTTTTCGAGATAGAGTACCCACCAGTGTCCAGCGCTTTTCCAGAATATGTTCAAATGGAAAGGGACTTTGCTGAGTTTGAGAATCTCTCCTGGTTCTAGCCATGGCTGTTGAACCCCGGCAATTGGTCGTGGTCGGGGCGGGGGCCGCCGGGGTATTTGGGGCGATCGCCGCCGCCCAGGCCAATCCGGCCCTGGCGGTCACCATCCTCGAGGCTGGCCCTGCTCCCCTGGCTAAGGTCCGCATCTCCGGGGGGGGCCGCTGCAATGTCACCCACGCCTGTTTTGACCCTGCCCTATTGGTGACCCACTATCCCCGCGGTGCCAGGGAGTTGCGGGGTGCCTTTAGCCGTTTCCAACCGAGGGATACCCTGGCCTGGTTTGAGCAGCGGGGGGTGACCCTGAAGAGGGAAGCGGATGGGCGCATCTTTCCCCGCAGTGATGACTCTGCCACCATTATTGACTGCCTGCTAGAGGAGGTTGCCCGACTGGGGATCGCCCTCCACCTGCGACAGGCGGTGGTGCAGGTGGAGCGTCAAGGCCAGGGATTTGGGGTGACCACCCGGGGAGGTCAGCGGTGGTACGGCGATCGCCTGCTGCTGGCCACTGGCAGCGGTGGGGTAGGCTACCGCCTGGCCCAGACCCTAGGCCATACCCTGGTGCCCCCGGTCCCGTCCCTGTTTACCTTCACCATTCCCGATCCCCAGCTGCGCAGCCTGGCCGGCGTAGCCCTACCTGCCGTCCACCTCAAGCTGGTCTTGGAATCGGCCCAGCCCCTGGAGCAGACCGGTGCCCTACTGATCACCCATTGGGGCATGAGTGGCCCGGCGGTGCTCAAGCTCTCAGCCTTTGGGGCCATGCCCCTACACCGCCAGGGTTATCGGGCTACCCTGGTGGTCAACTGGTTGCCCGGTAGGGCCACCCCAGAGCAGGGGAGGCCAGCCAGCCAGCCCCCTGTCCCAGGTTCAGCTCCTAGAAAGCAACCCGATCCTAGGGGTTCTCGCCAAAGCCCTACCTCCCCAGATCAATGGCGTCAAACCCTGCTGGCCTTTAAGCAGGAGCAGGGTAAACGGTCTCTGGCCAGTGCTACCCCCTGTCCCCTGCCTCGTCGGTTATGGCAATACCTGGTCCAGCATCGGGCCGGCTTACCAGCGGATTTGACCTGGGCCAGTCTTTCCAAACCCCAGTTACATCGTTTGCTAACCTGCCTCACCGCCGATGCCTATGCGATCGCCGGCAAAGGGGTATTCAAGGAGGAATTTGTTACCTGCGGCGGCATTGACCTGCGGGAGGTCAACTTTCAAAGCCTGGAGAGCCGCCGTTGCCCAGGCCTTTACCTGGCCGGAGAATTACTTAATATCGATGGCATTACGGGTGGGTTTAACTTTCAAAATGCCTGGACTACGGGTTGGCTAGCCGGCCAGGGGATGGCGGGGACTCACTTAAATAACAAAACTTCCGCACCCGATCAAACTCGGCATCCTGCCAGGAATAGGCAAAATGACTGATCGCCTGAATCTCTGGAACGGCTCGCTGAATTGCCTCCATTTGAGTTTCCAGAGCGGGCCGATTATAGGTGGGTTTACCCCAGACCCCAGCAATGGCCGGCATGATCAGGGGTGAATTAGGACTGGGAGCCATCCCTACCACGCGACGAATGCCGTCAAGAATACAGCCGGTATGGCCACAAACAGCATAGGCCATGGGGTGCCAGGCGAGGGCGGTGGGGAAGCGTTGCCAGTATTGCAGACGGGAGTCAAAGCCCCCGGTACCAACAGTTTGGTTGCCCTCGGGGAAAAACACTGCCCCCGCCCCCAGCCCCATGCGTTGCACCTGGGCCTGGGCCTGGTTAAGAAAGTCGACCACCCCCTGAACGGCATGGGCTACGGTCAGCTGCCACAGTTCTGCCTGTAATTGGGGCCGCAGGCTGGGGGCGGTTGGCGGCGGTTCATCGGGCTGGCGCGGGGTAGAGGCAGCACGGCTCTGCCATAGGGGTTCAGGTTCGTTGGGGTAGAGGCTGCGGACATCATCGATGTCGGCGTCGATCAGGTAGCCGCGGCTGATGTAGCGACGCATCAGTTCCAGCCCCTGGTTATTGGAGGCCCGCTGAAATAGGGCATCCCGGGAGGCCTGGCCGTAGATCCAGAGATCATCAACGCTATCCGCCACTGAGTTGGGCCCCACCCCCCGGGGATAGCGGACGTAGTCAAACAGGACATTGTCTGGCTGCCGACGCAGGATCGCCCCTAGCATCTGGCTGTAGTCAGACCATGCCTGGGGATGGTAGGGGTCGACAAACACCTCATCAGGGTTACTGGAGGCTCCAGATTTGGCGTAGGTAAAGGTACTATGGCCCTGGCCATTGAGGGCCAGGACCTCCTCACGATCCTCCCGCAGGCCATAGGAGTAGCCAAAGTTGAGCGTAAAGAGCCAGGCATCCACCTTCAGCCCCCGTTCTCGCCCCTTGGCGATCGCTTCCGCCAGCAGGTCCCGTCGTTCGTAGCCAGGGGCTTGCACCACCGATGGCCAGATGGTGGGGTTATCCGCCTTAGGGAGGAGTACCTGGCCACCATAGAAGGCCTCCACGTAGACTTCGTTGTAGCCCAGGTTTACTACCCGGTCCATAACCGCTTCCAATACCCCCGGTTGGAGATCGCAGGGATATAACCGCACCCAGACCGCCTGTCGGGAGGGCCAGGTCCACGATCGACACCGGCGGACCTCTTCACTGTGCTGACGCACCACCGCCTGGTACCGATCCTGGGCCTGGGGATCGCCGCTAAAGGCTGCTTTCCGGAGGGTCTCCTTGGCGGTGGCAGCTTCCTGACTAACTTGACAGTAGGGATTCAGATCCAGGGCGAGAGCGGGTGACACCATAGTTCCACCACTCATCAAGCTCATAGCCCAGCCTAAGCCCAGGATCAGCCACCTCCCTGGATCGAAGCCTGGCGTGAGATTGGGCATTGAAGCTATGGGTGCCACCGGCCTAGCCATCGCATCTCCTGTGGTAAGCTCAACTGCCCGGGTAGAAGACCCCTCAGGCTCCTATAGTATAGCTACTTTGGCCAGAAGACTTAGAACAGGGTTGATGGACAAGATAACCCTTAGCCAGGTTCCGCCAGGTCAGGATAGTGACTCAGTAGGAGGGCTAACTTCATGCGCGGAATATAGGGCCACCCCCCCTTTGTCTCCATATCCTTGAGTAAGGCGTAGAGGCTGTGGCGGTTATTCGGTAGGGCATCCTGAAAGGCGGTTTCACAGATCTGGCGGTGGCAGGCCTCTAGTAAGCGGAGCAACTCTAGCAGAGCCAGGCTGTCTCCCCGCCGGACTAAGGCCGCTTGCTCAACCAACTGTGCTAAGTCCTGCAAATCTGGGGTCAGGGACTGTTCTTGAGAAAAGGAAATAAACTCAGGCATTGTCTAGATCGAGTATGCTCCAGCAGCTTTTGGCTATAGCTTAATCCCCGCCAGTAGTTTAGGAAAATCTACAGCGTTCCTTTAATCAGTCTTGATGGTTAGGTAGGAGATTGACATAGATTCAGTATGAACCCAGACCCTAGCTTTGGATCACCCTTTCCGGCCCGGAATCTGATTAGATGCTCAACAAGGGGGATAGAGCCATGTAAAATGGTAATTTGAGGCTTTATTTAGGTGTAGCCTCACCTGTTTATAGCTGGGATGGCTTAGCCTGCCTCTATTCGGGGTAGGTGCCCGTGAGCCACTGTGGCTATGCTAAGGTGCCTGCGGGGTCATGGGTTGTACCGTTGAAATTATCTCTGCTGAGCTTCCAGAGCCCCCGCTGTCGACCTCCTATCCTGGGAGGTAGCCTGTTTTACATACTGATTTGAGGTAAACAATGAGGTACCGCGCCCTTATCGTTGCGTTTTTGGCCATTTGTCTGAGCGTACTGACCGCCTGTAGCGAGGCCCCCAGTGCCACCAGCAGTGTGCCGCTCACCTATGACCAAATTCGTAATACTGGTTTAGCTAATAAGTGTCCCCAACTATCGGAAATGACCCGGGGCACCTTGCCCCTGGAGGCGGGTAAAAAGTATCAGTTAGTGGGCATGTGTATCGAACCCACTGCCTATTTTGTCAAAGGGGAAGCTAGCTCTAAGCGTCAGGAAGCTGACTATATCCGTGGTAAAGTGTTAACTCGTTACACCTCTAGCCTTGACCAGGTGCGGGGGGATGTGACGGTTCAGCCTGATGGTAGCCTACTCTTCTCAGAAACCGGTGGCATGGACTTCCAGGCCATTACCGTCCAGTTACCCGGTGGTCAGCAGGAGCCCTTCCTGTTTACCGTTAAGGGACTGGTGGCCCAATCCCAATCGGGCTTGAATGGTATTACCACCTCTACGGACTTTGAGGGTGATTATAAAGTACCCTCCTATCGCACCTCAAACTTCCTGGATCCGAAGGGTCGGGGTCTAGCTACGGGATACGACACGGCGGTGGCCCTGCCCGCCAGTGGTGATAGCGAAGAATACGTTAAGGAAACCACCAAGGCCTTTGATATTGGTCAGGGTCACATTTCCCTACGGGTCTCTAAAATCGACGGCGGCACTGGGGAAATTGGCGGTACCTTTGAAGCCGAACAGCCCTCCGATACAGACATGGGCACCGCTGCCCCAGTGGATATCAAACTCCAGGGGGTTTTCTATGCTCGGCTAGAGGAAGCCTAGAGGGCGTTATGGACTAGTCTTTAGTTCATCATCACCTGGGCCAGAACCAATGTTCTGGCCCATTTTTTATCGACCCTCCCCGAGGTTAAGCCGATCGCTCAATTGTCGCAGGATTTGGGCTAACTCCATATCCTGCTTGATCTGTTTTTCGATTTTAGTGCAGCTGTAGAGGACAGTGGTGTGGTCCTTGCCGCCAAACTCATCACCGATTTTGGGTAAGCTCAGGTTCGTGTGTTGGCGCATCAGGTACATGCCGATCTGGCGAGCCTGGCTAACCTCCCGACGCCGGGAGGCGCCCTTGAGGTCCGCCACAGAGACCTGAAAATGTTCCGCTACCGTCTCCATCACCGCAGCGGGGGAGGCTGCCATTTTCTCGCCGGGTGGGTTGAGCACGGTGCTGAGGTGCTCAACGGTCATCGGCAGGCCCGAAATAGAGGTGTAGGCGATCGCCCGAATCAGAGCTCCCTCCAACTCTCGAATGTTAGAGGTGTAGCTGGAGGCGATGTACTCAATGGCCTGGCGAGGCAGTTGTACCTGCTCATACTCCGCCTTCTTCTGCAGAATAGCGATGCGGGTCTCAAAGTCCGGGGTTTGAATATCAGCAATCAGCCCCATAGAAAAGCGGGAAATCAAGCGCTCCTGCAGGCGGACAATTTGGTGGGGGGGGCGATCGGCGGCCAGAACAATTTGCTTACCGGCTTCGTGCAGGGTATTAAAGGTATGGAAAAACTCCTCCTGGGTATACTCCTTGCCCTCAATGAACTGGATGTCATCTACCAATAAGATATCCACATCCCGGTAGTGAGACCGAAAGTGTTGCATACTATCCTTGCGAATGGCGGCAATTAGGTCATTGGTAAACTGCTCCGTGGAGACATAGGCAACCCGCGCCTGGGGAGCAATTTCCCGACGGTAGTGACCAATAGCCTGCATCAGGTGGGTTTTACCCAACCCCACTCCGCCACATAGAAAGAGGGGATTAAACTCCCGTCCTGGCGCCTCCGCCACCGCTAGGGAGGCAGCATGGGCCATGCGATTGTTGGAGCCCACCACAAAGCGGGAGAATAGCGCCTTGGGGTTGAGGTCGTTGTAGCTGCCTGAATGACTTTCCCGTGGCTCTAGCTCCGGCGATCGCGGCGTTGAGCTAGGAGCTGGCCACTGCCCATTACTGGTGGGTAGGGGTGTCATCCCCATTTCCCCCGACTCTGCCACCGTCACCTGCACTTCCAGGGGCTTGCCCAGCAACGTTTCTACCACCTGAGCGATAGTAGTGACATAGTGTTTCTGTAACCAATTGCGAGCAAAGGGGTTGGGGGTGGAAATCACCAGGGTGGTATCGGTCAGGACCTGAGCTTGGGCTGGTTTAATCCAGGTTTCAAAGGTAGGCGGGCTAAGTTGGGCCTTGAGCTGGCTCAACACCTGTTGCCAGAGCTGATCTAGCGCCTGATCCACGACATACCTCCTTAGGATGGGATGATTTTCAGGGGAAGACGGAAGTGGATCCCGTCAGGAGAGGTGGGTAATCCATGGACAATCGGGCGTGGCCCGAATCTATAGGGTACTCGATACCCGTTCAGAAAAGCGTCTGGAATCTACCGGTGGGGTTCAGGAGTTCATGGCATAGAAATAGAGTAGGAGAAGCTCCCAGGCAAGGACTGGAGGACTGGGGTGGGACAGGTACTGTTGAAATCAAGGTTCAGTCGGAGGTTTGTCCATCATGCTGGAGGAGTATTCTATTTTGACCGTTGGGGATCCCCGTTTGCGGGTGCCATCACAGCCGGTTGTAGATATTCAGGATCCCCAATTGCAACGGTTGATCGACATCCTGTTACAAACTGTCCAGACCGCTAACGGTGTAGGCATTGCCGCCCCCCAGTTGGGCTATCCCCAGCGAGTGCTGGTGTTGGCCTCTCGTCCTAACCCCCGCTATCCCCAGGCCCCCTGGATGGACCCCGTGGTGGTGATTAACCCGGAGACTCTGGCGGTGAGTGATCAGATGGAACGGGGTTGGGAGGGCTGCTTGAGTGTCCCTGGTCAACGGAGCGAAATCGACCGCCATCACCAGGTGGAGGTGACCTATCTGGATCGTCAAGGGCAGCCCCAGCAGCGGGTATGGCAGGGGTTTGTAGCCCGGATCTATCAACATGAGTTTGATCACCTGGAGGGACAGCTATTTATTGATCGCATTGATCCTCAGGCTGAGGTGCTGTCGGAGTCCGCCTACCAAGCTCGGATCGCCTCTGATCCGGGGTTGATTTAGACCCGGGTAAGCTAATCGCTGGTCTACTTATGACAAGTTATGACAAGAGTGCGATTCCGCCCCCTTGCCGTTACCTGGGGCTGGGCGGGTTAACCTTTCTGAAAAATATCCAAGGCTAGGGGTGCAAAAGGAAAAACTGACCTATCCTGGTATGCTATGAATCTTAGCCCTAAAATTGTTCATCTCAATCTACTGGACACCGACTACGCCAAGATCGTGGCGGGGACCAGCATTCCTGCGGAAAACCAGCAACGCCTGGCTCAGGAAAACTATGATTTTGCTAAACTGAGTCAAAACATTGCTCGCTACCGCTATGGTGGGTTAGATCAGCAGGGACAGGATGATGTTCTCTGCACTATTGCCACCACGGCAGGATTATTTTCCCTTGCCGATGTGGAGGATATCAACGATCGCCTCCGCTATACCGGGCGCTTTTACCTCACCGAGGGGGAACGCCAGCAAGTTATTAACTGGCTGATCGATGAGCTCGGGGTCGATCTGGATGCCTTAGATTGAGGAAATACCCTCCTGGCTCACCACCGATGCCCAACCTGACACCTCGACCTGAGGTGTCAGGTTGTCCTCAGCTTGAGCTGGAGGATTGAGCAGGATCGACGCGGCAGCGATCGCTACAGCTCGCCTCTGCCCGTTGAGCTACCAGGGTGGCTAGAGGGGGTCGGCCGGTGAGGGCTAATCGCCAGTTAGCCCAAATCCCATAAAGACCATCCACCAGGGGACCCAGTAGGGGCCAGCCAGTGGGGGCGTAGATCCAGCCTATCCCCAGGACCTGGTAGACCTGTCGAAAAACCTCTACATTTTGAATCACACGGCCATCAGCCAGCACCCCATGGATACTACCCATGGCGGTGGCGTAATCAACCCCACCGTGTTGATTGGGGTCGTAGTCAGGGGCGGCGATGTCGGTAAACCGCACCAGGCCACGGCCCCGATCCTGCCTGCGCAGGAAGTTGACCTCCCGCAAGCAGAGGGGACAGCCGCCATCGTAGAGCAGGTCAACTTTCCAGCCAGGAAACGGGAGGGGAGAATCGGGAGGGGAAGACATCGGTTAACTTACTGTGAACAACGTTTCTGAATTCTGGCTCCTGACCGCTGATAGCTACCGGTGGGAGCTAGGGTTGCGATCTCCGCAAGGTATCCTCAACGGAGAGGGGGTGGAGAATGAAGGATGCCGCCAGGGCAGCGGTTTCTTCTCGGAGGGGGATCTGGGTTAACACCACCAGATCATCGGCGGTGAATAGATCGCGAATGTATTGGGAACTGGCACCCTCGTAGGGGGTTTCATAGAAAACTTCCCCAATCCCGGCGGAGATAATTAACTTCAAGCAGGACAGGCAGGGTTCCAGGGTGACATAGATACTGGCTCCCGCCGTACTAATGCCATTTTTAGCGGCCTGGGCAATGGCATTGGCCTCGGCATGGACTGCCCGGGAGGGGAGAATCTTGGAGGCGGAGCACTGGCTGAGTCCTTCGTAACAGTAGCCCAGTTCCGTACAGTGGGCTGATTTCGAGGGTGGGCCATTATAGCCCGTGGCCAGCACCTGGCGGTCCCGGACGATCACCGCTCCCACCGGGAAGGAGAGGCAGGTGGAGCGGGTCGCGGCTAGCTTGGCCAACATCAGGAAATATTCATGCCATGTCGGTCGAACCTGATGATTAACCATGGTAGAACTAGGCAAAGGGCTATTGATCTTGGCTGTAGGGTTGCCCAGCGGCCAGGCCAGCCTTGGCTTTCTGCAACTCTATCCCTAAGTATCCGATATGGTCAGGTTGAATGGCGGGGGCATCCTGGCAAATTTGTCGAATTAGCCGTAGTGGATCCTTATCCTGGTACTCCTGGATTACCTCTCCACTACCGGGGGTGGTACGACTGACCCTGAGCACCTGGCCTTCCCCGATTTCCACCAGGAAGTTCCCAACCGGATCGCCGTAGTCCCGATGTTTCAGGAGCCTATCGTACTGGTTGGTGATTAGTTTTTCGGCATTTTCCCAGCAGTCGTCGTAGATATGGGCACTTTGGCTGATGGTGATCAGGGGGCCCAGGGTGAGGCGGTAGGGTGATCGCTGCTGGATCTGGTCTCGAATGTGGCTCTGCAGGGCCCTCAGCCCAAAGGCATTGGCGGGCCAGGCGGAAAACATATCATTGCTGCGAAACAGGGCGGTGAGGGTGAGTTTTCCCTCCGTCACTCGTAGCCAAACGTGGTTAAGGCAGGGGCTACCGCCCATTTCGTGATCCCTGACATCCCAGAGGGACATCACCGCACTGGCGGCGTCAATTTCTCCAATCAGTTTTTCAATTACCTGCTCAATCTGATCACGGCCAAACCAGGACCGCAACCGTTGACCATAGGTATATTTCACCCCCTCTATCACCGGCGCATCCTCCAGCATTTGGGGGAGATAGTCGTTAATAAAACCGCGATCGCAGGGCAGGTAGTTGGGCTCAGGGATATAAAAATCCTCCGGCTCATCCGTGACCACCGCCATCAGGTCAATTAACTCCTGCCATTGGCCGTCGTAGCCCGTGGGCCGTAGGGTACCGGTGGTTTTAATGCGGTGGATAATTTTCACCCAGGTTTCCGCCACCGTTTTGCCTTCAATGCGGTGGCCGTAGAGTTCCCCGGGCATGACAGCAGGGGTATAGGTCTGCAGGGGAAACTCCAGGGGCTCGCCCCAGGGGGGCAGGGGCACCTGGCTAGCATAGCGCTTGACGGCCTCTACCGCCGCCGTCACCGAGGACACCTCTTGCCATTCCAGGGACTGGCGTAACTGTTCTAAGGCAAGGGCATCCACCTCGATATCGATATAGCCTTTGACCCCGGAGCGGATCACCCAGCAGGTCTGGCCAGTATCACTATTACCCCGTTCAAATCCATGGCGAAGGAAATCCATCAGGCACTGCTGAGCACCGGCATTGCGGTCCTCCCGAGTGGCGTTGAGAACCACCAAAAAGCGAACATGGGGATTGACTAGCAAGTTGCGCAGCAAAAAGTTAATCCCCCGGGTAGGGCTATAGAGTTGGCCAACCACGGCAAACTCTCCTGGCTGTAGATGGTTCACAACGGATTTCTTCACCGTCCAGCCGGTAATCACCGCCGTTTGGCCCTGGCCACAGGTAAGCTGTCCCGGCTTGTACTTCGGCTGATAGGTAAAGTCTGTTAACCGGTGGAGGGTGGTAGTCATGGCCATGGTAAGGGTGGGGGGTTAAGATAGGCAGTTACGACGAAACTCCGTCACCTGGTCCGCCAGGCTCCGCAACACCTCAGGCATCTCTGGACCAGTCAAAATCACATCCACCTGGGGCGGGCGCTGATCAATAAAGGCTAACACCTCATCCGCAGAGATCAGGCCGTAGTTGAGGGAAAGACTGATTTCATCCAGCACCACCAGGCCATAACGGCCCTTTTGCACCACGGTTTGGGTGTGCCGCCAGAGGTCTAGAACCGCCTGGCGACTACTATTATCGATGGCGGGTCCATGGATGCAGTGGGGCATGTCTGCCCTCAGCCAATCCAGGTTTTGTCCTAGTTGGACGGGGCGATCGGGCCCTTGACCAATTCCCCCCTTGAGAAATTGCACTACCAGGACTGGCTTACCCTGATCCGCCAGACGCAGGGCCTGCACCATCACATCGGTGAAAAAGTTGCGATGGAGGGAGGTAAACACCTGGACCACCCCCTCAATGGTTTGCAGGAGCGGGTGACGAAGGACGGTGCTAGGGGAGCTATGGAAACCGGCGACCTGAAGTTGGGAAACCATGAGGCGATAGGCTAGCGAAGGTAAACTGATGACTGGGCTAAATATAGCGTAATTTAGCAAGATAGATCGGCTTCAGGACTCTATATGTAACCATAGTTTATTTATACCATTGCTACTCTGTGAGACTGAGCAAACATCTTTTTTCTAGCAATTTCTTATACAGAGAGGCTGGCCTTGATGCTGAGGTATGGCAGGTCTCCAAAATGCTGACTTGCCCAAGCCTGGCCGGGGGACCTACGGTATCCTAAGGAGGTCAATCTGGAGATACCCTATGGCTTGGCAGCGCCCCGATGGTCGTCAACCCGATCAGTTACGGCCGATTACCTTTGAGCGACGGTTTACTAAGTTTGCCGCTGGTTCTGTGCTGACTCGCTGCGGCGACACCCAGGTGCTGTGTACCGTTTGCCTGGAGGAGGGAGTGCCCAGGTTTCTGCAGGGTTCTGGCCGTGGCTGGTTGACCGCCGAGTACCGGATGCTGCCCGGAGCAACCCGCCAACGCCAGGCCCGGGAACTGGGTAAACTATCGGGACGTACCCAGGAGATTCAGCGGTTGATTGGTCGAAGTTTGCGGTCCACCCTGGACTTTAATCGACTGGGGGAGCGCACCCTGCTGGTGGATGCTGATGTCCTGCAGGCCGATGCGGGTACCCGCACGGCTGCAATTACTGGGGGTTACGTGGCCCTCAGGGACGCCATAGAGACCTGGGTGAGTCAGGGAGTTTTAGAGATATCGCCCCTAGTGCATGCCGTAGCGGCGGTCTCGGTGGGGCTCCTGGGCAACCAGGTCTGTTTAGACCTGAACTACGAGGAAGATGTGACGGCTGACCTGGACTTTAACCTGGTGATGAACGATCACTTGGCCCTGATCGAGGTGCAGGGCACCGCCGAGGAGGGGAGTTTTAGTCGTCACCAGATGAACCAGATTCTGGATGTGGGAGAGCTGGGCATTCGGCAACTGTTGGCGGCTCAGCAGCAGGCGGTGCTGCTAGTTTAGTTGAGGCCCTGCTGGATAATCGGGCAAATGATAGCCTTTGCCTGGGGGGAGTGGCGATCGCCTGGACGGAGCAGGGTTTCTAACCTATGCCTGAGGCGGCTGAGGCTGGCGATCCGCTGGTCAATCTCCCCCAGTTTATCCGTTAAGGTTTTCTCCACCAGCGGACAGGGGGGCTGGCCGCGATCGTAGACTACTAGAATCTGGCCGATCTCCGCCAGGCTCAGACCAATGGCTTTCGCTTCTTTAATAAACGAGAGCCGATCTAAACAACTGGGGGAAAACAGGCGAAAACCTCCCTGGGTGCGGTTGACCGCTTCAATTAAGCCAATGTCTTCGTAGTACCGGAGGGTCTTAATCGGTAAACCGCTACAACGACTCAGTTCGCCAATTTGTAGCAAGGGATTTTCGGAAAGCAGACCAGGGGGCGCCATGGATCTGAAAAACGCGACCTTTTTAGCATAGCGTTTGCATCACCGACTCCAGTTAGATAACGCATAACCCCCCCTGCCAAAGACAGAGAGGGCGGCTTAATATAGGGGATTTGGTATAAAGAAATGTTGCAGAAGCAATCAACATGGTTATCATGTCCCTGATCAACCTGGAAAGAAATGATCCATTGGCGTAAATCTGGTGACCCTCATCACCGATAACCGACCTCTCCTATTCCTATGGCGCTAGGGGTATTGACTTAAACCGGGACACACCGATGGGTTCTGATTCCTGTCCCAGTTAAATGTCCTGCCTGGCGCTGTTACCCGTTACCGATACTGCTGCGCTAGGATCAACAAACATGGAAGGTAGCCGCCGCCTCTAGAGAGAGGGATAACACTATGGTCGATCGCAAATCCACCTGGAACCCGGGTCGGTTTCTCGAAACCCTGGCTTTTTTTGAGGCCTGTGGTTATTTTAATCCTGTGGTAAAAAGGTTACAACGAATGATCAGGGGTTCTAGCCTGCCTGGGCCTGGTCCCTTCTCCCCCGGTGAAGGCCCTAACTTGTTTGATTTCAGCCAACCCTCCGACGAGCAGATTGCTTGTTGGGCTCCCCTAGACGATGTGGTGATGGGGGGGGTAAGCCACAGTCAGTTGGTCTTGACCGAGGGGGTGGCACGGTTTAGCGGAGTGGTCTCTACCGATAACTCGGGGGGGTTTGCCTCCATCCGCACCCGGAATTTTGACCCTTCCGTGAACCTGTCTGAGTTCCAGGGCCTGGTCCTGCAGCTGCGGGGGGATGGTCAACGCTATAAGTTTTTCCTAAGGGATAGCCCCGGATGGGATGCCGTCGCCTATGGGTACTCCTTCGATACTACCCCCGGAGAGTGGTTATCCGTCTCCATCCCCTTTAGTCAACTCACCCCTGTCTTTCGGGCGAAGCGTCAACCCCAGGCTCCTGCCCTCAACCCTGCTACTATCTGCTCCCTCCAATTGATGTTGAGCAAGTTTGAATACGACAAGCAACTCAATCCCCACTTCAGACCAGGATCCTTTTGCCTGGATATCGCCACCATTAGGACCTTCAGCTAGGCTTGCCTGGGTCTCAGTCCAGGGCCTAGAGCAAATCCTTAGGAGTCGATTCAGGGGAGAGGGTTGGGGTATCCGCTGAGGCTGAGGGGGCTAGGGGATCAACCAGGGGTTTAGGGGCTGGTGGGACCCCTGCAGTGGCAGGGGGAGCAGGAGGTTCCTGTAGACCAAGTTGTTTACGGGCCTGACTTAAAAGATAGTGGGCGCCAGACTGAACTGTGTCCAGCAAGGCCTGACCGGTGGTTTCCATCGACTGACTTTCCCCTGGGCTAGCGGTCTGACTACTCAGGCCGTTATACCAGGTGCGGGTATCGCGCCCCAGTTGTACAGAGCGACGGTAAAACCACTCACCCCCAACGAAGGTTAGACAGATCACTAGCCAGATTAACTGGGACGTTTCTCGCAAAATATCCCAGGTGCGGGTCACGGTTTGCTGATAGATCTGGGCGGTATCGCCAGCGAAGAGAAGTTGCCTGACGATGTTAGCCTGCTGCTTGATTTTATCCATGGGATGGAAGCCTCCGTCGTATAGGTTACAACCAAAGCCTTTGCCTGATAAAAGCTCTGGCGATCAAGCCCTAGTCTAGGGCCAGGTTATAAGGGAACTCTAAAACCTGCCAAGATTAGCTGTGGTTGCCGGGATTAAGCCGGTCTATTCGCTCCAAATCTTTGCCAGCACAGCATCGGGGTTGATCTCCGCCAAGCGGTTAGGGCTAGCGGTCAGCAGGATCAGGCGATCGCTGCTGGGCAGGGCGGTGGGGCGGGTGTCGCTGTTCAAGCCTACCGCGTAGACCTGGAGAGCCTGGGCCAGCAACAGCGGATAACTATTCACCGCCACCAGCAGGTTAGCACCGGCGATCAGGGCTGCCAATTGGCCCAGGCCGTCGGGGGTGATTACGATCAGGTTAGGGAGGGATGCTTGGATTGCAGCGATTTCTGCCCTAGCTTCTGGTGTTTGTAGTAACACCAGGGGTAAATCCGGTTGACGTTGTTGAAAGTCTTTGAGAATCGTCACCCAACTGGCGGTGGGGTAGGTGTCGCCGTTGGCGGTGGGACCAGGGTATACAGCAACGTAGCCCTGGCGCAGACCAGCCTGCTGGCGCAGTCCTTCGGCGGCGGTCAGATCGGCCTGGGTCAGGCTGAGATTGAGAGATGACAGGGGACCAGAGAGGTGCAGAGCGTCTAAGAGGCCCTGGTAAGGTTGATCGGGCTGGTGAGGCACAGTGGCGGTGAGCAAGAGGCCGTTGCCACCCCCCGGATAGCCAATCCGGGTGGGAATACCGCTGAGCCACAACAGTAACCCCAGGGACCAGGACTCGGTGAGGGTGATTACCGCTTCGTATTCCCGGTCCCTCAGGATCCCCAGCAGGTTAGCCCAGTCCGCCGGACTGTTGCTCGCCCGGAAGTTGTAGGGAATGACCTCGGTGGCTACCGGTATCAACCCATAGGCAGACTTAACCTGAGGATCCGCCACCACAGAGACCTCTGCTGCCCTTAAGCCCTGCTTAATTTGGTGCAGCACAGGGAGAAACTCCAGTTGGCGTTCAATTCCCCCCGGAACCAGAGCCAGTACCCGCATAATTACCGTCCTTGCTTCTTCGCAAGCTATTGTAGTGGAACCTAACTCAAATTTTGGCAATATCCAGTCATCGGGGCAAATTATAGCCTTGGCCAGAACTCTAAAGATAGTGTGCGTGGGTCAATTCTTGTCCCATGACTGATAAACTGATCTCGTGTTATGAGACATTAAAAAGCCTAAATTTGGTGGGGTTCTGAAGCGCCCGGTTTCACTTGAGGGGTGCCAGGGTTCTTCATAGAGTTCTCACACCAAGGTCCGTTCATCCCTGCATCACAGGCTAGCGCTCTAGGTTTTCCCACAATTGTCAGAAGTTATAGGGGTAAGGCCAGGGAGTAAACCATGGCATCAGTCCATCTTTTAATTCCAGCGGCCGGTTCAGGGCGGCGCATGGGTAGTGATCGCAACAAACTGCTCCTGCCTTTATTAGGGCAACCGATTATCGCCTGGACCCTGCTGGCGGCGGAGTCGGCAGCAGCCGTGGGTTGGATTGGGCTAATTTGCCAGCCCCAGGATCAGCCTGACCTTAGCCATCTGGTGACTGCCCTCGGCTTGAGTAAACCGGTTCAGTTCATTACTGGTGGTGCGAGCCGGCAGGAGTCGGTTTACTACGGTCTCCAGGCCCTGCCTACCACCGCTAGCCAGGTGCTAATTCATGATGGAGCCCGTTGCCTGGCCACCGCTGACCTGTTTAACCGCTGCGCGGCAGCCCTAACCACCTATCAGGGATTGATCGCCGCTGTGCCGGTAAAAGACACGATTAAGGTAGTGGATAGCGATCGCAAAATCACCACTACCCCAGAACGGGAACATCTATGGGCGGCTCAAACGCCCCAGGGGTTTAATGTTGAGCTGCTTAAGCACTGCCACAACCAGGCCTTGGCCCAGGGGTGGAACGTCACCGACGACGCCGCTCTGCTTGAGAAGTGCCAACAACCGGTCCATATTGTGCCCGGGGAGGAAACTAATCTTAAGGTCACCACCCCGGTGGATCTCTCGATCGCAGAACTTATCCTGCGACAGCGACGGGAGGACCCGGTGAATTAGGGGCTAGACCAGCAACCCCGGCATCAAAACGGGCTAAGCAGGAGAAAACCTCTACAGGTCGCCGCCCCGCAAAAATAGCAGAAACACAATGGTAGGGCCAGCAATGACAATCATGGCCAACATCATTAACTGGGCAATTAGCTCAAAGTTAATGTTACTTAAAAAGCTCATGGAACCTCCCAACACAGACCTGACTAAGTTATTCGTGATTTATTTTACCCGGTCCCAGGGAGTATAGTTTAAATGACTTTACAAAATTCTAAGGCAAGGGATTTGCCCTCAGAATCTATGGCTGCCTGGCAATGTGTTAAGTTCTGCGGAGCCTGTTGCTACCTGGCTCCCACCGAACGTCCAGATTTGGAGGACTATTTGACCTCTGAACAGTTAGCCCTGTATCTGAGTTTAGTGGGGCCAGAGGGCTGGTGCATCCACTACGATGATCAGCAGCGCATCTGTACCATCTACGATCAGCGTCCTGACTTTTGCCGGGTAACTCCCACCACCTTTAAGGCGATGTTTGGTGTTGACCCCGAAGATCTGGAGAATTTTGCCACGGAGTGCTGTCAAGAGCACATTGGTGATCTCTACGGTGAGGATAGCCCGGAGTTAGACCGGTTTAACCAGGCGGTGGGGCGGTAAGGTATAACTGGGTCGATGGACTGGGGTTGTGACCTCAGTACCAAGCCTATGGCATCTGTTATGCTGAGTTGCATTGTGTCTAGTCCTAATTCTGAACAGTCTTCCCTTGCTGAGGGCCCCGGCCAATTTTGGCGGGTGTTTGCTTCTACCTTCATCACCATTTTCTTAGCAGAGTTGGGTGATAAAACCCAGGTGACCACCCTGCTGATCAGTGCCCAGTCCGATTCCCCCTGGGTGGTGTTTTTAGGGGCAGGGGCGGCCCTGGTCACCACCAGTCTATTGGGGGTTTGGGTAGGGCAGTGGTTGGCCCGACGAGTCTCTCCCCAAACCCTGGATACGGCGGCGGGTATCCTCCTACTGATGATTACCCTGGGCTTGCTCTGGGACATTGCCGCCCTTTAGTTTCCGGACCATTGTTGCTCTATTGCTTTTGCTTTGCTTTCTTTAGCTCCCCTTACCGATGGATTGGAACCTGCTTGTCCTTAGCTTCGCGGCGGTGTTTGTCTCCGAACTGGGGGACAAGAGCCAGCTGGCTGCCATTGCCCTGGGGGGAAAGTCCCAGTCTCCCCAGGCCGTATTTTTGGGTACTGCCATGGCCCTCTTACTAGCTAGTTTTTTAGGAGTAGTCCTGGGGGAGGGGACGGCCCACATTCTGCCAGAACGGTTGGTCAAAGGCGTGGCTGCGGTAGGCTTTGCTCTCCTGGCGGTGCGTCTACTGTGGCCAGACCCCAGGGTTTAGGGTGATCGACTAGCCATTGGGCTGGGTCTGAAGCTGGTCCCGGATGGTTCTAAATTTTACAACTTACAGTAGAGTGAAGGCGAGGTAACTGACGGGGATGGCATCGCGACGGCATGGTTTCTGGCTACGTGCTGATACTGGCGGTTTTGCTTTTAGGGGGGGGAATTGCCACCCTGGGGGACCGGATTGGCATGCGGGTGGGCAAGGCTCGCCTCAGTTTATTTAAGCTACGTCCCCGCCAGACCGCTACCCTGGTGAGCATCGTCACCGGCAGTGTAATCTCCGCCTCCACCCTAGGAATTTTATTCGCCATCAGTAGCCAGCTCCGCACCGGGCTTTTTGAGCTGGGCAAGATTCAGGATGATCTGGCCAGTGCCCAGCGCCAGCTAACCCAGGCGCTCAGGGATCAGGGCCAGGCTAAGGCCGATTCCCTATCCGCCAGTCAGGAACGACAGCGGGCGCTGGCTCGATTAGCGGAGGTGAACCAGTCCCTCCAGGCGGCGGTGGATCAGCGCAACCAGATTCAGGAGCAGCTCGCTCAAACTCGCCAACAGCTATCGACGGTGTCCCAACAGGCCCAGTCTCTCCGTCAGGCTACCCAGGTGCTACGCACAGAGCGCGATCGCCTGCAACAGCAACAGGCGACCATTACGGCCCAAATTGCCAGTCGGGACCAGGTGATTAGCCAGTTGGATCAGACCATCGCTGAGCGCGATCGCCAGGTTGCCGACCGAGAGAAACGATTGACTGACCTGGAGGCCCAGCAAGGGCTGCTGGAGGAACGGGTAGCAGAGCTACAAACCCAGTACCAGGGTTTATTTCGTGGCAATATTGCCCTCGGTCGTAACCAGGAACTGCTATACGGGGTAGTCAAGGTGGAGGGCCTGGAGGAGGCTACAACAGTAGTGAACCAGTTTATGGTTGAAGCCAACCGTCGGGCAATTCAGGCCATTGCCCCAGGTCGTCCCACCGATCAACAGGTGATTCTCGTATCTAGACGAGAGGTGGAACGCCTGATTAACCGCCTAGCCAGCGGCCAGGAATATGTGGTGCGGCTCCTATCCGCAGCCAACTATGTCACCGGCGAACCCTGTGTAATTCAGGGGGAAGCACCCTGTATTCAGGTGTTTCTGGATGTTACCCTGAATCAACGGATTTATCCCCTGGCGGAGGTTTTGGCCACCATTGCCCTAGACGGGGTACCTCGCCAGGATCGTGATCTGGTGGAAAGCCTAAACGTCTTGATCGCTTCAGCCCAGTTTAGAGCCCGCCAAAATGGTGTGGTGGATGATAAGGTCCTGATGGCTGACAACCGCACCGAGACCCTGTTGAGTTTCTTAAACGCAGTTAAGCAGGCGGATCGCCCGCTGGAACTGCAGGCGATCACCGCTAGGGAAATCTACACAGCGGGACCCCTCAACCTGAATATCCTGGCCCTGGATCAGGGTACGGTCCTGTTTAGTACAAATGATTTTACTATGCCAGCAAGCGAGTAAGCTGCTATAAGTCATAAACAGGAAGAGTTCGGTGAGTCAGAATACTTGCCCAGGATTTGCTTTTATCGATCAACTCGGTCCTAAACCTGTTGGCCAAGTCTATCAAATAGGGCAGGGACAAGGGTCCCTACCCTGATTAGGTATCCTGGCGACTAAACTCAAGATGCCGCCCACAACACTTACCTCTGAGCTGTTGGCAAAGATCCACCAAAGCACTAGATTATAGGAGGATACGCAGGTGGGAAATCACAGTAGCAGCGATAAGTGAACCCGATAGGAACATCTTGGATAGCGGTATCCGAAGTTCGGTACAGCGAGTGATAGGTACTCTCTTTACTCAAGAGAAAGCTCTACTCCTCAGATTGACACCAACCTATCGGCGATCGCTATGAGCATTGATAAGAAGCAGAAACGATCTACCAGCTTATGATTCTGACGCCTTGTCATTATGGATATCTGACAGTTAAGACCTGGGAAAGAATATCTCATCTGCTGCAACGACGGGTAGTCAGGATACTCAGATATTCTCCTCCGCGACCAGTGGAGATGGGCTTGCTCCAGCACTGGGCTTCAGCATAGCCCTTAGCGTGGAGATAGTGAATAGTTTCGCGAATCGCACCAAAGTCTCCGAGCAGGATATGGCGCAAAACCTGTTGGCCAGGGGAGGGCAGGATGAGGTCAGGAGAAACCTCAGGGGTCGTCTCTGGTTCGGGCAGGCTGGTTACATGCAACATTGGTCTACTTCCTTGATAACGTCTTTGCAGACAAGAAAGTAGAACCTCGCTCTGGCCTATCCTACCAAAGGAGAAGGATCGGCCAGGATCGTACAATGAAGCCAGCCTTTCCACTTACCTATACTAAGGGGAAGGTTAGGGATAGCCAGGGACTGGACCTCCCTGGCTATCTCGCCGCAGAATCAAGGTTCTACAAGAGTTTGCCAAGCTGACTAATGTCGGCTTAAAGGACAGAATAGGGGAGTTGAACGGAAACGTCAACCCCATTGTCCGGTCAAGCGGCTAAAGTTGCACTATTGCCAGTCGGGAACTGGCCAGACGATCCATCCAGCTGGCTAAAAAGTCTTGGTTAGCCCGCTGCTCAGCAGGGCTTTGACTGTCGGTGGGATAGGGTAATAGACCCTGAAGGGCTGCACTGGTGACGCAGAACATGGATTTCTGGAAACTTTGACAAATTTTCACCCGTATATCCCCCAGGCTGCGGCCTTGCCCCTGGTAGAAGGTCGTCAGGTAGTTGGGCAAGAAGTGGCGCATGTCCTGCATCAACAGGGTGGGGGGAATGCCCGCACCGCCAATAGGAACCGGGTCAGCGTAGAGGGCGCCGTACTCAAATTCCCCCTGTTCCACAGGAATTTGGTTAGCCTGGGCATTGTAGGAAACGGTCCCCAGAAAGGGAGTACCCCGAAAAAACACCGCCTCCACGTAGGGAACCGCCACATCCATCAAAAAGGTCATGCCCGCCGACTTAGGAATCAGGTCGTAGCGGGCCCCGTTAATATCCACAGCGTAGGTGATCGGTAGATTAGCGGCGGCCACCAGGCCGGCTTTAATGTGGGCAACAACGGCTGGAATGGTGGGAATTTTGCCCTGATCGTAGGTATCAGAGAGATCAATAAAGAGGTCACTCATCACCCGCCAGAATTGGCCCAGGGCACTATAGTAGGCCAGTTGGCGCACCTGTTCGGGCAGAAACTCTGGGAATAGGACATTCAGACCCTGAATCAGCGAATTGTACTTGGTTTTCGCCGCCGTCGCCCGGCGGCAATTAGCCAGGAATTCCGTTGAGTCAAGGTATTGATCAAACCTTCCTCCCCCGTGCCAGAGCATGGCCTTCATGCAGTATTCGGCGTACTCAAAGTTAATCCGGTCGTGCCACCAGTGTTTTAGCAGGCGAGCCAGGGATACATCTCCATTGAAGTACTTAAAGAAGGGAAAAAGAACTAGAAACTGGTGGTCAGCAATGTAGATCAGGTTGCGAGAGTAGGCATCTAGCACCACCCCGTAACTCTTTAGAATACCCACTACCTCCATGAGGTTGGTTTCCGTATCGGGCAGCAGAGCCTCGCTGGCCAATAACCTTTGAATAAAGGGTTGGAGGGGGTGGGGGCTAGGGCTTGAACTCATGGCAGGGGGTCCACAGGGGTGATGGCAAGGACGGCAACCGATCGGGGCCGAAGGTGCAGGGTGGTGGGCTGCACAAACCCTTGATAGGGTTCGTGCAGTACTAGGGTGGTGTGCTCACTCCAGCGCGCCATCCAGTCAGGTTGTAGGCCCAGGGCCACAATCACCACCGCCAGGGCTAGGGCCGGCAGGCGATCGCGCCAGCTTACCGAAGGCAGGTCCACATCGAGCTGGGGGACAGAACTGGGCGGTGCAATGGCCAGCCGACCAAAAAATACCCGATTAACCAGCAGCAAAAAGTACACCGCCGTCAACCCTGAGCCCACCATGCAGAGGAGGGTCTGCACAGGAAAGATCGGAAGGCTGCCGCGAAAGATTAGAAACTCGGAGATAAACCCCATCATCCCGGGGATGCCGGCGCTGGCCATCACCCCCAAAATCATCAGGGATCCAACAAAAGGCAGACCCCGCTCAGGATTTAGTAACCCCCGCAGCACATTTAAATCCCGGGTGCCGGTGGTGTGATAGACCACCCCCACCAGCAAAAATAGCAGGGCGGAAATCAAGCCATGGCTGACCATCTGAAAGACCGTACCTACAATACTGATGGGGGTGGATGCGGCCGCCGCCAGTAGGACGTAGCCCATGTGACCAATGGAGCTGTAGGCCACCATTTTCTTCATATCGGTTTGGGCAATCGCCGCCAAGGACCCGTAGAGTACACTCACTACCGCCCAACTGGCTATCATTGGGGCCAGGGCCATCCAGGCATCGGGGAAAAGGCCGAGGCCAAACCGGACTAACCCGTAGGTGCCCAACTTTAGCAGTACCCCCGCCAGCAACACCGAAACCGGTGTAGAAGCTTCCACGTGGGCATCGGGCAACCAGGTGTGGAAGGGAAACAGGGGAATTTTCACCCCAAAACCGATTAATAAAGCCACCAGCAAGGTGATCTGTTGCACCAGGGGTAGGGCGCTGGCCAGGCTGCGATCGTAGTCAAAGCTGCCCTGGCCTGACAACCACACCAGCCCCAAAAACGCCCCTAAAATCAGCACCCCCGACAGGGCGGTATAAATTAAAAACTTAGTGGCGGCGTAGCCCCGTCGCACCCCGCCCCAAATGGCGATCAGCAAATAGAGGGGGATCAGTTCCAATTCGTAGAAAATGAAAAATAGCAGCAGGTTGGCGGAGAGAAACGCCCCGGCCACCGCCCCATTAATCACTAGCATCAGGGCGTAGTACAGGCGGGGCCGATGCACCTCAGGATCACTGATATAAAAGGCTACCAGCCCCAACAAACTGTTAATCCCCAGCAGGGGTAGGGATAGGCCGTCGAGACCGAGGCGATAGCTCAGGCCCAGGGGTTCTATCCAGGGAAACAGTTCTTCAAACTGAAGGTCTGAGGTGGTCAGATCAAACTGACTGGCCAACACTCCTAACCACACCAGGGTAAACGCCAAACAAACACTACCGATGGTTTTCAGGGTAGAAGCGGTTAAGCGGCCGGGCCACAGGCTAATCACCAGGCTACCCAACAGTGGAACTAGGATCAGTAGGCTCAGCATAGTTAATTACCAGAGATTCCAGGTCATGAAAATGGTCAGCAACCCCACCCCTGTAATAATGGTCAGCAGGTATAGCTGGGACTGACCTGAGGCACTGTATTTCAGTGCCTCCCCCCCGAGCAGGGAGGCTAGGCCAACCGCATTAACGAGACCGTCTACCACGTAGCGATCAAACCAGTTGCTGAGGCGAGAGAGGGCGGAGATCGCCGCCACCACGGTCTGGGCGTAAATCCGCTCGGTATAGAAATCGTAGGCCAATAAATCCTGGGCAAGTCGAATCGGACGGCTCAGGGAGCGGGCCAGGGATTTAGATAGGGGCAGGGTAGCCCCCAGGGCCAGCCCCACTCCGCCACTGGCCACCAACGCCACCATCACCGGCAGATTAATGGCGCTCCAGGAGGGGAGTAGGGAGAGGCGGGCCATCATCAGCGGCACCAACAGGTTAAGGATGGAGAGTACCACCATGGGGACCGCCATGGGCCAGGGAACCTCGGGAGCCCGACGAGTTTTAGGTTGGGATGGACCCAGGAAAACCAATCGTAGCACCCGGGTCAGGTTGATGGCGGTGAGGCTGTTTACCAATAAGAACAGGACCGCCAGCCAGGGCTGACTGGCACTGAGGGAGTCTACCCCCAGCCGTAGGCCCCAAAAACACCCCAGGGGTAGCAACCCCACCATGGCCAGGGATCCCGTAGCATAGGCCAGGGTAGTGGCGGGCATTTTAGCCCCCAGCCCCCCCATTTCCGTAAGGTTTTGGCTGGTGGTGGTGGTGATAATCGATCCCACGCTCATAAACAGCAGGGCTTTAGCCACTGCATGGGTGAGCAGCAGGGTAATGGCAATGTTGGGGGATTGGGTACCCACCGCAATGAACACCAGGCCCAGATAGGCACTGGTGGAATAGGACAGGGTCCGCTTCAGATCCACCTGGGCGATCGCCACCAGAGACCCCCCCACCGCCGTAACGCTGCCCAACCCCACCAACACCGCCAGGGCCAGGGGAGAAAGTTCAATCACTGGCTGTAGACGAATCAGGACGTAGGCCCCACAGGTGACCACCACCGAGTTTCTTAAAATTGAGGCGGGGTTAGGGCCCTCCATGGCCTCATCCAACCAGAGGTGAAGGGGAAACTGGGCGCACTTACCCACCGGTCCAGCAATCAGGGCCAGACCGAGCAGGTTGCTCACCAGGGGGGAGAGGGTTGCCCCCTGAGCCCAAAGGTAAAGATCATTGAAGTTCAGGCTACCCGCCAGAGAAGCCAGGGTAATCACCCCCATCAACAGCAACACATCCCCAATTCGCTTAGTCAAAAAGGCATCCCGAGCCGCCGTCACCACCAGGGGTTGAGCATACCAAAACCCTACTAACAGATAGGTGGAAAGGGTGAGAATTTCCAGCAAAGAGTAGGAGAAAAACAGGGACCCACTTAACACCAACTCCCCCATCGCCGCTTCAAACACCCCCATCAGGGAATAAAACCTGGCCAGGGCCCAGTCCTTCTCCAGGTAGCCCAGGGCAAAAATCTGGGCCAGCAGACTCAGCAGGGTGATCAATTCCAGGGTCCCCAGGTTCAGCAACGATAGATCCAGCGCCAGCTCCAGGTGCAGATCGGCAAAGCGAAACCAGGATAAGTACAATTGCTGGGAGGGCTTACCTAAAATGGCCTGAAACAGCAACAGGCCATGGACAGCGGTTAGCAAGGTCATGAAAATGTTGATGTAGGCGGCCGGTCGAGGTCCCGTGCGCCGAATCAGGCCAGTGGACCAGGGTAGGGCCAATACCGCTCCCCCCAGGCCATAGATTGGTAACAACCAACTTGTTTGTATCCAAAACTGGCCCATGGAGAACTATCTCACTCCCTATTTAAACATGGATAAAAAGTAGCCCCAGAGGGAAATTTAGCTAGCGCCCTTGAGCCCAACATACCGAGTCAGGCTTTAACCCTCAGCGGACAGAAAATGGCGTTGCCGTCTTACCCTAATCGGACTGGCGACTGCTTTCCAATCCCTCCGTCAGCCTTCTCCCTAGACCCCTGCCAGCCTCAAAAACGGCAACCACCTTGATTATTGCAGAAAACCTACCCCCCCAGGGAGTAATCACTTTTACAGGTATAGCCTTGGATAACTTTAGAAAACGTTTGGAACATAAGCTTTAACAATGCGCAACATTAGCAACAATCATTAGGGCTTATATTGCAAAAGTACCTACAGACGCCTATGCTGAGTTTGTTACAGGAAAAAAATTGGACTAGTTAAGTCTTTATAGCTCTGTTCCTGTCCCGTTTTATGATAGCGGGGGCGTTTTCTCACGCTTCTAATTTTATCTATGAAATTAGGGGACACTAGGGACTTTTGCCGAGCTATAGACCGCTCCAGTCTAAGTTCAAAAGGAGATTACGACGATGCCGATTGCTGTTGGAATGATTGAAACCCTTGGGTTTCCGGCTGTGGTTGAGGCGGCAGACGCCATGGTCAAAGCAGCCCGGGTTACCCTGGTGGGCTACGAAAAGATTGGTAGTGGGCGAGTTACGGTGATCGTCCGTGGCGATGTCTCCGAGGTCCAGGCCTCCGTATCCGCTGGCATTGAATCCGCTAAGCGCGTGAATGGCGGTGAGGTGCTGTCCACCCACATTATTGCCCGCCCCCATGAAAACTTGGAATTCGTCCTTCCCATCCGCTATACCGAAGCTGTTGAACAGTTCCGAACCTAACCCTGCCTCTCCACAGGCAGGATAGCTACCTTAGCTAATTATCTTGCCTGGGTCTTGAGAGAATCATGGTTTTTCTTTGGTGTTGGAGATGGTGGACCTTTATCCTCACCCAATGCCGCCCCTACTCGTTGTTGTTCATTCTTACTTAAGATTCAGGAGAAGGTTACATCCATGGCAATTGCAGTCGGCATGGTGGAAACGTTGGGCTTCCCCGCGGTGGTTGAAGCGGCAGACGCAATGGTGAAAGCGGCTCGGGTCACCCTGGTGGGCTACGAGAAAATTGGTAGCGGCCGGGTTACCGTGATTGTTCGGGGTGATGTCTCCGAGGTTCAGGCCTCGGTGGCGGCTGGGGTTGAAAACGTGAAGCGTGTGAATGGGGGTCAGGTCCTATCCACCCACATCATTGCTCGCCCCCACGAAAACCTCGAGTTCGTTCTTCCCATCCGCTATACCGAAGCTGTTGAACAGTTTCGGGAGAGTGTCAGTGGTATTCGTCCCTACGGTAGATAGGTAAGCTATGCTCCTGGCAAAGGTGCGGGGCACGGTGGTTAGTACCTGTAAAGAGCCCAGCTTAAATGGGGTGAAGTTTTTATTGGTACAACTGATCAGCGAGGCGGGTGACCTCTTGCCAGACTACACCGTAGCAGCCGACGTGGTAGGGGCGGGCCCCGGCGAATGGGTTTTGATCACCCAGGGTAGTGGGGCCAGGCAGCATTCAGGCTACGAAACTAGACCGGTGGATGCTGCTGTCATTGCCATCGTAGATACGGTCAGCCTCGACAGTGGCGCGCTTTACAACAAGCGTGATGACTTCAGTTAGGGGGGCTCCGCCCGATATCCTCCCCCTCTACCCCTGAGGGTGAGCTAACGGTTACTCTCAGCCCATTCCTGGCCCAGTTCTGCTCTGCTACCACTGCAGATTCTGCCGGGATAGCGGTACAGGGTCGACCATCAGGTTTGGGGTGAGTGGGTTGTAGATAGGTTTGAAGGATGGACAACCCTGAGGGATGGGTAGCAATTCCTCCGTAGGCTAACGTTCTTGGAGAATGCAGATCATGACGGTTGGCACCACTATGGTGGCCCCGGTGGTAGACGTTGTGTCTCAGCCTGACAGTTCCTTTCCTGGCCTGCAGGTTCATCGGTTTGCCCAGGTAACTGGGGATGTCCGCCTCAAGGAAAATGTAGCGATCGCCCTGGGGGCGGTGGTCAGGGCCGAGACTGGTAGTAGCTGTGCCATCGGTGAAGGGTCCGTACTGCAGGAAGGCACTGCGGTCTATGGCCAATCCCAGGCAAAGGTGCTGGGGGACGATCAGCGCCCCTATACCGTTTGGCTGGGTAACCGGGTCACCCTAACCCATAAAGTTTTAGTACAAGGGCCAGCCTACCTGGGCAGTGGCTCTTTTGTTGGCTTTCGGTCAACAATTTTTAATGCCCGGCTGGGGGCCGGTTGCGTCGTGATGATGCACGCCCTCGTGCAGGACGTGGAGATTCCACCGGGCAAACTAGTTCCCTCGGGGACGGTCATTACTCGCCAGGAACAGGCCGACGCTTTAGCCGATGTCAATTCCTCCGATCTTGCCCTGGTGCGGGAGATGTTAGGCCACGGCCATCTCCCCCCCTCCTTGTCATCCCCTCAGCCCCAGGCGGTTGAGTCCAGCCCAGCTTTTCACAAACCCAACGGATTAGGTCCTATGAAACTCCAACAGCTATCTTCCGATATTGTGCAGCGGGTCCGTCAGTATCTAGCCCAGGGGCTACTGATCGGCACCGAACATGCCGACGCCCGCCGTTATCGCAGTGGGGTCTGGCAGACCTGTACCCCCATCACCGCCTCCCGGGAAGGGGAGGCGCTGCAGACCCTGGAGACATGCCTGGCCGAGCACTCTGGTGAATATGTGCGGATCTTTGGTATCGATCCGCGGGCCAAGCAACGGGTGGCACCAGTTACCATTCAACGGCCCGATGGCAAGCCCATTGAGGTCCACGGTAATCTAGCGGTGGCAACCACCCCGGCCACGGCACACCGGCCCGGGCCCGTAGGGGGTAGCCGGGGTACCCTATCTGGGGAGGTGGTGCAGCAGGTACGCCAGTACCTCAGCCAGGGGTTGCGAATTGGCACCGAACATGCCGATGCCCGGCGTTACCGCAGTGGGGTCTGGCAGACCTGTAGCCCCATTACCGCCTCCCGGGAAGGGGAGGTGCTAGCTGCCCTTGAGGCTTGCCTGGCGGAGCATAGCGGCGAGTACGTGCGTCTCTTTGGCATTGATCCGCGGCTGCACCAGCGGGTGGCCCCCATCACCATTCAGCGCCCCGATGGCCAAGCGGTAGCCTCCAACCCTAGCGATGGAGGGGCTAGGGTCGCCCCCATCCCTAGTGGTTATGGCGGCAGTGTGCCTAGCGATCTAGCCCAGCAGGTGCGCCAACTGATTAACCAGGGTTACCGCATCGGAGCCGAACATGCGGATCAACGACGTTACCGTAGCGGTGTATGGCAAACCTGCACTAGCATTACCTCCACCCGGGAAGCAGAGGTGATGGCGGCCCTGACCAATTGCCTTGCTAACCACCCCGGTGAGTATGTTCGGGTGTTTGGCATTGATCCGGTGGCTAAACGGCGGGGACCGGAGATTGTGATTCAGCGGCCAGGGGAAAGCACCAATCAACCCAGCACTACCAGTTCTGGTTTTACCTCTGCCCCCCCCAGTGGTGCGGGCAGTAATGGCAGCAGTGGGGGCCAACCCCTTTCCCAGGACCTGGTGCAGCAAATTAACCAGCTGATGAACCAGGGCTACCGCCTTAGCCTCGAGCATGCCGACCAGCGCCGTTATCACAGTGGCGCATGGCAAACCGGTAGCCCCCTGGACGGCAGTCGGATCTCCGATATTTTGGCGGCCCTGGAAACCCAGCTACGGGCCCATCGCGGTGAGTACGTGCGTCTAATCGGGGTGGATCCGAGGGTTAAGCGGCGGGTTCTGGAAGCCACCATTCAGCGCCCCTAGCCTACTTCTAATACCCTAGCCGTGACCGATTCCTGCAACTCCCCCCAGGTTGACCGCCGTTACGGTCGAGTTGACCTGGCCGCCTCCGGGACGATCTCTCCAGACGCCATTCTGGGAGCAGACCCGGGTTGTCGCCTGGTGATTGGGCCTGGGGTTTGCCTGGGCATCGGGGTGTTGATCAGGGCCAGCCAGGGGGATCTGGTGATCGATACCGGTGCCAGTCTAGGTATGGGGGTGCTGGTGGTAGGGCGAGGGCGGATTGGTCGCTATGCCTGTATCGGAGCTAACAGCACCCTGATCAATCCGGAGGTGGCCGATCGCCAGGTCCTGGCTGCCGATACCCTCTTGGGAGATCCCTTCGTACCCCAATCCAACGCCACTAGCAATGGTCGTGGGGCGGCACCCGAGCCAGCCGGGGGCAGCGATCGCCCCTACGTTTATGGTAAACACCAGGTCCAACAACTGCTGGCCACCCTGTTTCCCCAACGTTAGGGGTGAACGGCTCTGACCCCAGGGCTTAGAATAGGAAGGTGGCAATTAGGGCTGTAGCTCCAGTTAAGGGGGCCCAGGTCAGCCAGAACGCTACCCAGAGCTTGTTTTCTGTGTTTTTTAGTTTTGTACCTGATAGACTTTCTGCTAGAAAACCTACACTTGCCCGATCAACCCTGCCCTAAAGCGTTCTGGCCAAAGCTATATAGTCTGGGTAATCTCCCAAGAGGCATCCTATGCACACTGACGGTCAGTTGGCTTCCCAGCCCCTCACCCTGAGTTCCCCCCCCGCCGATCAGGGGAAGCCCGCCCGCCCGGTTGATCGCTCCCGGGGTAATGCCCTGGGCCTGGTCTCGACGGAGAGTTTTCCCGCAGTGGTGGGCACCGCCGACGCCATGGTGAAGGCCGCCGATGTTTTCTTGGTGGGCTACGAAAAAACCGGCAGTGGTCACTGCACCGCCATTGTCCGCGGCGGCATTGCTGATATTCGCATGGCGGTGGCGGCGGGGGTGGAGACCGCCCAACAGTTTGGGCAGTACCTCTCCTCCAGCGTCATCCCCCGTCCCCTACCTAACCTGGAGGCGGTGTTACCGATCTGCGCCCGCTGGGACCAGTTACGGCGGGCAGGACATAATAACCTGGGTAATCATGCCATTGGCCTATTAGAAACCCGAGGTTTTCCAGCCATGGTGGGGGCGGCGGATGCCATGACCAAGGCGGCGGATGTACAGTTGATGGCCCACGAGGCGATCGGTGATGGCCTGTGCACGATTTTAGTGCGGGGTTCTCTGCCCAATGTGGCGATCGCTATCGATGCCGGTATCCATGAAGCGGAGCGGATTGGGGAGCTACACGCGGTGATGGTGATTCCTCGACCCCTGGGGGATCTGGAGGATTCCCTACCCCAAATCTCCCTGGAGGAAGAGCAGCCCCTGCACCTACCCCTGGTGCTAGCCACCAAAACCATGGATAAAGAGCTGGAGCCCCTACCGGTGGACATCAGCACCAGGGAACCCCTCACCCTGGAACTGGAGCAACCCTCCGTCCCCCCCGACCCTCAATAATCTAGCTGTCCTAGCCCCCTAGGTGAATCAACGGTAAGCACCATGGTTTCTGCCCCCATCCCCCCCGGCCAGTACGGTGACCTGGCCATTGCCCAAGCCCGGTTCGAGCCGCTGGTGAGGTGGCCCAGTCCTTCTCAGAACCAGTACACCATTCACCTGGAACACCCTGAGTTTACCGCCCTCTGCCCCCGTTCTGGCTACCCTGACTTCGGTACCATTGTGCTGGACTACTGCCCCCAGCAGTGGGTGGTGGAGTTAAAGGCCTTCAAGCTCTTCATCAACTCCTTCCGCAACGAGCGCATTAGCCACGAAGATGCCACTAACCAGATTGCCGATCGCCTCTGGCAGGAGCTGGCACCCCGGGGACTGCGGGTAATTGGTGACTTCACCCGGCGGGGTGGAGTAAAAACAGTAATTACGGTTAAAAAGGGAGATTGTCAGGATTTCGACGCCTATCAACCCAACCCTCTCTAAACTCTACTGCGGTTAGCCCTAGCCAATCAGCAAATCCTCCTCGGGATACTGGACCGCTGTGGGCCTGGGGTCCCCCAATAGAGCTGCCATAAATAACAGCACTCCGACCCGGCCCAGGTACATCGTGATAATGATCACCACCTGGCTAAAGGCGGATAGTTTAGCGGTAATTCCTGTGCTTAAGCCTACGGTGGCGAAGGCCGATACGGTTTCGAAGAGCACGGCAATAAAGTTGAGCTCGGGGTTACTGATGGAAATCAGCATGGTGGCTAAAATCACCACTAACCCGGAGCCCACCACCACCGCTACGGTCTTTAAGACCCGGATCGGGGGAATTTGCCGTCGGTAGCAAAGCACCTTCTCCTTCCCCTGCAATACCGCCAGGGTACAAACCAGTAGGATACGAAAGGTGGTGGTCTTGATGCCGCCCCCTGTGCCCCCTGGACTGGCGCCAATAAACATCAGGGCAATCATGGTAAAAAGGGAAGCATTACCCATGGCGCCGATGTCGATACTGTTAAACCCAGCGGTCCTGGCGACCACTGACTGGAACCAGGCCACCAGTAACTTAATCGGTACGGGTAGATTGCCCAGGGTATCAGGATTATTGAACTCAGTAGCAAACAGGGCAAAGGTACCCAGAATTAATAGCACCAGGGTTGTACTGGTGACAATTTTATAGTTAAGGGAGAAATTCAGGCGCCTAGGGCTACCCTTCAGATAGGCTCGCAACCCCATAAACATTTCCACAATCACCTCGTAACCCAGACCCCCAAAAATAATCAGTAGGGAGATGATTAGATTAATCCAGAGATGATCTTGATAGCCGATGATATTGTCAAAAAATAGGCTGAAGCCGGCATTATTAAAGGCGCTAACGCTATGGAAAACCGATAACCACAGGCTTTGACCAGCACCGTATTCCCCCCTAAGGGCTGGATAGAAACAGAACACTCCGGCAATTTCAAAAACCATGGTCATAGCAATAATGGAAGGAAGTAGAGCCTTGCCACCGGCCAGTTCTGTTTGATCCATCGATTGTTGAATGGCTACCCGATCCTTCAGTTTGAGGCGCTGGCCCAGCAGTAGCAACAGTAGGGTGGTGGCGGTCATATAGCCCAGCCCGCCAATTTGAATCAAAGCAACAATGACGGCCTGACCAAAGGAGGAAAAGTAGGTGCCCGTATCCACCACCACCAGACCCGTCACACAGACCGCTGAGGTGGAGGTAAATAAGGCTACCAGGGGGCTGCCCCAGGTTCCGCCGGTGACGGCAAGGGGGAGCATTAAGAGCAGGCTACCGAGGCTAATTACCACCAAAAACCCCAGACAGATGGTTCTAGGTACGGTCATGCGCATCGATCTGGCTCCCTTTCCTGTACTAGCCCTTCTATATTTCCATGGGTTGAGACTCCTGCAGCGATCCAGTGGCCATAACTATGGAACAAACCGTCGAAGCTACGCCATAATAACGCCAGGGAATGGAGCATTGCCATGCAGCTGTGGTTAGTCTGCTGTTTAGTCTTGTTTATTGCTACCGAAGCCTGGCAGCGTTTGAGCCATGTCGATCTGTCCCTACCCCTGGTGCTGATTGGGGGTATCGGCTTAGCGATCGCCTCCCAGTCCTGGCCACCGCCGACCCCGCCCCAATCCTCACAGGCAGCTTCTCCGCCCTCACCGAAGCCGGAAATAGCACCCCCCTCCAGGTCCGGGCGATCCTCCATTTCCTTTGAGATTTCTAAACCCAAGGCCAAATCCTAGGTCTGGCATAGATGGTTAACGACCCATCTGCCGCTTTAACTCTTCTAGTTCCTGCTCCGTTTCCCACCGTTGAAAGGATTCTTCCACCGGGTCCAGGGGGGTGGAGTTAGCGCCCTCAAAGGGCACCCCATACCAGCCCGCATCCCAGCTGGTGGCAGACCGCTGGGATACCCGTTCCGCCTCCACCTGGGCAATCTTCAACTTCAACTCACGGCGACGCTGATGGATCTGTTGTTGGAGGGACCGGGTCTGGTCAATCTGCTGATTCACCCCCTGCATCTGCCCCCAGTACTGGTTGCCCTGGCGCAGCAGGCTGGCCTCCCGCTCCTCTGCCAACTTAACCAGATCGGGGCGTTGGGCAACTCTAGCCCGATCGATGCGACCGTGCCACTTTTGAATTTCCTGGGCAGTGCTGAGGATGCTCTCCTCCAATTGCCTTTGGCGTCGCTTTAGGTCCCCCAGCAGGTTAATCGCATCCTGCTCCTGCCCCCGCAGTTGGTCCTCCAGACCGAGCAATTCCAAATGGGGGTTAGCCTTGAGAAATTCATCCAGGCGGGTTTCCAGGAAACGACTTAGATCCTCAAATAACCCCATGTCACCCCCAGCTAAAATTGCTGGCCAATGTAGAGCGATCGCACATCACCATTGCGCCGGACCACCACCTCCTGGTGAGCCACGGACACCAGGGTCCAACCGGCGGTACCGATCCGTTCACCGATATAAACCCGCTGGGGTACTCCGTTGACCTCAAAAAGGGCAGCGGAGCGATCACCCAGCTCTAACACCCCGACTAGCCGGTGGACCAGGGCAGGGGTAGGACTGGAGACGGGGGCTGAATCAACCTGAGCCAGGGACGGACCAGCGGGCCTGGTAGGTTGGGGTAAGGTGGGCTGGGTGGTTTGGTAGGGGATATAAACCCGCTCAATCACGTTGATAGGACCGCCGGATCCGCCAATGCTGCCGGGGTTGGAGGGCAAGGGAAGCAGCGTCAGAGAGGGGGGCTGGGCACCCGTTTGAGTGGGCGGAACGGGGGGCTGGGTGGCCAGATTGGTTTTCTTCTCGATCACCTGCAGCGATCGCTGCAAGTATTGCAAAAATTCAGCATTAGCGGCGTCGCTGATGCTGCTTTGCACCGTCACCGGCTGGTGATGATTAATCCATAGCACCGTCGCCAAACCTGTCAGGGAAAGACCTGTGGATAAAAGCAGCAGACGATCCAGCAGGCGGCCCAGAGCAGAACTCCGCTGAGGTGGGGCTAGGGTAAGGGTTGAGTCCTGAGCTTCAGCTTCTGCCGCTAACAGGGCCAAGGCTTCACCACCGCTGTCCAGGGTAGGGGCGGGACTAGCTAGGGCAGGCTCGGGGCTGACTGACAGATCCTCCTCCGCAGCGGAGGTCAAGGCTAAGCTGGCATTGATCCGCTCCAGGGTCTCGTTGTCACCCTCCAGTAGCTTATCCACATCCTCAAACAACGAGGTGATCAGGCTATCGGCATAGGTCTTAACCAGGGCTTCCGGGTTGGCAGTGCCTAGAGCTTCTAGGTTGATAACCCCATGGCTAGGTCCGGGGTTATCATTGCCACTGGCTAAAATGGCCGGGGGGAGAGTTTTGTCCTGGCTCATGGGAGTGCCATCCTGACAATAGGGTAGTTCACTACACTCAACACACCGAACTACCTTGGGCAGTCTTCAGTGATCTGCTGAAGTGTACCTCAACTGTTTAAATCTTTCACCCGGTACAATAAATTTATCGTGTCTATTTACTTAATTGGTGATGCCTAAGTACGTGCTTTGGGGGACCTACTGCAACGATGCATTGGAAAAACGTATCCCCTATCGGCAGGCCCATCTGGAGGGTTTACAATCCCAAAAGGAAAAGGGCATCTTGCTGGCCCTGGGTCCAACCGTTGATAATAGTAAGGTGTTTGGCATCTACGAAGCCCCCACTGAGGCAACGGTCAGACAACTGGTGGAGGCTGATCCCTACTGGCAACACCATATCTGGACCGATTACACTGTCTACGAGTGGAATCAAGTGTTTTAGTCAAGGCCAAAGGGTAGGAAACTAACCTCCTTCTCCCTCCTACTCCGCCTAGCTCTGGTTAGCTAGGGGCTCTTCCTTAAGCTTAGGTTTTGTCCTCCTATGCCAGCTCATTCTTCCATCTCTTTATCTGAGAAAAGTCAAAAACTGCTACGTCGTTACCAGCAACAGCCCGATCATCAGCTGCGTAATCAGTTGGTACATCTCCACATCGGCTTGGTGCGACAGGAGGCCTATCGTTGGGTGGGGCGCTGTCACGAGAGCAGCGATGAGCTGATTCAGGTCGGTAGCATTGGCTTAATCCGAGCGATCGAGCGCTTCGACCTGAATCAGGGCTATGCCTTTAGTTCCTTTGCCGTTCCCTACATTCGGGGTGAGATTCAGCATTACCTGCGGGATCGGAGCTCCCCAATGCGAATTCCCCGTCGTTGGCAAACTCTGGAGGCCCGATCTGCCGGGGTAGTACGCCGTCTCCAGCAGCAGTTAGAACGTCCCCCCCGCGATTGGGAAATTGCTACTGCCCTGGGTGTTTCCTTAGGGGAATGGCAAGAGGTAAAACTAGCTCGCCAAAATCGTCACCCGATTAGCCTTGATGCTCCCCTCCAGGGGGAAGACTCAAGCTCACTAATGGAGGCACTCCCAGATCCTCGCTACAAAAGCTTTCAACTGGCCCAGGAGGATCAAATTCGACTACAACACGCCATGGAGCAGCTAGAGCGTCGCACCCGTGAGGTTTTAGAGTTTGTTTTTCTCTACGACCTAACCCAAAAGGAGACTGCTGAGCGTTTGGGCATCAGCGTGGTGACGGTGTCACGCCGGGTAAAACAGGGACTACAACATCTCAAATCCCTCATGACCCATGGCGGTGGCTAGCTACCCATAAAATTGACTGATTGCCTGAGGCCTGAGGCTGCTAATCAACACTCTATATAGCAGGAATGCTCCAGGGCGGTTCAGTTCCTGAAAAATGAGCTATCGTGGGAGCGTTATCCTAGGGTAATTGAGGAGTTCCGTCGGAATGGGGTCTAGTCTCTTTCTACTCTTGTTCCTGCTGGGAGTTGTACTCTCCCTCCTGGGGGGGGTGATTGGTGTCGTTGATGCCTTTAAGGTCAGCCCAATCTGGGGTTTATTAACCCTGCTGATCCCCTTTGCCCTATTGTTTTTTTGTATCAAGTTTTGGGAAAGACGGCGCTGGGCCCGCAATAGTCTGATTTTGGGGCTGCTGGGGTTGTTGTCTATGGTGATCGGCATGCCCTTTCTACAGGGTTTGCTGAGCAGGCGGGTGGCCAGTGGCGATCAACCGGTGGAGACCTTTCCAGTGGAACAGGTTCCCGTCTCTGAGGTCAAGGCAGATGGGGAAATTTTTGCTGAGCCTTTGGTGCCCTCAGCTCCCGGCTTTGCCGCCATTGCTCAAGCTAACCTGATCCAGTCCACCGATCCCGATGAACGCCGCCGTCTAGTCAATAGTAGCCGTCTTGATCCCTTTGCGACGGTACCCATTCCTCCCCCTCCGCGGATGGCCCCCAACCAGATTCCAACGGTCCTACCTGGGCCGATCAAGGGCCCATTAGCCCCTTCAACCCAGCGTCCGGGGCCATCTGCCATACCCTCTAGAACAGAGACTAAACCCACCACAGCCGGTACCTCCACCGCCTCCCCTGGGGTGGTGGCTGGGAGCGGTAACAGCACCGACACCCTCCAGCCCAGCCAGCCCCTACAGGCAGAACAGGTTCAGGTGACCGGTGTAATTGCCCTGGGAGGCTACCGCTATGCCATTGTGCAGTCGCCGGAGCAGCCCGGTGGTCAGTATATTCAGGTTGGCCAACGGTTTGGTGAAGGCAACCAGATTCTGGTGAAAAGAATTGAGATTAAAGACCAGGAGCCAATCGTGGTTTTAGAGGAAAAGGGTAGGGAAGTTCCTCGTTTCGTCGGACCCGCGTCGCAGGTTTAATACCCACCCTCGACGCCTAAGGGTGTCAATTATGCCGCGATAGCCCTGACCCCATGGCAGAATGGCAGTACAGTATAGATTTGGTGTGAGGCCGTCACCTATGCCGTTAACAACGGTACTTTTCCATGGGTTGTGGGGTTTAGTGGGGGTTTTACTGGCGGAGCTAGTGCGCGATGGTTATCATGTTTTGGGCCATTACTACCCTCCCCTAATGCGTCTCCATAGTTGGCACCACCGGGTTTATAGGAAGGACTTTACGCCGGTGAGCGAGGGGCTTTACCGCCAGGCCCACCTGGTTAACGATGTGCCAGAGGCCCTGGTGATGATCGCCATTCTGGCGGTCATCGCCCTGGTTACGGGGCTATGGGGTCTGTGGGCTGGGGTAGTTTATAGTTTTACATTTTTGACTACGGCGATCGCCCGCTCCCGGGGGTGGCTAATCACTACCGATCTAACCCACGAACCTGGAGACCTAACCACTCCCCCTAGCAACTGGTGGGTGAATCGCACCTATCACTGGCGCCACCACTTCGATGATACCAATGCCTATTTTTCTGGATCCATTACTCTGGTGGATAAGCTCTTGGGTACCGCAGTCTCCCTGAAGGGCAAAACCGTAGCGGTCACCGGGGCCTCCGGGGCCCTAGGGCAGGCCCTGCTCCATGAGCTTCAGCGGCAGAAGGCCAGACCCATTGCCTTGACAACTACCTCCCTCGATCAATTCAGCGGTGACACGCCGGTTTGGTCCTGGCAACCCGGGGCAGAGACAGACCTGGAGGAACGTCTCAGGGGAGTCGATATTTTGGTAATTAACCACGGGGTTAATGTCCATGGCTCTCGTACCCCTGAGGCGGTAAACATCTCCCTGGAGGTGAATGCCCTCTCTAGCTGGCGGCTGATGCAGGTGTTTTTTAGCACGGTGCAAACCTCTTCCCACCGGGCCACCAAGGAGGTTTGGGTGAATACCTCGGAGGCGGAGGTCAGCCCTGCCTTTAGCCCCCTCTACGAAATCTCCAAGCGCTTGTTGGGGGATCTGGTTACCCTCGCTCGATTGGATGCCCCCTGTGTGGTGCGTAAGGTGGTTTTAGGGCCTTTCAAAAGTCAGCTCAATCCCATTGGTATTCTTTCGGCAGACTGGGTGGCTTGGGCCCTGGTGGCCCTGGTCAAACGCAATGTGCATACCATTATCGTTACCATTAACCCCCTCACCTATCTGCTGTTTCCTTTCAAGGAATGGGGACAGGGAATTTATTTCAAACTCTTTTCGCGCCCCCAGTAAGCAGGCACTCTCAGCTATACGCATCCTGACCCTAGTGGTTTATATACGGTGCAATCAATTAAGTCCTAACTCTCTCCCTTAATCCCCGTCGCCCTTACTTCTCTGGTTCCCATCCCTGGTCGGCTGACCGACATCGGTTCCCTTCCTCTAAAATTTTAAGTATTAGCTTCTTACTCTGCGTCTTCAACCCATGTCCCACCCCACCGATATTGCTACCCTGGCGGCCTGGATGGCGGCTGACTTTAGCAATCAGCAGCAGGCCTTCGATAATCCTCCCCTATTTGCCCATATTCGGGTGTGTATGCGCCCTCTGCCGGTGGATCTGCTGGCGGGGGTAGGGTTCTATCTGGAGCAGGCCTACGACTTTCAATTGCAGCGGCCCTACCGTTGCCGGGGTATGCGATTGCTGACCCAGGGTGACCACATTCGCATTGAAAACTATACCCTTAGGGATGGGGAAGCGTTCTATGGGGCAGCCCGAGATCGCGATCGCCTGACCCAACTTACCCCCGACCAATTCGAGAAAACCCCCGGTTGCGACATGATCGTGGAGTGGACTGGCCACAGCTTTAGGGGATCGGTGGAGCCTGGTCAGGCCTGCATGGTCGAACGCAACGGTCGACTCACCTACCTGGATAGTCAGTTTGAGATTGATGGTCATCAATTTATCAGTTGGGACCGGGGTCGCGACCCCACCACCCATGAGCATATCTGGGGCGCCCTCGCCGGCCCCTTTCAGTTTCAGCGCCGGACTAGCTTTGCCGATGAGGTGCAGTTGTAAAGCTTGGGGACAAGGTCAGGTAGACAATAGACTTGAGTGAAACCCCCTGTGTGCCAACATGAATGAGACAACACCCCTATCGTAAATTACCACTAACCCATAGTCTGTCGTAGGTTTTGTCAGTTAACCAGAATTAAACTAGTCTCCTGGTGGCGACCGGTCAAGAATACATTACTCTAGGGTTAAGTCTACTACTGGCTGACTGAAGCCCTTGGAGCTATTGTGCCTCCCAAGAAACCCACTGGCAAGAATATCCGCAAACCTGAAGACGCTCCTCGCATGGGAGTTTCTCAAGCTCTTGTCGGTCAGGGATATCGGGTGCAGATTTTTTACTTGGCTGGCCGTAATCCCAGCCCCAACCCGCCCCTTAAAGATGCTCTTTGGTTTGCCACCTATCCCATCATTCCCCGACTGGGGGATTGCCTTTTTCGAGACGGGGTTTACTACCGGGTAGAACGGGTATTTCTCTACGAAAATTTGGCGGCTGGTTGGTGTGCCGATGTGGAGGTATCCTTCTATAGTCGACGTTAGCTATAGTAAACAAAACTAGAACTGATCCTATCCTATCTTACAAGCCCCATCGACATTTTTCTGTCGAGTCCCTTATGCTAGAGTAAGCGAGTAACATGTTTTGCTTTCGGTAGGCTGGTTAATCACAGTCTGATCTAGTTTTTCGGGTAATCGGTGAATGCCACTCCGAATCGAACTTGTCTACATTCATGTTTCATTTGGAGTTGTATTATGTCGATTTATGTAGGGAACCTGGCCTACAATGCTACTGCCCAAGACATTAGCGATGTTTTCGCTGAGTATGGTGCTGTCAGTCGGGTAGTCGTACCCACAGATCGCGAAAGCGGACGTCCTCGAGGTTTTGCCTTTGTGGAAATGGAAAAGGAGTCTGACGAAGATTCTGCTATTCAAGCCCTTGATGGAGCTGAATGGATGGGTCGGGAGTTAAAGGTGAACAAGGCTCGTCCTAAAGCCAAGAATGAATCTAAAGGCAGCTTTGGTGGCAAGCAGAATACTAATCGCAAGTTCTCTAGCTGGTAGTATCGAGCTACATTTCCTTTTTCTTAATGTTGATATCTCGACAACTTGGCAGATCAGTCTGATCCAGTTGGTACCTTTAGCTGCCATCGTAGATGATTAAAGTGATCAATCAATAGGAAAGTCCTGGTAAAACCCAGGATTTTTTTTGGTTTTATTGATCTGAACTTCCTAAATAATCCACCAGAGCCCTTAGGCCCAAGCGATAACTATTGCTGCCAAAACCACAAACCTGACCAATGGCGATTGGGGCAATATAAGAGTTGTGACGAAAGGCTTCACGACCATGAATATTGCTGAGATGAACCTCTACAACGGGGAGTGAAACAGCTACAATGGCATCTCGCAAAGCTATGCTGGTGTGGGTGTAGGCTGCAGGATTAATTAAAATTCCATGCTTTCTACCGAAGGTAGCCTGAATACAACTCACCAAGTCTCCTTCACTATTAGACTGAAAACAATCTATGCTGACCCCCAAAGAGCCAGCCAGGAGAATTAAGTCTTGATTAATTTCCTCGAGGGTAGAGTAACCATAGACAGAAGGTTCTCTTAGCCCTAACATATTCAAGCTGGGCCCATGGACAACTTGGAGCTCTAACAAACTACCGTCCTTCTTTAGCGCCTGGGTTCCTGTACTGGAATCGGAATTAATTCAGGCTCGTGCTGAGGATCGGAGCCAAATAGAGCATCCAGAACCCTATCAATCCATTCACGCAACTTATCGATGGTTTTTTCGATGTAATCCATCAGGGTTAGACTCCTTAAGGGCATATGCTACTTTTGGCCCACCAGAAACCTTATTATCAGGTAAAGAAGCATAATTTTTACATAATCTTATTATAGCCACTGGAAAGGCGATTTGAAAAGCCCAGAGGGCTGCCTGGGTTGGACAACGACCTAGTAGACCCCGGCGTAAATAGACCTAGTTCTTTTGACTACTGATTCCTGACTCCCCTTGTAAGGACCGTCAGATTTATGTTGCAAAGTACTAGACCTGACTTTCCACCGCCACCTCCACCAGGGCGGGACTCTCTAGAGCAGGTAAGGGATTGGGGGGTAGGGCGCTGGTAAACACCAACTTCTGTTCTACCAGGTCAACGGTAACGGTACTGCCGGGGGGAAAGGGAGTCTCCAGGATCTGGGTGGCGATGGGGTTCTCTAGCAGGCGTTGGATAGCCCGCTTCAGGGGCCGGGCCCCGTACACCGGGTCGTAGCCACTGTCGGCAATGAAGTCGATGGCGGCATCGGAAATAGCCAGGTTAAGCTTCTGGTCCGCCAGGCGGCGCTCTACCCGGCGCACCTGCAGGGCCACGATCTGGCGCAGTTCAGGTTTGCGCAGGGAGTGGAACAAAATCAGATCGTCCACCCGATTCAGGAACTCTGGCCGAAACTGCTTTTGTAGGGCCTTCAACACCAGTTTCCGCATTTCTTCGTAGCGGCTATCATCACCCGCCAACTCCAGGATATGGTCGCTGCCGATGTTGCTGGTCATGATCACCACGGTGTTACGAAAGTCGACCCGATGCCCCTGGGAGTCGGTGATACGGCCATCGTCCAGCACCTGAAGGAGGAGGTTAAAAACGTCAGGGTGGGCCTTTTCCACCTCGTCCAGCAGCACCACCGAGTAGGGGTGGCGGCGCACCGCCTCCGATAGTTGGCCGCCGTCCTCGTAGCCGACGTAGCCCGGTGGCGCCCCCACCAGGCGGGAGACGGCATTTTTCTCCATGTATTCCGACATATCGATGCGGACCATGGCCTCTTCGCGGTCAAACAGAAACTCCGCCAGCGCCCGGGCCAGTTCGGTCTTACCCACCCCAGTGGGCCCCATAAATAGGAAGGAACCCAGGGGGCGGCCCGGATCATTCATGCCGGCCCGGGCCCGACGAATGGCGGCGGCGACGGCGGCGACGGCATCCTCCTGACCGATTACCCGGTCGTGGAGGTGGCCCTCGAGTTGCAGAAGTTTTTGCCGTTCCGAGGCCATCAGCCGATTCACTGGAATGCCCGTCCACTTGGCGACAATTTCAGCGATATCTGCCTCGCTGACCTGCTCCCGCAGCAGGGTGGTGCCCTCAGCCTGAATCTCCAGCAGCTCCGCTTCCTTAGCCTCCCGATCTCGCTGCACCGTTTCCATACGACCGTACTTCAGCTGGGCGGCCCGATTCAGGTCGTAGGCTCTCTCCGCCTGTTCGATCTGGAGGCGCAACTGATCCTCCTCCTCCTTCAGGCTGTTGATCGCCTCCAGGGTCTGCTTTTCCCGCTGCCACTGCCCCCCCAGGTGTTGTTGTTGGGCGGTCAGGTCGGCAATTTCCTGGTCGATGCGGTCCAGGCGATCGCGGGGGCTGTAGGCGCCGCCCCCGTTGTGCTCCGTCTGCAGGGATAGTTTCTCCATCTCCAGTTGCATGAGCTTGCGGTCCAGGGCCTCCAGGTCCGCCGGTTTAGAGGTGATGGCCATCTTCACCTTGGCTGCCGCCTCGTCCACCAGATCGATGGCCTTGTCGGGCAAAAACCGATCGGCAATGTAGCGATCGGAGAGCAGGGCCGCCGCCACCAGGGCGCTATCGGCAATTTTGACGCCGTGGTGAACTTCGTAGCGTTCCTTCAACCCCCGCAGGATGGAGATGGTATCCTCCGGGCTGGGCTGCCCCACGTACACCTGTTGGAAGCGCCGTTCTAGACCGGCATCCTTTTCGATATGTTTGCGGTACTCGTCCAGAGTGGTGGCGCCAATGCAGCGCAGCTCTCCGCGGGCCAGCATGGGTTTGAGCAGGTTGCCCGCATCCATGGTGCCCTGGGTGGCGCCGGCCCCCACCACCGTGTGTAACTCATCAATGAACAAGACAATTTGGCCAGCGGAGTCGGTGACCTCCCGCAGCACCGATCGCAACCGTTCCTCAAATTCCCCCCGAAACTTAGCTCCGGCGATCAGGGCCCCCATATCCAGGGAAATCAGGGTACGACCCTTGAGGGACTCCGGCACCTCCCCATTGATGATGCGCTGGGCCAGGGCTTCGGCGATCGCCGTCTTGCCCACCCCCGGCTCCCCGATCAGCACCGGGTTGTTCTTGCTCCGGCGGGACAACACCTGAATTACCCGACGAATTTCCTCATCCCGGCCAATCACCGGATCTAGCCTGCCCTCCCGGGCCGCCTGGGTAAGGTCAAGGCCGTACTTTTCCAGGGCCTCGTACTGGGCCTCGGGATGGTGATCCACAACCCGCTGGCTACCCCGTACCGCCTGGGCTGCTGCCATCAACTCGGCGGCTTCCACGTTGAAGCCCCGCAACAGACGGCGGCCAATCCGCTCATCCTCCTGGAAACCCAGCAACAGGTGCTCCACCGAAATAAACTGATCCTTGAGTTGCTGGCGGGCCGCCTCCGCCTTATCTAGCATACGGTCTAAACTTTGACCCAGGTACAGGTTCCCATCCGTCCCTTGACGCACCCGGGCCTGGCGCTGGGCGAAGGTTTCCAACTCATCCAGCAGCAGATCCGCATCCAGCTTGGCCTTCTCCAGTACCCGGTGGGCCAGGCCCTCCTGCTCCTGGTCCAGCAGGGCGATCATCACATGTTCGACCTCCAGATACTGGTGCTTAAAACGGCGGGCCACGTCCTGGGCTTCCACAATGGCATCCCAGGCTTTATCGGTAAACTTATCGGGGTCGGTGGGTTGCATGGTGGACAGGATTCAAACAGGAAGAGAAGACAGAAAGGGTTAGACCTTTTGTAGGGCAACAGCTTGTAGGGCAATAGCTAACTCGATGGCCAGTCCAGTTAGGATAGGCGGGCGTCACCCTTTCCCCAGGCTGGGCTGCAGGGTCAGGGGATTGCGAGCCAAAGGGCCTTCACAATAGCCGGAAGACCCCTAGTATAGCTCTGGCCAGAACACCCATTCTGCCGCCTAGGCCGGGGGGAGTAGGGCCAGGTCGGTGAAGACAAACTCCTGCTGGTCAAGATTGCCCTCCACCTCGGTGGAGATAGCCCGACGGCGCAGGATCTGGTAGCCGCCCACCGCCTCGTAGTCGTCTTCGAAGCTGCTGAGACCGCCCCTTTGCTCACCGGTTTGGGGATCGTGGTAAACCGAGTTGTAACGGTGGGATAGGTAGCCGGCGCCGGTATCATGGCTGCTGAAGGTGTGGATGGTCACCACCACGCCGTGGATGTGACGGTGGACCATGGTGACTTCGTTGTCGCGCACTTCGTAGCGATCGCCCTGCCCCTTGCCCCCCAACAAAATCTCCACCGCCCCCTGCGGTCGAGATTCACCGTAGCTAAAGGTGTTCTGCCCGTGGACATCGCTAAAGGCTCGCCGCACCCGATGGATAGCCACCTCAAATAACTGGCCATGGATGGCCTTTTGGGCTGACTCCTCCGCCACCCCAGAAACGTTGGGTTTAAGATCGGGGCCCACCGTAATCTCACCGGTGTATACCTGGCCATTATGGGTGTAGGTGACCCGGGCCCGATAGCCAGGAAAGTGACTATCCCAGGTATAGCGGTTTTCGTAGGCGGCCCGAAATAGATCCTGGGCAAAAATCTGGCTGGCAACCATCGGTGGTCTCCTGGTTAAGGTCAATTATTCTAGTTTAAACCCTCTTCTCGGTTTACGGCTGTCCTAGGGAGGGGGTCAACGGTATCGGATAATGGTAACGCAACCGGGTACAGTGACCTATGGATGATGATCTGACCAACCTTAATGCCGAGGTGGACTTTGCCGATCCCCTTGATCGGCTGGGTCCCCCTGGCCGGGGCGAGGGGCCCAGCTACGATCCTGAGCAAATGTTGCCCCTATTGGGGTCTACCGATCCCCAGCAACGCATGGTAGCAGCCCGGGCCTTCTGTGAATTGGCCGAGCCCCGAGCGATCGCTCCCCTGATCACCCTACTCCAGGATCTCTGCCCCCTGGTGCGGGTTAGCGCTGCCTACGCCCTGGGCCGCAACCCCAGTGCCATTGCCGTGGAGCCCCTGATGGGGCAACTTCAGCGGGATTGGAATGGGTATGTCCGTAAGGGCCTGGTCTGGGCCTTGGGCAATGCCCAGGATGGCCGAGCCCTGCCGGCCTTAATTGAAGCCTTAAACACCGATATTTCCGCGGTGCGATTGTGGGCCGCTAGTGCCCTGGCCCAGATGGCCCAGATCAGCTATCACCAGGTGGTTACGGCCCTGCCGCCCTTGATTGAGGCGATGCGTCAGGATGGGGTGGCGGCGGTACGCAGTAACTGTGCCTGGGCGGTGGGCCAACTCTGCCGGGAATTACCCTCCAATGTGATCTACCACACCGCCATTGATGCCCTGATCGAAACCTTTGCCGAAGATCGGGACCTGGGAGTACGGGAGGATGCCCGATCGGCGATTCTGAAGGTGGGGGACACCCGAGGTCTGCAGGTGATTGAGGAAATTGAACGAGATGGTTTCTTTAGTTGGTAGCTAGAGCGTTGGGCAGAACCGTTAGCATCAGGCAGATCGGTAAAAGCGCCGACCGGGCAAACAGCAAAGCTCGCCTCACCCCCCTCTGGATAGCTCCGACCTAATTAATGATTGATTAAGACAAATCAGTAGTTGAGGGCAATTCTGTGTAACTAAAGAGAGAATCTAGTGTCAGAAGATACGAAGGTATGGCTTTTATCAGAACGCTGAGGATGCATTTGATTGGTCAAAGCTGATGCTAAACAGGCATTCTAGCTTGCCTTCACCCCCTTGCAGGTGGCTAGGGCTGTAGGAATATGTAGTAAGGATCAAGCCAGTTCCAGGTTTTCTGAACAACTATTGGTTACTTAATAAGTTTTTCGGGGAATACTTGGCACTGACTCGGTGGAGGCATAGTATGGGACTATAGTTCACTGCGCTTCGGAATCCTATGCTGAATCCCCATGATTCAGGTGAGGGTCTCAGGCTGTCTCAGGATCGTCTCCGGTCCCCCAGGCAGGCTAGTGATGCGGGAGTCAATGTTGATCAAATGATCGCCTTGATTGACAGTGTCTTACCCTTTGAAGCCTGTCTATTTCATCAAATTATCCCCCTTTCCCTGGTGGGCAATCAGCTTAACCTGGGCATGGTTAACCCTAAGGACAGCGTCGCCAGGGAGTATGTCCGTCGTCAGGTCTCCTACATCAACTATGTTGTAGTGCCCTGGCGGATAGCCTCGGACTGGCACCGCCAGACCCTGTCCAAGTACCTCAGCCACACCGCCAGGGTAAAGCAGCGCCTGCGCCAGGGGCGCCCGGCAGCGGTTGAGCCAGTGGTGGTTGCAGCACCCTTGCCATCGGTGCACCCCCCCGTGGAGGACCGGCTCACCTACGTTGTCGATAGTCCGGAGAGAATCACCCTGAGGCCGGTAGAGGTGCCGCCTGAGCCGGTAGTTCCGAGTCCACCAGAGCCTAAACCGCCACCTAGCGAATCCCCCGTAGCGACCCAGCCCTCCTCTATTCCAGTCCTGGACCTGGGGGCATCCCAGTCCACCGATGACAGCTTGGATTGGCGCCAGTTATCCGCCAAGGACTTGCTAGTGAGAGTGCTACGCCGGGTTCTGGCAGAAGGTATTGGCCGACTCTATTTTGAACGCCATGCCACCACGGGCAAAATTGTGGGTAGCCAGGATGGCAAGGTGGAGAGCCTGGTAGGGACCCTCGACCTGCCGTTATTTGAAGCCGTAATTTTGGAATTAAAACAGTTGGTTCAGCTACCCTCGGGGCCCACCAATGGCCCCCATCAGGGGGAAGTGGAGCGGATTTATGGCCAGGAACCCCTGCTGTTGAGGTTCCGATTTATGGTCAATGGCCACGGACAGGAGGCGGCGCTGCAGATACTCCGGGGAAGTAGCCTGAAGCTCTATCAGCGGCAGCGACTCAGGGATCTGAGCCGGGAAACCCTGAGCCTGGCCAAAACCCTGCAGGGACGGGTCCATGATCTACTGGAAGCAACCCACCATAGCGGCGAGGCCGATCCCCTACCGGCTCCGACCCTCCATACCCTGCGCCATCTCCTCCAGTCTATGCAGACGCAGGTAAATCAGTTAATTCAGCAGGGTAGACCGTGAGCTAACTCACCAGGGATGCATTAGTATAGCGGCTAGTTTTAGTGGCTGTCTTACCTGGGAGGTGGGTCATGACATTACTTTCTGAGGATCGCCACCCGGCTCGCCAGCCCCTAGGGGTGGCCTGCTTGATACTGCTGCTGGTCGCCGGTTGTGGCCGGCCCCGGGGAGGCCAGGATACCGCCACTGATCCGGCTCCTTCAGCCATAGGAACGCCGCCAACCCCTGGGGTTTCGGTGGGTCAGGGCCTTATCCCCATTGATCCCCCCCGTTCATCGATCCTGAGGAGTCAGCAGGTAGGGGCTCAGATTAATATCCGATCCACACCCTCGACCACCGCTCCCGTCATGGCCCAGGGTCAATCGGGGCAGGGGGTGCAACTGCTTTCCCTGACTGAGGCAGAGGATGGCTATACCTGGTATCAGGTGCGGCTGGCCCCTGGCGATCAGGAGGGTTGGGTACGGGGGGATTTGGTTAGCCAGGCTGGGGCGGTGGCGGCGACTCCCCCCCGGGCCTCCTGCGAGGACGATCGCCAACAGGCTCTTTTCGAAACCCAGTCCTTTACCATCTACATTTGCCAGGGTCCCCAGGGGCTGCGCTACGTCAGCATGGACAAAACTCAGCAAGCCGTAATCGTTAGCCAGGAGGTGATCCGTAACCACGACACCTACATCGCCATCGACGGCGATCGCCAATACCACCTCAGTGATCAGTCCCTGGGGGTTTACCGGGTGAACAACGGCAACTATAGTCAGCTTATGGCGGAAACGGTGGTGCGATCGGAGAAACTAGTGTACTGATCTCCCCATTCATGCCGCTTAACCTATGGAGATGCCTCAGGCCATGGAACGCAAAATCATTCATACCCCCCAGGCCCCCGCCCCCGTGGGGCCCTACAATCAGGCGGTGGCGGTGCGGGGGGAATTAATTTTTGTGGCGGGTCAAATTGCCCTGCACCCCACCACCGGGGAGCTGGTGGGCGGGGACGATGTGGCCGCCCAAACCGAACAGGTAATCGCCAATCTGGGGGCAATTTTGGCGGCGGCGGGGGCGAGTTTTGCCAACGTGGTAAAGACCTCCGTATTTCTTAAGGATATGAATGATTTCGCTACCGTTAACCAGGTCTACGGCCAGTACTTTGGTGGCGACCAGGCTCCGGCTCGAGCCTGTGTGGAGGTCTCCCGCCTACCCAAGGATGTGGCGGTCGAGATTGAGTGTATTGCGGTGATCTAGGCATCATTGCTAGCTTGGCCCCTCAGAAGGGGACGGTGTATAGTAGAAAACTGATTATTTTTTCTCCTGCAGGGGTATCCACCTTGACCTTTTCCGCCGAAGACTTTGCCAGAGCGCTCGAAGCCCACGACTACACCTTTCAGGTGGGTAGCCAGGTGCGGGGCACGGTGATCGCCTGGGCTAACGATGGGGCTACCGTTGATATCGGGGGTAAGTCCGCCGCCTTTCTACCGATGCGGGAGGCGGCAATGCGACCCATCGCCTCCCTGGAGGGGGTGCTGGAATTGGGGCAAGATTACCAGTTTGAGGTGATCCGTGACCAGGATGCCGATGGTCAGGTGCTGCTCTCCCTGCGGCGGCGGCTGTTAAAGCAACTGTGGCAAGACCTGAGCGAAAAGGCGGCCACAGGGGCGGTGGTAGAGGTCAAGGTGACCGGCCACAACAAGGGGGGAGTGACAGTGGATGTGGAGGGGCTACGGGGGTTTGTACCCCGGTCCCACCTGCATGGGTCGGTGGAATCCCTGGAGGAGTGGGCTGGCCGGACCATCACCGTGGGGTTTTTAGAGGTCAACCCCGCCGCCAATAAGTTGGTCATGTCCCAACGGTTGGCGGCCCGTAGCCAGGTGATGGACCAGTTGACTCCGGGCCAGCTGGTGGAGGGGACGGTGGTTAGTCTCAAACCCTTTGGCGCCTTTGTGGATTTCCAGGGGATTAGTGGGCTGCTCCACATCAAGCAAATCAGCAAAAACTACGTGGAGTCTCTGAATACGGTGTTGCGGGTGGGTCAACCGGTTAAGGCGGTGATTGTAGCCCTGGATCGCGATCGCAACCGCATCTCCCTCTCCACCAAAGTCCTGGAAAAATATCCCGGTGAGTTTTTGAAGGAACCGGATCTGCTCTTCACCGATGCGGAGAACCGGATGGGGGACGTGGGCCAATTACTGGCGGACAGCGAGGCCTAAACACCATGGTCTCAGTCTGGGAATTGGACTTTTACTCTCGTCCCCTCTTGGATGAACAACAAAAACGCCGCTGGGAGGTGTTGATCTGTGAAGGCCTGGTGGACACCCAGGCCGACCCAGACCAGCTGTTTCGCTATAGCAAGTTGCTCAGCAACACCGAGGTCAACTCCCTGAACTTACAGGCCGCCCTGGAGGAGGCGATCGCCCAGGCCCCCAGCCCCCCGGGTCGGATTCGCTATTTTCGTTATCAAATGCAAAACATGATCCAGCGGGCCTGTGAGGCGGTGGGGGTACCGGCGGTGGCCAGTCGCCGCACCCTGGCCCTGCAACACTGGCTGCAGGACCGCCAGCAATCGGTCTACCCTACCCAGCCTGGCTATACCGCCGTGCCCGCCCCCAGCATAGCCGCTCCCCCCCCGGCCCCCCGGTCGCTCCCCGACGCCTTGATTGGCCAGCGCTGGAGCTTTGTCAGTCTGCCCGCCAGTGCCTTTGAGGACCTACCGGAGTGGTCGATCGGCTTTGGTGAATCCTTCCCCCTCTCCCTGGCTGCTATCGCCCCCACCACCCCCATCCCCGGCCTGTTAATTTTTTCTCCCCGGGCCACCGCCCTGGCGGCCTGGCTATCGGGGTTAGAACTGGCCTACTGGCGGGTAGAGGCGGAACCCCGGCCCCAGTTGGTCCTGGAAACCGGGGCGGCGGACAGTTGGGTACTGGCCGCCCTCAGCTCCCCGCCCCTAGTGGCGGAGGCCCAGGCCTTTGAGGCCGCTAAAACCGCCGCTGACCAGGTGCACTTTCTGGCGGTGCAAACCAACCCGGATAGTCAGGAGTTTGCCGGGTTTTGGCTGCTGCGGACACCGGTGGTGGTTTAGCTATGACCGCAGGGGAGAAAGGGAGGGAAGCCCCAGCCGTAGTAGGCATGGCGACGATAATCTGGCAACGGCTGGGGCGGTGGCCCCACTGGCAGGCTCTGGGCATTTACGGCCTGCTGTTGGCGATCGCCCTGGCCATGGTTTTCCCCATGCTCTGGTTGGTCAGCACCTCCCTGAAGGGGGCTGGCGAAAATCTGCTGGCCAGCCCACCCCAACTAATTCCCCAGCATCCTACCCTGGATAACTATCGCCAGGTCTGGCAGACTAGCCCGTTCTTCCAGTATTTTGTCAACAGCGCCATCGTCGCAGTTTTAACCGTAGCGATCAATCTGGTGATCTGCTCCCTGGCGGCCTACCCCCTTGCCCGCCTCCACTTTCCCGGCCGGGAGGCCATCCTGGGGTTGATCATTGCCACCATCATGATTCCCTTTCAAGTGGTGATGATTCCTTTATATATTCTGGCGGTTAACCTGGGGCTGCGGAACACCTACCTGGGGTTGGTGTTACCCTACCTGGCCTCCGCCTTTGGGATTTTTCTGATGCGTCAGGCCTTTCAAACCGTTCCCAAGGAACTGGAGGAGGCGGCCCGCCTGGATGGCTGCTCCGACCTGGGGGTCTACTGGCATGTGATGATCCCTGCCACTCGGCCTGCCCTGGTGACCTTGGGTATCTTTGTTTTCATTGGCACCTGGGGGGAGTTTCTCTGGCCCCTGATCCTGCTGGACCGGCCAGAACGCTACACCCTACCCCTGGGGGTAGCCCAGCTAGCCAGTAGCTTCTCCCTGGACTGGCGGTTGGTGGCGGCGGGTTCGGTGTTGTCCGTATTGCCCGCCCTACTACTGTTTGTCTTTTTGCAACGCTATATTATCCCTACGGAAACCGCCAGTGGCGTCAAGGGTTAGCAATAGGGACGGCGATCGGGCTGGGCAGGGTCACTGCGGCGGTGCTATCCTAGCCGAGGCCGCCCAACCAGGACAGGGGTTCGGAGGGCAGCCGCCCTGGCCGATTATCTGCAGTGGCAGTGGGTGATCGCCGACTGGTAGCAGCCCATTCTAGACCGGCCCGACCTACCAGACTCAGTAGTTCGAAAACCCATGATGGCAGGTGGCTCTAGCTGACTTTGTCTGTAGGGGAGCTATGATCGCTCTTCGCCCAGACCCTGCCGCCAGTTCATCTCTGGCATTGATCTTAAGGGTTCCTAACCTGGATAATTCACGAAGGATAAATAGATCACAGAAAAAAGAGCCTGAAACGCTTTAGAATCAGACTCTTCAACAAAATAAGTGCTTCAATTTTGCCATGACAGTGTGTAAAACGGATCTTCCGTTTGATT
>Ga0172373_10000844_pt1 | contig 50531 bp, 30 predicted proteins | sample Lak10m_2_FD_114546 | JGI IMG/M metagenome (GOLD analysis project Ga0172373, IMG submission 114546) | Freshwater microbial communities from Kabuno Bay, South-Kivu, Congo - kab_092012_10m | ecosystem: Environmental > Aquatic > Freshwater > Lake | place: Democratic Republic of the Congo... | reverse complement strand
AGGCCGCTTTGGGCCTTTTTCAGCAACCCTGCTAGGTACTTCTGGGCCTCGTCTCCGACGAGGCCGGATCAACACCTAGCAGGTGCTGAAAAACGCAAAGCCGTTTTTCAGCAGCCTGCTAGACGTCGAACTCGTCGATCTGACCGAAGGCGTCGCGGGCGACGACGACAATGCCGCTGTCGCTGACGCTGAAGCGCTGGCGATCGCGCTCGAGGTCCTCGCCGATCCGCTCGCCGGGCGGGATCTTCACGCCCTTGTCGACGATGCACCGGTGCAGCCGCGCACCGCGGCCTACGTCGACATCGGGGAAGATGACGCTGTCGGTGACGAACGAGTACGAGTTCACGCGGACGTTGGGGCTGATGATGCTGCGCTCGACCCGTCCACCGGAGATGATCGTGCCGCCGCCGATGATGGAGTCCACCGCCATGCCGACGCGGCCGCCGCCGAAGTCGGAGAACACGAACTTCGCCGGACCGAGGGGGCCGGCGCTGCCGCGGATGGGCCACTCGGCGTTGTAGAGGTTCAGCTGCGGCTGCACGCTCACGAGGTCCATCGAGGCAGCGAAGTAGGAATCGATCGTGCCGACGTCGCGCCAGTAGCCGCGGGCACTTTCATCTTCGCCACGGGGAAGATGGCTGGCGAAGTCGTAGGCGTAGACGTTGAGCCGCTGCGGCGCCGTCGACAGGATGTCCTTGCCGAAGTCGTGGCTCGTCTGCTCGGCCTCGGCGTCGGCCTTGAGCTCGTCGACGAGGACCTTGCGCTTGAAGATGTAGTTGCCCATCGACACGAGGGTCCAGTCCTCGCGGCCGGGGATGCCGGGCGGGTCCTTCGGTTTCTCGACGAAGCCGATGATCTTGCCCTTGTCGTCGACGTGGACGCAGCCGAAGGCGTGGGCCTCGGAGCGCGGCACGGGCAGGGTGGCGATGGTGATGTCGGCACCTACCTGAAGGTGGAAGTCCATCATGACGCTGACGTCCATCTTGTAGATGTGGTCGGCGCCCCAGATCAGCACGTGGTCGGGCCGCACCTCACGCAGCAGGTCGAGGTTCTGGTAGATGGCGTCGGCGGTGCCTCGAAACCACGTCGGACCACGGTTCATCGCGGCAGGGGCACACTCGATGTACTGGTCGAGCAGCCCCGAGGCGAGGGGCCACGCCCGCGTCAGGTGCCGCACCAGCGACGTCGCCCGGTACTGCGTGATGACCTTGATCTGGTGGAAGCCCGAGTTGACGAGGTTGCTGAGGGCGAAGTCGATCAGCCGGTAGCGGCCGCCGAAGTAGACGGCGGGCTTGCTGCGCTCGCGTGTGAGCGGAAAGAGACGCTTGCCCTCGCCTCCAGCCAGGACCATCGCCAGCGTGCGTTCCATGAGAGCCTCCGCGCCCAGCATCGCGAACCGGGACCGGCGGAGCAAAGAAACGACCACGGCCGACGGGGAAAGGCGCAGGCACTCGATACCGACCGAACGCACGATGCGCTGCGTCGTCGTCGGCGGCGGCGGGCGGGTGCGAAGGTTGACCCTGGCTGGCCCGGGCGGGTAGCGTGCGCCCATCTGGAGGTCTGGACCATGACGTCGACGACGGCCAATCCGCGGGCCAAAGCTGTGGCCGAGCTGCTGAAGGATGTGCCGCTCTTCGCTGGTCTCTCCGACGACGATCTGTCGCGGTTGTCGCTGCTGCTCACCGAGAAGCACTACCCGCGAGAGACCGTCATCGTGTCGGCCACCGACCCCGGCGACGCCCTCTACATCGTCGCCGACGGCGAGGTGAAGGTCTCGCTCTGGAGCGACAACGGTCGCGAGATCATCCTCTCGACCCTCGGGCCGGGCTCCTTCTTCGGCGAGATGTCCCTCGTCGACGGCGAGCCCCGCTCCGCCAACGTCGCCTGCCTTACCGACAGCCTGCTGCTCCGCCTCGGGCGCCGCGAGTTCCTGCAGGCGCTGCGCTCGTACCCGACCATCGCGATCAACGTGATGACCGAGGTCTGCGTGCGTCTCCGTCGCGCCGACGAGAGCATCGGCAACCTCGCTCTGCTCGACGTCTACGGCCGCGTCGCCCGCTACCTCCTCGAGCGCTGCGAGGAGGAGGGCGATCCGGCTCCCGAGGGCCACCTGCTCCGGAAGATCCCGACGCAGCAGCACATCGCCTCCCGCATCGGCACCTCCCGCGAGACCGTCAGCCGCGCGCTGTCGGAGTTCCAGCGGCGCGGCTTCATCGAGCAGCGGGGCAAGGCCCTGCTCGTGCGCGAGGGCCTCGATCCGAAGTCGGTCAGCCGTACCCGCTGAGCGCCAGCCGCCTCGCGATCACCACGGGCACCCGGCGTCGGGTGCCCGTGCGCGTTTCTGGCGCATCAAGGCGCGATCGGGCGCCGCCGCCGCGAAAGATGCTTGACTCAGTGAGTCGATCGGGTAGAAGACGCGCACCCGTCGGGCTCGTAGCTCAGTTGGTAGAGCAATGGACTCTTAATCCGGCGGTCGAAGGTTCGACTCCTTCCGGGCCCACCAGAAACCCCGCTGTTCAGCGGGGTTTCGCTTTTTGTGCGATCGACCTGGGGCAGCCGACCTTCCGGACGGCCAGGCGATCGGCCAACACCTGAAAAGTCTTCACCTTCCGCGATCATCCGAGCCGTTGCGTGGCGGGGCGGGCGCACTACGGTCGGGGCTCCGGAGGTGCCGGTGCAGTACCGCTGCCTGAGTTGTCACGCCAAGTACGCCATCCCCGACGAGCGCGTGAGCGCCGCTGGTCCCGACGGTCTGCGGGTCCGCTGCTCGAAGTGTCGGGCGATCATGGCGGTGACGTCGACGACGGCGCCGGTGACGACAGCGGCGGTGACGACGCGGCCGGCAGCGCCGACGACGGCGTTGACGACCGGTGTCATGGCCAATCCCTTTGCCGACGTGGCGCTGCCCGAGGCGCTCGGCGCCGGCGGCGGCGGGCAGGGGGCCCGCCAGGTGACGGGCGTGTTCTTGCCGCTGCTGTCGTCGATGGAGTCGGCGCGCGAGGGCACCGCCCACTTCTGGGCCGCGATCGCGGGGCGCTCGCGTGGACCCTTCACGGCGCGTGAGCTCGTCATGCTCGCCGAGAAGGGCCGGGTGCGGGCCGGTACACTGCTGTGGCGCCCCGGCGCATCGGCGTGGAAGCCGCTCAAGGAGATCACCGAGTTCGACGTCGCCTGGCTGCGCGACGCCGTCGCCCGCCGCAAGGTGCGGGAACAGGAGGCCGCTGCGGCCACCCTCGCCCAGCGCGGCATCGCGCCCATCCGCATCGAGCGGCAGACGGTGCGGCCGACGCTGCCGGCGCTGCCGCCGGACGCGTGGGAGAGCGCCCTGCACGACGCCCCCAGTGCCATCCCCCGCCTCGTGGGCGGCGAGGCGACCGGCTCGTTCGAGTGGCGGGCGCCGACGGTGTCAGGCCGAGATCGTCGCCGTCGCACCGGTCGCGTGATTGCCGCGGGCGTTGTCGTCGGCCTCGCGGTGGCCGGCATCGTCGCCGCCGTCGCTGCCTGGTCGGGGTGACGGTCGGGGTGACCGTCGGGCATACGGCCAGCCCACCCGGCCCGAGCCTGCTATGTGGAGGGCGACGCCAGCCGTCGCCATCCCTCCCGCGAGGTGCCCATGCGGACCCTGAACGAAGCGCCGATCCCAGTCACCAGCGACGTCGACGTCCGCGCTGCGGTCCGCCCGACCCTGCTCCGTGGTGGCCGGGTGCTCGACGCCTGGCTGCGCCTCGACACCACCGAGGACGTCCTCGTGTGGGCCGACCGCTGCGAGGTGGGGCCGGCGTCGGTGCCCTCGAACGCCACCGTCGTCGACGTGCGCGATCGCTGGGTGCTGCCGGGCCTGATCGATCTGCAGGTCCACTTCCGTGAGCCCGGCCAGACCCACAAGGAAGATCTCCTGTCGGGCAGCCGCGCGGCGCTCGCCGGCGGCATCACCCGCGTCGTCGTCATGCCCAACACGACGCCGTGCCTCGACGATCCCGCGCTCGTGCGGCTGCAGCAGCACAAGCCTCGCGAGCACGGCGGCATCCACATCGAGGTCGCCGCCGCCGCCACTGCCGGCCTCGCCGGCCAGCGCGTCTCCGACCACGCGGCGCTGAAGGCTGCCGGCGCCGTCGCGCTCACCGACGACGGCCTCCCCGTCCTCGACGACGCCGTCATGGCTGCGGTGTTTGCGTCGTGTGCGAAGCACGACCTGGTCTTCATGCAGCACGCCGAGGACCTTCGGCTCACGAAGGTCGAGGGCCACCATGCGCCGATGAACGAGAGTCTCGTGCAGCATCGCGCCCGCGTCCGCGGTCAGCCGGCGTTCGCCGAGAGCTGCATCGTCGAGCGGGACCTCGCCCTCGCCGAGCGCAGCGGCGCCCGCTATCACGTCCTGCACACGTCGACGGCGTCGTCGCTGGAACTCATCCGCCAGGCCAAGATGCGCGGCGTGCGGGTGACCTGCGAGGCCTCACCGCACCACCTGCTGCTGTGCGACGACGACGTCGTGAAGGCGGGCGTGACGATGCCGACGTCGGCCGACGACCTCGACCCGAACAAGAAGATGAACCCGCCGCTGCGCTCGCGGGCCGATCGCGACGCCCTCCAGCAGGCCCTCGCCGACGGCACCGTCGACGCTGTCGCCACGGACCACGCGCCCCACGCCGCCTTCGAGAAGGCCCGCGGCTTCGTCGACGGGCCCTTTGGCGTCATCGGTCTCGAGACGGCCTTCGCCGCACTGCTCACGTTCGTCGACGGCGGCCTCATCACGCCGCTGCGGGCCTGCGAACTCATGACCGCCGGGCCCGCGCGCGTGCTCGGCAAGGCGGGGCGCGTCGGCACCTTCGCCGGCGAGCACGGCGATGTCGTCGTCGTCGACCCGCGCCACGCCTGGGACGTCACGACGGGGGCGCTGCTGTCGAAGTCGAAGAACTCGGCGTTCCTCGGCATGCGCTTCCGGGGCCGCGTCGAGCGGACCTATCTGCGCGGACTGTGCGCCTACCAGCGCTTCAACTGAGGACGCGTCGCGACGACGACCGGGGCAGGGGACATGAGCCAGAAGAAACCGCTCACGCTGCGGGGCTATCGGACGCTGATGGCCGAACACGAGCAGCTGACGAAGGTGGAGCGCCCGCGCGTCGTCGTCGGCGTCACCAACGCCGCCGCCGAGGGCGACCGCTCGGAGAACGCCGAGTACATCTACGGCAAGAAGCGCCTGCGCGAGATCGACAAGCGCCTGCAATACCTCTCGGGCCTGCTGGGTGACGTCGAGATCGTCGACCCGGCCACGCTCACGGGCGACAAGGTCTGCTTCGGCGCCACCGTCGTCATCGAGGAGGATTCCGGCGCGGTCAAGAAGTGGCAGATCGTCGGTGAAGGCGAGAGTGACACCGCCCAGGGCACGATCAGCTGGAAAAGCCCGATGGCCAGGGCGCTGCTCGGCAAGCGCATCGGCGAGGTCGTCACCGTCGAGCGCCCGGCCGGCGAGGTCGAGGTCGAGATCCGCGAGCTCTGGTTCGGCGATCGCCGCGTCGGCTGAACGGTGGCGTCGGCCCGGCGTCCACGGCGCCGGGGCGGAACGCTGCGCCAGCGCGGGGCCCCGCGGGTGTCGGTCGACGACGACGCGTCGCGTTGACCACTGTCCCACGTCTTGACGATCCTGCCGCCGGCTGTGATGCCGACGACGTCAACTCGTCGACGTGAGGTCCCCATGCCCGCTTCCACCTCCCCCACGCTCCCCATCGAGGGCCGCGGCAACTTCATCGACGGCGCCTGGCGCCCGGTCGTCGGCCCCGACGCCGTACAGAGCCACGATCCGGCCCGTGACTTCGTGCCCGTGTTCCGCGCCGGTGTCGACGTCGCCGCCGTCGATGCCGCCGTTGCCGCCGCCCGCAGGGCCCAGGTGGCCTGGCACGCCCTCGGCGTCGAGGGACGCACGCCCTACCTCATGGCCCTGAAGAAGGCCTTCGAGGAGATGGTCGACGTCGTCGCGACCGCCATCGTCAAGGAGATGGGCAAGCCGATGCGCGAGGCCCTCATCGAGGCGAAGGCGCTCGGTGACCGGGTGACGCTCACCCTCGGCGACGGCCTCAAGCGCATCGAGACCCTCCGCCCCGACGGTGTGCCCGGTGAGGCCCGCGCCCATCCCCAGGGCGTCCTCGCCGTGCTCGGGCCCTACAACTTCCCCGTCCACCTGATGAACACGCACATCATCCCGGCGCTGGCGACGGGCAACACCGTCGTGGTGAAGCCCTCCGAGGTGGTGCCGATGTGCGGCGAACTCTACGCCCGCTGTGTCGAGAAGGCGGGGCTGCCGCCGGGCGTGTTCAACCTCGTACAGGGCCGCGGCGACGTCGGCCGCGCCCTTGTCGTCCATTCGGGCACCGACGGCGTGCTCTTCACCGGCTCGTGGAAGACGGGGCGCGCGATCAGCGAGGCGATCCTCGATCAGCCCCACAAGATCGCGGCCCTCGAAATGGGCGGCAAGAACGTCGCCGTCGTCCTCGAAGACGCCGACCTGCCCCAGGCCCTCGCCGCCGTCATCCAGGGCGCCTTCCTCACCGCCGGCCAGCGCTGCACGGCGACCTCGCGTCTCCTCGTGCACGAGCGCATCGCCGAGACCTTCCTCGACGCCCTCGTGACGTCGACGCGGGAGCTGCGCCCCGGCGATCCGATGGACCTCGCGACGGCGTTTGGCCCCCTCGCCACGCGTGACGCGTTCGATCGATTCCAGCGGCTGCGCGGCCACACCCACGGGGCCGGCTGCGAGGTCCTGCTCGCGGGCAGCGTGCTGCCGGGCGGCGCCTTCGTGACGCCGTCGATCCACCTGCTGCGGGCGCCGGACGCGCCCGGCTACCTCGATGAGGAACTCTTCGGGCCTGACCTCGCGGTCGAGATCATCAAGGATCTCGACGAGGCCATCGCCCGCACCAACGCGCTGCCCTACGGCCTCGCCAACAGCATCTTCACCGTCGACCAATCGCGCTTCGAGCGCTTCTTTCGCGAGACGAAGTCGGGCTGTGTGAACTGGAATCGCAGCACCAACAACGCCAACGGCAAGCTGCCCTTCGGCGGCGTCGGCAAGAGCGGCAACCAGCGCCCCGCTGGCGTCGACGCCTCGCGCTTCACGACCTTCCCCGTCGCCATCCTCAAGGGTGACGTCGGCGACGTGCAGATCGACCCGCCCTTCCAGTCGGCCTTCCGCGCCGGCGAGGAGCGCCTCAAGCTCAAGTTCGAGCGCCTCACGCTGCGGCACCGGGTCGAGGCCCTGCTGGAGCGCTACCGCGTCTACGTCGACGACGTCCGCGGCCCCGACGTGCTCGTGCCCCTCGAGCAGCTCACCGACCTCACGGTGGCCGACAACCTCCTCGAGGCCGAGGACCTGCTCGAACGACTTGAGCCCTTCGCGCGCATCGAGGAGCCGCACCTCGTGCTGACGGTCCCCGATGTCGACGACGGTGACGGCGAAGACGCCGAACGCATGCTCTCGGCGATCACGGCACTCCTCGATGACATCGCTCGCGACAACCCGGTCTTTTTGCTGCGGCTGCTGCCCAAGCACATCCGCCGCCCGACGGGCGGCAAGCTCCCGCGCTCCGAGGCGATGCTGCGACGGCTCTACCGCGGCGACTTCATCCCGAAGGAGAAGAAGGAGCCGATCATCGACCTCGGCTGGTCCGACGGCGCCTACATGGCGTCCATCGACGACGACTCCCTCGTCGTCCTCGACGCCGGCAGCCAGATCGCGTCGGTGGGCCTCGGCTTCTCGGCGGGGCGCTTCCTGCGTGCGCTCGACGACGGCCAACTCGGTGACGCCCTCATCCAGAACCCCGACCTCGAGGCCATCGGCGCCGACCGCAGCGCCATCGACGACTACAGCCGCCTGCTCACGAAGCACGCCTGGCCCGCCATCAAGCATGTGAGCTTCACGGCCGGTGGCGCCGAGGCCAACGAGAAGGCCTTCGACCTCTGTCGCCTGCATGGCCCCGGTGGTCGTCGGGTCATCGCCTTCGAGGGCAGCTTCCACGGCCGCACCCTCGTGTCGCTGCACGCGACGTGGAACCCCGAGAAGCGCGCGCCCTTCGAGTTCAAGGGCTACGAGGCCTCGTTCGTGCCGTTCCCGCGCTGGAGCGATCCCCGCGAAGAGCCCCCGGTCACCGAGGCGTGGATCGCGGCCTGGACGAACGGCCAGACCCCCGACGACGAGGGCGACCCGCTCATCCGCGCCGAGATCGACAGCCTCGTCGCGGTGCGGGAGCAGATCGGCAAGGGCGACGTCTGCTGCGTCATCGTCGAGCCGATGCAGGGCGAGGGCGGCGACAACTACGCCACCGCCCGCTTCTTCAACGGCCTGCGCGCCGTCACCCGTGGCCAGTCGGTGCCCCTCGTCTTCGACGAGGTGCAGGTGGGCTTCGGCACCGGTGGTCCGTTCTGGTGGCACAGCCTCTTCAACCTGAAGAACGCCCGCGGCCAGCAGGACGGGCCCGACTGCGTGACGACGGCGAAGAAGGCCCAGCTCGGTGCCTGCCTGAGTGTGTGGCCCGATCCGCGGCCGGCGCCGGCGCACCTTGCCCAGGTGGTGCGTGGAAAGTTGCACGCCGAGGGGATCCTCGAGGAGAGCGCGCAGTCGATCCAGACCGAGGTGCAGGAGCGCCTGTGGTCGCTGGCCCTCGACTATCCGGCCCTCGTGATGAACCCGCGCAACCTCGGCTGGATCTTCGCCTTCGATCTGCCGTCGGCGCGCCTGGCGAACCAGCTCATCAACCAGCGCTTCTACCGCGGCTTCATGGCCTACATCGCCGGCGAGAAGACGCTGCGCTTCCGCCTCAACGCTGCCTGGGACAAGCGCGAGATCGATCAGCTCTTCAAGGGCCTGCGTGAGGGGCTGAGCGCCATCGCGATGAAGGCCCGCGGCGTCGACCCGGCCCGTCAGCGCGAGGCCATGGAGGGCTACGTCGCGCCGAAGTGGGAAGAGGGTGCGTCGACGACGATGGGTGAGTCGGCCCGTCAGTCGGGCGGTCCGTTCGCGCAGAACTACGACGCGCTCCGTGAGGACCCGCCGGTCCTCTTGCGCTGGATGACGCACCTGCCGCGCGGCCCCCTCGAGAAGGTCTGCGATCGCGTGCTCGCGATGGAGGGCCAGTTCGACGATGACGTCGTCGAGGAGTCGCTGCGTCGCCTGATGGGGATGGAGCGGGCCTGGGCCTTCCCGACCAAGGTCATCGAGAAGCTGCGGCACGCCTCCGAGGAGATCGACAAGAGCGACCGCCCCATCGTTGCCTACGAGGAACTCACCGCGCGGATCGGGATGGAGCCGGTGCGTCTCCTCGCCGAAATGCTCGGCGCCCGCGTCGTCGTGCTGAACCCGGCCGAGTGGGACGAGTACCGCGAGCAGATCGTCGCCATCGAAGACTCCACCTACGAGGAGGGGCGTCGCGACAGCGAGGACGACCTGCGCCGCATGGTGCAGGGCGAGGGCGGCGTCGGCGTCATCCTCGTGCGCTACACCGACGTCGGCGAGCGCGTCCTCGGCTACGCCTTCGGCGGCCCCGTCGAGCAGTACAAGAGCGATGGCCCGCGCGACGACGTCATGAACGGGCGGAACAACACGTTCTACTCGAGCAACATCACGGTGGCGCCGACGGCGCGCAGCGCCGGCCTCGGTCGTCGGCTCAAGGGCGCCCAGGTCATGCGCGTCGCCGAGCTGACGCGGCCCGATGGCAGCTTCCGCTACCACTACATGACCGGCCGCAATCGCCTGGGCTTCACGAAGGAGATGGGCGCCATCAATCGCCTCTTCGGCGCCTACGTCGTCGAGCACTTCCGCGGCAACCAGTACGGCGATCGCAGCGGTCAGGCCGTCTACTACCGGATTCCGCTCCGTCGGCCGCGCTGCCCGACGGCGCTGCCTGAGGCGCCCTCGCACTCCCACGTCGGGATGGCGACGGTGATCGACTGGGCGAGCGGCGTCCATGCGCCCCTCGGCGCGCGCCATCCGCGGCTCGTGCGGGCGCTCCTCGACGGCGAGTTCACCCGGATGGTGGGCACGAAGCTCACGCTGTCGAACTGGGCTACGCCCGACATCGTCCGCTACAGCGAGACGTTGATGCACCTTGGTCCGCGGGGGCTGGCGCATACCTACTTCACGTCGGGGCGCGCGGAACTCGTCGACAAGTGCCTCCGCATGTTGCGGGTGAAGCGCAAGGGCGCCGACGTCGTCATCGGCCTCGAGCGGCAGTACGTCGGGCACACGTCGGCGGCGGCGCGGTCGCTCTCGGATCCGGCGGGCGAACAGCTGCCGTTTGGCTGGTTCGACTGGCCGCGCGTGCCCCATCCCGCCGAGGCCGGCACCGACGCCAGCATCGGCGCCATCATGGCGGCCATCCAGAAGGTGGGCGCCGACCGCGTCCTCGGCATCGTCGTCGAGCTCGTCGGCGAGCGCAGCGGGTACACGCTGCCCGAGGACTTCCAGGTGGCGCTCAACGCGCTGAAGAAGGACACCGGCGTGCCGGTGGTTGCCGTCGAGACGGCCTCGTCGCTGGGGCGCCTGACGGCGAACCTGTGGGCGAGCGATGGCCTGCCGCTCTCGCCCAACGCCGTGCTGTGGTTCGCCGGCGGTCAGCTCGGGCACATCTTCGTCGACGACGCCTTCTACGTCGACAAGCCCTTGACCCTGATCTCGACGTGGGATGGTGACGAGATCAGCATCCAGCGCGCCCACCACCACCTTCTTGAGGCGCGCGCCCTGCTCACCGAGGGACGAGGGGCTGCCTTCGCCCGCGCCGTCGATGAGGTGACGCTGCCCGGACGTCGCCACGGTGGCGGCCTCTGGCAGGTCATCGACGTCGGTGACGAGCATCGGGCCGACGCGATCCGCAAGGGCGCCCTGCGCCGTGGTCTGCGCCTTGGCCGCGGCATGCCCGGCCGCATCGTGCTGTCGCCGCCGCTGTGCGTCGGTGACGACGACATCCGCGCCGGTCTGACGCGCCTCGAGCAGGCGATGCGCGAGGTCGGCTGATACCGACAGCGACGCATTGGAGAAAACGAACGGGCCCGCGCAAGCGGGCCCGTTCCTTGTGTGGCGGTGCGTTCGTTCAAGGCGTCAGTCGTCGTCGGGGATCTTCTCGGTGGGGATGATCGCAGGGTCGTAGCCGAGGTCATCGTCGCCATGCTCGCCCATCATCTGGGTCTTGACGGGCCCTTCGGGCTTCTTCGGCGCCGGGGGTTTCGTCGGGGCGGGCGGCTTCTGGGTGTCGTCGGGTTTCTTCGTGACCATGATGCTCCCGGGCTTCGCAAGCGCTCCGCGCTCGATGTCCGATCACCGTATCGTCTTCGACGACACCTTCCACGCTCCACCGTCACGCTCGAACTTGAGCTTCACGACGAGCGTCTTGTCCTTCGGAATGGTCACCGGCAGTCGCTCGTCAAGGCCGATGTCGGCCTTTTGCAGGATGAGCACCTGGCGACCGGCCTTCACGGGGCGCTCGGCAAACGGGGTCTCGTCGAGCCGCTCCTTCCCGACGCTGACGATGACGCCATCGGGATCGGTCCGGATCGACAGGCGGCCGGTGCCGGTCTCGGCGGTCAACGCCGGCTTCTTCGTCGACGACGGCAGCTCGAGATCGAGCACGAGGGGCACGCCCGGCATGGCGGTGACCTCCTGCTCCACCACGCCCCAGGCCGGTCCCGGCGGATCGAGCCGCAGCGCGAGGGCCTGGTCGGGCTCGACGAGGTAGCCGCGCTCGAAAGGGGTCTCGCCCAGGAGCTCCCCGTTGATGCGGACCTTGGCGCGCGGCGGCTTCGTCCGGATGACGACGGGGACTCGGGCGAGGAACTCGACGGTCTGGTCGCTGCCCTCGGTGATCGCGACCTCGCGGCTCTGGACGGGCTGGTCGGCAAACTGGGCCTGCACCGTCACCGGCCCGGCTTCGCGCTCCACGGTGACCGGGGAGCGGCCGACGACGCGATCGCCGACGACGATCGGCACGTTCGCGGGCACCGTGCGGACCACGAGCTTCGTCTGCACCGGTGCCGACACCGGCGGCGGCGGCGGTGGCGGTGGCTGGTCACCGCGACCCATCATCACGGCGGCGACGACGACGGCGACGAGCGCCACCCCGGCCGCCGCCAGCAGCGGCCCCTGCGAGCGGCGTGGTGACGCGGAGGTCGATGACGGCGGCGGTGCCGAAGCGACAGTGACGGTCGGCGCCGCCGGTACCGGTGCAGTCGTGTCGACGGGCTCCCTGGTCGGGGGCGACGCGGCGCCTTCGAAGGTCGGCGGCGCGGTGACGGTGGTGGCCTCGGGGCCGGCGGGCGTGCCGCGTGTCGCGAACGATGGCGTCGCCGCCGTCGACTCCGGCTGTGGCGGCGCGAGGACACCCTCGGTGGGCGCGAGCGTCAACGTCGCCGTCGGCGCGAGGTCGGGGCAGTTGGTCGCAAACCACTGCGACAGCGTGAACTCGTCGGCCTGGCGGCCCACCTTCAGCAGCCAGGCGTCGAGTGCCTCAGCAAAGTCGGCGGCCGTCTGATAGCGCCTGGCGGCGTCGCGCTCGAGGCTCTTCTTCACGATCGCATCGAGCGTCGCGTCGACGCTGCTGTTGACCGTCGACGGCGGCGCGACGTCCTCGTTGGTGATGCGCTGCATGACGAGCAGGTCGCTCTTGTCGCGAAACAGCCGTCGCCGCGTGAGCAGCTCATAGAGCACCACGCCGAGGGCGAAGACGTCGGTGCGGTGGTCGATGACGTCGCCGAGGCACTGCTCGGGCGACATGTAGGATACCTTGCCCTTGACGATGCCGGTGCGGGTCTTGGTCTGCTGCGTCGTCGCCTTGGCGACGCCGAAGTCGGTGACCTTCACCTCGCCGTTCTTCGACACGAGGATGTTCTGGGGGGAGATGTCGCGGTGGACGAGCCGCAACGGCTTGCCCGTCGCCGGATCGTTGAGGGTATGGGCGTAGTCGAGGCCGTCGGCGGCGCGGGCGACGATCCACGTGCACAGCTCGATGGGCAGCGGCTTTCGCGACCGCAGCGAGTGGGCGAACAGCGCGCCGAGGTGGGGCCCATCGACGAGCTCCATCGCGATGAAGTAGGCGTTGTCGACCTGGCCGAGCTCCTCGACCCGCACGACGTGGGGGTGCTGCAACGACGCCGTGAGGCGGGCTTCGTCGACGAACATCTCGACGAAGTCCGGTCGGACGGCGAGCTCGGGTAGCATCCGCTTGATGATGACGATGCGATCGAGCCCGGCGAGTCGTCGCGCCAGGAAGATCTCCGCCATACCGCCCGTGGCGATGTGACGTAGCAGCTCGTAGTCGCCAAACACCTGACTCATGCACCGTCCCGGTCCCCAGCCTACGCGGAATCCGGTCCGCCCGGCCACCTTGCTATCCCCCGTCCGGGATCGCGTCGACGTCCCCGGGCCTCCCTGCTATGCCTCCTCCGGTCCAGCCCAGGAGCCGCCATGCGTTCACCCTCCTCCTCCGGCCCCGCCCTCGCCCTCGCGGCCGTCCTTGGTCTGTCCGTGGCGACGTGGGCCCCGTCAGCGCAGGCGACCGTCGTCGTCGTGCCCGAGCTCGAGGAGCTGACGCATCGCTCCGAGGTCGTCATCCAGGCGGTCGTCCGTGACGTCGTCACCTTCAAGGACGAACGGGGGCGGCTCATCACCGAGACCTCGCTGGAGGTCCTCGACGGCATCCGCGGTGCCAAGGCCGGCGACATCGTCCCCGTCCAGCAGCTGGGCGGCTCCCTCGACGGTCACGAGGCGTGGATCGCCGGCAACCACCGCTTCAAGGTCGGCGAGGAGGTCGTCTTCTTCGGCGTCCGGCTGCCGAAGGACCGCCGCATTGTCATCCCGTACGGCGTCGGCTTCGGCATCTTCCACGTCGTCGACGATGTGAATGGTCGTCACGTCGTCGAGATCGGCAGCGGTGACGTCACCCGGATGGTGCGGACCCCGGACGGCGGCTCGAAGATGGAGCCCGTCCAGCCGCGCCACTTCGACAACCTCGACGCCTTCAAGGTCCGCCTGCGGACCATCCTCGCCGGTCAGAACACCCCGGCCCTGCCGCAGAAGCGGATGCTGCGCCCCGCCCTCAAGGTGCCGGTCCTGCCGTCCGCCATCCACGCCAAGGAGTGAGGCCATGCGTCGTCTGACCCTCGCCCTGATCGCGGGCCTCACCGCCAGCGCCGACGTCCACGCCTTCGCCTTCCTCTGCAACGGCGTCGACGCCAACAACCGCCCGGGCGGCGACGGCTGCAACCAGACCTGCTCCGCGTCGACGGCCGCCCGCTGGGAGCCGCCCCAGGTGGACTTCGCCTTCGACGACGCCACCCGCCCCCGCGAGGAGAGCCTCGCCGAGTGGCAGTCGCACCAGACGGCCACGATCGCCGCCTGGAACGACGTCTCCGGCCACACCTTGACCCTCGGCGACGCCGGCGCGGCGTCGTTTCGCGAGTTCGGCGAGATCAACGGCGAGAACAGCATCTTCTGGATCACGTCGACGACGGAGTTCCAGAACCAGGTGCGCGCGAGCCCCAACTCGATCCTCGGCGTCACCCTGGCGCCCTACAACTGCGGCAGCGGCGGTCGGCGCGGGCCGATCCTCGACGCCGACATCGTCATGAACGGCACCGGCGTCTTCAACTGGGACCAGAACAGCGTCGTCTCGACGATGGCCCACGAGGTCGGCCACGCCATCGGCTTCGGTCACCCCTGCACCGACTGCAGCAACGTGGCCTTGATGAGCGCGACGAGCGGCTTCGACGAGAGCGACGTCCCCCTCTTTGACGACCAGGAGGCCGTGCGGGCCCTCTATCCCGGCACGCCCGGCGGCCTCGGCACGGCCTGCACGAACGACGGGCAGTGCACGTCGGGGCCGTGTGTGACGGTGCCGATCAACGGTACCAACCGCTCCTTCTGCAGCCAGACCTGCACGACGACGTGCCCCAACGGCATGGCCTGCGCGGCCGTGGCCGGCGAGGGCGACGTCTGCGTCTTCTCCAACGCCGGCATCGCCCAGCCCGGTGATGCCTGCGGGCCTCCGGGCTGCGTCGACGAGTGCACGTCGACCATCGGGGCGGGCTGCAACCTCTGCCTCGACAATGGCAACAACGGCAGCAGCTGCTTCGCGGGCTGCGTCCCGTCGTCGGGGGCCGGCTGTGGCGCCGATGAGGGCTGCGCGCCCTTCGGCTGCAACAACAACAGCGAGTGCGGCACGGGCGGCACCTGCACCAACGGCGCCTGCACCAACATCGGCGTCTGCGTCGCCGGTGGTACCGCGCTGCGCGGCCAGGCCTGCGGCGGCGACATCGGTTGCGTCGCCGGCGTCACCTGCGTCACCGACGGCAACGGCAACAACGGCGTGTGCCTTGGTCTTTGTGACGGCAACGGTAACGGCTGCTTGTCGACGGAGAGCTGCCTCTATCTGTTCAGCAACGAGACCACCACTGGAGCGTGCATCCCGGCCGGCACCGGCGTCGAGGGCGACGCCTGCACCGACTTCGACCAGTGTGCCCGCGGCCTGATCTGCCTCGGCGGGACCTGCTCGCAGCGATGTGATCGAGGCTTCTCCTGCGGCGACGCCAGCCAGACGTGCACGGCGATCAGCGGCGGCAACGGCATGCAGTTCTGCTCGCCCGTCGGCGGCGAGGGCGAGGGCGAAGGCGAAGGTGAGGGCGAGGTCGGCGAGTGCGATCCCCGCCGCGGCAACTTCGACTGCCCCGTCGGCGACCGCTGCGACGACGGCGAATGCGTCCCCGGTGAGGGTGAGATCGGCCTGTATGGCTTCTGCGAGCGCGACAGCGACTGCGCCGACGGCCTGTGCGCCAACGGGGTCTGCACCAACCCGTGTGACATCGAGGGCGGCTGCGCCGGCGGCTACCGCTGCGAGGACGACGCGATCCCGGGTGGTCTGTGCGTTCCCGACAGCTGCCGTGACGACGAGGCCATCTGCGACGACGGCTTCACCTGCGAGTACAGCCCCGCCCAGCGCTACGTCTGTGCCCGCGGCGTCGCCGGCGGCATCTGCAACTGCGCGTCGACGGGCGAGCAGGGGGCGGCGCCCTGGTCCGGCATCGCCGTTGTCGGCGTCGTCGGTGGCCTGCTTCGTCGTCGGCGGCGCCTCGCGTGACGCGCGGCGCCCGCTGGCCTTCGTTCATCGTCGGCGTCCTCTGTGGCGTCGTCCTCGCTGGCCTCGGCTCGGCGGCGCGGGCCGCCGACGCCGACCTCGCCTACAAGAAGCTGCGCATCTTCTCGCAGGTCCTCACCTACGTGCAGACCAGCTACGTCGACGACGTCGATCCCCAGCGCCTGATCTACGACGCGATCACCGGGATGCTCTCCCACCTCGATCCCCACACGCAGTTCCTGCCTGCCGAGGAATACGAGAAGCTGCGCGAGGACACTGCCGGTGAGTTCGGCGGCCTCGGCATCGACGTCGGCGCCGTCGGCGAGGGCAAGGAGGCCCTGATCGCCATCGAGGGCGTGAAGCCCGACGGCCCCGGCGCCCACGCGGGGCTCAAGGTCGGCGACCTCATCGTCGCCGTCGACGGCACCTCCATCCGCGGCGAGCCCCTCGAGGTCGGCGTCCGCCTCATGCGCGGGGTCCCCGGCACCCGGGTCGTCCTCACGGTGAGCCGGGCCCAATGGTCGCGCCCGCGCGACATCCCCCTCGTCCGTCGTCACGTCCGCGTCGGCTCCGTCGAGCACGACGTCCTCGAGGCCCCCGGTGTCCCGGTGATCGGCTACGTCGCCATCTCGTCGTTCCAGGAGCGGACCGATCAAGAACTCGGCGCCGCGCTCGCGGAGCTCCGTCGCGAGGCCCGCAAACGTGGCGGCACCCAGCTCAACGGCCTGATCCTCGACCTGCGCGACAATCCGGGCGGTCTCCTCGACGAGGGCGTCAAGGTCGCCGACCGCTTCGTCGCCCGCGGTGTCATCGTCAGCACCGAAGGGCGCGACCCGAAGAACGCCGAGCGCGAGCTCGCCCACGAGGACGGCACCGAGCCCGACTACCCGATGGTCGTCCTCGTCAATGGCTACACGGCGTCGGCGAGCGAGATCGTCGCCGGGGCGCTGCAGGATCACAAGCGCGCGGTCGTCGTCGGCGAGCGCAGCTTTGGCAAGGGCTCGGTCCAGACCCTCTACGGGCTCGACGACGGCGCCGGCCTGAAGCTGACGGTGGCGCGCTACTTCACGCCGAGCGGCCGATCGATCCAGGGCAGCGGCATCGTCCCCGACGTCACGGTCCGGGCGTCGCCGCGGACCCTGCCGGGGCTGAAGGGGGCCGAGCGCGTCGCGGTCGACGCCCAGCTCGCCGCCGCCATCGAGAGCGTCCGCAAGCGCCGCTGACGTCGATGTGGGGCGATGTGGGACGCAGGTCACGCCGCGGCGCGTGACGCGCCGTGTGTCAACGTGGCGAAAGGGGGCGACTCCCCCCTATGATGACCCCGACAAGATCGCCGACTCCTCGGCGTGTGTGGATGAGGACTCCCCGCGACATGGCCGCCACTTTCAACCTCATCATCGAAGACGACGCGGGGAAGCAGATCGTCGTCCCCTTCGCGAAGGACGTCATCACGATCGGCCGCAAGGAGGGCAACACGATCCGCCTCACCGAGCGGAACGTGTCGCGCTTCCACGCGAAGCTGAGCAAGGAGAACGGCCACGTCCTCGTCGAGGACCTCAAGTCCTTCAACGGCGTGAAGCTCAATGGCGATCGCATTGCCGGTCGCGTCCAGGTCGCCGCCGGCGACGTCATCGAGATCGGCGACTACCACCTCGAGCTGCGCTCGACGCAGCCGCAGCCGGCGGCCCCGCAGGGCCTCGGCCCGGCCGGGGCACGCTCCGCTGCCGTCGGCGACGCCGGTGCCGGCGGTGAAGACGATGAGTTCGAGGGCGACACCCAGCGGTGGGAGCCGCCAACGGGCGGCGCCGTTGTCCCGGTCGGCCAGGCCCGCACCGCCGAAGCGCCGCTGGCGCCCAACCAGTTCGCCGAGGGCTCCGGGGACACCGAGCGCCTCGACATGTCGAAGTTCCAGCAGCTGAGCGCCCAGGCCTGGCCGCCGCCGCAGCCGACGATGCCGCTCAGCACGTCGGACATGGAGCCGACGGCGCGGCAGCCGATCGCGTCGGTGCCCGTTGGCGCCGCCGCGCCGCCGCCGCCGGCGTTTTCGCCGTCACCAGCCCCGCCGCTGGCACCGCCGATGTTCTCATCGCCGTCGGCGCCGACGGTTCCCGCGCCCGCCGCGCCGCCCCCGTCGGCGCCCCGGGCGGCTCCGGTGGCCGCGCCCGTCCTCGAGCCCCTCCACGACGCGACCCAGGACATGCCCCTGCCGGCAGCCCGGCCGTCGAGCGGTGGTGGGCGTGCCGAGCAGACGGAGCAGATCCGGGCCGTGCCCACGGCGCACCCCGGCGACGACGTCAGCGTGCCCCGTCTGGTGGTGATCAACACCGTCTTCGCCGGCAGCGCCTTCCCGCTGCGGGCCGCCGAGGCCGTGCTCGGGCGCACCGACGACAACGACATCGTCCTCGAACACCGGTCGGTCTCGAGGAACCACTGCAAGCTGGTCCGCGAGGGCGATCGGGTGCGCATCCTCGATCTCAAGAGCGCCAACGGCATCCTCGTCAACGGCGAAGAGGTCGAGCAGGCGGTGCTGCGCAGCGGCGATATCGTCGAGCTCGGCAAGGTCCGGGTGCGCTTCGTGCCGATCGGCGAGCGCTTCGCCGTCGCCCCCGACGAAATCGAGCGCGCCCGCCTCGCCGACGCCGCCGGCGACTTCGACGAGGCTGCGCACACCGTCAACGTGACGAGCCCGATGCGGCAGCCCGCCGTGTCGTCGACGCCGCCCGTGGCCGCGCCGCGCCCCGTGGCCCTCTACGCCGTCGTCGCCGTCCTCGTCGTCGTCGTTGTCGTCCTCGCGGGCATCGTGCTGACGCGGGACGGGCCGGCCGAGACCCCGCCGGCGCCGCCGCCGACGCCCACGACGACCGCGACGCTCGATCCGCCGCCCGCCCCGTCGCCGTCGCCGGTGGCGACCGATCCGCCGCCTGCGCCGGCGCCCGCGCCTGCGCCCGCGCCGGCCACGGAGCCGCCGCCACCGCCGCCGACCCTCGACCTGCAGCTCGACGAGCCGGACCCGGCGCCGTCGGGGACGCCCCGCAAGCCCGGCGATCGCAAGAAGCCGTTCGACGCCGCCAAGGCCGCCGACGAGGCGAAGCTGCTGATGGTGCGCGGCGAGTACGCCCAGGCCGTCGTGCACCTCAAGCAGATCGTCGAGCGCAACAACAACGACGCCCGCGCCCACCTCCAGCTCGGCATCTGCTACGCCCAGCTGCGCAAGAACACGCTGGCCAGGGAGCACTACAGGCGCTTCCTCGAGCTCCAGCCCACCGGTCCCGATGCGGACCGGGTCCGAAAGAGCCTGGAGAGTCTCTGACGACGCAGAAGGACGGGCTTCCCAAGCCGGCATCCCTCTGGTACCTGACGTCCCGATCACTTGAATCGACGTGAGTCGATGTGGAGCACCCGATGGCGGTCTGCGAAATCACTGGCAAGCGTTGGATGAACGGGAGCAAGGTCTCCCACTCCAACATCAAGTCCCCCAAGCGTTTCGACGCCAACATCCAGAGCAAGCGCATCTTCGACGTCGAGAGCGGCCGCTGGGTGCGCGTCAAGCTGTCGACCCGGGCGCTCAAGTCGCTCAACAAGATGTCGCTCCGCGAGGCCCTCAGCCGCTGAGCTGACGGTCCACCGACGACGACGACGGGCGCCCACGGCGCCCGTTTCGTTTGTGGCGTCGTCGGTTGCGGAAGCTGCTTGTCGACGACACCGCAAACCGCTACATCCACGGTGCTGCTGCGCAATCGCAACGCCTGAACCCCGCCAGGCCCGGAAGGGAGCAACGGTAGGGTCCCCTGCGATGTGCGCAGCAGTCTTTTTTTCCACCCATCACTTTCGCACATGGCCGCTGCCTCAGCGTGGGCGACGTTGCGACGTCGGCGAGGCGTCTGCCAAGGTGCCACGCGTGGACGCGCGATGGTCATGGCTGGCAGTGGTGGGAATGATGGCCGGGTGCCCGTCGGCGCACGTACGGGAGGCCACCACCACCGGGCCGCCGCCAGCCCTCGCCGGGGCCTGGCAGTCGGACTGCCTGCCGATCAAGAACGCCGACGACACCGACGGCTCGGCGCGCCTCGTCTACGGCCTCACGCCGTCGCTGTGGGCCCTCGACACGCAGCTTTTCGGTGACGACGCCTGCGCGATGCCCGTCGGGACCCTGCACACCGACGGCGGCTGGGCGTTCGAGCGGCCGTCGACAACGGTGCCGGGGGCCTGGGAGGTCCGCCTCGACGTCCGCACCCGCACCGTCACGCCCCACGTCGAGGGCTTCATCGCCTACCTCGAGTCGGTGGGCTGTGGGCGGGGCCATGGCGTCGACCGCGCCACCGACCTGCTCGACGTGTCGTGTCCGGCGCTCGGGGTCGAGCCCTTCGCGACCTGTCAGGCCGAGTTCGACGTCGTCGCTGGCGACGGGGCCGCGCTCCGCTTCGGGGCCCGCGGCGTCGGCCGGGATCGCTGTGACGCGCGCGCGCGGCCGCCCACGCTGGGGCCGCCGCTGCGTCGGCTGCAGTGAGCGCCGGTTGCCGCCTTGTCGTCGCCGCGTCGACGTGACACGCCCTCGACCACGCACCCGTAGCTCAGCTGGATAGAGCATCTGGCTTCGAACCAGAGGGTCGGGGGTTCGAATCCCTCCGGGTGCGCCAGCAACCACCGCGACGACCACGGAGCCCCGCAGGGCTCCGTGGTCGTTGGGGCGCTCAGCCGCAGCCACCGTTTTCGCCCGGGGTCGGCGGGTTGTCGCAGGTGAAATGCGGGTCGAGGGGGGAGCTGCCGCAGGCGACCTCGGCGCCGTCGTCGTGGCCGTCGTCGTCGGTGTCGGGATTCGCCGGATCGGTGCCGCGGCCGGCCTCGAACTCGTCGGAGAGATCGTCGCCGTCGCCGTCGGCGGGGGCCTCCGGGCAGCGCAGCACCGGATCGAGGGGGGAGCTGTTGCAGGCCACCTCGTCGCCGTCGCCGTCGCCGTCGCCGTCGGTGTCGGGGTTGTCGGCGTCGGTGCCGCGGCCGGCCTCGAACTCGTCGGAGAGGCCGTCGCCGTCGCGATCCGGCAGGCCTTCGCCTTCGCCCTCACCTTCACCCTCACCCTCACCTTCGCCCTCGCCCTCGCCCTCACCTTCGGCGGCGGGGTCGTCACAGGGCGGCGCACAGTCGCCGTCGACGCAGTCGCCGGGGCCGCCTTCGTAGTAGCGGCAGCCGCTGCCGGTGGCGCCAACGACGAGGGACAGGATCGCGAGGGAGGGGACGATGGACTTCAGCATGATCGACTCCACAGGACGGCCGTGGTGACCGCTGTGGAGGGTTGGCGGCTGCCGGCCTGATCCGTGTCAACGATCCCGGACCGAGCGCTCCACGGCCTCCAGGAAGAGGCTCCCGGGGTAGCGGGCGCGGAAGGCCGCGAGGGCCTCGTCGACGTCGTCGCCCCGGCGGGCCCGGGCCATGACGACGAGGGCCTCCCGCTCCTCGACGAGGAGGCCGTCGGGGTGTCGGGCGCGGTGCTCGGCGAGGCGGGCGAGGGCCGTCGCCGGATCCCCCGCCTGCAGCGCCTGGCGGGCCCCGGCCAGCAGCCCGCGCTCGGCCGCCAACGCCGCCGCCCGGGCCTCTGGCGTCGCTGGCGTCGCCGGCGGCGGCGCGCTCGACGTCGTCGGCGGCGGGAGTGGCCGCCGCGGTGGCGTCGCCGGGCGGGGGGCCGGGGCCGGCGTCGTCGTCGGTTCAGGCGGCGGGGCGGGCTCCGGCGGCGGAGGCAGCGCCACCGGCGACGGCGACGACGGCGCGACCGCCACGGTCGTCGTCGGCGGCGGCTCGGGATCCCAGGACGCCACGAACAGGGTGCCGCCCACGGTGGCCGCGAGCGCCGCGGCGACGATGAGGCCGGGGCCGAGCAGTCCGCCGCCGACGGCGCCGGCCACAGCGCCCGAGCCGGCCGCAGCCGTGCCGGCGCCGTGGGCGGCGGCGGCGCTGCTGGCGACGCCGGTGGCGACCGTGGCGAAGACGGCGGCGCGGACCCGCGCAGCGGCCTCCGGGGGCGGGCCCGGACGTCGCCGCTCGGCGGCGATCAGGTCGACGAGCTCGTCGTCGAGGGGCTCGAGGGTGGGATCTTCCGGGCGGGTCACGGCGCGGCTCCGGCGCGGCGGGCGAGCACGGCCTGCTTGAGCTGCAGGCGGGCCTGGCGGAGGCGCGCGTAGAGGGTGTTGATGTTGGTCTCGAGGGCGGCCGCGATCTCCGGCATGCCGTGCCCCTCGATGTCGTGCAGCACGAGGACGGTGCGCCGCTCGTCGTCGAGGGTCTCGAGGGCGGCGTGCAGCAGGGCGCGGCGCTCCTTGTCGTCAAAGACGCGGTCGGCCCGGACGCCGAAGGCCGGGGTCGTCGTCGGCTGTCGCGTGGGCTCGGCATCGACGTCGTCGGAGACCACCTCGTGCCGGTGCTGCGAGCGGCGCCGGAACTCGCTGGCGACGCGGGCGGCGATGCCGAGCACCCACGGACGCACGGGGCGGCTGGCGTCGAAGTCGGGGAGGCGCCGGTGGACGACGACGAAGACGTCGTGGGCGGCGTCGTCGAGGTCGCGCTCCCACACGCCGAGGCGGCGCAGGGCGTGCCAGACGGCGGTGAAGTGGGCGTCGTAGATGCTGGCGAAGCCGGGACGCTCCGCGGCAGACGACGCCTGCCCGGGCTGTGGGCCCGGGTCGGGGTCGGTCAGGGCGGCGCTGCCGTCCATGCCGGGGGATTGGCCGGTCGGGGCCGGATCCGTGTCGGGAGGGCGAGGTGGGCGAACGTCCGACATCGTCGCCACCGCCGTCGGCTCAGTCGAACGCGAAGTAGTCGCGTTCGTCGACCTCGTACATGTAGATGGCCTCGGCGGCCATGAGGAAGGCGTCCGAGAGCGGGTCCTGCAGCTCCGAGATGGCCTTGCCGGCGCCGCCGGGCTTCAGGGCGTCGTACTTGCCGCGGGCGCCCTTGCCGACGAAGCGGGAGGCGGCCTGGTTGAGGTCGGCGGGGGCGCTGCCGTCGGGGGCACGGATGAACGCCGCCGTGATCTTCATGTCCTTGTCGATGCCAAAGGCGATCTCGTGCTGGCCGCCGCGGAAGCCGACGAGGGGCAGGAACACGGCGTAGCCCGCCTTCTTGTCGCGCTTGAGCTGGTCGCGCTTCTTCGTGTCCTTCTTCGTCACGAAGGCGAAGTCGCCGGCGCCGACGCCCTTGCCGCCACTGTCGAGGTCGTAGAAGGCAAAGACCCGACGCTCGTCGACGATGCGGCTGGGATCGAGCTTGCCCTGATCCTTGAGGCGGCCCCTGGCGTTGTCGTCGAGCTTGACCTCGGCGAGGTAGACGTGGCTCGCCTTGTCGTTGAGGTCGCGCAGGTCGGTGTTCCTGGCGCGCAGGGCGGCGAGGACGTCCCAGGCGTCGAGGGCATTGTCGCTGTCGATCTCGGGCATGCCGCCCTTGCCCTGCTCGATGAGCTTCGCGAGGGCGGGATCGGGGAGGCGGTTGAGCCAGGCGCCGTCGACCCTGACGGTGGCGCCGGCGGCCTTGATGAGGCGCTCGCCGTTCTTGACGTCGCCGATCAGGGGACGCTCGTCGGCCGCGACGACGGGCAGGGCGAGCAGCAGGGCGAGGGCGAGGGGGCGGAGGAGGGAGCTGCGGAGCATGGGTGTGGCCTCAAGCAGGGGTGGTGACGACGGAGGAGCTCACTGCAGGAGCTTCTTGTCCTCGTCCTCGAAGTCGGGCGGCGGCCACACGCCGACGTGCAGGGGGATGGTGACGTTGAGGCGGCGCTCGCCGACCTCGCCGCTGAGCTGCACCTGCACGACGCCGTCATTGGTCGGTGTGAAGTGGAAGCCGTACCGGCCGGGAGCGCCGAGGGAGTGGACGGCAAAACGCGTCGTCATGTCCTTCTTGCCGGTGGGCTCGATGACGGCAGCGACGAGCTTCAGGTCGCGATACGGCTCGCGGGCGCCGAAGCGGGGGTCGGCCACGTCGAGGGGCTTGAAGACCTCGAGGCGCATTTCGACGAGCCCGCCCTTCACGACGGCGCCGGGCTCGACCTCGGCGAGGACGACGACCTCGTTGCCGTCGGCGCGGCGATAGGCCCGCAGCTTCTTCGCCGCCGTCAGTCGATCCGCCTTCGTCTCCTGCAGGCGCTTCTCCTCGTCGAGCTTCTTCTGCTCGAGGAGGCGCTTCTTCTCTTCGGCCTTCTTCTTGTCCTCGGCGGAGGCGGCCTCGTCGGCCTTCTTCTTCGCGTCGTCTTCGGCCTTGCGCTTCGCCTTGTCCTCGTCCGTGTCGGCGAGCACGTCGACGGGCGCCTTCTTGTCGTCCTTCTTCGCCTTGTCGTCGGCGGCCTTCTTGTCGTCGGCGGCCTTCTTGTCGTCGGCGGCCTTCTTGTCGTCGGCGGCCTTCTTGTCGTCGGCGGCCTTCTTGTCGCCCTTCTTGCCCTTCTTGTCGTCCTTCTTCTCGTCCTTCTTCTCCTCGGGCGGCGGCGGCGGGGCGGCGCGCGGCGGGCCGTCTTCCTCCTCGTCGTCAGCGCCCACGATGTCGCGCTGGGCGGCGGCGGGGGCGGCGACGGTGGCCGACAGGGACAGGCAGAGCAGCAGGGTGGCGGGGCGCAACATCACGGACCTCGGGCAGGGCGGGACGAAGGGGTCACTGACAGGACGACGACGCGCGGGCCTCGTCCATTCGCAGGCGGAGCTCGAAGCCCTCCACCGAGCGATGCAGGAAGTAGGGGCGGCCGTCGACGAAGAAGGCGGGCGTCGCGTCGATGCCGAAGGCGACGCCTTCATTGCGGCTCTCCTCGACCCGCTTCGCGAGGGCGGGATCGGCGAGATCCTTCTGGAAGCGGGCGACGTCGAGGCCGAGGGCCTTGGCGTGGCCGAGGATCAGCTCGTCGGAGAGGATGTCCTGGGTGGCAAACAGGGCGTCGTGCATCGGCCAGAACTTGTTCTGGCGGCCGGCGGCCTCGGCGGCGACGGCAGCCTTCTTCGCCATGGCGTGGAACGAGAGCGGGAAGTGCTTGAAGACCACCTGGACGTCGCTGCGCTTCTTCACGAGCTGGTCGACGACGGCGGAGGCGGCGCGGCAGTGGCCGCACTCGAAGTCGGCGTACTCGACGATGACGTGCTTCGGCTTGCTCGCGCCCTTGGTGGCGAAGCCCGTCGTCACTGGGGTGCGGGCGGGAGCGGTGAAGCCGCTGGTGACCTCGCGGGCGAGGGCCTCGGCGACGCTGTCGGCCGGCAGGCCCTCCTCGAGCGACTTGATCGCCCACTCGGCGAGCAGGACGGCCGGCTTGCACTTCGTCCCCTCCTGCAGGCACTGGCCGAGGCTCTTGGGGCAGTCGCAGGGACAGACCTCCTCCGCGAGGAGCTTGTCGAAAGCGGCGCGCTGGGTCGGGTCGAGTCCGGAGGGGTCGACGGCGAGCTTCTGGGCGAGGGCCGACGAAGACGCGGCCACGGCGATCACGGCGACAAGGGCGAGGCGCATGGGGCCGGTGTAGCCGTATCTGCCACCGGCGTCGACCCGGTCCGAGGCAGCCGGGCGTCCGGGTTGCACCCCCACCGGACTTGTCCCTACTGTCCCCCTGAACGAGGTCTGCTCGCCCATGGCCAAAAGCGAATTCGGCGACGACGTGGAGAAGACAACGGTCCTTGGTCTCAAGGACCTTGAGCTGTTGGCGCCCGACAAGAACGCCCGCTCGGCGTACTTCATCGTCATCAACGGCCGCGCCGTCGGCAAGATGTTCAAGCTCGCTGGCAATCGGCTGGTGGTCGGTCGTCAGCCGACCAACGAGATCCTCGTCGACGATGAGGGCGTCTCTCGTCAGCACGCCTTCGTCGAGCGCAACGCGCTGGGGCTCGTGCTCGTCGACAACGCCTCCACCAACGGCGTGTTCGTCAACGGGCAGCGCGTGCAGCGTCACCTGCTGCAGGACGGCGACAAGGTCCAGCTCGGCAGCTCGGCGATCCTCAAGTTCTCGTACCAGGATGAGCTCGAGGAGCGCGCCCAGAAGCAGCTCTACGAGAGCGCGACGCGCGACGGCCTGACCAACTGCTACAACAAGAAGTACTTCGCCGATCAGCTCAAGACGGAGTTCGCCTACTACTTCCGTCACAACGAGCCGATGAGCCTGTGCCTCTTCGACATCGACTTCTTCAAGAAGCTCAACGACGGCTTCGGCCACCAGGCCGGCGACCACGTCCTCAAGACGCTCGCCGCCCTCGTCCAGAAGGCGCTGCGGACCGAGGACATCTTCGCCCGCTACGGCGGCGAGGAGTTCGGGATCATCTTCAAGAACACCGACGGTGAGAAGGCCTTCCTGGTCCTTGAGCGCATCCGGCGCCAGATCGAGAAGCACGAGTTCATGGACGGCGACCGCCGCATGCCCGTGACGATCTCGATCGGCATCGCCACCCTCGAGCACCAGAACTACCCGTCGCCCAAGGCGCTCGTGAAGGCCGCCGACGACTACCTCTACCAGGCGAAGGGCAAGGGCCGGAATCGCACCGAGTCCGCCATCGTCGGCTGAGCCATCGGCCGGTTTCGCCGGACGCAAGACGCACCTCGCCCTTCGGGCCCTCCCTCGGGCGGGTGTCGAGCGCGTGCCTCCCCCACACACGCCTCCCGTGCACGGCCAGGCCGCAGCACGTGAAGTTCCACCACCACCACCCCGGACCCGCGGCGTGCCGCGACCGGGCCTTCACGCCTTCGTGGGCACCGCGGCCGCGCGACCGCAGGTGTCTGCCGTGATGGCTGCTGTTCGCTCCTTCCCGTCGCCGCGCCGCAAGACGCCCACACCCATCCGCCGTGCGGCGCCGGCGCCCTGTGCAGGGCCCGACGAAACCCCGAGGAGATCCAATGGGTTGCCGCGATGGCGGGCGCGGCTGGTGGGTCGCGCGATGTCCTACATCCCTCACCAGGAGCCGACGGCGCGGACGAAGAAGCCCGACCGATCGACGGCGCCACCTTCCAGGCCGCTGCGCTCCGTCTCGTTGTCGGAGAAGCGGGTGAAGTTGTAGCCGACGCCGATGCGGAGCTGTTCGAGCGGCGCCACCTGCAGCTCGACGAGAGCGCCGTGCTCGAGCCCGGCGTACGACAGGCCCGACAGCACCCGGTACTCGAGGCCCAGGTCGAGCTCGCCGGGCAGGCCGGGGTCGACGCCGACGCGACGGAGCAGGGTGAGGGTCCGCAGGTTCACGCGGTTGATCCACAGCGCGGTCAGCGCGTCGGCCTGCGGCACGTCGTCGAGGGCGACGCTCATGTGCTTGAGCGCCAGCTTCTCGACGAGCTGCACGCCCCACGGCAACTCGACGATCGGCTCGACGGAGAAGGCGTGGATGGCGGTGTCGTCGACGCTGCCGCCGTCGAGGCCGAGGGGCCGGATGTCCACCCGCCGCGACAGCTTCGTCAGCACGCTGAGCCAGTCGTGGGTGATCGGGCGGAAGGCGGCGCCGACGCTGCCCTCCTCGAGGTAGGCGACGCGCTGGCTCAGGGCGAGGTCCTGGGCGAGGGCGAGGTTGTAGCGCGACAGCAGCGACAGCTCGGGCGAGAGCTTCAGCGCCATCGACGTCATCGACAGCACCCAGGCGGTGTCATGGCCGCCGCGGTCCTCGGCGAAGTTGTCGTAGCGGAGCTCGAGGCGCTGGGTGATGAGGAACAGGTCCTCACGTCGCCACTCGATGCCCGCCGACGCCGCGTCGCGGGAGCCATCGCCATGGAGGAACGAGCCGCCGCCGTTCTGGCCCGGGGCGGCGTAGAACGTCGCGTCGGTGAAGGCCGCCGGGGCGACGGCGCCGCTCTGGGTGAGCGCCGCCGTGGTGCCGCCGAGGGTCGTGATGCGCTCGTAGTTGAGCGAGAGGGCGAGCCCGAAGGGCAGGGCCCAGCGGTTCTTGAGGCCGACGACGCCGCGGGTCTGCTCCGACGAGAACGCCGACTGCAGCTGGTACTCGGCGTAGGCGGTGCTGCCCTTCGCGAGCTCCGTCTCGCCGCCGACGACGGTGGTCTGGCTGAAGCCCATCGTGCCCGTGCCGGGCGCCGGCAGCATGCCGACGCGCTCGCTCACGTAGACGCGGCTGCCCTCGTTGAGGCGATAGCCGACGCCGGCGTGCACCTGGTTCTCACCCGACCAGCGCACGCTGGCGCCGCCGTCGACGGAGAGGTCGTCGGTGAGGGCGTAGCGGGCGATGGCGTGGGTGACGAGGTGATCGTTCCAGGCGCGCAGCTGGTTCGGATCGCCGAGAACGATGACCTCCTGCTTGAGGCTCAGCGTGAGCGGCTCGATGACCTGCCAGTCGACGCCCGCCGCCGTGATGACGGTGTGGAAGTCGGTCGCGCGGGCCGGGGCGCCGTCGTCGACGGGAGGACCGAAGCTGCCGCTGTCGCCCGTGTAGCCGTAGCCGAGCTCGCCGGCGACCCGCAGGCCGGGCACCAGCGTGCGCGCATAGCGGCCCGTGCCGAGCTGGCGATGCAGCGTGCGGGGAGCGGCGACGGGCTCGAAGGGGTTGATGTCGGCGAGGACGCCGTCGTAGCGGAGCCGCAGCTCGTCGTTGGCGGTCACGCGATACGCGACCTCGCCGCCCCACTTCGTCTGGCCCTGCTCGACGATGCCGCCGCCGCCGCCGAAGAAGCCCGGCTGCAGGGCCTGGTAGTAGGCGCGGGCGACGCCGTCGTCGGCGCCGCGGCCCACGACGTCGCCGAAGCGCCACTGGCCGTCGATCTTGAAGCCGGCGCCGGCGCGCTCGGCGGGGTAGATGGTGCTGCCGACGCGGGTCGCCTTCGTGTCGAGGGACTGACCGAGGGCGCCGTAGGTGAGACCGCCGTCGAAGCTGACGAAGTTGCCGGCGTCGACGCTCTGGCTCATGAGCAGCTCGGCCTTGAGGAACGTCCCCTCGTCCTTCGCGATGCGGGCCCGCAGGCCGCCCACCTGATAGGCGAGGTCGCCGTCCTCGCGACCCTCGACCACGTAGCTGCCGCCGAGGTCGACGAGGCCGAACATCTTCTGGGTCACGTCGGCGCCGCCGGCGAGGCCCTGGAGGCGACGATCGTCGCGGTGCTCGTACTCGACCTCGACGAAGACGCGGTGGCCGCTGGCGACCTGGCCGAGGTTGTGGTTCGAGATGAACGCGCCGTCGGCGAAGGCCTGCACCGGCTCCTTCATGAGGACGCGACCCTCGTCGTAGCGGATGGTGTAGTCGACGTTGCGCTGCTTGAAGGCGCGGGCGATCTCGGCGCCGGTGACGCCGTCGCGGACGATGACGGCGACGCGCTCGCTGCCTTCCACGAGCCGCTCGTGGCGCAGGAAGTAGACGCTGCCGCCCGTGCCCATGAGCTCGACGCGGGCGTGGCGTTCGCCGCCGCCACCGGCGACAAACGTCGTCGCCCGGGTGCGGAACGGATCCTTCGCCGGGTCGACGACGACGTCGGCCATGCGCTGGCTGACGTCGATCGGGTCGAGCCAGCCCCGGTCGAAGACGAGCTGGGCGCCGGTGCGGGCGCGCTGGTAGCGCAGCAGGTCGCCGCCGACGATGTCGGTGCGGACGCTGCCGACGGAGAGCGTCGAGGTGTCGGCCTTGAGCTCGACGAAGAGGGGGATGCCGCTCCTGGCCTCCTGGACCTCGAAGCTGCTGTCGCCCCACGCCGGCATGAAGCGATCCGGGTCGAGCACGTCGCGGAAGAACACGTCGTCGTCGAAGCGACGGGTGTCGAGGTGGAGCGTGAGGTCGTAGTCGCGGAACAACGTCGGACCGGTGAAGCGACCCTTCACGTAGGCGACGCCACGCCCGTAGAGGAACGCCGGGCCCAGCGTCAGCGACGTCGTCGCCGAGCGCTCGTCGAGCAGCGCGCCGTCCTGGCCGACGGCGGTGTCGGCGAGCAGCAGCACGAACCAGCCGCTCGAGTCGACGCGGACGTCGCGCCGCAGGCGGGCCACGTTGCCGAGGCTGTCCTTCGCCTCGACGACGATCTGGCCCGGGCCCTCGGCGAGCTTCGCGCGGGTCTCGAAGCGCCCCGTGAGGGGATCGACGGGCACGATCTCGCCGTTGACGGTGACGACACTGTCGGGCGCGGCCCGGCCCCGCACCGGCATGGCGCGCTGGGCGATCTGCCCCTCGGGCGGGAGCTCGACGACGAGGCTCGCCGCGGGCACGCGCGTGCGGCGCGGCCACCAGGCGGGCGCCACGCCCTCACCGGTCCACGGCGCGCGGTCGGCCACGCTCACGTCGTCGACGGCCGTCGTCGGCCCATCGGTCGTCGGCGCACCGGTCGTCGGCCCAGCGGTCGTCGCCTCACCGGTCGGCACCGTCGCCGACGTCGACGGGGGCGTCGGCGACTCGGGAGCAGCGACGGCGAAGGCGGCGGCGAACGCGGCGGGCGTGCCCTGCCACGGCGTCGCCCCCTGCCGGCGGACGGCGATGGTGGCGCGGGCGCCGCTTCCGGCCCGCAGCGCAAACGACAGCTCACCGCTCTGCAGCGGCGCGACGGCGCCGTCGAAGCGACCCTCGTGGAGCGAGACGACGTCACCGTTGACGCGCAGCTCGGGCGCCGGCTTCGTCGCCGTCGTCGTCGTCGTCGTCGCGACGGGCTCTGGCGCGACCGCAGCCGGCGTCACCGTGACGCCGAGGCGGCGGTTGCGGGCCCGGTTCTTCCGGCTGGTGTTCGGCGCCACCGGGGCGTCGCTGCCACGGCCGATGGCGTCGACGCGGTCGGCGGCAACGCCGGCGGCGACGATCACATCACGGGCGAGGTCGGCGATCCGCTGGGTGCGGCCCATGCGCAGGACGCGGGGGCCCTCGTCGTCGGTGTGGGCCTCGACGCGGACCGTCGCGCCGGCGGGCAGCGCGCGCGCGAGCGCCTCGAGGGCGCTGCGGGTGCCCTCGCGGAGCGCCTCGCCGTCGGCGGGATCGGGCAGCGTCGTCTCCGGCGCCGCAGGCCCGGCGGCGGCAGCAGCGGCGACGGCGGGAGCGCCCACCACGCCGCGCCAGTCGGGGGCGATGCCGACATTGCCGAGCTCGTCTTCGACCATCACGCGGACGCGGACGGGGGCGCCGGCCGGCAGGGACGCACCGAGCGCGACCGAGGCGGGCGCGCCCTCGACGGTCTGCTCGGCGAGGGGAGCGGCGAGGGTGGCGTCGTCGGCGAGGACGTCGGGCCACGCCGGGTCGTCGGACCACACGCGCACGACGGTGCGGCGCGGGCGGAGGGCCTCGGGCGTCCGCAGGCGCACCTCGGCGGACGACAGGTCCACCTCGACCTTCAGCGCGAGCAGCGCGGCCGAGGCCACGGCGACGCCGTCGACGGCGAGGGTGCCGGCCGCGAGGTCGACGGTCACCGGGAGCGGCGCCAGGGCGCTGCGCGTCGCGCCACCGAGGGCCTCGCCGCGGACGAGCCGCAGGCGGCGACCGTCGCCCTCGACCTCGAGGACGAGCGCGGCGCCCTTGCGCACGGCGACGCGGGTGTCGACGCGGCCATCGCCGTCGACGGCGACCGGCGCACCGGCCACGCGCAGCGTCAGTGGGGCCAGCGGCGCGGCGACGGGGGGCAGCGGCGGGACCTCGCGGCGGGCGGAGGGCAGCACGACCTCGACGCGACGGTTGCGGGCCCGATCGCGGGCCCGGAGGTTCGGGAACAGGGGCTCCTCGTCGCCGCGGCCGACGGCGACGACGCGGTCGGCGGCGAGGCCGGCGGCGATCAGGATCTGGCGGGCTGCCTCGGCGCGGGCCGCGGTGAGCTTCGCCACCGGCTCATCGGCACGACGGTCGAGATGGGCGCGGACCTCGACGCGGGGGGCGGCCTTGAGCGCGTCGATGTGGGGCGCGAGCGCGGCGCCGAGGCGCTTCGTGGCCGTACCCGTGCCCGAGAAGAGGGGACCCTCGCTCTCGTCGACGGCGACCACGACCGTCGTGCTGGCCTCGGCCCCACGGGCGCCGACCGCGACGCCAAACGGCACACGGGCACCCTGCACGCGCTCGCCGTCGGCGAGGCCGACCGTGAGCGTCGCCGCGTAGAGGTGACCGTCGACGAGCACGGGGGCGCTGTTCGCCTCGTCGAGGCCGCTCCAGCCGAGCCTCGGTGGCGGCGCGCCACGGCCCGCAAACACCCAGACGGCCCGCGGCGGCGACGTCGACAACGTCGTCGTCACCGGGGCAAGGCGGGCGTCGGCAGCGCCGCCGAGGGCGCTCTCGAATGTGCCGACGTCGACCGCGCGGGGGCCGGTCTGCTCGACGGTCGGTGCGCCGAGGTCGTCGATCACGACTTGCCAGGCGACGACGTCGGCGTGGGCGGCCACGCGCGGTCGCAGCTCGAGGCCGGCGCCGGGACCCGCGAGGTTCGGGCCGGGCTGCACGGGCTCACCGCCCGCCGGCGCGAGCTCGAGGGCCACATCCGGCAGCGTGAGCGGCACATCGTCGACCAGGAGACGCAGCGGTGACAGCGTCCCCTCGACGCGCACCGTGCGGCTCTCTTCGCTCTCGGGGCGATAGGCGTCGGCGTTGACGACGAGCTCGGTCGCCGGGACGTCGACGGTGGCCTGGCAGCGCACCGGGAATGCGATCTGCGCCGGCAGACCCGCCGACATGTAGAAGGACTGCCGCGTCGACGAGGTGACGGCCCCCACGAGACTTCGCTCGTCGAGCTTCGCCAGGTGCATGCCCGGCTGCACGCCCGAGAAGTGCAGCTTGCCGGTGGCGTCGGCCTCGGCCCAGGTGCCGTTGTCGAGGTAGACGCGGGCGCCCCAGGCGCCGCGCTCACCGGCGTCCTGCCACCCGTCGCCGTCGTCGTCACAGAAGACCTTGGCGCGCACGGTGCCGAGGTCGAACGTGTCGTCGGGGACGACGTCGACGGCGGCGCTGGCCACGGCGGTGAGGGGGATGGCGCCGTCGGCGAGCCGCAGGGCGGCGGTGTTCTCGTGGCGGCCGATGGCGGTGCCGGGGCCGACGACGACGTTGTAGCGCAGCACGTAGGCGCGCTCCGCGAGCAGGTCGAAGGGACCGAAGCGGACGGTCCGCGCGCCGGTCGCGCGCACGTCGGACACGAGGCGACGACGCTGCTGACCGGCGGCATCGAGGCGCAGCTCGGCGAGCTGGAAGCTGCCGTCGACGAGCTGGAAGCCGGCGGGCAGCGTGTCGACGATCTCGACGCCGGCCCCGTCATCGCGCCGACGGTCCACGAGGGCCTTGTTGTCGACGCGGACCTCGTAGCTCACGATCTCACCGACGCTGGCCCGCTTGCGCGTCGCGGTCTTGGTGATCGTGACCTGCTCGCTGAGCGGATCCACCGGCAGGTGGTTGCGGGTGACGGTGCCGTTGCCGTCGACGCGGATGCGCGCAGCCCACGGCGGCGGCGTTGCCGGATCGACGACGATGACATCGCCGACGTCGCCCGGCCCGGCCTGCTGTCCCGACGGATCGCGGCCGTCGGCGAGGACGGGCGCGGTGGAGGACGGAAACACGAGCAGGGGCGAGTCGGCGAGGACGGCGAGTCGGTAGGCGCCGGGCGGCGGGTCGAAGCGGTAGAAGCCCTTCGCGGACACCGTCTGGTCCTGCTGACCCTCGCGGAGGGTCGTGGCGTCGACGGGGCGGTCGTTGTCGGGGTCGCCGTCGCCGTCGTCGACGAAGAGGCGGACCTTCAGGCCCCGGGCCGAGCGGGCACCGTCGGTCACCCAGACGGTCCCATTGGGCTCGATGGCGACGTCGCGGCTCTGGACCTCGCCGTCGTCGAGTCGACCGAGGTCGAGCTCGCCGAAGAAGGCGCCCGCGGGGCTGCGCACGACGAGTCGCGTCGTGCCCGACGGCAGCGGTGAGAGCGAGAAGCGGCCATCGTCGTCGGTGACGACGCTCATCACGGGCTCGGGCTGGTTGCGCCAGAAGGCCACCACCTCGAACGCGTCGACAGCGACATCGCCGTCTTCGACGTCGAAGCGGCCGTTGCGGGCGCCGGCGTCGATGAAGACGCGGCCCGAGACGGCGCCGGTGCCGGGCAGCAGCCCCACCGTGAGGCTGTCGGCGCCGAGGTCGACGGTGGCGCGGACGTCGCTGTCGACGAGCAGCGCGGTGGCCCGGCCGGTGGCGCTGACGGTGTCGCCGCGCTCGAGGTCGTCGCCGACCACGCACGGGACGACGAGGTCGCGCTGGGCGCCGGCCTCGACGCGCAGGGCCTGGCCATCGCGCACGCGCACGGTGTCGCCGACGACGACGAGGGCGTTGTCGAGGGCCGCGAGGGCGTCGGCGTCCACGCGCAGCCCCGGCGAGAGCGTGAGGGCCAGCTCACGGACGAGGCCATCGACGGTGCCGCGGTTCTTGAGTGGCGCCCGCAGTGTGACGGTTTCGCCAGCGAGCAGCACGCCGCCGTTGTCGTCGACGAGCTGCAGCGTGTTGTCGTCGAAGAGCAACGCTGCGCGGTCGGCGATCGGGATGATCAGGGGCTGGGCGCCCGGGCTCGAGGGGTCGGCGTCGGTCGGGATCTCCAGCGGCGCCGCGCGCACGCTGCCCTGGGCGACGATGGCGTCGATGGTGTCATCGGCGGTGACGGTGACGGTGACGCGGACGCCGTCGCCGGCCTCGAGGCGGGACCGGCGCAGGCGCACGACCCCGCCGACAAGCTCGGCGTCGTCGGCGTCGGCGGCCTCGGTGCGCGGGGCGCCATCGACGCGCAGGGAGCCCGTCACGGGCGTGACGCCGGCGGGGATCGGCAGCGTGAGCTCGAGCGCCAGTGCGGCCTCGGTGCCGGCGTTCTCGACGGCCGCCTCGAGTGTCGTCGGCGTGCCGGGGGTGGTGGGGGAGGGCGCGCCGGCGAGGCTGGCGACGAGGTGGGCGCCGCCGCCGACGACGACGCTGGTGGGATCGCCGGGGACGAGGGGGGTGCGCGGATCGTCGCTGCGGGCCTCGGTGGCGTTGGCCGCGCGCAGGATCGCCTGGTTGCTGAGCACGGCCCCCCGCGGGGCCGACAGCTCGACGCGCGTCGAGAAGCCGACGACGACGCTGCGGCCGGCACCGACGTCGTCGAGCGGCAGCCCGCGGGCGAGGTCGACGTCGGCGACGGGCTGGCCGCCCACCGTGAGCGTGCCGGGCAGGTAGCGCATGCCGGCGGGGATGGCGTCGATGAGCGTGACGTCGTCGGCCTCGGTGCCGCCGTCGTTCAGCACCGTGATCCGCCAGTCGAGCACGTCGCCGGGCTCGACGAGGCCGCCGTCGACGTCGCGGACCTCCTTCGTCGTCGCCGACAGGTCGGGACGCGAGCGCACGCGGACGGTGACGGGGCCGATGGTCGTGGCCGTCGGCTCGCCGAGGCTCTCCACCTGCATCAGGAACGGGATCTCGCTGCCGTCGGCGATGGGCGACGCCACGCGTCCCTCGAGCTCGACGGTGACGGCGTTGCCGGGGCTGAAGGAGGCGAGGTCGGGCAGCTGCGACGCCGTCCAGCGGGTCTCGCCGCCGGCGCCGATCAGGCCACCGGCCGTGGTCTCGTCGACGACGAAGCGGTTGGGCGCGAAGGGGCTCGTGAGCACGACGCCGCGGCCGGCCTGGCGGCCCTCGCTGCGGACGGTGACGCGAGCGCGGAGGCGCTGACCGGGGACGACGAGGGACCCCGGCGGGATGACGATGCCGCTGTCGCCGTCTTCGAGGACGATCTCGCCGGCGTAGTCCTCGTCGGCGTCGATGACGCGGATCGTGGGATCGCCGACCGCCGCGGTCGACGGATCGTCGGAGCGCACGGCGAGGCCGACCTCGCGGGCGCGCACCTCGGCCTGATTGGCGACGGTGCTGCCGCCGCTGGCGAGGGGGTCGATCACGCCGCCCAGCACCAGCTCCGTCGCCGCGCCGGGGGCGAGCGTCGGCACGCTGGCGACGAGAACGCCGTCGCTGATCGCGCCGAGGCTTGTCGTCGGCGACGTGAGGGCCGTCGGCAGCACGTCCCGGATGGTGATGTCGGTCGCGTCGACGCCGCCGCGGTTCTCGATGCGGATGCGGTAGCTGACGGCCTCGCCGGGCACGAAGACGGCCGCGTCGGTGGCCTTGGTCACGACGAGGACCGGCGCGCGCACCGTCACGGTGGTCGGATCGTCGACGGCCGCGGTCACCGGGTCATCGCTGACGACGGGAGCGGCGACGTCGGGGGAGGTCACCCGGGCCTGATTCGACAAGGCGGTGCCGTCGGCGACCGTGCCGCGGACCTGCACGATGAAGGAGAGGACGACGCGACCACCGCGGGCGAGGCCGGCGAGGGCAGGCACGCCAGCGGCGTCGAAGACGACGACGTCGCCGGCGGCGGTGCCGTCGCCGGCGTCCACGACCTCGACGGTGGCGAGGTCGACGACGTCGGTGATCTGGACGTCGCGGGCGAGGCCGGTGCCGGTGTTCTCCACCGTGATGACCCATTGCAGGCGGTCGCCAGGCGTGAGCGCGCCACCGTTTTCGTCGACGAAGGTCTTCGTCACCCGCAGGACGGGGCGGGCGTCGACGGTGATGAGGGTCGGGTCGTCGACGACGTCGGCGGTGAGGGGATCGTCGGAGACGGTGGTCCGCGTCCCGTCGACCACGCGGGCCTGATTGGCGATGACCGTGCCGTTGACGAGCGCCACGTCGAGCGTGGCGCTGAACGTGAGGGTCTGCTCGGCGCCCGGCGGCAGCGACGGCAGCGTCGCGCGCAGCTCGCGGGTGGCGGCGTCGAAGGCGAGGCCGGGGCCCGGCTGCACGGTCGCGAAGGCGGCGTCGACGACGTCGACGAAGGCGCCACCGGCGGGGCCGCTGCCCTCCGAGCGGGCGCGGATGGTGTAGGTGACGACGTCGCCGGGGGCGAAGACGCGCCCGCCGGTCACGTCCTTCTGCAGCGTCAGTCGGGGCAGGGGGGTGACCGCGAAGGTCGTCGGGTCGAGGGGCTCGGCCGTGGCCGGATCGTCGGAGCGGAAGGTCTCGCCGCCCACGACGCTCGTGGCCTGATTCGCGACGACGTCGCCGAGGACGGCGCTCGCGCGCACCCGCGTGACGAAGGTGAGGATGACCGGGGCGTCACCCGGCGCGACGGCGGCGAGGCCGGTAGCGTTGGCGGCGTCGAAGGTCACCGTGTTGCCGCCGAGGCGCCCACCCGAGACGTGCTCGACGAGGGCCGGCAGGGGATCGGTGATGACGACGGCGCGGGCCACGGCGTCGCCGACGTTGCGCACCGCGAGGCGCCAGGTGGTCGTGTCGCCCGGCTCGATGGCGCCGCCGTCGCTGGCGGCGTCGTCGTCGCTCACGGTCTTGTCGATGACGAGGCGCGCCGCGCTGTCTACGCCGAGGATGGTCGGGTCGGCGGGGCCGGCGGTCGACGGGTCGTCGGTGACAAACGGGGTGGCGATGTCGCGGCCGGCGAGGCGACCCTGCACGCTGAATGTGGTGCCCGGGTCGAGCGGCGTCGGCAGCCGCAGCCGCAGCCGACGCACGACGGGGCTGCCGACGACGACGGTGCCGAGGGCGAAGGTCACGGTGGTGCCGGCGATGGTGCCGCCGGCCGCATCGACGACGACGAAGCCGGCGGGGAAGGCGACGGTGGCGACGACGGCCTCGCCATTGGCCCGGCCGCGGTTGTCGACGGTGAGGCGGTACTCGACGTCGGCGCCGGGGCGGGCGCGATCGATGACGGCGCCGCCGCTGTCGAACGTCTCGAGGGTGGAGCGCGAGAGATCGGCGGCCGAGACGACCTGCACGCGGGTGGGGTCGAGCGGCGTCGCCGTCGTCGGGTCGTCGGACGGGAAGGGTTGGCCGGGGATGGTGGGATCGCCGAGCGTGGCGCTCGCCTGGTTGCTGATCACGGTGCCGTTTTGCAGCGGCGCCCGGACACGGGCCGTGAAGCGCAGCACCGACGTCGTGTCGATGGCGAGGGTCGGGACCGTCCAGGCGAGGGCCCCACCGGCGAAGACACCGCCGTCGAGGCCGACGACGTCCTGCAGGTTGACGTCGATGGGGTCGCGGATCGTGAGCGCCGTGGCGGTCCGGTCGCCGACGTTGCGGACCGCGATGCTCCAGCGCAGCAGGTCACCGGGCTCGACGACGCCGCCGTTGTCGTCGACGACGGTCTTCTCGAGCACGAGGCGGGGCTGCGACGTCACCGTGAAGCGGGTCGGGTCGTCGACGGCGGCGGTGGCGGGATCGTCGGTGGGCGTGGGGGTGAGGCCGGTCGCGGCGATGCTCGCCTGGTTGGCGACGACGACGCCGTTGTCGAGGGGGCGGCGCAGGATGCCCTCGATGACGAAGGTGCGGCGCGCTCCGACGGGCAGGGCCCCGACGGCGAAGGTCACGGTCTGTCCTGCAACGCTGGCGCCGGCGGCCGTCAGCGCAGTGAGTTCGGCGGGGACCACGTCGGTGACGACGACGCCGGCGGCGTCCTCGCTGCCGGTGTTCTCGACGACGATGGTGTAGCGGACGCGGTCGCCGGGGCGGAACACGCCGTCGCCGTCGACATCGACCACGGCCTTGGTGCTCGTGTCGAGGACGGGCCGCGACGTGATCACGATGCGGGTGGGGTCGAGGGCCGCGGCGGTGTCTGGATCGTCGGAGACGACGGCGTCGGCGCTCGGGCTGGTGACGGCAGCCTGGTTGTCGATGGTGGTGTTGTTGGCGAGGGGCGAGGCGACGCGCGTTGTGAAGCGGAAGGCGCGGGGCGGGCCGGGCAACAGCGTGAACGACGGGAAGCGCACGGTGCCGGCGGCGAAGGTGCCGCCGCTGTCGGCGCTGACGAAGGCGAGGCGGTTGTCGAGCGCGTCGGTGAGGACGACGCCGTCGGCGGGGGCGTCGCCGGTGTTCTCGACGGTGACGGTCCAGGTGACGGTCTCGCCGGGCAGCAGGGCGCCGCCGTTGTCGTCGGCGTCGCGCTTCAGGACCACGAGGCGGGCCCGGCTCGTGATGGTGAAGCGGGTCGGGTCGAGGGAGGCCGTCGTCGCCGGGTCATCGGACAGAAACACCGTCCCGGCGGCCCGCGGCGTCGTCGCCTGTGCCTGGTTCTGCACGACGGTGCCGTTGGGCAGCACGTCGTCGATGCGGGCGTCGAAGCGCAGCGTGAGGCTCTGGCCGACGTCGAGGCGGGACAGGCCGGCGACCGTGCTGCGATCGAAGATGACGCTGCCCCCCTGCACGCGTCCGCCGCTCGTGAGAATCGCGGTATCGGCGCTCGGGTCCAGGACATCGGTGACGGTGACGTCGGTGGCGGCGCCGTCGCCGGTGTTCTGCACGGTGATCGTCCAGGTGACGACGTCGCCGGGGCGGAATGGAGCGCCATTGATGTCGGTGACGGTCTTTTGCACCGTCAGCACCGGCCGGGCGCGGACGACGACGGAGACGACGTTGGACTGCACCGGCGTCTGGGGCGCGTCGGCGGTGCCGCGGGCGAGGTTGTCGATGACGGTGCCGTCGTCGAGACCGCCGCGGACGCGGGCCTCGAAGCGCAGCGTGAGCGAGGCGCCGACGGCGAGGGACGGGATGCTCCAGCGCAGGGCCTGGCCGCTCTGGCTGCCGCCGTCGAGGACGCTGGTGACGGTGAGGCCGGCGGCGACGTCGTCGGTGATCACGACGTTGGTGGCCGGCACCGTGCCGGGGTTCGTGACGGTGAGGCTGTAGCGCAGCAGGTCGCCGGCGCGGACGTCGCCGCCGTTGTCGTCGACGACGGCCTTGGCGATGCGGAGATCGGGGCGGGCAAAGACCACCAGCGGTGACGACGACACGCGCACGAGCAGCGACGGATCGGCCAGCGGCGTGAGGACCGCGGTGTTGGCGATCGTGGCGCCGTCGGCCGCATCGGCCCGCACGGTGACGCGGACGATGAAGGTGCCGCTGCCCGCGCCGGAGAACGCCATGGCGCCGGTGAGCCGGCCGGTACCGTTCTCGCCGCCAGGCTGACAGGAGAGGAAGCCGCCGGCGGGCAGGGGGGCGACGACGGCGCAGCCCTCGACATGCGGCGGCAGGTCGTCGGCGATGTCGACGACGGTGGCCGCCGGGCCGCGCTTGTCGACGCGGATGCGGAACTCGATGGTGTCGCCCGGGACAAGCCGACCGCCGTTGACGTCGGTGGCAGTCTTCGTCGACGTCGAGAGGTCGATGCCGGCGGTGACACGGATGACGGTCGGGTCGGCGACGCTGTTGCTGACGGCCGGATCGTCGGTGAGCAGCGGCTCGGCGAGGGACGGCTGGTCCACCTCGGCCTGGTTGACGATGGCGGTACCGGTGGCGGTGCCGGCGCGGATGCGGGCCGAGATGACCACCTCGGCGGCGGTGCCGGCGGCGATGGTGAAGCCGCCGACGTCGATGGCGTTGCCGGCGCTGTCGTTGCGGGCGCCGACCGGCAGGGCAATGACAGACACGGCCTCGAGCTCGGGCGGCAGCGTGTCGATGACGCTGACGTCGGGGGCCGGCCGCGTGCCGGTGTTCTCGATGCGGATACGGTACTGCAGCGTCGCCCCGGGGGCGGGTTCGCCGCCGCCCTGCACGCTCACGGTCTTCGTCGGCCGCGCGAGTTCGGCGTTCTCGATGATCGTCGTCGCCGGTCCCACCCGCAGCGGCGGCACGCCGTCGGCCTGCACGGTAAAGAAGTTCTCGAGGACCTGCCCCTCGACGACGGTGGCATCGACGCGAGCGCGGAAGCGGACCTCACAGCGGCGGCCGACGGCCAGGGTGCCGACATTGAGGCCACCCGGTGCGAGCACCGGCGAAGTGCCGCCGACGTCGGCCGAAGCCACGCCGCAGGTGTTCGTCGTTGAGCCCTGCACATAGCCCACACCGGCTGGCAGCTGGTCGCGCACGATGGTGTTCGTCGACGGCGCCGAACCGTCGTTCTCGACGCGGAGGATGTAGTTGAGGACCTCGCCGGGGCCGGCCACCGGTTCGAGCACGACCTTCTCGGTGCCGCCGTTGAGGAAGCGCGGCGCAAACGTCTCCACCGACACGAGGGTGAACCCGAGGAGGAACAACTCGCCGGAGCCGCCGCTGCCGTCGTCGGGGGTCCCGTCGCCGGAGCCGGCCTGCAGGAAGAGCCGCGTGTCGCCGGTGCGGATGATGCCCTGGCCCGTGCGGCCGATGTCGAAGGTGTCGATGTCGAGGCCCGGATGGGAGCCGCCCGACCTGTTGTTCGACCCGTTCATCAGGTTGCCGGCGCGGTTGGTGGCGTCCTGCAGGCGAATCAACGTCCCGTTCGAGTTGGAGCGCATCGCCACGAAGTCGAAGCAGCGGCCGTCGGTGCAGCGGAACGGATTGCCGGCCAGGTTCTGCGGCGGAACGCCGAGCTGCGCGTCGCCCTCCCAGGCGAGGATGGTCACCTCGCCTGCCTCGTCTTCGCCGACGGTGAGGCCGTCGATCGTGAACTCAGGCGAGAGGCCCGACGAGAAGCCGCCAAACTGGGCGCCCTGCTCGTCGAGAGCGAAGAAGGCGTCGGCGAGGACGAGGTCGCGCTTCACCGGCTCGGTGGGGGACTGCCACATCACGGCGAGGGCCCAGCCGCCGAACTTCGCCTCGCAGGTGTTGGGTTCGAAGGTGCAGTCCCCGGGGGACAGGTTGACGTCGGAGACCTCGAAGGTGCCGACGGCACCGCCCGCACCGAGGCCCTGCAGGAGGCTCGTGACCTCACGTCGACACGAGAACATCGGGACCGTCGTGCCACCGACAGGGTGGTTGCGCTGGACGCAGCGCGACGACGACAGCTGCGACGCCGGCTCGCCGGGCTGCAGGGCGTCGACGCGGAGGTTGTTGACGAGGCGGCCATCGGGCAGGCGCAGGTCGACGTCGCGGTCGAGGGGGATGCCCTGGCCGGGGTTGAACGTGCCGCCCCAGAACAGGAAGGCCTGCACGACGGAGGCGTCGGGCGGCATCTGCGACAGCGGGATGGTGGCCTGCGAGCCCTCGAGGCGGACGGCGAAGTTCACCCGCCCGTCGTGCTCCATCAGGGTGTTGCCGACGCCGACCGACGACCCGAACACGCTCTGGCGGGCCACCACCGACAGCGGCGTGCCGTCGGCGACGGCGAGGGCGGACGACGACGTGAGTGCCAGCAGCAGCGCCAGCACGAACCGCCCCGCCGCCGGGTGCCGACTACGGAATTCCACCACACGCGCCTCGTCTGCCCAGCCCTGATGTCGCGGCCGGATGCCGTCGACAGCCCCTCGACGGTGCCACGGCGCCCCCGCACTGTCGAAAAAGCCACCGTGATGTCGGTTGATATCCCACCCGGCCCGTTCAGCTGATGTGGGCCTTCGTGGTACAGCGGACCCGATGTCCGCGTTGGTCCGCTTCGTCCTCGTCTCCGTCCTCCTCGCCGCCGGGGGCGCCCTCGCCGCCGACGGGGAGCGCCCCGCCGCCGACGACGACGGCGCGCTGGCGGCGCTGGAGCTGGGCACCTTCCGCGTCGAGAGTGCCTCGCCCCGTGGGCTGCGCCTCGGCGTCGGCCTCGAGCTGGGCTGGCCGACGGCGGTGACGGCCAAGCTCATGCTGCGTCCCGAGCAGGCGATCCGCGCCTCGCTGGGGGCCTTCTCGGGCCTCGTGCTCACCGAGCCGGCCCTGAGCGCGTCGGCCGACTGGCTCTACCACCCGTTCACCATCGCGAAGGCGCCGGGCTGGACGCTGCACACCCACGTCGGCGTCGGCGGCACCGTCGTCGTGCTGCCCATCGCGGGCAAGCGCACGACCCTGCCGGCCGCGCTCTACCACCGGGCCCCCACCTGGATCTGGACCGGCCTGCGGGCGCCGCTGGGCGTCGACCTCACCTTCTCCGACCTCCCCGTCGACATCGTCCTCGACGTCGTCCCGACGATCCTCACCTTCCCGGGGCTGGGCGTCGGCTTTGGCGCCTCCCTCGGCGCGCGGTGGTGGTGGTGAGCGGCGCCACCGTCGCCCTCTACCGGGGTCGCTTCGACCCGCCCGGCCGACACCACGTCGCCGTGGTCGAGGCCCTGCTGGCGCGCTTCGACCGCGTCGTCATCGTCCCCTTCGGCGCCATCGACGGCCGCCCCGTCGACGAGAACGTCGCCCCCGTCTACCGCGCACGCCTCATCGACCTGGCCTTCGGGGGGCTGTCGCCCCGCGTCGAGGTCGACCTGCGCGACCTCGAGCACCTGACGACGACCCGCGCCAGCGAGCTCGACCAGGAACTCCGCCAGACCGGCGTCCGCGTCTTCCACGTCATCGAGCACGAGAGCCAGGCCGACGATCGTCGCCGCCTGCCGCCCGACGCCGCCGTGGTCATCGTCGCCCCCGAGGGCGTGGCCGTCGATGCCCCCGGTGCCGTCATCGTCAACGTCGGCACCGACGTCTCGGGCAGCGTCATGCGGCAGCGGGCCTTCGCCGGCAACGACATCGCCGACGTCGTCCCCGCCGTCGTCGCCGACGACATCCGCCGGCGTGGTCTCTACCGCAGCAACGAGCCCCGCACCCGCACCCGGCTGCGTCTGCCGTCGGATCCGCGCGTGTTCGTCTCGATGGATGAGCGCAACCCGCGCGCCCACATCATCAAGCAACGCCTCGGCGGCGTCGTCACCGACGACATCAACGCCGCCTGCGCCATCGTCGTCATCGGCGGCGACGGCTCGATGCTGCACGCCATCCAGACCTGGTGGCGTCGGCGGCTGCCGTTCATCGGCCTCAACGCCGGACACCTCGGCTTCCTGCTCAACGACGTGAAGACGGCGCTGCCGGAGCCCGAGCTCGTCGACGGGCCCCGCGCCGTCGAGCGCCTGCTCAGCAGCGAGCTCGTCTGTCACCACCTGCCGATGCTCTACGTCGAGCTCCTCAAGAGCGACGGCACCTGGACCTCGGGCCTGACCTTCAACGACGCCTGGGTCGAGCGGGCGAGCGGCCAGTCGGCCTGGGTCGAGATCACGGTCGACGGCCAGGTGCGCCTCGAGAAACTGGTCTGTGACGGCGTCCTCGTCTCCACCGCCGCCGGCAGCACGGCCTACGCCCGCTCGATGGGAGCGACGCCGCTGCTCGCCGACACGCCGGCGTGGCTGCTCGTCGGCAGCAACGTCATGCACCCGATCCGCTGGAAGAGCGCCCTGCTCGGCAAGGACAGCGTCGTCGAGGTGAAGTCGCTGCACGTCGAGAAGCGACCGCTCGTCGGCTTCCTGCATGGCCAGAGCCGCGGCGAGGTCACCGTCATGCGCGCGCGTCTGTCGCGGGTGGCGTCGGCAGAGCTGTGCTTCCTCGGCGTCAACGACCTCACCGAGAAGATCGCGCGGGTCCAGTTCCCTGCCGGCGGCGAGCTCGACTGACGGCCTCGCTTGTCCGTCGTCGACGGGGTTCGTACAGAGCGGCGATGCCATCGCGCTTCTTGATCTTCTTCGGGGTCCTCACCTCTCTCGTGCTGCTGGTGCACAGCTACCTCGGCTGGCGCTTCATCCACGGGGCGGGTCTGACGGGCTGGCCGAAGATCGCGGCCTGGATCGGCGTCGCGCTCTTCGCGTGCCTGCTGCCCCTCGCCTTCTCGGCGCGCTTCTGGCTGTCGGGTCGGGCCGCCGACGTCGCCTCCTGGGTCGGCTACATCGCGATGGGGCTCTTCTCGTTTGTCTTCACCATCACGGTGGCGCGCGATGTCCTGTGGCTGCTCATGAGCGCAGCGTCGACACTGCCGCCGGAGCCCGAGCGTCGCACCGCGCTGCTGCACCTCACGAACCTCGCGGTGCTGGGTGCCAGCGTCGGCCTCACGGCCTTTGGTGTCGCCTCGGCCCGGCGGCGCGCCGCCATCGTCGACGTCGAGGTCCCCATCGCCGGGCTGCCGGCGGCCCTGCATGGCTTCACGATCGCCCAGATCACCGACGTGCATGTCGGGCCCACCATCAAGCGGGACTACATCGACGCCATCGTCGACGGCGTGAACAGCATCGACGCCGACATCGTCGCCGTCACCGGTGACGTCGTCGACGGCACCGTCGCCGAGCTGGGCGCCCACATCGCGCCGTTTGCGCGGCTCAAGGGCCGGCACGGCGTGTACTTCTGCACCGGCAACCACGAGTACTATTCGGGTGCCGAGCCCTGGATCGCCGAGCTCTCGCGCCTCGGCCTGCGCGTCCTGCAGAACGAGCACGTCGTCATCGACCGGGGCGGGGCCCGCGTCGTCGTCGCCGGCGTCCACGACCACACGGCGGGCCAGGTGCTGCCGACGCACCGGTGCGATCCGAAGGCCGCCGTCGCTGGCGCACCCGCCGACGCGATCCGCATCCTGCTGGCGCACCAGCCGCGCTCCTGCACGCTCACCGACGACTGCGGCATCCACCTGCAGCTCTCCGGCCACACCCACGGCGGGCAGTTCCTGCCGTGGAACTTCTTCGTGCGCCTGCAGCAGCCGTTCACCGCCGGCCTCGATCGCTTCAAGGACATGTGGGTCTATACGAGCCGCGGCACCGGCTACTGGGGCCCGCCGGTCCGCGTCGGCGCGCCGTCGGAGATCACGCGCCTGCGCCTCGTGCCGTCGGCGGGGGCCACGGCGTGAGCCGCATCTGCGTCGACCGCTGCGTCTGCTTCGACCGCAGCTTCGACGACCTGCTGCGGGTGGCCGATGCCACCGGCGCGACGACGCTGGAGGCCCTGCAGGAGGAGACCGACTTCGGCCTCGCCTGCCGCATCTGCAACCCCTACGTGCGGCGCATGCTGCGGACGCGGGAGACCACCTTCAGCGAGCTGCTCGTCGACGACGGCCTCGTGTCGATCGGCCGCTCCCGCAGCCGCGGCTGACGCCGGAGGGGCCGCTGCCGACGGGGCTGGCGTCGACGTCGGCCCGGGGGCATGCTGGCCGCATGCGCCACCTCGTTGCCGCCCCCGTCGCCGCCCTCGCCATTCTTGCCGCCGGTGGCGGCTGTGCCGCCCGCTTCGACGGCGAGATCGACGGCAAGCCGGTGCCGACCTTCAGCTCGGCGGCCTTCGGCACCAGCAGCACCCGCGCCTTCTTCGGCTTCGGCAACGCCGTCCACGTCGTCATGGCGATGCTCGCCCCGGGCGACAGCTGCGTCGACGGCGCCGACCTCCTGAAGGCCGAGCGGCGCCTCGGTGCCGCCGAGTCCGAGCAGGAGCGGCAGGACCGCGCCGAGGACTTCGCCGACCTCATGAACGAGCGCTTCCCGGAAGACAGCTGGTACGGCCGCCTGATCATCACCGCCCCCGACGACGACGACCTCGATGACGCCGAGGTCGACGTCTCCGAGCAGGCGGAGGTCGCGATGCCGCAGTTCATCCTCTGCCAACGCAACGGCGAGGTGAACGCCGTCGATGGCGCGATCCAGACCGATGACGACTGCTACTCCGCCCGCGACGGCGACATCGACGTCACCCGCAGCGAAGACGAGACCGCCCTCTCCCTCGTGAGCGAGCGCGGCGTCGAGTTCGTCGACGAGGGCGGCCGCGAGGAGGGCGAGGTCGGCTTCTCGCTCACCTTCGGCGAATGCGAAGACCTCGACGACGAGGTCGAGGCCCGCTTCCCGCCGGCGTGAGCGTCGGGCTCACTGCCCCATCGTGACCTGGGCGAGCAGCACGTCGACGGCGGAGACGTCGCCCTCGGCGATCACGCGCGCCGGCAGCACGAAGGTGAACTCGTCGCGGCGGTTCTGGGCCCAGGCGCTCTCGTCGTGGCCGTCGAGGAGGGGCGCCTCCTCGCCGAGCGTGACGGTCTTGATGCGGCCGCGCGGCACGCCGATGCGCACGAGGAAGTCCTGGGCGGCGGCGGCGCGGCGCTCGCCGAGGGCGAGGTTGTAGGCGGTGTCGCCGCGCTCGTCGGCGTGGCCGGAGACGACGACCTTCACGCGCGGGTGCAGGAACATCTGCTTCGCCACCTGGCGCAGGACATCGCGGCTGGCGGCGTCGAGCAGGTCGGTGTCGGTCTCGAAGTGCAGGGGCCCCTTCGCCTCGAGGTCGGCGAGGTGCTTGCGGACGGTAGCCTCGGCGTCGACGCCGCTCGGCGGACCCTGCTTCGCCTGCGGTGCGGTGGCGCAGGCGCCCGACAGGCTGACGGCGATGACGGCGGCAATCTGGACGAGGGCAAGACCGAGCTTCTGCATGGCGACTCCGACGACGCGCCACCCTGGATTCCGGGCACCGTCGACCCCCGTGGCCGCTCGGTGACCGGTGGCGCCAGGTGGCGACCTCTGGATCCATGTGTCGCCCGGGGCCTCCACCCATCTCCAGTTTTCGACCGCATTTTTTTCAGGCCCCAACGAAAACGAGCGCCCGCCGGGGCGCTCGTCGTCGTCGATGAGGGCGGTGCTCAGTTGGCGCAGCGGGCGAACGCGCCGGACACGAAGCCCTGCAGGCTGCCGTCGCGCACCTCGTACCAGACCCGGGTCCCGCGGACCTCCTGGCCATTGGTGACCGTGCTGAGGCGCTCGACCGTGCGGCCGTCGGCGATGGTGCCGCGGGCCGCCTGGGCCGTCGACGCGGTCGGCCGCACGTTGAGGGCGGTGCCGTCGGTGTCGACGACGACGCGGGTGCAGCTGGCCGGCGCCGGCGGCGGCTCGGTGCTCTGGCCGTCTTCGACGCGGGTGATGCGGATGGCGTCGATGACGATCTTGCGGCCGAGGGACGAGCGCTCACCGGTGTTGTCGTCGAGACGGACACGCTCGCCGGGCGTGCCGCTGAACTGGAACTCGCCGAGGGAGCGGAAGCCGCCGTCGGTGGTCTGGTTGAGGGTCACGACGTCGGTGCGGCCATTGTGACGGATGGAGTACTTCGCCTGCTCCGACGTGCCGAAGCTGCGGTTGATGTGGGCCTCGACCTTGTAGACGCCCGGCGCCGGGACCTTCACCCACCAGATGGCGAAGTTGGCGGCGTTGCTGTTGGCGGTGGCGCCCGTCCACACGAGGCTGTCGCCGCTGGCGTACTCGTCGGCGACGGAGCGGAGGTACTCCTGCGGGCCGCCGAGGGTCACGCAGTCGCCGTCCTCCTCGATGATGCCGCCGTTGCCGGGGCCGGTGCAGCTGTCGGGCGCCACGCTCGTCGAGGGAGCGCTGCCGCCGCCGCCGCCGCCGTTGCCGCAGGGGCCGTCGAAGTCACTGGCGCGGCCCTGGAACTCCCAGTGCCAGTTCTCCGACGGGACGGTGCGACGGAAGCCGAAGCGGGCGCCGTTGTTGTTGAGCCAGTTGAGCACGCCGCTGTCGCGGGTGTTGAGGTCGAGGGCCGAGCCGGACTGGTGGTTGCTGTAGCCCGGACGCGCCGCGAGGTTGCAGGAGTTGCAGTTGCAGTTGACGTAGCAGCCGTAGAGGTACTGCTGCTCGCTGTTGGTGCGGAAGCCGGAGACGATGCGGAGGTTGACGCCGCTGCGGCGGGCCGCCTCCTGCATCGCGATGTAGGCGTTGGCGGTGTTCACCTCGACGGGGCGGTCGTCGACGCGGACGACGTCGATGCTGAAGCGGCTGCCGCCGCGGTAGCCGTTGTCGGAGCGCTCGGTGCAGTCGTAGACGCCCTGCAGCTCGATGTTGCTGCCGTCATCGAAGGGCTCTTCGAGGTCCATCTGCTCGATATCGAGCTCGTTGGTGCAGCCGCTGGCGACGGCGACGAGGGCGGTGAGGGCGACGGCGATGAGGTGGGTGGCTCGCATCGACGACTGTTGTGCCTGAAGCCCCACATCTCCCGACATCCGCCAGATGTCGGTCCCGCTGTCACCCCCATCGGATGAACAGCGGATCTCGTTGCATGTGCCGAACGCGCCGTCGCGTTGCGATGCGTCTCGTCGTGAAGGTGGCGCTCAAGCGTGAATGTGATTCACGTTGTCGGGCGGACGGTGAGGCTGAAGTCGCCGATCTGCACGACGTCGCCCTCCTGCAGCACGTGGGGCGAGGTGATCCGTCGGCCGTTCACGAAGGTGCCGTTCGTCGACTTCAAGCAGACGACGATGGGCTTGCCGTCGCGCATGACGATGCGCGTGTGCCGCTTCGAGATGTTGCCGGCGGGCAGCACGAGGTCGTTGCCCGGCACGCGCCCGATCGTGATCTCCGGCGCGTTGAACGTCGTCACCTGCGATGGGCCGCCCTTCTGCGTCAGCTCGACGACGAGGCCGCCGGCGCCCTGCACGCCCTGCATGATCGTGCGCGACGCGACGGACTTCATCTTCACGTCGGCGGCGTGCACACCGCCCTGGGCGACGTCGATGGCCATCTGCGACGACTTGAACTCGCGGTACTGCTCCGCCGTCGGGCGCGCCTCGTAGGCCACGATCTCGTCGAGCAGCTGCTCCACGGCCTCGCTGACGTCGCTGCCGTCCATCTTGCTGTAGCCGGGCTGGGCCTCGAGCCTCGCGACGATGGGACGCAGCACGGCGGCGGCGGCGTCGAAGCGGCCGGCGTCGGCGTGGCTGCGGGCGGCGACGCGGGCGTTCTCGGCGCCAGCGAGGGCGACGGCGCGATGCGCGACGGGGTCGACGCCGCCTTCGCCGTGAACGACGTCGAGCTCGATGCGGGCCCGTTCCACGAGCCGGGTCGCGGTGCCGACCGCGCGCCCCCGGGCCACGACGTCGAGCAACGGCCAGCGGCCGGTCTCGACGAAGGCGGGGACCTTGAGGGTGACGATGGTCGTGTGCTGCTGGCCGTCGCGAAGGTCGGGGCGCTGCATGAGCAGCCCGTCGCTCGAGAAGCGGGGCCGTGCGCCGTCGAGGATCGACACGATCTCGACGCCACCGACGGGAGCCAGGACGAGCTCGACGGCGTCGACGACGACGTCGGCCTGGGCCCCGAGGGCGCGAGCGAACTCGACGTTCGCCTCGGCGGGGTCGGCGATGTACCAGTACTGCCCGCGCCCGGCCCGGGCGACGGCGGCGAGGAGGTCGGCGTTGTGGTTCGGCCCGTAGCCGAGGGTGACGACGGCGACGTCGTCGCGGCGGGCGCCCACGAGCGCGCCGAGGCTGTCGGCGGTGCTGCCGTCGGTGGGGGCGCCATCGGTGAGCAGCACGAGCAGTTGTCGTTCGTCGGGTTCTCGCGGCGGCAGCGCGGCGAGGCCCGTCGTGAGGCCGGCCGTCATGTGGGTGCTGCCCGAGGCGCTGAGGCCGGCGAGGCGCCGACGCACCGCCGACTGGTGGGCGGGCGTGAGTGCTTCGACGTCGGCGACGACGACGGGGTTGGACGCGAAGGCGACGATGCCGACCCGATCGGTGGGCGGCAGCAGACCGCACAGGCGCTCCACCGAGTCCTTCACCTGCGTGAGGGGCTCACCCGACATCGAGCCCGAGACGTCGAGGACGAAGACCACCGTGAGGCGGGGACGCGCGACCTCGACGGCGCCGCCGTGGCCGGAGACCGTGATCACGGCGTGGGTGGTGACGCCGGCGCCGACGGTGACGCGCGGGTGTTCGAGTCCGGTCTGCAGGGACAGTCGGTTCGTCATGGCCCACCTCAGAAACCCGATACTAGCAGGTTGCTGAAAAAGGCCGCTTTGGGCCTTTTTCAGCAACCCTGCTAGGTACTTCTGGGCCTCGTCTCCGACGAGGCCGGATCAACACCTGGCAGGTGCTGAAAAACGCAAAGCCGTT
>Ga0172373_10000843_pt1 | contig 50547 bp, 44 predicted proteins | sample Lak10m_2_FD_114546 | JGI IMG/M metagenome (GOLD analysis project Ga0172373, IMG submission 114546) | Freshwater microbial communities from Kabuno Bay, South-Kivu, Congo - kab_092012_10m | ecosystem: Environmental > Aquatic > Freshwater > Lake | place: Democratic Republic of the Congo... | reverse complement strand
TCAAGCGACACCATCCTTTGCACAACAATTAGCAAGTATGACTCAGGCATTTTGGCCTATGCAAACGCCCTCTCTTCTTAATCCGTTCTTGAATCCAGGCGGCGGTGGCGGTGGTGGTACAACGGATCCTGGAATGTATTTTATGCAACTTAAGGGGGATGTCGATCAACTCGTTGTACTTTTCAACATAGCAAACCCTGACGCTGGTACTCTTGTTCAAATAAGTCAAATTGAACAGTCCCTTAACCAGAATTTTCATAACTTCCTTGTTGCGCTGAGTAATTCAGGGACTCCTGACAATGTGATTGACTTCCATGAATATGTACAGTTTGATCTACAGCTTAGTGTGTTTGATCCTCTTCGGTTTGGCAGTACGGCGGGAGTGCTTTTGGTGGATTCCCTTGCGCACATGGCAGATGGCTTTGTACAAGATCCAAATCTTCACAATATATTCTCAGGATTCTTTGCCGATCCTTATGTGTTCTTTAACATTGTAATCCAGGATATAACGGTGGGGCTGTTGAGTGGGACTGTTTCTGAAACCCAACTTATTGCTGATTATCAGAATTTCCTGAATCATATTAGCAATATTAACTCAGCATTTCCCACCGATTATGTAGATCATACGGAATTCTTTGATGCGTATAATATCAAGATTAATGTCCTCGATTCTATTCTTGCCACCAATGTCCCAGGGGCCGTTAATTTAGCCGATACCCTTGCTCATATGACGGCAGCTGTTGCGGATCCTGCCGATCCATCGATTTTGGCAGCGCTTCAGGGGTATTTCTATAATCCAATAGGACCTGTTTCTGTGGATCTACCTAATGATCTGGCACGTGGTTCAATTTTTGAGGTTAGCGCTTCTACGATTCTTGCATCGTATGTTGATCCAAATGGAGGGATTCTCTCTCTCTCTTCAATCTCATTGGCACCAGGGAGTGACGGGATGCTTTCTTTTGATCCAGTGACACAAATGATTCACTATGAAGCTCCTTCGAGTGAGGATATTAACACAAAACCCGCCGTTATCAGCTATATAGTCTCTAATAATCAAGGAGGTCACACACAAGGATTCTTCGCCTTAAATATTCATGGTGATGTCCTTGGATCACCTTTTGATGATAACCTTGTGGGAACCGGCGGTTCTGAACGTATCATCGGTGGCGATGGCAATGATGTCCTTGATGGTGGTGGCGGCGCTGATGTGATGATCGGTGGCCTTGGAAATGATGTTTACCATATTGATAATCCTGGGGATGTGATTGTGGAGAATGCCAACGAAGGAATCGATACAGTTGTTATAGGGGCAGTAAACAATAGCAGTTATACACTTGCAGCTAATGTTGAGAATTTACACATTATAGGAGCCACGAACTCAACCTTTACTGGAAATAGCTTGGATAATGTCTTTATTGCAGAGAGCCTGAGTCCAGGTGGCATAAATACTATGAATGGAGGAGCTGGATTTGATATTATCTCTGCACAAAATGCGACCGGTGGTTGCTTTATACAGGCAGAGGATGCTGTAAGTCCGAATAATCTTTTTGGCACATGGATCAATGGTGGCCTTGGGGATGTATTATCCACTTTCAGTAATATGGAGGGAATTGTAGGCAGCTCTTATGATGATTATCTTACAAGTGACATTGCAAATAGTACAATTTTTGGCGGAGCGGGCAACGATATTATAAGATCCTTACAGGGGGTTTCTGGTGTAAAAGCTATATTCTCAGGCAACTTTGATGATTACACCATGGCATGGGATCAGTTCAATCCGAATGGTTCGGTGGTGTATGTTGTAACAGCTAAGGCTGGTTCAGCTTATGAAGCCGAAGGAATAGATACCCTTATTGATATCAGATATGCAGACTTTGCAGACGTAAAGAATGTGGACCTGAACCAGATCGTTATATAAACCTGCACATAAAAAAATCTTAATATACTAACCGCGCTCTTTCCCGGGCGCGGCTTTTTTTATCCGTTGGATTTTATTTTTGTCCGAACGCACAGAAATATGAAATGTTTTGCTGGCGTATGAGGACGCATCAAAAATCTTTTTGCTCTCTTTAGTAATTAACCGCAACGATTTCTTAACCATTTTTGTAGATACTAACAAAGGAAGGAATGGAATGTTCCTTTTGTGTAGCTACGACACTACTAAATAACGCCCAGAATCCTTTTGGAGAGCTATTTTTTTCAAAAGGCACCGTGGGCGAACGGGCCTTTTTGTGCCAACATCACCCGCTGTGGGAGGCGGAATCCCGCCCCAGTCCCACTGGGGTGGGGGAGTGGGTTGCGCGCATTAACTTTTTCTTAAGCTTTGTTAACGTGGTGTGAATTTTGGGGAAAATTTTCGTAAATTGTGATTTACCTTGCCTTCCGATAAGAGGAGAAAATGTGGCCAATCGAATCGTCGTTACGCACGAAATCCTCGGCACTTTGAACATCAAATCCTCGGATTTTGAAATAAAATCACGTTTTTATTTTATGTCTTCAACGTAGATTGCATGAAACCTTAAATTTGTTTCATTTAATATGAACTTGTTCAAACCGTCTTTTCCCTGGTGTTGGGTTAAGGTTCCCGCTAAGCTTTTTTCTAACGAGTTTAATTCTAAGGAACTTTAGTATGTCTCAAAATGCCCATGAAAAAATTGAACAACGTGTGCGCGAAGTCAAAGGATTCTATATTAACCTTACGGTTTATATTGCGGTTTTTATTGGATGTATCGTGGCTTGGATGGCCATGGGGGGCGGCGCTTTTTGGCCGATTTGGGTGCTTTTAGGGTGCGGTGTTGCAGCTTTTGCGGAAGGCCTTCGCCTGGGGATGCTTCCGATTTTGTCAGAAATTCTCCCTTTCTTGCGGGATGATTGGGAAGAAACCAAGAAAAAAGAGCTTATGAAAAAAATCTCAAAAGAAGACGATGGAGCACCTAAGAAAAAGAAGGGTGAGGCTGCTTAGTTTCTCAAATTAGTCCCTTAAAATCTATAAGAAGAGGGGTGTAAATCCTCTTCTTTACTGACCCGGTGTTTTTAAGCAAAGATCGATTCAACGATCTTGAGGACCTTGGGGTCATTCCAGTTCACAATTCCATTAAAACGACCGATTTCTTTGCCATTGGCGTTGAGTAAAATCGTTGTGGGAACCCCTGTAATCTGAAGTGCCTTGGATAAGGAAACCGTATGATCAAGGGCAAGGTCAAAACTTGTGTATCCTTTTTCTTTGCAGTGGGAAGACACCTTTGTGTGAGCTTCGTTCACGTTGTCAGACATATCCACACTCAGCCCAAGGATATTAAAGCTGGATCCATATTTGCTGGCAAATTTGTTAAAGAGGGGCATTTCCTTTTGACAAGGGCCGCACCATGTTGCCCAGATATGAACAATGGTTGGTTTTCCTTTGAAATCAGCGAACTTTTTTTCAATGGGCTTGCCATTTTGGCTGATGTGGAATGCAAGTTGCGGAATGGCCGTGTTGGAAAAGCTTTGGGAATAATTTAATTCCTGGAGAATTTCAGATTTTTCTTCCTCGTCTACCGTTGTGGCGGGGGCAAAGAGTGCTTTGATTCCCAAAAACATAATAAGCGTTACCGGCGCTAAAAACATTCCAATCTTAAATTCACGACGCATTCAATTTTCCCTTTTAAAGTGTGTGACCGAGTTGTTTTTTATGTGTGGGCGCCATTGTTAAAATACAAGACAATTTTTTGGTTTATAGAGTGCTACCTCAAGCTTTTTCAGCTACAAATCCTGGGATAACTCAGCGTGCACATCCCTGGGTAAAGCCGCTTTGTAATTATAGCGTGAATGATTGACACAAAGCAGCACCTTTTGTGCTGTTTTAAAGGATTCCCTTTGATCTGGGGTAAAGGAAAAATGTAAAAAATGCACGGAAGAAGTTTTGCCATCCCCAGTTGTGCGTTCCAGATCTTCTGTGGGTTCTGCTTTAATAACAACATCATCATATTCTAAGGTGATTTCATATTCGATATGACCAAGCTGTGCCAATGTGACGCGACGTCGTTCGATATCTTCAATTTCAATCATCATGGTGGCAACAAGTTCATTCCCTTGGGGGATAAGGGGATTATAAGCCTTTAACTCGTCATCAATTTGTTCTTCGCCGCCCTTTTCGATGTAGAGCATTTCTTGAATTTGCCAGAGGATGGTTTGCCGATTTTCAAAATAAAAAGTGATATCAGGTCCTACGGGTATACGGCGTTTTTTCTTAAGCGCAATAATATCCTTTCGCCAGGCCTCTCGCTTTTTTGAAAACTCCTCTAAGGAGAGAAGATCTTTTCGTGTAAGGCTGTAAGATTGTGTCATTGAGGGATCTCCATAAGACCGTAAGCCATAGCAAAAATTTCAAGGGGGTGTGCGTGAAGCATGGGAATGTTTGCGCTACCTTCTTTTTCAATCCCTTGGGCGATGTGCGTGCCGGCAAGGGGGCATTCCGATGCAACATAAGAATGATTGAGATTTTTTACTTGGGTTACGACAGGTTTGCCCACTTTTAAAGCAACCTCAAAATGATCCACCATCATGCCCCAAGCACCACCGTGGCCCGAGCAACGCTCAATCACATCAACTTTTGTTTGAGGGATCAACCTTAAAAGATCAGCTGCTTTATTTCCCATGTTTTGAGCGCGGCTGTGGCAGGCCAGGTGGAGAGTGATGTTTCCAGAATCTTGGGAAGGAGCTTTGTTAGGATCGGTCGTTTTTGTGTTTTGTACGAAAGGCGGAAGACGGCCTATGCCCGTGACCATGCCCTTATCCTTAAAAAGTTTTACAAGATATTCACAAATATCCTTGGTGTGCTCTGCGACAAGGGCGACGGTGTTATCTTTTGGTAAAATGAGGGGCCATTCTTGTTTAAGCATTAAGGAGCAAGATGGTACGAGGGCCAGGATTGTGTATCCCTTCTCAACCCAGGGAGCAAGCTTTTCACAAACGCTTTTAGCTTGGATTGCGACTTTTTCAATTTGCCCTTGCTCGAGTTTCGGCATACCACAGCATCCGGGGTAGTCCACAACAACCTCCACTCCATTGTGGGCCAAAATAGCCCTGGCTGCTTTGGCGATGGAGGTTTGGTGATAATTGCCATAGCATGTTGCGTAAAGTACAACCTTTTCACCGTATCCTGGTGCTTGCGTGTTGCAGGGTAAGGGATTTTTTTTGTCAAAAGCGATAAATGTTTCCTTTGCAAAGGAAGGAATTTCCGCATCACGGTGAATACCCATCACTTTTTCAAGAAGAGGGCGGGTAAGCGTGTTTGAAGCTTTTGTTGTCCAATTTGCAGTTCCTGAAACAGCCACACCAAGGGGGCCATTTCGGTCCATTTCAATGATTTGATTTTTGATAAAACCAGCCCCTTTGTTTTTTTCTTTAACTGCTTTCGCTCGAAGCATTAAATGGGGGAAATCAAGATCAAATTCGTGAGGGGGAACATAGGGGCATTTATTGACAAAGCAAAGGTCACACAGTGTGCATGAGTCGGTGACGCTCCCAAAATTCTTGCTATCCACGGTATCTAGTTCTCCTGAGGCGCTTTCATCAATAAGGTCAAAAAGCTTGGGAAAACTATCGCACAGGTTAAAGCACCGCCGGCATCCATGGCATATGTCAAAGGCTCGGCGCATTTCCTCATCTAACTTTTCGGAATCATAAAAATCAGGGTTTTGCCAATCGAGGGGGCGGCGAAAAGGGGTGTCTTTGCCGGTGGGAGCATCCGTTTTTTGCGTTGTTTTTTTAGGGCTCACGGGACGTTAGTAATGAAAACCTCATCCCCCTTTATAGCGTAATGTATATAAAAGGGGAATGGTTGTAGGGGAGTCTTTTATAAATCGAGGGTGGATTGGGGATTTTTTTTAGGAAGAGAAAGTCCCAAATGTGCATAGGCCATATCAGAAAGCACACGCCCACGGGGAGTGCGCTGAAGGAGGCCTTGTTGAATAAGATAAGGTTCAATAACTTCTTCAAGGGTATCGCGCTGCTCAGAAAGGGCAGCTGCCAATGTTTCAACACCGACGGGTCCGCCACTAAAGTGCTCTGCCAAATAGGCAAGGTATTTGCGGTCTTGGGCATCAAGGCCGAGGCGATCCACAGAAAGGCGATCCAGTGCTTCGCGGGCAAGGGCGTGGCTTACGGTGACCTCCCCAGCGACATCAGCGAAATCTCTTAAACGCCTAAGGAGCCGTCCTGCAATGCGGGGTGTTCCCCGGGACCTTTGTGCAAGTTCAAGGGCCGCTTCTTCACCCAAAGAAAACCCTAAAAGGCGTGCTCCGCGGTGAATGATGAGCATAAGCTCATCCTTTGTATAAAACTGAAGGCGCAAAGGAATGCCAAAACGTTCCCTTAAAGGTTGCGTCAAAAGGCCTGAGCGTGTGGTAGCACCAATCAAGGTGAAGGGGGGGAGATCAATTTGTACTGAGCGTGCCGCAGGACCTTCACCGATCATAATATCGAGCTTAAAATCCTCCATGGCAGGATAAAGAATCTCTTCCACAGGGGGGCTGAGACGGTGAATTTCATCAATAAAAAGCACATCATGGGGTTGCAAGGTTGTGAGGATTGCCGCAAGATCGCCAGCCCTTGCAATGATTGGGCCGGATGTTGAGCGGAATCCAACACCAAGCTCCTTGGCAATGATCTGGGCCATGGTCGTTTTTCCAAGGCCAGGAGGACCGTAAAGAAGCACATGATCTAGTGCATCTTTTCGAAGAAGCGCCGCATCAATAAAAACTTTCAAATTTGCCTTTGTTTCCGTTTGCCCAGTAAATTCGTTTAAATTTTGGGGGCGCAGGGAAATTTCCCCTGTGTCTTCCAAAAGCTCAAGGGGGGTAAGAACATTGTGTTTGTGTGCAGATTTGTGTTTTTCAGCGGTAGCCTGGCTCATCAGCTCACCTTCTTCATTTGCATGTGCTGCAATGCCTGGCGAATAAGATCACTGCTTGTAAGTGTTGATGCGTTTGAAATTTGATCGAGAGCTTTTTGAGCTTCAAAGCGTGAATAACCAAGATTTTGAAGGGCAGAGAGTGCGTCACCATAGGCTGTGGAGGTGGAACTTTCCGCTGCCATGGGAAATGACGTTCCTTCTGTGGGTGTAAGCCCTTTGAATTTATCCTTAAGCTCCAGCAAAATGCGCCCAGCAAGCTTGGGTCCAACACCATCGGCGCGACCAATCATGGTTTTATCCTGGGATGCAATGGCTTGTGCAAGCTCATCCAAAGACATGCTTCCTAAAATACCAAGGGCAACTTTTGGGCCAACTCCTTGCACTGTAAGGAGAAGTCGGAACCAATCCCGCTCACTTCTTGTTAAAAAACCAAAGAGATGCAAACTTTCTTGGCGCATCATCGTCTCAATCAAAAGGGTGTGTGAATCCCCCTCATTCAGCTGTGTAAGGGTAAGTCGTGATGCAGACACAAGGTAACCAACTCCCCCCACATCCACAACAAGGGTATCATTGGAAAGATCGCAAACTGTCCCTTTGAGATGGGCAAACATTAAAGCGCCGACATATTATTTTTATTGAATGAATTCTAGCAAGGTGATCTAGAGATCACAATCAGGTTGTGCTTCGGGGGATGCTTTTTGAAAGGCGTCGAGTTTAAGGCAGTTTTTTTCAATCTCTAAAAGACGGGGATAACCTGAAAGGTCGAACTTAAAACGGTGGGCATTATACATTTGTGGGATAAGGCAAAGATCAATAAGTGTTGGATGATCCGTCACAGAATAAGCGGTTTTATAAAATGCAAGTTCCTTTTCAAGGACGTCAAACCCTTCTTTGAGCCAATGGAAATACCACTGTTGTTTTTGCTCATTTGAAATTTGAAGAGTCCCTTCAAGGTATTTTAAAACGCGCAGATTATTTAACGGATGTATTTCACAAGCCATATACTGCGCAAGTGATTGCACTTTTAATTTAAGATGGTGGTCGTTTGGAACAAGGGGTGGTGTGGGATAATGCTCCTCAAGATAATTTAAAATCACAAGGGATTGGGCAATTTTTATAGGGGTATGTGTATTTTCATCCTGCGCAATAATTAAAGGAACAAGACCTTGGGGATTCTCTGAGATATACGTGTCTTGTTTGTGAGAGGTATTGCGCAGATCAATGGCAACAGGTTCAAAAGGGATATCTTTAAGATACAGTGCGATGCGCACTCGGTAAGAAGCGCTGGATCGGAAATATGTGTAGAGTTTTAGCACTTTTCCGTGTTTCCCTATTCCTTGTTGCGATTGCGAAGGATGCGGTGTTGATCTCTTTTCCAGTCGCGCTCTTTAATCGTTTCGCGTTTGTCGACGGTATTTTTCCCACGTCCAAGGGCAATCTCAAGCTTCACAAGCCCTCGGTGGTTGAAGTACATCACAAGGGGGACAATGGTAAGCCCTTTTTTACGGATAGCGCCCAAGAGTTTGTTTAATTCCTTTTTACGAAGCAATAATTTGCGTGGGCGCTTGGGCTCATGATTAAATTGGTTCGCTTGCTTATATTCAGGAATATTAGCGTTAAAAAGGTAAAGTTCTCCCTGCATCTCTCCGGCATGCGCTTCTGCAATGCTGCCTTTTCCAAGGCGTAGGGATTTTACTTCTGAACCTGTGAGCACGATCCCCACCTGCAGTGTTTCGAGAATTTCATAATCAAATCGCGCGCGCTTGTTTTGCGCGGCAACTTTGTAATTCTCAGGATTGTGTTTAGTGCTCATGGGGTGTCAGGTCTTTAATATTTTGTTCTTAAGCTGCCTTTGATTGAAGGGGAGAGAGTGTTGTAATAGCCTTATCAATGAGGACTTCACTTGCTTTGGTTGCAGGAAGAAGGGGGAGCCTTAGTTCATTTTGGCAAAACCCAAGTTTATGCATTGCATATTTCACAGGGATCGGATTCGACTCGCAAATAAGAGCAGCGTCCATGGGAATTAACATATCACGTATTTTAAAAAACTCAGGAAGATCTTGCTTTGTCCAGGCGCTATAAAGTGCAGCAGAAAGGTCGGGATAGGGGTTGGCTGTGATGGAAATGCAGCCATCAGCTCCCATGACAAGGGCTGCTGCGAATGTGATGGAATCCCCTGAAAGAATGGAAAAAGGCTTTGTTGCGGGGATTTTCCCAGAAGCTTTGAGTGATTCAACACCAAGGCGTATCTGGGCAATGCGAGCGATGTCGGGATGAGAATCCTTAACCCCAACCACGGTGGGAATCTTTGCAAGCTCAAGCATAGTTTCTACTGTAATATCCACACCTGTGCGCCCTGGATTTGTGTAAACAAGTACAGGGATATGGGTGTGGTCATAGATGGTTTGGAAATGCTGAATGATCCCTGCCTGTGTGGGCTTTACATATGCAGGGGGAATTACAAGGACTGCAGAGCATCCGGCAAGTTCTGATTGTGTGATAAGTTCAATGGAATCTTGAGTTGAAAGGGCGCTGCACCCTGCAATGATGGGAACGCGCCCGGCTGAAACTTTAACGGCGGTTTTAAGGAGCTCTTCCCGTTCAGAAGATGTGAGAGCTGTTCCCTCACCCGTAGAACCTGCAACAACGATGGCACCACTTGCTTTTGTAATAAGATGCTCTAATATCTCTATAAATGCAGCAATATCTACTTTCCCTTTATTAAAGGGGGTGATGGCAGCAACGATAGACCCTGAAAACATCTTGTGCACTCTTGATTTTAAACAACGGAACTTTTTTAAACATAAGCAGGCTGGGACTCTTTTTAAAGAGATATTTTGTTGTGGGCTTTTCTCTTTTTTGTCTTGTGTGCTCTTCATCCCATGGTGCTAACACAGCAAAAAATAATTTATCGCCTTGGGATAAGCAGGTTGCTCCCATTCAGGCTAAGCAAAAACAAGCTAAAAAAAATAAAACCAAAGGAAAAAAAGCGTCACCAGGAACAAAGCCGTCTAGCAATCTACCTTCTCCTCAAAAAAAGGTTGTGCCTACAAATAGCAATGGGGGATTTTGTAATATTGATACGAATGTTCCAGGGGATTGGTCCCGTCTTAAAACAAAGGCGGATTGTGATCTTGCAAAGAAAATACTTTATTGGAAGTCCCTTGAGGATCGCAAGGATGTAACTTTTGAAGAAATCGCGAATTTTTTTATACAAAATCCAACCTGGCCTAATCAAATTGCCTTAAAGAAAAAAGCCGAGCTTGCTATTACGCGAAATACAGATCCCTCTATTCAACGAAAATGGTTCAGAAATAGCCCCCCTTCAACGCCTGAAGGCGCTGTTGCTTTTGCAAAAGTAGATCGCACGGAAGGAGATCGAAAAATCCTTTTCGATTCTTTTAATAAGGTCGCTTTTGACAAGGATCAACTCAAAGATTTTGTTGATAATACTCAAGATGTTTTAAATGGCGAAGATTTTGTGAAGCGCTTTAATACTCTGATGGCTGATGGGAAAGTTGAATTAGCTGAACCGATGATTGCGTATCTTCCTCAAAACAAAAAAAATCTTGCTCGGGAAAGAGTTACGCTTGCTCAAGGTCACGATTATGTGAAGCGTTTGAATACAACGGATGCGGGTTATTTGTGGCAGTACGCTCACTATCTTAGAAAGGCTAAGAAGGATGATGAGTTGCTCAAATTTCTTGGGGAGGAAGTCGTCCAAGCAGCGGAAGTTATTCAGCCTGCGCTTTTTTGGAATGAGCGTAAGATCCTTTTAAGAAGGCTTATTGAGAAAAAGGACTATAAAAATGCCTATCATATAGCCTCTAAACACAAGCTTGAAAAAGGCTCGGATTATGCAGAAGCCAAATGGTATGAGGGGTGGCTTAATTTAAGGTTTTTAAAACGCCCCAAGGAAGCTTTAAAAGATTTTCAGGATGTTTATGACAAATCAGATACGGCGCTTTTCTTGAGTAAAGCCGCCTACTGGGCGGGGCGTGCAGCTGATGATGTTAAGGATCAAAAAGCCCGGGAAGCTTGGCTTCAAAAGGCTGCAAAGCATCTTGGTACATTTTATGGACAGCTTGCTCATTCGATGCTAGAGGAGCCCTTTTCAAAGGCGGATTTGACAATCTCTGCCAAGGAAAGTAAGCAGTTTGAAGCACTGGAAATTGTGCGCGTGATTCGTCTTCTTAAAAAAGTTGGGAATGTGGATCTGAGTGAGCTTTTCTTTTGGAAGCTTGCCGTAAGTGTCGCAAAACCGGATGAGCATGAGCTTGTTATAAAACTCGCATCAGAAGTCGCAGGGGCACATGCGGCAGTTCAGGTGACACGCATTGGTGCTAAAAATGTTATGCCTGTGATTGATGAGGCATTTCCAAAAATTGAAAGAGCATCCATGCCCCCTATGATTGAGGATCACGGTGTTAATATTCAAGCTCTTGTTCATGCGATTATTCGCCAAGAAAGTCGTTTTAAACCCACAGCAACAAGCCCAAAAGGGGCGAGGGGATTGATGCAGATCATGGATGGAACAGCACATCTTGTGTCGCGTTCCGACAATATAAAATACAAAAGCCTTTATGATGTAAGATCTAATATTCAATTGGGGTATGCGTATATTCGCACACTTTTGCGCCGGTATGATGGATCGTTGATCCTAGCGATTGCTGCGTACAATGCAGGGCCAAGTCGTGTGGATGAGTGGGTGAAAGAATTTGGATATCCCAATGATCCCGAGGGGTTTGAGGCCGTGGAGTGGATTAGTCATATTCCTTATAAGGAAACACGCCATTACGTTGAACGTGTTCTGGAAAGCTATTGGCGGTACTGGATTGCATTCAAAGGAATTCCCATTAACGCGTGGTATAAATTCCTGCGTTAAGCTTTTTGAGTGGTGCTCGTCCTAAGTTTATTGAGATAGGCGAGGGATTTCCTTTGACTCACTAAAGTGGCTTCTTTCGTAAAGAATCCGAAACTCTGATGTAGGATGTCTTTGAAAGATTAGGCGTGCTTTTTCAACAACCTCTCCGAGGTTCTCTTCATTTTGCAGAGAGTCATAGGATGCTCTAAATCCATGTGCGTAGAGATAATCAGCGATTTTAAATTCTATGAAGGGTTGATCCTTGCCAATTTTTAACCACAAGGGGAATGAAAATCCTCGTGCTTTGGAAAGATCGAGGTCCTCATCTACCTTGCAACGTGAAAGGGTCACAAAATAGCGCACAGGATCATCTTTGAGATCAGAAAAAGATTGGGGGGGGGAAGAAGGTTTGCCGCCCAACTCTTTTAAGTATGCCCATCCTTTTCCTTCTAAATAGTGCCATAGGGGGGCACTAAGGGGTTTTTGAATTTCTTCAATGACTTTTCCAAAAATTGTTTTTGCCCCCACTTCAAGGCTGGCGAGGGCACTGTGATGCCCATCCACCAGTAGGAATTGCTCATTCGGCAATTTGAGGACGGGGACAGCTTCATTTTTTGGGTACATGCTTTGAGCATTGTCAAAAGATAGCTGAAATCCATCAAGGGGGTGTGATGTGATAAACCCTTTTTTGAGGCCGTTTGCGATTTTATCCTGAACGTTTTTCGAGGAATAACGTATTTGGGAGGGAAGGAGCCTCTCAAGAGGGATTGAGATGGCCCCTGTCGATGCCATTATTCTTTCGCGTTGAATACAAAACGCGTAATGAGGGATTCAAGGCTAATTGATGGTTGCGTATAAGCAATGGTGTCTCCGTCCTTCAAAATAGCATCATTTTCCCCAAGGGTGATGGAGATATATTTTGATCCCATGAGGCCTTCGCTTACAATTTCTGCGGAGGAATCGATGGGAAGTTTGATGTTATCGTAAAAACTAAGGGTGAGAATTGCTGAAAGTTTTTCTCCCTTTAGGTGGAGTTTTGTGACTTCACCTACTTTTATTCCTCGGAGCTTTATGTCACTTCCTTCCAAGATGCCATCGACGCGTTCAAACTTTGCAGTAAGATGATAAGTGTAATTGCCACTATTTTTATTTGCATTATAGGCGTAGGAAAAAAATAGCCCTGCGATGAGAAGGACAACGGTTCCTACAAAAATTTCAATATAATTAACACGCATTATAAGTTTTAAATCCGAAAATTAACGCCAACTGGGTTGCAGACCTTATTCTCCAAGGAAGCTCCTGGCCATCCATAGGAACTTCTCTTGTTCTTGGACAAAGTCGAGCAGCATATCTTGAGTTGTGAGGTCGCCACACTCTTCGCATAGTTTACTGAGTTTTTTTGCTGAATCAATCAATTTGATACTATGCTCCTTATATATACACACAGCATCCACGCCGGTGATAGTGTTTTTTTGATTAAGCGCAGGGATTGTTGTTATTTTGGCCAGTTCAAAAAGATCGTAGGGGGCTGTTTCTTGTAAGGCGCGCAGTCTTTCTGCAAACTCGTCCACTGATTCAAAAAGATCTTGATATATTTTTTGAAAAAAATCATGAAGATCAAAAAAATCAGGGCCTGTAATATTCCAGTGAAATCCTTGTGCTTGGGATAACAAGGTATAGCAATCGGCAACAAATATTCGTAAGGGTTCGTGATATTTATTGGTCATTTTAATAAAATCCTTGAAATAATTTATTGCTCTCATTATTTTTGTCACAAAGAAATTAACCAAAGGTAAAGCCTATGCTCCATCTTGTGAAAAAAGAGGTAATGGCTCCGCGTTCTGAGCGCCTTGATCTTGCGGCAGCTTATCAAATGTTGGCTTTACTGGGGTTTGATGACATGGTGGCGACTCACCTAAGCACGCGTGCCAACAATAACAAGGGTTTTTGGCTTCCACCGTTTGGATATTTATTTGAAGAAATTACACAATCCTATTTAAAACACGTGTCGTTTGATAATCCTGATGATCCTGCGATTAATCCCACAGCAGCGGTTCTACACACAGCAATTTATAAGGCACGACCTGATATTAAGGCAGTATTTCATGTGCATACAGAGGCGACAATAGCAGTCTCAAGCATCAAGGGGGGGCTAAAGCCTCTGTCGCAGTGGTCGCTTTATTTTCACAATCAAATGGCAACATATCCTTATGATGGACTTGCTTTAGATCATAAAGATCAAGCTGCACGTGTTGTTTCAGCATTAGGGGATAAGAAAATTTTACTGCTTGAAAATCACGGTGTTATCGTGTGCGGCGATTCTGCTGCTGAAGCGTTTCATTATCTTTATAACTTTGAGCGTGCATGTCGTGCTCAATGCTTATTATCCCACGTTCCTGAAGATCAGTTGATTTTTATTCCTGAGGAGATGAGGCAGGAGACTTACGATGCTTTGATGGCAATTGAGGCTCCTGTAGGAGAAAAACCTTTCCAAGCGATGTTACGCAAGCTTGAACGAAAAGGGGTTATCTACGCAGACTGACGGTATTCTTGATCTGAGGAAAAATTGAGTTCCTCGGTGAAATCACTGCTGTTAAAATTGCAAGGAATATAGCAGTAAAAATCCAGGTCTAACATTTCTGGTTCGTTTGTTTCATTTGTTTCAAAAGCAATCCAACCGGAATGAAGTTCGGCGATACGTTTGACGAAAGTCATGCCGAACTCTGTATCAAATAATGCTCTAAAATCTCCTGTATTTGTTGATTTTGTGATTTTATGAAGCTTTCTTATATCGGATTTTTTGATTTTAAACCCTGAGTTTTTCAAAGAAAATGTAATGTAGGATAGATCATCTTTCGCGAAAGTTTCAGCTCTGAACACAATCTCTTTTTCCGTTGTTGATTGTGTTTGAGATTTTGTTTTAACAGCACTTGTTAAAATATTAAAAAATGCTTGTTTTAAGCGTTTTTCATCACCGTGAAATGTTGACGAAGCAAAATCATTTTGAATAGTTACATGAACGCCTTGCTCCTGGGCGCGGCGTGACACGAGACTTGTCACACTTTTCATAAATTTTGAAAGGTAAATATCTTTTTGCATAAGGGTTAGTTGGCCTGCTTCGATGGATGCTAAATCAAGCATGTCTCGCATTCCTTTTAAAAAATCACCTGAAGTATTGGCGATTTCATACAGTGTTTCCAAATCTTCTTGGGGCTGTTGCGTCAGTTTTTCAACCTTGGATTGAATGAGGGAGAGAGGAGATTGAAGCTCATAAGAAACATGCTTGATAAAGCGGGATTTCATTTCGTCAACCTCTTCAAGGATGCGATTACGCTCCTTGAGGGAATCTTGAAAACGCGCAGTATCAGTTATATCAACGATGCTGATGAGGTGAGATCCATCGGGTAGTGGCAAATAAGAATATTTCATCACGCGATCGTCTGTGAGTGTGATTTGATTTTCATTCGGGCGGCGGTGAATAAAAAAGCTTGTGATTTCATTTTGAAGAATTTTTGTATCGATAGGCAGAAACGGCGCTGAAAATTCCATAACTTCCGCAAGAGATTTGCCCATAAACCATTCAGGATCATTAACTCCAAAAAATGTATTAAAGGCTTTGTTCATAATGCGAAGTTTGTGGTCGCTTCCAAATACCACAATGCCTTCATAGAGGTTATCAATAGTTTCTTTTTGCACAGCTGTAAGAGTGTTATATCGGCGTTCGAGGGCAATTTTTTCTGAAACATCCTCAAAAATATAGAAAATACCCCCTTGTGGGTGGGGAGAAACATACATTCGCAAAATATGCCCATCGGGTTGGTGGATCATTTCTTGGCGCGGTGTTAGAAGTGTTTGAAAAAATTTTAAGCGTTCTCGCTTGTAATTTTGGAAATTTGTAAACTCAGGAAGTTTTCGGCGTGTTCTGAGGTCCTCAAGAATATCACCCAGTGTGGGTTTTGTGGCGAGCCAGTCTTCCTTGAATTGGAAAAGTTGAACGTAGGCATTGTTATAAAAGGATAGACGTGTGTCGGGACCATAAATGGCAATGGGAGCTGAGAGTTGCTCCATGATTTGTTGGTGACTTTCAAGGTGCCGTTGTATTTCTTTTTGCAGGGTCTCTACTTCTTGAAGATCAAAAGCGTACCCCATGCTTTCTCCGGATCGAAAAGGGATGACGCCAATTTCAAGAAGGCGTCTGCTCCCAGAAATAACTGCATGGGCACGATCAGCAACAGGGCAGCTTGTTTCAAAAGCCTTTTGGGTGATCTGCATAGGGCTTCCCGGTCTTTTTGGGGGTATAAGCTCGAGGCTTTGGGATGTGACAGTCTCGATGGTTTGATCCATCGCTCCTGCGTAGACTTGATTGCAATAAACAATCGCTCCTTCGTTATTCCGGTACCAAAGGGCAATGGGGGTATTATCAATAAGCCTTTTCGCAATTTTAAAATCGTTTTCAGCAGTTTTGGAGGGGGCAATCCAAAAAAACGCGTTTTGGTTAATGGATCTTCCATTCAAAAAGAGTGTTTGCCCTTCGATGTCCATGGGAAAGGAAAAAGGCGGAGTTTGAAACTCAAGATGATTGAGGAGAGTGTTCCATGCATCCTCAAGAGAAAGAGCTTCTTCCTTTATTTGAGTTTTTTTCAAGATAAACGAGCGGATTTCTTCTTGAGAGTGTAGTCCAAATATTTTTTTAAACAGGGTGCTTGCATGATGTTCCCCCGTTTTACTTTCAAAGTAAATGGCTGTTTCCGTATCTGAAAAACCATCTTTGCAAAATTCAAGAAGACTTTCGATATGTTCAAAGGATTTTTTATAAAAGGACGCCTCGACGCTCCACAAGATCGCCCACAAAATGAGTGACGTGAAAAGAGCGATCAAAAGGGCCTGGGTAAATGTAATGGCCTGAAAATAATCGATAAGAACGCTTAACAAAGATCTGTTTTTTGCTAAAATTTTATCGTTCTTTTAGCTTACCTCTAACCGAAAGCCTTGTGCAACAACGTAAATCTCGCTGGATTCAGCGCGACTTGATTTTGGCTTGAAATGAGTAACTTTTTTAAAGGCTTTTTTGAGTTCTGCCAAGAGTTTACTTTCTGTGCCTCCTCTAAGAACCTTGGCCACAAGGCATCCATCATTCTTGAGGTGGGATTTTGCAAATTCAAAAACTTCCTCGAGCATCGTCATAAGCCTTAGGTGATCGATGCTTTTGATGCCGCATGCTGAGGCTGCCATATCGCTTAAAATCACATCTACCTTGCCATCAATTTTATCGGCAATATCATTAAAGTCGCCTTGAAAAAACTCAACTCCATGGATGGGCGGCATCTCAAGAAGATCAATAGCATAAACTTTTCCCGAATCCCTAAGCGCTTCAAGTGCAATCTGTGACCACCCTCCTGGGGCTGCCCCAAGGTCAACAACGATCATATTTTTCTTAATCAGACGGTATTTTTCTTGGATTTCCATAAGTTTATAGGCCGCACGGGATCTATATCCTTCGGCTTTTGCCTTGTGGACAAAAGGATCATTAAGCTGACGCTCAAGCCATTTTTTGGACGAATTGCTGAGTTTCTTTTTTTTGACTTTTTCTTTAAGCGGACTGCGCATACTCTTTTTGTACTTCTTGAACAAGGTTCATTAAAATTCCTTCGCGCACACCACGATCTGCAACACGCATCCATTTTGTAGGAAAAGCATCGAGAATGCCCTCAAGAATGGCGGATCCTGTAATCACAAGATCTGTGCGTCCTGCACCAATGCATGGATGATTATTGCGCTCCTTTGTGGGCATTTTTAAGATTTCTTGCGCAACTTCATGAAGGTTGGATGTTTGAAGGAAAATTCCATCAACAAGATAGCGATCGTAACGATTGAGCTTTAAAAAGATTGCCGCAAGGGTTGTCACCGTTCCTGAGGTGCCAATCATCTGAACTTCACTTTTATCAATGAACGACTGAATGTTATGCTTTTCAGAAAAGGTGACTAATTCATCGCGTATTTTTTCCCGGATTTGCTCGTAAATGACAGGGGATGTGGCGTGGCTTGCATAGGCATCACTAAGGGTTACCACCCCAAAGGGGATTGAAATGCAATCAATAATCTCAAAGCTTGGAATTTCTTCTTTGAGTTTAACCCACATAATTTCTGTGCTGCCCCCTCCAATATCAAAGGCAAGAACATAGGGGATATGCCGTTGGAAAACGCCGACACAGCCAGAAAGTGCAAGGAGAGCCTCCTCCTCTGTGCCAATGATTTCCATTTCTAGATTTAATTCATCCTTAACACGTTGAACAAGGTCTTTACCATTGCTTGCACGGCGGCATGCTTCCGTTGTAACGGCTCTGAGATGTGTCACATTGTTTTGAGCAATTTTATCGCAACAAATTTTAAGGGCCTTCATGGTCCTTTCCATGGCTTCTTCTGAAAGAGAACCATTTTGTGGGAGGTTCTCCCCAAGGCGTACAACTTTTGAATAGGAATCGGTGATGCGGAGTTGTCCATCAAACTTTGCCACTAAAAGACGACAGGAGTTCGTGCCAAGGTCAATGGCTGCGAAGATTTCCTTCATTTCTTTAAAACGTCTTTTAAATTTTCGGAAGTTCATGATGTGAGCGTGCTTTAAATCTTTTCCGTAACAACTTTATATGATATTACAACATCTAAGGTCGTATGTGACAATTGTCTAGCTAAAAAGCTCTTTTTAGGACTCTTTTGGGGGATAGTTTAGTGGTAGAACTCCCGGCTCTGGACCGGGCAGCTCTGGTTCGAATCCAGGTCCCCCAGCCAAGACCCTGTAAAATGTTATCTGTGTGAGGATGTTTTAATGATCGATCTACGCTTTATGGCGATTCTTCTTACAACTTTCTTAACATCATTTTTCCTTTGTTATTATGCAAAGGGGAGATATTTCCTTGATGCTCCAAACGAACGGTCCGCCCATAAACGGCCTACATCACGCTTTGGAGGGGTAGGGATTTATGTGGGGGTTTGCGTAGGTTATGGGCTCATATGGTATTTGTATGGACTTCCCTATATGAATGAGCTTGCGATATTGGCTTTGTCGAGTTTTTTGTGGAGTGTAGGGGCTCTCGATGATTATAAACATATGCCTGTGGCGACGAAACTTTTTGCTCAGGCCCTGTTTGCAGCGGGGGGTATCTGGTTTTTTTCTTTAACTATTCCTTTGCCGGAGAGTTTCTCTTTTCTAAGTACACCCCTGGTTTTCTTTTTCATGATTGCGTTTATTAATGCTTCAAACTTTAGTGATGGATTGAATGGTCTTTGGTCTGGGACAGTTATTTTATGGTGTTTGTGGGTTTTATTTCTTTCAATGATTGGTGGAGACCATAACGGGTTTGTTTTTTTAATTCTTTTTGCCTCTATTATGGGTTTTTTTGTGCTGAACTTTCCTTTTGGAAAAATTTTTCTTGGGGACAGTGGAAGCACGTTTTTAGGGGGAATGGCTCTTTTAACAGGGGTTTGCTACGCCCAAACGCACGCCATGGGAAGCTTTTATATGTACGAATTGCTTTTGATGGTTTTTAGTCCATTTGCTTTTGTTTTTTCAGATATTGGTGTGACCCTTATTAAGAGGATATTCCAGGGGTATCATCCTTTTGTGCCTCATAAAAATCACTTCAAACAAAAATTAGTTCATGAAATTGGATTAAGCCATGCAACAGTGACAGCAATTTACCTTTTGGGGTCTCTTTTGGGTACGTATTTGCTGGGGTTTCGAGCTCTTTTTATGGCGGAGCTTCAGATGAATTATCAAAGTGCTATATTTATTTTTATCATTATAAAACTTGTTTTTATGGCTGCAGTCCAGCTTTTAAGCATGAGTATGGGGCGACGACGTTCTTCTGATATTATCCTCTAAAGGGAGATGCTCAAAATCTACAGAATGTGTTTTTACATCACAGTAAGCCCCTTCGTGTTGTTCCAAAAATTCGAGGATTTCCAAAGAAGATTTTGGCTTTGAGAAGAGATACCCTTGTGCATAATCGCACCCAAGCTTGTGAAGGCATGTAAGCATTTCTATGGTTTCAACGCCCTCAGCGACGGTGTCCATATCAAGCTCTTTTGCAAGGTTGATAATGCATCGTACGATGCTCTTCTTTTTCTCATTAGATAGCACATCTTTTACAAAAGATTGGTCCACTTTAATACGACTAAAGGGTAGCTCTGTAAGGTAAGTCAAAGAAGAATATCCTGTGCCAAAATCATCAACGGATAACTTGAAGCCGTGTTCTTTTAGCATATTAAGATGCGTAATGATCATTTGAGTTTTATCAATCACAACGCTTTCAGTGATTTCAAAGGTTATGGATCCTTTTCTCAAATGGGAATCTTCAAAAATTTCGATCATTTTTTTGAGGTGTGCTTCGTCATGAAGCTGTTTTGCCGAAAGATTAAGGGCAACAGGAGGGATCCACGTTGTGCCAAAAGCACTGCCCCAAAATACAAGCTGCTTACATAGCGCCTCCATCATTTGCTCACTTATTTGCAAAATGATTCCTGTTTCCTCAGCAATAGGAATAAATTTCGCAGGAGAGATCATCCCCTTTTCAGGATGTTTCCAGCGCATAAGGGCTTCAAGGGAACCAACTTGACCCGTCTTAACCTCAATAATGGGTTGATAGAAAAAAATAAACTCTTTGTTCTTGAGGGCAATGCGAAGGTCCGTTTCAATTTGAAGGGTATTGTGGATTAGGTCATACTGCTTTTTGTTAAACTGTTCAGCCCGGTTTTTACCATTATGTTTTGCTTGATACATAGCAAGATCAGCGTTGCGCATAATTGTTTCGGGCTCTTCATAACTATCAAGAACCACAATGCCAATGCTGCTGGAAATAAAAATTTGCTGACTGTATATGAAATAGGGCTTGCTGATTTCTTCAATCAATCGATCGGCAATTTGTTGAGCATGTTCAGTGCTTTCAACTTCGCTTAACACAATGGTAAATTCATCGCCTCCCAATCGGCATATGGTGTCTGAGGGGCGTAAATTCATTTCCAAACGCCTTGCTACACTTAAAAGTAATTGATCTCCCGCATCGTGGCCAAGGCTATCGTTTACAATTTTAAAGCGATCAAGATCAAGGAAGAGAACGGCTGTTAGCTTTTTATAGTCTTTTCTTTTAAAAGGTTGCATGGTTTGGATAAGGCGCTCCATAAACAATGCTCGATTGGGAAGACCTGTGAGCTTGTCGTGAAAAGCCGCATCAAAGAGTTGTTCTTCGTACTGTTTGCGTTGGGAGATGTCTGATTGAGATCCTGCGATGCGAATTGCTTTTCCATTCTCGTCACGCGATGCGATACCCCGTGAGCGAACCCAACAATAGTCTCCTGTTTTCGTTTTTATCTGGTATTCCGCTTCAAAACGCGTTGTTTTTCCATCGATATGATCAAAAAGGGCATTTTTTATGATTCTTCTCTGGCTTGGATGAATACGCTGAAACCAACTATCAAGGTTTGTAAATTTTATATGATTATCTTCTTCGTCCGTAAAGCCGATGATTTCTTTCCAGCGTTTTGAATAAAAGCATTCGTCTGTAAGAATATTCCAATCCCACAAGCCGTCATTGGCGCCAAGGGCTGCAAGGACGTAGCGCTCTTCGCTTTCTTTAAGGTCTTTGGCTCGTTTTTTAAGGTCTTCGTTGAGAGAGCTTAATTCTTGGGAAATAAGGGTGATGGATTGATGGGCCAGATATTGCTCTTCGTCCGTATTTTTATAGGTTTCATCCACAAGGTTAATCAAAGGAAGTAGTTGCACCTCTCCTGCGTCATCTTGGGATTGCCTTAGTTGACGTTTGAGAAGACTGTGGATATGTTCTGGCACTTTGATCAATGTCTCTCCTTTCAAGCTTCATAAAGGGTTGTAATTGTCATCGTTTGATTGTGGAGTTCACACGTCTTTGTGCCTTCTTGGGGGGAGAGTTCTCCATAAGAATAAAATCCAATCCTAGTACAGGGCTTGTCGTTATAAAGAGCACCTATGGCCTCAATCTCATCCACGGTACGCTGCTTGAGAAGGAGTTTGCGGCCAATACAGCTAATTAAAAGAGCAAGGGAGTCAGAAGTGTTGTCAACACCACAAAGAGCTTTTTTGGCTGCGGTTTGAGAGCCTTCTACAAGATGCCTTAATGTGCCACGTAATAGCTGTATGGTGTATCCTTCGGGAATAGTGCCTGCAAATGTCATGCTTTGATCTTTTTCATTAACAGCAAGAATAGTGCGAACAACAGCACTTTGAGGGGCATTCTCAGGATGGATACTCACAGGAAAAGTCAAAGCACTTGCGGGAAGTTTGTTGGCAAGGGGGCCTAAATAGGATTTATAAACTTCAAGGGCCGGTTTACCGTCAATCTCATAAAGGATGGTTCCCTTTGATTTTGTGATAAGGCGTTTGGGTCCGAAAACATCCCATCCTCCCATGCTTCCATGGCCAATTTGAATGGAATCGCCATAAAAACCGATGGCTACAACATTTTTTTCAGAAGGGGGGACATTAAGGCCCACAAGGGTTTTTGAAAATTGAGTTCCATCTCCTGCTAATCCCCCTGTTATAGGGATGTTTTCAGAAATAATACTGGAAATTCCCTTGCTAAGCTCGCTTCCATCTACATTGAGTCCGTCTGAAAGTACAAAAATAGCTTTTAAATCATCGGCATTTAAATTAAGGCCGATGGTTTTTCCAACCTCAAAAGATTCCTCAACTGTATGAATAGGGGCAGATGTGGCTTTGATCGGAGTTTGCTCAAAAGAAACAGCGGCTGTTGTGATCGTGCCGTCATAGACCTCATCTTGATGGATCTCTCCTCCGGTGCTGCATCCTGCGATAATGGCGTTTGGATATGTTTTTTGTAATGCGTTAAAGACTGAGTCACCTTCCAGGGCTGTGCGATCGCCAAAATAAAAAACGAGATTCGCCAGGGTGCTCAGTTGTGTGTTGTAAAGCACTATTTCAGACGATGGCTTTATAAGATTTTCTTCAACACGCATACTGCTTTTAGATCCCTGTTATTGCACTGTTTTAAATGCTCCTTTTTCTAGTCTATCTATGAAAAGTTAATATTCGGTAAGGATGTAGCATTTGAAGGGTTTATTATGTATATTCGTTCCAATTATTTAATATCATTTGGTTGTTTTTTGAAAAATTTTATGTTTTTTATTTTAATTCTTTTGGGGATTTCTGAGGTTGGGGCTTTAGAAAAAGGAGACAAGATCGAGAGAGATCTTAAACAAAGCGGTCGCTTTGTGATGGTTCTTCGTAATGATAATTTAAACCAGGGTGGATTGTATTTTCACACAGCATCTAATTCTCAGCAGATGTTGCATTTGATGACAACAAAAGATGTTCTCCTTCATCGATCCTTTATGTTTTCACGGGCCCAAAGTCACTATTTGAGTGGGCGAATTTACCCAGAAAAACCTTTTATCTATGGTGTTGAAATTAACATTGGTGATAGCAGACTACACTTTCGGGTGGTTGGAACGTCCCATGGTACGGGGATGCATCATGTTCTTCCCAAGGAGGAATATGGGTGTCTTATTAACCAAACTTCTGTGTGTGCTTTGGAAATGGCCAAAGATAGTCTTTGTGTATCGGAAAAACTGGATCGTTTCTATCGAGGGATTGAGAAGAATTTAAAAAAGGGAAAGTTGCTTTTAACAAAAGAAGCAGATCTTAAAGGAAAACAAGAAGAAGTCGATAAAAAAGCGAAAAGCAATCTTTCATCCTATCGTGGAGAACTTAAAGCTTTTCTAAAGCACCTATTGGCAAGAGAAGGCCTTGAAAACCACTTTGCAAAGTGGGGGGATCTTGTCGATCAAATTCATCCTTCAATCACGCTGATGTTGGCAAACCATCTAACCGAGTATATGAATCAAAAACATGAATTTGGGATGGATAACGCTATTGAAGCTGATTTTAAAAGAGAAAATCCGGGTTTTGTTGTGCATAGTTTGGAAACCTTAAGCGATCGGTATAGTGTAAAATACCTTAAAAGTTTGACCGCGCATCCCGTTGAGACTGTTGAAGGAATTCAACAAGCGTTAATGGATGCTTGTACGGAAAGGGCCAATATTTTAGATGTATCCTATTTATCAGGGGGTATGGAATATCCCTCGGATATGCACGATGTCTATCTAAGGGATGTGATTTGGTCGCCAAGGATTATGCGGACGATTTTGGATCCAAAGAGTTATAAGGTGGGAAAGAATCCCCTTTTCGCTGTGGGGCAGATGCATCTTTACAACTTTCATATACTCCTTGCAAAAAACGTCCAAAAACTATTTCCCAATGTGCCTTTTTCAATGACATTAAAGCGTCTTGTGCGAAAAACGAGTGGGTATCAATGGATCACAGTTAATAGTGGTTTTGATGTGAGTGAGCCATTTTCTTATGTGACGGAAGTGGGCAAGGAGCAATAAGTTGGGGTGGATTTTATGCTTGTGCGAAGCTGTATCCCATTTTTCCATTTTGTTTAATGTGATACATGGCGGCATCTGCTTTTTGCATAAGCTCGTCAGCTGTGTTTCCATCTTTTGGAAATTTTGCAATCCCTACACTGGCGCCCACTTGAATTAAGGAAGCATCGTCATGATGAAAGGGGGAGGCGATAATCCCAAGGGCGCGATTTGCGATGTCTTCGATGATTTTTCTATCTGTGATATTTTTAAATAAAATCACAAATTCATCCCCGCCAAAACGACAGATAAGATCACCTTGGCGTAAAATATTTTTCAGCCGCTCGGCCACTTGTTGTAAAAGCCAATCTCCTGTGGCGTGTCCATAGGTGTCATTGACATTCTTAAAGCCGTCAAGATCAATGGCCATCAGGGCAAAGGGTTTTGTAACGTTTTGAGCAATAAGATGCTCAAGATGCTGCACAAAAAATTGGCGATTGACCGTATGTGTCAGGCTATCGTAATAGGCGAGATAGGCCAGGTGATGCTGTAAAAGGGCATCGTGGGAATCCCTCGCAATTTCATCATGGAGTGATTCAATGGCTTTTTGAATGTCTTTGAGGCGTTGCGTTTTTTCTATGAGAAAAAGCTGTCGTTCAAAGGCGAGCTGGATGCGCGCTTGAACAAGGGGTGGTTGGAGAGGGGTTGCAATATAATCATGTGCTCCAGATTCGAATGCCTGGTAGATAAGATCTTCTTGATGATACGGTCCTGTGACAAGGATAGGGGTGTAGAATTCAGGAGTTTGACAGAGATTAATGAGCTTTTGAGTGAGAAGTGAGAGGTTTTCACCTGAGAGCAAAAGCACATGGGGCGACGATGATTTTATCAGTGGAATAGCGAGCTCGGCGGATGCAACCTTTTTAATGGAATATTCCTGTTTTCTTAACAAAGAGTCCAAATCCAAAAGATCTTTATCATCTTTTCCAAGAAGAGTAATATCCCGAGAGGGTGTTGGAGCATCGAGGCCGACTGACTTTAAGCGTAAAATATCTTCTACACTTACAGCCAAAGGGCCCCTTGTTTTCTTGAGCTTTTTGGGGCTCATTGGCACATGCTCCTTCAAGAAAAGTATTAGGGTCGCTCTTTTGTCTTAGCAGCTTCTAAAAAAGATGAGAAGTTAAGAGTGCCCTAACAGTGATTTTGGTATTAGATATTATTATTCGGTGACACTGTCCTCAATCGTCATCAGATTCATCAGATTCATCGCTGTCCTCATCGTCGTCTTCATCATCAGCATCTTCCCCCGAAGCTGTTGCTTCGTTGTCATCTGCGTCATCTTCATCATCAGCATCTTCCCCCGAAGCTGTTGCTTCGTTGTCATCTGCGTCATCTTCATCATCAGCATCTTCCCCCGAAGCTGTTGCTTCGTTGTCATCTGCGTCATCTTCATCTTCTTCTGATGCAGCTGCTTCATTTTCGTCAACACCTTCTGTGCTGCTATTGCTGGTGCCAACAACTGCTTCTTCTACAGCGCCTTCTGCTTCTGTGAGGAGGCTGCTGCCATATGCAAATCCCATGAACCCAAAAACGGATAATAAAAACAACAAATTGTACATTTTGACCTACATATCAATAAGAGTGTCCTTGATTCATGTATAATCCAAATACATTAATAAAAACCTAATAACAGTGAAAATTATTTAAAATTGATGGGATCTACATCAATGGAGAGATGAATAGATGAGGGGATTTGAACGGATTCTAAAATCCTTAATAACCAATCATTAAGGCGGATGTTTTTAGCAGCTTTTAAAATAATGCGATAACGATGCCGACTTTTAAGTCGTGCCATAATGCATGGTGATGGCCCCAAGACTTGGACGGCTTTATCACTGCGTAAAACTCGAGCGATGTGGTTTGCAGTGCGTGCAACGATTTCTTCCCTTAACCCTGAGAAAACAAGGGAAATCATGCGTGAAAAAGGGGGCATCTGGAGCGTTTGTCGCATGTGCTCTTCGTAAGAGAGAAACTCCTCCTTATTATAATGCACAAGGGCGTGGAAAAGTGGATGGTCTGGTTGATATGTCTGAAGAAAAACTTTCCCCAATTTTGCTTCACGGCCAGCACGCCCCGCAACCTGTTGTAAAAGTTGAAATGTTTTTTCGGAAGCCCGTAGATCATGACCGTGTAATCCCATGTCTGCATCGACGACGCCAACAAGGGTAAGGTGCGGAATATGATGCCCCTTTGCTAAAAGCTGGGTGCCCACGATGATATCGACTTCATTTGCATAGATAGCTTCCCATGCGGATGTTTGTTCTTTTGCAGACATATCACTTGTCAGGGAAATGACACGTGCATGGGGAAATTTTGCGGATATTTCTTCATAAACGCGTTCAACCCCCGGACCCATGGGAACAAAACTCTCAACAGCGTTACATTCAGGGCATTGGGGCGGCAAGGGGGTGTGAAAGCCGCAGTGGTGGCATCGAAGTTCGCTTGTTGACTTTACTTTGTGTTGTACAAGGGATGTTGAGCAGCCTGGGCACATAAAGGTATGTCCGCATGCACGGCATAATGTAATGGGGGCAAAACCGCGACGGTTAAGGAAAAGAAGGGTTTGCTCACCGTAAGAAAGACGTTTCTCGATTTCTTTTATAAGGGGTGCTGCAATCCAGCTTTTACTTTTTTCTTTGCGTTTATCAATGATGTGAATCGTGGGTAAAACAGCGTCGTTATAGCGCTGGGTCAGAGGTAAGAGTTTATATTTTCCAGAATTTGCATTGATGTGGGATTCAAGGGATGGAGTGGCGGAGCTTAAAACAATAGGGAATCCTTCCAAATGAGCCCTTAAAATAGCCATATCCCTCGCATTGTAGATAACCTGATCCTCTTGTTTGAATGAGCTGTCGTGTTCTTCATCCACCACAATAAGGCCAAGATTTTTATAGGGAAGAAAAAGAGAGGATCGTGTTCCCACAAAAATACAGGGTGTACCCTCATAAGCATGCCTCCAGATCTGACGTTTGTTTTTTGCTGTTTGATCCGAATGCCATAAAAAGGGAGGAGAACCAAAACGTTTTTCAAATCGAATCATCCAACTTTGGGTAAGCCCGATTTCAGGAATCATGACAAGGGCTTGTTTTTTATGGTTAAGAATTTCTTCGAGTGCGTGGAAGTAAACTTCTGTTTTTCCTGACCCTGTAACACCATCAAGAAGGAAACTTTGGTATTTTGCAGGATGAATATCCTCTGCAATAGCTTCATAAGCTTGCCTTTGATCATGTTCCAAAGGGGATAGCTCGGGAGTATAGGATGGAGATGGGAGTTTTTCGTCCCATTTTTTAAAATCACTTCCACTCAGGAACATTTTTAAAACAAGCCCAAAGGGGGTGAGGGTGTAATCTGCAATCTTTTCAATATAACTCAAAAGAGTTTGGGGAAATATTGGAGGAAGAGTAGTAACTTCTTTGAGAGTAATTCCCTGGGGGGGCTCTGGATCAAGGTCTGTTACGATTCCGGTTAGCGTATTTGAACGCCAGGGCGCTTGAACAAGTTGGCCTGGAAGAGTTTCTTTGGGGGCCAGGTACGTAAAAGCCTTTCTCACAGGAAGGGGGAGGAGAACCTTTACAGGAATCATTGCTTGTTATTTTGATTCTTTGACGCGTTGAAAAACTGGGGAATCTCCCTCATCCATTAAGCTTACAATAAAACCAAAGGCCTTGCCACTTTGATCCCGCCCAAACTCGACAAAGGCCGTATCATCCATACTATATCCTACAGCAAGCTCGTGGCCGCGGCAGGTAAAATGATCACCATTTAGATGGGAGAGTGGAGCTTTACCACCCCGGTAGTATAAAAATAGATTTTTATTTTCCTCTTTTATTTCTGCATCACCGTAGATTTTATTATGATATTTCCCCACATAGGCCTCGGGTTTGCCTGAGGGGAGGGGGTTTTTAAGGCGCATCATATCCAGATCAAGCTTTAGCTTTGTGCGAATTTTCTGACGCTTTTCATAAATTCTTTCAGCCCAATCAATCTCATCCAGTTTATAGTAAAGGTCGAGGAATTTGTGGGTGATACCTTCGGGGAAAAGGCTTGCCCGTGTGCCGCCAATGTTAGATAAAATGGCAATTCCAAGATTCTCTGATGGGATATAGGTTACAAGGGCGCGTGCCCCTCCAATCCCTCCCATTTGTTTAATGGTGGTAATCCCGTTGTAATCATAGACGAAACATCCAAGCCCGGTGTATGCGTGTTTTACGCGCTCTTTGGGGAACATCTGTCCAAGGAGCTCATCCGTGCCATCGACATGATGCTTTTGCATCTCCTCCATCATTTTTTCACTAATCAGGGGGTTGCCATCCACTTTTCCCCTGTTGAGTTGGAATAAAAGCCACTTACCCATATCCAGGGCTGTTGAGTTCACACCACTCGATCCCGGAAAAAGATAAAACTCATCATAAAAGGGGATTGTATAAGCTTTTCCATCCTTTAGATCGTGGGGTTTTGCAATATTCAGGGGTTTTGAAAACGAAAAGAAACCAAGGATTTTTTGGATCCAGGAAAGTTTAGGCTCAACTCCTTCTATCCCTACAGAGCTTTCATCCATATGAAGGGGGGTGAAAAGCTCTTCTTTGAGAACGTCCGAATAGGGTTTTCCTGTGGCTTTTTCAATAATTAGGCCCACAACCCCAAAGGCAATATTGCTATAGCCGTATTCTGTGCGAAACTTTTTTCCAACCTTAAGGTATTTAAAATTCTCCAAAACTTCTTTTTGGGAAAGTCCACCGTGCCACAGGGTGTCACCTGCAAAATCACCTAGGCCGAGTGCGTGTGATAAAATATCCCGAATGGTAACTTCTTGGGTCAAAGTCTCAGTGGGCAGCTTAAAATCAGGAAGATATTTAATAATTTTATCATCCAAAGAAAGTACACCTTTATCTGCTAATCGCATGATCAGGGTAGCTGTAAAGTTTTTAGTCACGGAAGCAAGCTGAAAAACGGTGTGTTCATCCACGGGGGTGGTTTCATCACAAGAAAGTGTTCCAAATCCCTTTGCAAAAATGATTTTCCCATCTTTGACAATGACGACGGAAAGGCCTGGAGTTTCAAAGCGCGCACGATATTTTTCAATATAGGATGTAAGGGGGGAAAGTGTTCCTTGAACATCCCTCGCACTCCCATTTTGGCTTGAGATAATAATGAAAAAAACAAGGAAAATAATCTTGTTAAACATGGCAAAGAATCAGGAAATTTTTTTCATTATTATAGATAAAAATAAATAAATTATTAACTTATTTCGTTTTAGATAAAGATAGGTATCCACATTTTTTTGTGAGTCACAACAATGAAAGATAACGATTACAGCGAGAGCTCTTATAGCTCAGGCGCTAGCCAAAGGGCGGGTGCCATGGTCAAATCCATGACAATTTTTTGTCTATCATTGCTGATTATTGCGGGGACATTCTTATTTTATCTTAACTACAGTGATCGTTTTGTAATGATGACTGCGGGGGATGGGCTTTATGTATTTGACCGCAAGGAAAGCAATCTCAATCGTTGTGATGCAAAGGATAAAAACTGTTATTCTATGGCGCTTGCTAAATCACCAGCAGAACTTGCAATGATGCAGTCTATGGTGAATCAATCCATGATGGGTGGCGGCATAATGCCGTCTCTTGGTTTAGGAGGTGGTCAACAAGGTGGCATGGGTGTTCCCAATATGATGTCATCCGGATTTGGTCCTGCAATTCCCCAAGGAACTCCTTCAGGTATGATGCAAAACCAATGGCAAGCGGGTCAGCAGGCAGCTAACATGCAAATGGGCCCTAATCCTGCTATGATGCAACAGCAGCAAGCCATGATGCAACAACGTGCGGCACTTGCTCGAGGGCAGCAACAAAATGTCAGAACAGCTGGTTTTAATGCTGGCGGTTATAACAATCAAAACCAGGGTAATAATAATCAAGGGGACTCTGGTAATAGCGATAATGGTGATGATACCGGCGATGACGGCGGTAACGATGATGGTAACAATGATGATGGTGGCGACGGTAACGATGATGGTGATGACGGAGATAACAACTAGAGATCACACCACCGTTTTTTCAATCATCTTTTGAAATTCTCCTAGAAATGCCCCAGGGTTTAAGTGCTCTGGGGATTTTTTTACTGATTTGATATCAGATAGTGATAGATTCAAAAGAATTCTTAACTTTAATCAAAAGAACAGATTCAACTTCATGTCTCTTCCATTTATGCAGCGTGCTCTTGAAGAAGCACAGAAAGCTTTTGATCGTGATGAGGTGCCTGTTGGGTGCGTAATTGCTCAAGGGGATGAAATTATCGCCATAACGTCTAACAAAATGCACGGGTGTAAAAATCCTCTGGGGCATGCGGAAATTTTAGCCATTGATCAGGCTCTTTCTATAACGAAACAAAACCATCTTAGGGATTGTTCATTATATGTGACTCTAGAACCTTGTGCCATGTGTGCAGGGGCCATCGCTCTTGTGGGGCTAAAGGCTCTTTATTATGGCGCCTATGATCCTAAAATGGGACAGGTTGATAACAATGGACAATTGTTGAAAAATGAACCCTGTGAAGTATATGGGGGGATTTTAGAATCAGAGTGTTCCAAGCTTTTGCGTGATTTTTTTAAGGAAAAACGGCTTTCAAATGCGTTGCTTCATAAAAGTGAATGAGGGGGATTGATCCTGGAGAGTAAATTCTTTAGGGTCAAAGTCGTTGACTTTTTTACAGGCGGATTTTTATGAGGAAAATCATTCTTGCAGCGTTGGGGGCGATCTGCCTTATTTTAGCAGCATATATTATGAAGCCCTTTGAGGTTTCTCAAAAAACCCTTTTTATTCTTTACGATGCTGGTCCATCAAATGCTCTAAAGCCTGTGATGCAGGCCATGGAAGATCGCAAGCAAGACTATGCTATTTTGGCTTATGGCACGGCATCCCAGATATTCAAAGATCATCCAAAGCGTCTTCGTCCCAATGATAATGGTTTTCCCGAAGGCATGTCCCGTTTGGAGAGGCGCCTAAGTGGAAAAGACTTAGCGGTTACCCAAGAATTAGTAAAAAGTCGTGGCATTACAACGGTAATTTCAGGACTTTCTTCCATGGTAGAGGTACAAGATCTTGAAGCTCTACCAAATGTTAGACGTATTGCCTATTACGATGCTTTTAGTATGCTTCCCGGAGATTTTATGGTGATTCTCAAAGCTTTTCTTGCTTTGCCTAATACGACACTTCTTGTGCCCACAAAGCCTGTGAAAGAGAAAATCCTAGAATTAAGCCCGAAGCAAGATATTCGCGTCGTAGGACAACCAAGTCTTGCGATATGGATTGCTGCCAAAGAAGGTGTGGAGGCTGAGAAAATCACGAAGAAATTGGGGGCGGCGTATAATCCTCAAAAACCGACGATTCTTTATGCTGGAGGATATGAAAATAATGACAATCACTATAATGACTCCTTCAAACTGTTCTTAAAAAGTGTTCAAGGTTTGGATGTGAATGTGGTTGTAACAATTCATCCAAAAGTCAATGGATCCTTTGAAAAAGAAGCTGCCATGGGGATGCGGAATGTGATGTTTGCAGCAAGCAAAGATATTAAGACGGAGAGTCTTGTCTATGCCCTTAACAAGCCCATTGTTGTAACTCAACGTTCAAGTGTGGGGGTGCAGGCCTATTTTGCAGGGTTCCCTGTGATGTATGTGGATACCCATCCTCAGGATTATAGCAACTTTTTGATTGATGATAAAAAGGTTGGTCAGTATTCAAATCCTGAAAACTTTGAAACTTCAGTCCACGCGGTTTTTGAGGATAAATCAGACAGAAAAAGTAAAGATCTCTTTGCTCAGTATGATATTCCAGAAAACGCTGTGCAGAAAATTATTGAGGCTTTGGCATAAAACTTTTCTTGTAAAATTTTAGAAAAATCCACAAGATTTGTGCCTAGAGATTAGTAAATCTTAGGCGTAAAAAGAAAGGGTTTTTATGGGATTTTATCGTTTTATGGTGATGGGGTTTGTAATCGCAGGACTGTTCTGTGATGTTTATGCGAGTTCACGGGGGCAAAGGCTTTTCAAGGAAGGGGTGGGAGTAGTACAATCTTCTTTTCCCTCTCTTTTATGTGCAAGGGCTTCTTCCTCGGTTCCTGTAAGTTCTTTAAGGCGATTATTAACAACGGGCTCTTATCCTAAATTCCTTGCTCCCGAAGCGCAGCAATTATTATCCGAGACTGAACAAAAAATTGCTCCCTTTGCTGAGGTTGCCTTGGATCGATATGGAAAAGGTGTTTTTGCGGGGAAAAGGGTAGAGTTAAGGCACGTTGGTCCTCGAGATGGCGAACAAAGCACACACGATGCTTTCAAGGAAACAGCCAAGGATGACACTTCCTTAGAAGCTGAAACAAAAATAGCCCATGGACGTTTCAAGCGAGGCCAAATGCTTCGTGGTATGGGTTTTTCACAAGTGGAAGTCGGCACTTACGGAAAAACAAAGCTACCGTCGATGAGACCTTCTGGCAAGGTCTTGGAGTTATTAAAGGATCACTATAAGAGCATAGGGCATGCGGGATTTTCCTTTTTGACATTAACACCGGACAACCTTCGGGCTTTTTTTCGACATGGAGGGGAGCGCGCTGCTATTGTTGTTGGCGCGACGGATGACTTTAATCAGAGAAATCTTGGTCAATCAACGGCCAAACTTATATCGGGAATGAATGATGTTCTTAAGGATGGTCTTTCTGGACATGCTATCGATGGTCGTATGCACCCTGTGGTAGATCTCTATGTTTCCAATGCATTCCCAGAGAGTGCGATATCCAAGTCTAATAGGAAAAATCTAAGGCAAGACATAAGATACGTGATGAATGCATTTAAAGGACATGTTCACGGAATGATTTTGTCCGATACATTTGGTACTGCAACACCACGGGGAGTTCTTAGGCTTTTAGCATCCCTTGAAAAACATAAAGTGGTTCATATGGATGGTATCGGGCTCCACCTTCACAGGCGGTCTGACAGCATGGAAATTGATTCATTGATTGCAGCATTGCGATATGGGGTGACATCTTTTGATGTGGGATATCATGCTGAGAATTTAGGGGGATGCCCTGCTGCCTTGGATTCTTCTACGCACCCCACTACCCCCACCAAGAGGAAGCACCTTCCTAATATTTCAGATCTTATGACGGTTCTAACTTTGGAAAGACTTGGTGTTCATACAGGGATTAATATTCCTGCTCTTGCAAAATTTAATGCAGAGCTAATTTCAAAACTTTCAGGACGCTAAGTGGATTTATAAAGTTGTGGAATACGGAAAAAAAGGGGCACACATTACGCGCCCCTTTTGGCTAGTTATACTTTTGTACGGTTTGTTCAATGGCTCCAAAGTAGTGTCCCATGCGGATGCGGACGGTATCACCAAATTGCAAGAAGGGGGTTTCCGGTTGCCCCTTTTCCAAAATTTCAAGCATGCGTTTTTCAGCAAGACAACAAGATCCTTGGGACCTGTCGACGTTTGAAACAGTTCCAGAGCCTATAATAGTTCCTGCATGGAGGTGACGTGTTTTTGCAGCATGCTCAATGAGTTGCGCAAAGTTAAATGTCATATCCACACCGGCATTGGGTTTTCCAAAAAAGGTAAAGTCATTTCCGTGGCGGGCAATATCAACCTCAAGGGGTAAGTGCACTTTGTAGTCACTCCAAGCATCTCCTAAGACAGCAGGGGTAATGGCAAAGGGGGAAAATGATGTTGCGGGTTTGCCGTGGAAGAAACCAAATCCCTTAGCAAGCTCAGCGGGAATAAGATTGCGCAAGCTCACATCATTCACAAGCATGAGGAGTTTTATATGCGATCCCGCATCTTGTGCCTTAATCCCCATGGGAACATCATCGGTGATGATGGCTACTTCTGCTTCTAAATCAATACCATATGATTCATCGGCAAGCTCAATGGGATCATAGGGGGCGATAAAGGAATCAGAAGCCCCTTGATACATCAGGGGGGCTGTCCAAAAACTTGGGGGCATGTCTGCACCCCGAGCCTTTCTTACGAGCTCAACGTGATTAACGTAGGCACTGCCATCCACCCACTGATAGGACCTTGGCAAAGGAGAGTGAAATTCCGAAAAAGGGGGAAGCGGGGTTCCGGGAGATTGTTCTAATTCATTGCTGATGGTAGCAAGTATGGGAAGGGCTGTCTCCCAATCTTCAATCGCTTTTTGTAGCGTAGCAACGGGTGATTCTTTGTATGTCTTGTGGTCAGGAGCTACAACGATAAGGGTTCCATCCCGTCCACCCTTTTTAAGGGTGGCGAGGGTAAGGGGGATAGATTGGGAATTGCTCATGATAAACCTTTTGTTAAATATTCTGAGTTAAATTGATAGATAGAAGGGATTTTGTATTCCTTCCGTAGCTATGGAAACCGTTTGAATCGCTTAAGAGTTTTTTAAAAAGTTTTTTTTTGAAAAATGCTTGGAGTGGATGATAAAACTTGTTCCATGCTGTTTGAGAAAGGGTGGATGCTCCCACCCCTGCTCCTTGCAGGGTGGGGGGCGGGCATATGCACGTTAACAAAAAGTTAATTTTTGAGAGAATTTTAGAAGATTCACCGTTTTTTTGTTGCCTATTCTTTTTTTCGAAATGAGCAGAATGAAGTGCTAATTTTGATAAATAAAGTCCAAGATTTTCATAACATTCTGATAGGCACGGGGCTAATAAGAGAGAGAAATCTCTGCCCGTCGAACCAATGATAATATGAGAATTCTTCATAATCATCACTTCAGTTCTAGTGAAAATCTTTATCTATAAAAATCACGGCTTTGTAACGCCTTTCCAACTGTGAACGTAGTCTTTCCATTCAATGGAGTCCATGGCTTCTCTAACGTCGGCCGCATGGCGGAAATCAACCATAACAGCGACCTCATCCGTTTCTTTGCGGGCATGATCTGTGCCCTTTTTAAAAGCACCAGGATGGGGGCCGTGGGTAAAACCACAAGGATGCCACGTTGTCATGCCGGGGTGAATGTTATCCCGGCTAAAGAACTCACCGCGATGGTAAAAGAGAAATTCATCATAATCGTCATTGTTGTGGTAAAAGGGTACCTTCAGAGCGCCTGGATCCGATTCAATGGGGCGCGGGCAAAATGTGCACACGACAAACCCTTTGGCCACAAAGGTTGTGTGCGCACTTGGAGGAAGGTGATAACGATGGCTCATCAAGGGGCGAATATCACGCCAGTTGATGCGCACAGGCATAAGATTCCCATGCCAGCCAATGGCATCCAGGGGGTTAAAGGGGAACGCAACCGTTGTAAGCTGATTTCGACGCTTAATGACGACTTTTGTGGAATGCTCTCCTTGTTGAGCCTTAAACATCTCATCTATTACTGGAACATCCAACATCGCAGGATCAAAAATGGCGTGGGGACCAACGAGTCCCTTGTCAGGAAGACGATAGGCGCCATCGGTTGCTTCAATCAAAAGCATGGCCACAGGTTCCACCACTTCAATGCGCCACATGGTTCCCCGGGGAAGAAGGATATAATCCCCCTCACGAATGGTCATATGGCCATAATCACAAAAAAGTTCAGCTATACCTTTGTGGATAAACATAAGCTCATCACCATCAGCGTTACGAACAAGGTGATGCATATTTTCATGGCAATTCCACCAACGAAGCTGTCCTTGGGCATTGGATAAGACCATATCCGCATCCCACGGAGATGTGTTTGATGTGTTAAGCTTTGTAAGGTCAAAGGCACGGGGGCGAAGGGGCCCCTCAAAACTTGTCCAGGCGGTTGGGGCGTGGGGATGAATCATATGCGTGCAATTGCCAAAAAATCCCTCTTGCCCGAGTTCGCGCTCATAAGTTCCCTCAGGAAAGTCAGCGTGGGCCTGGCGAGAGCAGATTCCCTCAATGCGTGGCATGTTATGCATAATTTACCTTAAAATTTAACGCTCAACGTAGGGCTAATAAAGCAAGTTTAAGGATCTATCGCAAGTGTGAGTTTTTTGGCTAGAATGCTTTTTAATAGATGTGAACATACGCGTATAAAAGGGAGCCTCAGGCATGTCGTTTGAAAATAAATTAGTTGCCATTGTGAATAAAGACATTGATCCAGGAGTGGCTATGAACGCTGTGGCTCACATGACCATTGGGTTGGGGGGAGCTTTAACGCCAGAAACTTTAAGGCTTAATGATTACCGTGATAAGGATGGGCACACTTATCCTCAGATTTCTCAAATGCCTTTTATTATTTTGCGTGGAAAATCGGGTGAAATCCGAAAAGCAGTTCATGCGGCGCGGGAACACGGTGTTCAGTTTGGAGCTTTTACAAACACTATGACGGGTGGAACTTATCAAGAGCAATTGGATAATACCTCTCAAACACCGGAAGAACAGTTAACTTATTATGGAGCTGTGTTTTTTGGCCCGTGGGAGACAGTCAGTCAAATGACTAAAAAATTCTCCTTATACAAATAAAATCACGGTTGTTTTTAAGGGGGGTACACCATGGCAGAACTCTTAGTTGTTGATGACGATCGCCGCTTGCGGGACCTGTTAAAAAGCTATCTTACAGAGCAAGGATTTGTTGTTCATAGTGCTGCGAGCGCCGCAGAAGCGCGATCTGCTCTGGCCATTCATCCCATTAATTTAATTGTTTTGGATGTTATGATGCCTGGGGAAGATGGTATGAGTCTTGCCCGCAGTTTGCGTGATAATGGTGTGAATGAGATTGCCATTCTTCTTCTTACAGCAAGGGATACTCTTGATGATAAAATTGAAGGGTTTGAGACTGGGGTGGATGATTATCTTACAAAGCCTTTTGAACCTGCTGAACTTGTGGCGCGTATCCGTGCCCTTTTAAGGCGAAGTTTAAACCTGAAAAAGTCAGTAGTAGATCAAGAGAGCATGATATCCCTTGGCGCATACCAATTTGATGTCAAAACAGGGGTTTTAATTTGTGAAGGAAGTCCGGTGTTTTTAACGTCGAGTGAGCTTATTCTTTTGAAAATCTTGGCTCAATCCCCTCGCAAACCTTTTAGTCGCGAAGACCTTGCACAGCGTATTGGTCACCGTGTCAGTGAGAGAAGTGTGGATGTGCAAATCGTGCGCTTGCGCCGTAAAATTGGGGATGACTCACGCCAGCCCCGTTATTTACAAACCGTACGCCATATTGGATATGGTCTTTATCCCGACGAGGGGTAGAAGAAAAGGTTAAAGGACTTCTACTAATTCCACATCGAACACTAGTGTTGCATTAGGTGGAATCGCATCACCGGCACCATATTCGCCGTATCCCATCTCTGGAGGAATCGTCAAAGTGCGCTTGCCACCGACTTTCATGCCTTCAACCCCTTGGTCCCAACCTTCAATAACCTGGCCAACGCCAAGGGTAAAGAGAATGGGTTGGCCGCGCTCAAAAGAGCTATCGAAAACGGTTCCATCTTCGAGGCGTCCTTCGTAATGAACGCGAATACGATTTCCTGCTTTGGCTTCTTCGCCTGTGCCAAGGAGTGTGTCATGAATTTTAAGGTCTGCCATGGTTATGCCCTAAGGTAAAAGTATCTTGAAACTTCACTGACTATACCCAGAAGAACGCAAAAAACAAGAATAAACCAAAATCATTTTTGAGGATATTGACTGCATAAAGATGCCAGATCTTGCATCTCTCCCTTGATTTGTCTAGTGTTGAAGGGAATTTGAGGAGTTTAAAATGTTTGAAAATCTAAGCAAGCGCTTGTCATCGGTTTTTGAAAAGCTGAAAAGCCGTGGTGCCCTTACGGAGAGTGATGTTATTGATGCGATGCGGGAAATTCGCATTGCCTTGCTCGAAGCGGACGTAGCTCTTCCTGCGGTGAAACATTTTATTGACTCTGTGCGCCAAGTTGCCGTTGGGCAAGAAGTCCTTCAAAGCATTACCCCTGGGCAGATGATCGTAAAAATTGTTTATGATCACTTGATTCAGCTTTTGGGTGCAGAAGCCCTTCCCCTCAATCTTGCAGCAACACCCCCTGTGGTGATTTTGATGGTGGGTTTGCAAGGTTCGGGCAAAACAACATCCTCCGGTAAGCTTGCAAAATTTATTCAAACAAAGCTCAACAAAAAACTTCTCCTCGCGTCCCTTGACGTGTATCGTCCTGCAGCTCAAAAACAGCTTGAGGTGATTGGCAGCCAATTATCCATCGACACACTTCCCATTGTTGACGGTGAAAAACCCCTTGCGATCACCAAACGTGCACTAGATGCTGCAAAACGACAGGGTATGGATGTTCTGATTCTTGATACTGCAGGACGCCTCCACATTGATGATGCGCTGATGGCAGAAGTAAAATCAGTTCAAGAACTTGCTAAGCCCACAGAAACATTTCTTGTGGCTGATGCAATGACGGGGCAAGACGCTGTCACCATGGCCGATGCATTTCACAAGGCCGTGGATTTGACGGGTATCATCTTAACACGATTGGATGGTGATGCTCGTGGTGGTGCGGCCCTTTCCATCCGCCACATCACAGGCTGCCCTATCAAGTTTATGGGGGTGGGGGAAAAACTTGACCAACTCGAAGTCTTTGATCCCAAACGTATTGCTGATCGTATTTTGGATCGCGGTGATATTGTGGCCCTTGTGGAAAAGGCTGCAGAAAATATTGATCAGGCCGAAGCTGAAAAAATGGCCAAGAAAATGGAAAAAGGGCAGTTTGATCTGAATGATCTTGCCAAATATCTTGAGCAAATGATTAAAATGGGGGGGATGAGCGGCCTTTTAGGGATGCTTCCTGGAATTGGAAAAATCAAAGATAAAATCAATGAAGCCGGAATTGATGATGGTATCCTCAGGAGGCAAATTGGGATTATCCGTTCCATGACGCCCAAAGAACGTCGTAATGCCCAAATTTTAAATGGCTCTCGTAAAAAACGCATTGCCCGGGGTTCAGGGGTTGAAGTGCAAGAGGTCAATAAACTCCTTAAGCAATATGAACAAATGGCAACGGTGATGAAGCGTATGAAGAAAATGGGGGGCGGCAAAGGAATGCTACGCGGAGGTCTTTCGGGACTTTTTGGCCGTTAGAATCAGTGGATTTTGGCTTAAGGACTTCATATCCAAAATAATCTTAAGACGCCCCAAAGGAAGGGCCATGCTGAATGCCATCAGTGACAATACCTTTAATAAAATGCGCCAGTTTTTCATAAAATTCTCCACACCCATGGATATGGTGATGGAGGTTTAAAGATTCAAGGGGAATTGAGGGGTGTTTAGGACAATCTTAATAATGTCCCTTTAAAGTATGAGATCTAAGCAAAGACGATAAGACAGGATATCTTTCCCATGCGACGATCTCAAATTCTTATTTTATTAACGGTTTTGGGGACGATAAGTTTCTCCTTAAAAGAGGGAAAAGCATCTTCACCTTCTCCTTCATTTTCATTGTCTGTATCTTCTCACGAACCTAATCAAAAACACCGAGAAGAGGAGAAGGACGTCAAGTTAGCTTCTTATGCAACCATGACCAATGAAGAGTATGCTTCATTATTCATTACAGGAAATAATGAAAATATAAGAAAAGGGATCATTTCGATGCTCTCTCAGATTCCGTCTAAAGATCGTGGTAATTTCAAAGAGTATGCTTTCTCTTTTTTTAATCCCAATATGAGAGATGTTAACAAACAATTTGTCCTTGAAGCATTAACAAGTATGCCAATTCAAGATTGGGTTCCATTCAAAGAATTTACCCAATCCATTGTACCAAACTATGGGGATTGGAAGCTGGGAGACAGTACTTTTCTCCCAGAACTTTTATCTAGAATTACCCCCAGTGATCGGCCGGCATTTAAAGAATTTGCTCAATATTTTTTAACACAAGGCATGAATGTAGACGATCAAGCTTTAGTCCTTCGAACTTTGGCTGTCATTAGCATTCAAGATCGAGGTCCCTTTAAGGAGTTTGTTCAACTATTTTGGTCGTTCAACTTTAACCCATCCCGGAAAGCACAAATGCTTTCAGATCTAGCTAGTATCCGCATTCAAGATCGACCAGCATTTAAAGACTTTGCTGTCTCACTGATGCCTGGAGATATAAGAGAGATGCACGAAGTACATCAATTTCGTTTTATCAAAGCCCTTCTTTCCATTAGAACTGAGGATCGTCTTAATTTTAAGCAACGCATTGATGAGGTGCTTGCACTCTATCCTATGCTTTTAGAAGATGGCAGTGGCCTTATGGAAACTACCTGCATTTTGTCTGAGGTTTTGCCTGCTAACCGCACGCAGTTTGTAGATTTTTGCCGCCAAAATAATGTTGCTTTTGAGGATATAGGAGAGTTATCGAGAGTTCCCAACCCTCAAGATTGGCCGGGGACTTTACGAGCTATTCGTGCACGCGCACAATTTGGAGGTCAACCTCAGGTTGTGGGAATTGCTAATCAATCAGTCCATGATAAAGCCTTTGAAACCTCTATTAAGAAATCTGTAGAAAAGCTTCAGAGACTTTATGGGGCGCCCTCCGTGAGCGTTGAGAGTCTTGTAAAAATTATTGTGGAACGCATGGAGTCTTTGCAGAAAAAGAGTCTCTTACAGCCTGTTGAAGTGCGTGTCATTGATGTTTTTCTTAAGGGAACGCAAGGATTGGATGAAGATGCACGTTCTAAAATCACGCTCTATCTTTACCTTGCATGGCAGGCACTCAATGATGAGAAAGAGGCCGCAAAAGCTCTTGGAAGGGAACCCAAACAAGAGGATATGGACGAGCGAGTTGCAAGTTGGTTGAGAAGTGGTCCTATGGATGCTCAGCTTGCCTATATTTTAGATAACCTTGGGCAAGGGCAATTTAAGGATAAGAAAACACTTTTAGAAGCGCTTTCTAAGAATTTTGACCATGTCGTTGGGGCAGGAAAATCCTGTCTTGGAGGCAGTTTCAACCGTTTGATTTCAGGATTAGATGTGATTCATCCTTTAGTGGTGATTGATTATGGGGAAGCAACTAAGTCTAACGCTGATCTTTATGCTTTGAGGAATGCTCTTCAAAAACAAGGACGTGAGTTTTTGGATAAGACCATGGATCAAAATATTTCCGATGATGCACGTAGAAGTCTTGTGATAAAACAGCTTCAAGATTTTATGACTGCTTCGCAAAAAAATTATGCGTTTTTGAAACCCTTTCAAATAGAGGCAACATTCAAAGCCTACGTGGAACAAGATTTTGAAAAAGAGCTCTTGAGTAAAAAAGGGCTTGATAAAATTCAAGCCTATATTCATGGAGATGGGATGCGGCATGAGATGCGCGATTTTATCGCACAGCAAGATGATTCGTTTGCAACCGATATACTTTTGAAGAAAGCAAAAGAAGATGTCATGGGAAGGATTGAAGCCCAGTTAAAGATGCTTAGCTATCATGTTGGAAAAGAAGATAGAGCATCTCTTATTGCTGAAGCTCAAGCCTATGTACCCGGCATTATTACAGAACATCAAAAGAATCTTCTTAACGCCATAGCTCTTCGCAAGCTGAAAGAACTTCCTGATAGGCTTCCAATGCAAGAGGATTATGCCCAAAAAGTGTCCCGAAAAGATGCTATTATCAAGTATCTTATGGGGGAGATTGTTACGGTTCTTAAAAGGCATAATTTTGTAAATGAAAGAAATAAAAAAGATATTGACGAGATGATTGAGAGCGTCTTGCGAGAAGATGCTCTTGATGCTGTTCTTGAAAATAAAGCTCTCTCGGTTGAGAAATCTTCTGATGAAAAGGATCAGAAGGCCTATGTTTCGTCAGGTGTGGTTCCTGAAGAGGAAGTTCAAAAAGAGCTTTCTGAAAAAAAGGCGTTAACAAGTGCTCCCGTATCCCAGTCTGGGACTAAGTAATTGGTATTCCTATGATACTTCTGGGAGGGGATGTTTTTTGAGAACCATTCCCAGGAGGGCACATAAAAAAAAGAGGCTCAAAAGAGCCTCTTTTTTGAGTAAATAGATTGCAGCAGATGGCCTTTACCACCAACCGAGGATTTTCCACCATAGACCGCCGACACCACCCCAAATAATAAGGCTGACGACGCTCATCATGAATCCAAGGCGCCACCATGTTGCGATGGGGACGTACCCTGTTCCAAACAAAATGGCCGATGATGACGATCCGTAGTGGGTCATGTGGGAGAAAAGGCTGCTGCAATACCCAAGGAAAAGTGCCGCCACAAGGGGAGGTGTGCCGATGCTTACAGCAACACTTAAAAACGCTGCATACATAGCACCAACGTGGGCGGTATTACTTGCAAAGAAATAGTGGCTGTAGAAATAAACTGCTACAAGGGTTGCAAAGGCAAGGCCCCAAGGCATGCCAGAGACGTGGGCGCCTACTCCGTCTGAGAACCATTGGACGAATCCAAACTCTTGTAAAAATTCAGCCATGTTTACGAGGATCGCAAACCAAACGAGGGTATTCCACGCTTCTTTTTCCTTGAGCATATCCTCAAAGGTGAGAACTTTTGTCAAAAGTAAAAGAGCAAGCCCCAAGAGAGCTGTCGTCGTGCTGTCAATGCCAATGGTTTTTCCTTGGATCCAAAGAACAAGCATTAATCCAAAAACACCAATCATAATCCATTCTTGGGATTTCATAGGGCCCATTTCGCGGAGCTTTTCCTTGGCAAGTCCCACAGCATTGGGAAGAACTTTAAGCTCAGGTGGGTATACAAAAAACATGATAAGGGGAAGAAGAAGCACGCTTACAAGGCCTGGAACGATAGCCCCTTGGAACCAAGTCATCCATGTAATGTCTGCACCAAATTTTGCGGCAATTTTTTGAGCCATGGGATTAGCTGCCATGGCAGTGAGAAACATAGCGCTGGTGATGAGGTTTCCGTGGAAACTTACTTGGACAAGATAGCTGCCAAGCCGTCTCTCTGTGCCATCTCCTGCGCGGCTTCCAAGGGATTCCACCATGGATTTTAAAATGGGATAAATAATGCCGCCTGCCCTCGCTGAGTTGCTGGGAATAAGGGGGGCGATCATGAGTTCTGTCAGCACGATTCCATAACCAAGGCCGATACTGTATTTACCGAGGATGCGCACAAAAAGATAAGCGATGCGTGTCCCAAGTTGGCTGTTGATAAAGCCGCGAGCAATGAAGAACACATAAATAATTAGCCAAATTACAGGGGAGGAATAGCCCACAAGGCCCTGTTCACCTAAATCAAGGGTCCCGGTAAGGACCGAAATAAGCAAGCTTATAATCGCGATTGTGCCCATGGGGAGGGGTTTAAGGATGATGCCGACGATCGTGGCCACGAAAATTGAAAAAAGATGCCACCCTTTTGGGTCAAGTCCTGCCGGAGAGGGGAGGAGGTAAAGTGTCGCGCCAAGCGCAACGGGAACAAGAAGACGAGGTAGCATAAAACCCTAAATTTTTCATAAATGTTTGTTGATTGTAGAAGATTTTTATCAGGCAAAAAAGATTTTAGTGCGATATAAAATCAGGTAAAGTGTGCAAATATTGTGAATGTCTTTTTTTCTGCGCCTTTGGTGGCGTCGTGTTTGTTAGATTTAAAAAAATATGAATCAGATTTTACCCTTTCTTCTTGAATCTTCATCCGTGCGTGGACGCATTACTTTTTTGGATGATCTTGCCAAAACAATTTTAACAAGGCATCAGTACCCACCCGTTATTAATCGATTTTTATGTGAACTCATTGCATTAGGGGTAACTCTTTCCAATGTTTTTAAGTTTGAGGGAGTTTTTTCTCTACAAATTCAAGGGGAAGAATCCCCTGTAAAATTTATGATCGTTGATGTGACAACGGACGGAAATGTGCGCGCCTGTGCGAATTTTGATGGAGAGAAACTCGACCAGCTTCTCCGGGAACTTGATGAAGATAATAATCACGGGGCTTCTCTTCAAAATGAAAAACCATCTAAAAATTTTCCCAGTTTGCCACAGCTTTTTGGAAATGGTTCCTTGATATTTACGGTGGATCAAAAAGAAGATACAGATCGTTATCAAGGCGTTGTCGAATTACAAGGTGGAAGCTTAGCTGAATGTCTTCAGCATTATTTTCACCAATCAGAGCAGCTGGAATCCGCCTTTTTTCTAAGCACGACAGATGATTTTAAGGCTTGCTGTCTGATGATTCAAAAGCTTCCCTTTAATCAACAAGAAGAAGATCAAGAATACGATGATTGGTTTCGGGCTGTTTCTATTTTATCAACTCTTAAGCATCACGAAGTTTTTTTTGAAAATTTAAATTCAGAAAAAATTCTTCATCGACTTTTTTGGCAAGAAAATCCTCGATACTTTGAAGCTAAATCCCTTCACTTTCAGTGCCGTTGTAGTCGAGAGAAAATTGATGCGGTTCTTGTGAGCATTTCGAAAGAAGAACGACAAGAAATTGCTGTCGATGGTAAGATCACAGTAACATGTGACTTTTGTAACGAGCATTACGATTTCGATGCGTAAGGCCTCTGAGCTTATTGCAACATATGCAAGGGAGCTTGCAAAAACATCTGAAAATCCTGCCCGGGTTGTGAGGAAACTTCTAGCTTTTATTTTGGGGGTAGAATCGGATCACCTTTTTTTTCATCCCCAGATCCCTGTATCAAAGGATCAAGAGCGCCAACTGAAAACTCTTGTTGAAAGATTCAAAAAAAACGAGCCTGTTTCCAAAATCATTGGGCAAAAAGAATTCTACAGCCGTGTTTTTATTACGAGTCAGGATGTTTTAGACCCTCGTCCAGAAACAGAGCTGATGATAGATCTTGCAAAAAAATATGTGTCTGCGTTTCCAAAACCTTTGAAGATTCTTGATCTTGGAACTGGGTCTGGGTGTATTCTTATTACTTTAATGCTGGAAGTAGATAATTTGGTAGAGGGTGGCATTCAGTCAGGAGTTGGCGTTGATATTTCTGAGCCTGCCCTTAGCATTGCCGCTCAGAATGTTAAAAAATTTCAGCAACAAGAGCGAATTCACTTGATTCAAAGCAATTGGTTCAGCAATATACCTATGGAGTCGAAGTTTTCGCTTATTGTTGCGAACCCTCCTTATATCACACAAACATACCCCTTGGATTTAAACGTTTTAATGTTTGATCCGCATGTTGCGCTTTTTGGCGGGGAAGAAGGCTTGGATGCTTACTATATTATCGCCAAAAACATTCGTCAGTATCTGGATAAAGGTGGGTTATTTATGTGTGAAATTGGTCAAGGGCAAGAAAATGCAGTAAGAGATATTTTTGAAAATGCAGGGTTTACATTCAAGGAATGTGTTTGTGACTTTGCAGGAATCCAAAGGATTGCAATTTTTGCATAACTACCATGCAAAAATCAGTTGAACTTTTATTGAGCCACCATTAACTTCAGCACATCGAATGAGAAACGCACATCGACCAAAAGAAATGATTAAACGCAATCGCAATAATAAATTTAATAATCGCGGTGGGCGAGGAAACGGACAAAACCCTCGTTCCAATGCGGCACAGCGCCACAATCTCCAACAAACGTTTGAGCGTTATATATCCCTTGCACGAGAAGCTTCAAGTTCGGGGGATCGGGTGTTGGCTGAAAACTACTATCAATATGCAGAGCATTACCTGCGCACCCTTAATGAAATGAAGCCTGTTGAGGTTGAAATCTCTGTTGAAGAAGTGTTTAATGAGGGCGGAGAAGTGATTGAAGCCCCGGTTTCTGTTGAGATGCTTCCTGAAGGATCTTCTGATATGGATGAGGCACAACCACTTCAAGCGTAATGTTTCCCTGTTAAAGGGGAACTTTTCGAGGAGGAAGTGGCGATGTCAAGTCTCGGTAAATTTTCTCAAAAAGTGCAGCTCCTACTTGGGGCTGCCCAAGAATCTGCTCAATCCCAGGGGCATTCACAACTCACAGCAGCACACATTTTAAATGCTCTTCTAAAAGAAGATTTGGCAAAAGATTTAATCGCTAAATCAGGAGGCTCCCTCCAAAAAATTAAAGAGTTTTCTCAAAAAGAAATTGATCGCCAGGTAAAAAATTCTTCTGAAAGAGACGATCTTTCCTTGTCATCCGATGCGGCACAGCTTTTAAAGGCATCCCAAGGAATTGCAGCAAAAAATAAGGATGAAGTCGTTGCCTTGGAAACACTGCTTTTGGCATTTTTTGAGCTGGGCCCATTTGCTTTAGCGTTTAAGGAAGCAAGCCTTCAAAAAGAATCTCTTATACAAGCCATTCAAAAAATGCGAGGAGGAAAACCTGTTATGTCTGACAATCCTGAAGCAAGCTACCAAGCACTCGAAAAATATACCCGTGATCTCACCGCCGTCGCTCGTGACGGAAAGCTTGATCCTGTTATTGGAAGGGATGAAGAAATTCGCCGTGCGATTCAGGTGTTATCACGCCGTACGAAAAACAACCCTGTTCTTATTGGTGAGCCGGGTGTGGGTAAAACAGCGATTGTAGAAGGGCTTGCACAACGAATCGTGAATAAAGACGTTCCTGAATCCCTGCAATCAGCACGACTATTATCCCTTGATCTTGGTGCTCTTATTGCAGGGGCAAAATTCCGTGGTGAATTTGAAGAGCGTCTCAAGGCTGTTTTGAGTGAAGTGGAGAAGATAGGGGATGTGATCCTTTTTATTGATGAACTCCACACCCTTGTAGGCGCGGGTAAAGCGGATGGCGCTATGGATGCATCCAATATGCTTAAGCCAGCCCTTGCACGGGGTGAATTGCACTGTGTAGGAGCAACAACCCTAGATGAGTATCGTCAATATATTGAAAAAGATGCAGCCCTCGCGCGGAGGTTTCAGCCGGTTTTTGTGGAGGAGCCATCCGTTGAGGATTCTATTTCGATCCTGCGCGGCCTTAAGGAAAAGTACGAGCTGCATCACGGTGTGCGCATCAGTGATTCTGCCATTATCGCATCGTGTGTTCTGAGTAATCGTTATATTACGGATCGCTTTTTACCCGATAAGGCCATTGATCTTATGGACGAGGCTTCTTCACGTCTTAAGATGGCGGTGGATTCTAAACCTGAATCCATTGACGAGCTGGATAGACGCATCATGCAGCTTAAGATTGAGCGCGAGGCCCTGAAGCGTGAAACAGATCCAGCAACTAAAGAGCGTCTTGGCAAACTTGAAAAAGAAATTGAGCAACTTGAGGTTGAAAATAAAAAACTAACAACGATTTGGCTTGAGGAGAAAGAATCTCTTCACAAGGTGCATAAACTAAAAGAACAGCTTGATACATTACGTTCCGAGCTTGAAATTGTGCAGCGCCAAGGAAATCTCGCACGGGCTGGGGAAATTCGCTATGGCCAAATTCCTACTTTAGAAAAGGAGCTTGACGAAGCGACAAACAAAGGGGATGACAAGCGTTCCTTAAAAGAAGAAGTCACCGAGCAAGACATTGCGGCCATTGTGGCGCGGTGGACGGGCATTCCCGTTGAAAAAATGCTCCAAGGAGAACGTGAAAAATTACTTATGCTTGAAAAGCACCTTCATGAGCGCGTTGTGGGGCAGGATGAAGCGGTGAAAGCTGTGGCAAGTGCCGTGCGGCGTGCACGTGCTGGCCTGCAAGACCCTCAGCGCCCCTTGGGGTCCTTCCTCTTCCTTGGTCCTACGGGGGTGGGAAAAACTGAGCTTGCCCGTGCATTGGCGGAATACCTTTTTGATGATCCCTCCCATATGCTTCGCCTTGATATGTCCGAATATATGGAAAAACATAGTGTGTCCCGTCTTGTGGGGGCTCCTCCCGGGTATGTCGGATACGAGGAGGGTGGCGTTCTTTCTGAAAGTGTGCGTCGCCGCCCTTATCAAGTAATCCTTTTTGATGAGGTGGAAAAAGCCCATCCTGATGTTTTTAATATCCTCCTCCAAGTGCTGGATGCAGGGCGCTTAACGGATAGTCAGGGACATATCATTGATTTTAAAAATACACTTATTATTTTGACGTCCAACCTCGGAGCTGAATTTTTTGCAACAGACGGTGAGATTACATCCCAAGTGCGTGATCAGGTAATGGATGTGGTGCGGGCAAATTTCCGTCCTGAATTCCTTAACCGATTGGATGAAATTCTACTCTTCACCCGTTTATCGAAAGCGCATCTTAGGAGTATTGTTGAAATTCAACTCAAAGGCCTTAAAGAGCGCCTGCTGACAGAGCACAATATCACGCTTAACCTTACAGATAAGGCACTTGATTTTCTTGCTGAGGCTGGATTTGATCCCCTTTATGGTGCACGCCCTCTTAAAAGGCTTATCCAAAGGACGCTGCAAGATAAGCTCGCCACCGCCATTCTCTCGGGGGATGTTGGTGCAGGCCAAACCGTCAAGATTGATGAAAAACAAGGGGAACTTATTCTTCAATGATATTATTGTGTAGAAAATTTGGGGATATTTTTTTAAGTGTTTTGCTTGTTGTAGGTTTAACAAATAGTGCAATGGCAGGCGGTTCTTCTATGTTTATCAAGGCAAAAACAGCTGTAGATGTTCAAAAGCATCTCGAAAATTTACCTTGCGAAACCGTTGTGTTCGTGGATGTGGACGATACAATTATCACCCCCGTCTCAAAAACATTCCATTCTGCTCCTTATAATAAATTGATCGATGAGATCAAAAAGAATAAGGAACGCTATCCCAATTTTCAGGAGATTGTGAGCAATTGGCGCCTGCAACGCAAGGTGATGCTCCTTGATGATGAGTGGCCCCGTGTATTGGAATCCCTTAAAGAAAAGTTTCCGGTGTATGGCCTTACAAAAATGGATGCAGGGACGTTTGGTAGTATTCCATCAATGGAAGAGTGGCGATACAGCGAATTGAAATCCCTTGGTATTCAATTTAGTGAAAACACAGTTTTTCAGGAAAAAAATGATGCAGAAAAAGCAGAGAAAGGGCCTTCCTTTTTCAAGGGTATTTTCATAACTGGCGCCTGCTCCAAGGGTGACACATTGGAACGGCATGTCATCAGTTTAAAAGGTCGGACTATCGTTATGATTGATGACCGCAAAGAACATTTAGAAGATATTGCTCGCTTTTGTGAGCGCTATAACCTTCAGTTTATAGGGATTCTTTTTTGCGGCCTAGAAAACTTCCAAGAAAAACAAGATCCTCATGTTTTTGAGCTTCAAAAAAAGACTCTCCTTGAGCAGTCAGCATGGCTTGAAGATGAAGACGCAGAAGCAAAACTGAAGCTCAAAAAATCCGCGTAATTGTTGTGAAAGTCACCAAGTGACGAACTCTCTTTTTAGAGAAGCTTTTTGAAAAGATCTCTTTTACACTAAACACAGGGCGTTTCTATTACGATTTAAAGGAATATGGATAAACCTCTTTGGGCGTGGGCCATTTTTTTCGCAGTTGTTCTTGTTCTTTTGGTGCTGGATTTAGGGCTTCTCCATAAGAAACAGCGCGAGATTTCCGTAAGAGAAAGCATGGCTATGAGTGGGTTCTATATCCTAATGGCTGTGCTTTTTGGAAAATGGGTGTGGTGGTCCATGGGTGGGCAAGCGGCCATTGAATTCTACACCGGGTTTTTGATTGAAAAGAGCCTGTCCATTGATAATATTTTTGTCATCTCCATTATTTTTACCTATTTCAGCATCCCTCGAATCTATCAACATAGAGTCCTTTTTTGGGGGATTTTAGGGGTTATTTTATTGCGCGGTGTTATGATTGGTGTGGGGGCCGCAATGCTTCAACGCTATAGTTGGGTGCTCTATATTTTTGGAGTATTTTTGGTGCTGACGGGCATAAAAATGATTTTTACTCCTGATAAGGAGCATGACATTGAAAAGAACCCTATCCTTATCTACTTGAAAACCTATTTGCGCGTAACACCCCAGCTTCATGGGCAGAAATTTTGGATAAAAATTGATAAAGTCTGGCACGCCACACCGCTTTTGCTTGCGTTGATTTTAATAGAGTTTGCGGATGTTGTTTTCGCTGTGGATAGTGTTCCTGCAGTATTTGCTGTGACCCTTGATCCTTATATCGTCTATACTAGCAATGTTTTTGCGATCTTAGGGTTGCGTGCCCTTTACTTTGCCCTTGCTGCTATTCTTTACCGATTTGAATATCTTAAATATTCCCTAGCTTTTGTGCTGATTTTTATCGGTGGAAAAATTTTTTATAGTGAACTTTTTCAAAAAATCCCAGCCAGTATCTCCCTTGGTGTGACCATTGGGATTCTTAGCCTTGGGATTATTTATTCTTTGTGGAAGACACGGCGACAAGAAAGGGTGAAGACTTGATTTTTAATATATATATAATATATATATGAGACACTTACTTAAAAGTTGATTATATGGTAAGATTTTTTTAGAAATTATCTAAAAAGTTTTAAGTTCTATGAAATGCAAGAAATGTTTTTCTGAAAAGCATGTAAAAAATGGGACGGCTC